>Ga0136611_10001588_pt1 | contig 15841 bp, 21 predicted proteins | sample AntDrymUQ2232306_2_FD_106645 | JGI IMG/M metagenome (GOLD analysis project Ga0136611, IMG submission 106645) | Polar desert sand microbial communities from Dry Valleys, Antarctica - metaG UQ223 (23.06) | ecosystem: Environmental > Terrestrial > Soil > Desert | place: Antarctica: Dry Valley...
CCGACGAATATCGCATCCTGTTTGACCGCCCCCTCGAAGCAGAGGTCGCCCTAATGTACTTCGGCTTCTTCCCCGGAACACGCCTCTTCTGGAAGAATGGGCGCGTCGTCTCAGTGATCGCACCGGCCAAGACATATGAACAGGTCGTCGAGTACTTCAGCGACGATCAGGACGACGCCAACACGCTGGCCGGGAGCGAAGAATGAATGTCCACCGGTCTCCCGCTGCTGGCCGACTCTAACCCAGCCAGCAGCACCTCAGTCACATGACGCGCCGTCTGCGCGTTTGACACTGGCGGCTGGACTCCGGCGCGCACGCAGTCGAGGAAGTGCTGATGCGCATCGCCCTTGGCAAACGGTGCCACGTCAACCATGTGCGGCACCGGCGGGATGTCTTCCCGTGTGTAGGAGCCAGGCTCCCAGCGTGTGAGCGGGTTGCGCTCGTGCCCCGGCGTGGTCAGGTTTCCACGCGTGCCGTGAATATGAAGGAAATTTGTGCGAGCCGGGTCGCACCAACCCGTCTCAACCGTCCCCAACGCCCCACTCTCGAACTCAAGCAGCAGGGTCGCCGTATCTTCCAACTCGGTCGGCTTGTCCACCGTGGCCGTGCGGCCAAAGACGCGCTTGACCGTCCCGCCACTTACTACTACCTGTGAGCACGCGTAGACGCCCATGTCAAAAAGCGCGCCGACAGACGCGCGCTTAGAGTCAAAGAACCACAGGTCGTCGCTCTGCTCCTCAAAGGCGTCCCGCACCTCAGCGTAGTACACCTCCGGCCCGCCGTGGCTGCTGCGGCCAGACACCCCAGATACCTTGCCGATTGCGCCCTGCGCGATGAGGTCTCTGGCAGCATAGACGGCAGGCGCGAAGTGCGGTAGCACCAACACCGTCTTGTCAGACGCTTCCACCGCCTTGGTGAACCTCTCGGCGTCCTCCAGGGTGTCGCAGAGCGGCTTCTGCATCAGGACGTGCTTCCCCGCCTGAAGCGCCGCCACGCCCGCCGGCACATGCAGCGGATGCGGAAGTGCCACTACCACCGCGTCCACCTCAGCGTCCTTGAGGATGTCTTCGTGATTCCGCGTCCACTGCGGGACCCCCCAACGCTCGCTCAGGATGCGCAGCCGGCTCTCTGATCTCCCCGAAAGCCACGTAACCTTCACCCCATCCAGCTTGGCAAGCTGCGGCAAGTGGAGCTTGTTGGCAATCCCGCCGGCCCCGATGATCCCAATGTTCACGGCTGCTCCACGCGCGCAAGCGTCACCACCTCTCCCGAGCGGACGCGCTTGAAGGCACTGACGTCTCCGGAAACCCTGCCTAAGACGTTAACCGGCGATGCGGGACGGATTTCGTCCTTCGTTCGCGACATAGGAGTGGGACCAAAGAAAATGCAGAAAGCATTGCCCGGCGGCCAGTAGCCCAGATCACCAAGGTCCACCGTGGCCCGAGCGTCCTCTTCGCCGGTATGAACAGGAATGCCAAAGTAGATCTCGTCTCCCCAGATGGAGGCCGCCGCGCTGATAGGCAGCGCCTCCCAGATGGCGCTTGCAGTTTTGGAATCGTTCAGTTCCGCCTCCGCCTGCACGCCACCCACCGTGATACGCAAGTGCCTCACTTCAGGCCCTTCTGCTCCACCACTTCTTTGTTGACCGGCGTCTTGGGGGCGCGTCCACCCAGCACGTTGATGATGTTGTCCGCCGCCAATTCGCTCATGTTGTGGCGTGTGTTGATTGAAGCGCTCGCAATGTGTGGCACCACCAGGCAGTTGTCCAGTGTCAGCAGCTTGTGGTTTGCCGGCAACGGCTCAGGGTCGGTCACATCCAGGCCGGCGGCCCAGATGGTGCCGTTGGTGAGCGCTTCATGCAGCGCGTCCGGATCCACAATCGGTCCGCGCGCGCTGTTGACCAGGATGGCGGTCTTCTTCATCATCGCCAGCCGCTCGCGGTTCATCAAATGGCGCGTTTCCTCCGTGAGCGGCGTATGCATGCTCACAAAGTCAGACTCACGCAGCACCTCCTCAATGCTGTTGCGATACTCGTAGCCGTACTGCTGCTCCAGATCCTTGCGGCGGTAGGCGTCGTAATAGATCACCTTCATCTCAAAGCCCGCCCCCCTGCGCGCCATGGCGGCGCCAATTCGGCCCAAGCCCACCAGTCCCAGCGTGGCGTGATGGACATCCTGCCCCATGAACCCGAGCGGCTCCCAGGTGTGCCAGTTGCCGTCCTTCACATACTTCTGAGCCTGCGGCAGCATGCGCGCCGTCGCTATCAGAAGCGCAAACGCTAGGTCGGCCGTCGTGTCGGTCAGTACGTCCGGCGTATTGGTGCCAATCACACCCCGCTTGCTCATCTCTGGCACGACGAAGTTGTCGAAGCCCACCGCGAGATTAGCCACCACCTTGAGCTGCGCCCCGGCTGCATCCAGCAGCTCGCCATCAATCCGCTCTGTCAGAAGCGAAAGGATGGCATCGGCGCCCTTCACCCGGCGCAATAATTCGTCACGCGGGACGACTTCATCCTTCGCCCATTGATCGATCTCCCAACCCGACTGCTGGCGCAGCTTCTCCGGCCCAACGCTCGGAATGTTGCGTGTGATGAATACTTTTGGCATGTCAGTTGTGACCCTTCCCCACCGAATTGAACGTTAGCGAGCGCGCGAGGCGCTCTTGGATGCTGTCTTGCGCGCGGGCGTGCCCTTTGGCGCACCTACTTTGGCCCACGCCTCTTCCATCACGCGCCGGCAGTTGGCCATCAGGATGTCCTGGCGCTCGCCAGGCATCGGGCGCACCTCAAACGTAACCACCGGCCGCCGTGTGGGCAGCTTCTTCTCAAAATACCCAATCTCCATCAGCGTGGAGAGGAACTCGGCCAGATCCTCCGAGTCATTCTCGCCGCCCGGCGCGCCAAAGCGCGGATGCTTGTCCCCATAAGACGGCAGACTTGGGTCCTTCATCTGGCAGTTGCCAATGTGCGCGTGAATGATGTGATCCTTCGCAAGTGTGAGCGATTCCTGGATCGTTTCGCCGAGCAGCGGGATGTGCGACAAATCAATAGTGAGACCAAAGTTCTTATGCTTGGCCTTCACCTGATCCGCCACCTTGACCGCGTCACGCGTCGGGCCTAGCAGTGATTTCTTCTCAATCGACCGGTCAAAGGTCTCAAGCGACACTGTCAGCTCATACTCCTTCGCCTGCTGCGTGGCGTAGGCGCAAATCTCTTTCAGACTTTTCACCACCTGATCAAGTGCCTTCTCGCGATTCTCCTCGCCCTGCCAGGACTCCAGCCCATCAATCATGGCCAGCAGCTTGCAACCATTCTCATACGCCTGGTCGACGTTGCTATTGATCTCGGCTACGGCAGCCTTGCGCGCCGCTTCATCCAGCGCCGCCGTGTTGAGCTTGTTCATCAAGATCCCGGGCTGGGCGCCGAAACCGAGATCAATGTGCGCCATGTCCGCCACGTCGCGGACTTTGCGACGCACCTCCGGGTTTTTGATCTTGGTGATCTCAAGCACCTCAAAGAACGGGTCGGCCGCCACGCGCTCGATGCTTTGCAGCGCGTCGTCGTTCCCCTGCATCGCCTCTGGGAACATCATGAAGTGGACCAAGCCCACCTGCATGTAGGCGCTCCAGGGTGTATCCATTGTTCTACTCTGCCTCCTAAGTGGGCGGGAGTCTAGCGGTTGATTCTCTACACCGTCCCGAAATACCGGTCGCCAAAGTCCCCAAGTCCCGGCACAATAAATCTCCGCGCATTCAGGCCGCGATCCAGCACCGCCGCATAAATCGCGGCGTCGGGGTAGCGTGCATGCACCGCATGCACGCCCTCAGGCGCTGCCACGACGCACACCAGCCGCAGGTCACGAGCACCCGCAAGAGTCAAGATCTCAAGCGTCGCGCAGGCCGATCCCCCAGTCGCCAGCATCGGCTCCAGGATCATGACGCGACTGTCGCCAAGTTCCGCCGGCAGCTTCTGGTAGTAGCCGCGGGCCACCGCCGTGCGCTCGTCTCGCTCCAAACCGACAAAGCCAACCCTTGCATCGGGAAATAGCGTGCCCACCGTCTCAAGCATTGCCAGGCCGGAACGCAGCACCGGCACCAGCACCACCTGGTCCGCCAACCGACGCACCGGAGTCTCCTCTATCGGCGTATGCACACGCTCATGGCGCAGCGCCAGGTCCCGCGTCGCCTCAAAGCACAGCAGCTGCGTTAGCAGACGCGCGTAACGGCGGAAGTCCGCCACATCCGTTGCCACATCTCGCAAATGCGCCAGGCAATCCTCAATCAGCGGATGCTCCACCACAACCATGCGCGCAACCATAGTTATCTCACCTCAATCTGGCGACAATTGCGGTCTTCTCATTCTGGCGGCCTTGTCACTCTGGCGGTCTTGTCATTCTGAGCGAAGCGAAGAATCCGTCTACTCGACGCGTACGGCCGACGCATACTGGTAGCCATACCGCACCTGATCTCCGGCCCGCACCGCAGCGACAAACATCTCTACTCCTGCGCCCAGATCCATCCGCTCCACCAGCCCCGGAGAATCGCTGCTGTTGGCGCCAAGATCAGGAAACAGCACCGCCGTCACGCCGGCCGGCACGCTGAGCGTCGCGCGCCGCTCCCAGTACCGGCTGGTATCCGTCACCGCCCCTGCTACCGCCACGTCAAACAGCAAGCCGATCTTGTACTGCGGCAGGTAATAGCGATACTGGCGCGACCGATCATACGCCAATATCAATGAGGTTCCTGCTGGGTAATTCTCGCGGATGACGCGCAGTTGGCGCTCGAAGATCGTGTCAATCTGTTTGATCTCTCGCCATCGGCCCTCGCCATTGGCCATCAGAAAGAGCGTGGTGTTGCTCGCGCCAATGCCCATGATGGCAATAGCCGCCGCAGGAAGTACCCAGCGCGGCCCCGCACGCAGCGCCTCACGAATGTCCGAGAGCAAACCTAGCAAAGCCTCCACGGCATAGACAGACAGCGCCGGCAGAAGCGAGAGGATGTAGCCCGGATTGCCAACGTGAACCGTCACGTAGAACGCAAGCGGTGGCAGCAGCCACAGTCCAAGGAACCGTACCCGCTCATCCGCGACAATGCGCTGCGGCGAGAAGAACCTCCCGATGAAATACACCATGGGGAGCAGTGCCAGCCCCATACCGTTATAGAGAAACCCGACCACCGCGCGCGTGTTCTCCAGCAATCCCAGCAGCAGCTTCCCAGCGCCAGACGTGGTCTGAATGAAATATGTGTAGTAGCTTCCCGTGGCGGCCTGGTACGCCCCCCAGCCTCCACTCAACAGCACCATCGGGACATACCACGCGAGGACAGCCATGCCCATAAGCAGGAAGCCTGCGCCAATCGCGGCGATGCGTCGCCGTGGTGAAACGGTCTGATCCCACGCCGCGTAGAGCCACAGCGGTGTCAAGAACGGCAGCAGCTCGCTGCGAAACCCCGCGGCTATGCCAATGATCGCACCGGTCCCCACCGTCAACACCGCAGAACCCGCCCCTCGAATATGCGTGCAGAGCCACGCCACCAGCGAGGTGAAGCACGCCAGAAACGCGTACGGATACGCTACGATGCCCTGACTCCAGAAAACGGAGCTTGTCGCCAGCAATGCTGCCGCGAGCAGCGCCGTGCGCCTTCCGTACAGGCGCGCCGCGGCGAGTGTGAGGAACGTCACCGCCAGACCGCTCGCCAGGATGCTCAGCGCAACGTACGCTGCATTCGCGTCACCGGTTACCAGGCGAGTCAGGTTGGCAGCGGCCACGTACATGGGATAGCCCGGTGGTTGGGGCTGGTGGAACGCGACGTTGTACTGATCCAGCGCAAGCGCAAAATTGGCGCTGTCCCAGGCAAAAAGCGAGCGACTGCGAAATGGGATTCGGGAGAGCGCTGTCAGCGCGCCCAGGCCAACCGCGAGTGCAAGCGGCGCCCGCTCACCGGCCGGAGATGAGGTCATCCGGAAGGTGGAACTGCCCGTCTGCTCCGGGTCGGAAAGGGAGTGTGCGCGTGACAGCGTCGGTATTCAGTGGGCCATAGATATGTGGGAAGCGCTCACCGCCCTCGACCGCGTCGAACTGCACCGCCGCCTGCACGTGCGCTGAGTCGATGCACAAGAGCACCAGATCAGTCCTCCCGGCGAAATGCGCCGCCGCCACCTTCACCACTTGCTCCGCCGTGGAACAATGTATGAATCCTTCAGTATCTAGCGTATCGCCTCGATACGCGCCGGCAAACCGGGCGCGGTCCCACTGATCGCGCGAGGTGATGTGCAGCACGAGCGTCATCCTGGGATTGGCAGTCTACCCTGTCCCTTCAGACGCGGGCTAGCCTGAGCGCGCCGCTATGCCGCGCGCTGCTGCCGGGCGTCATCTTGCCACTCCACCTGCCACGCTGTGGCGCGAATGGTGTGACCGTCTCCGGCCAGGTGCAGATCGCCGCTCGTGACCATGGAGTGATGGTTGCCGCCGTGGCCACGCGGCTTGTCGCACCGGATATGCGTGTGCTGCATCAGGTCGGTCACCGCCTCACAGCGGTCATCGCCCTCCTGTCCATTTCCCATGTCTCTATGCCCTTGTTTCACTGTGCGCCATTGCCTATCTGAAGGCGAGTGCCGGCGTCACTCTGTGAACGAATACCCCGCCATGTTGCCCGACATTCCCAAGACACCGAGGCCGCGGCAGGCGGGCTGCTAGAGTAAGTACGCGAAAAGCGTGCCACGTGCGCGCAGAGCTACGTCGCAAGCACGTGTTGAAAGAGGGAGGGTCAATCGAATGGTCTCCTGGCCCCCGGACTGGCAAGAAAAACTCATCAACGCGCTGACCCGGGCGGGGGCGGACCGTCCCTGCCCGCGCTGCGGGCATGAGGACTTCCAGCTCCTGGACGGCTACATCAGCCTACCCGTGCAGGCCCGCATTGGCGATGGCCCAAGCGCGAGCGTGCCCGCCGTCGCCACCGTGTGCGATCGCTGCGGCTACCTTTCCCAGCACGTCGCCAACGTGCTCCTCTCCAGCGAGATTGATTCAATTCCCGGCTCCCCCGGCTCCCCTGGAGGCGATACTATCCCGAACGGCAATCCGGTACAGAGTTAGTCACCGGCAGAACTTCACTCGCCCGCATCCCTCCAGCCGCACCCACCCACGAGATCCGCGCGGCCACAGGGAAGACTAGTTGGAGCGCCGTGAGTACACTGTTTCAACTGCCTTGGCTTCCTCTTCCCCCGGCTTGATGTTGTAGGCCGTGATCACTAGCTGATCCGTGTCCTTGACTTCCAGATGAGTGCGCCAGCCCCATGCGGGGCCGCCGGTCGGATCAGAATAGCTGCCAAGTACGGAGAAGCCCCCGACGGCGCGCTCGCCACGGGACAGCATGATGTCCTGACTCATGTGGAACGTATCCACCCACGCGCTCACGAATGAAGGTCCCTCCTCTCCTTCGGCCCCGTCCGCACCGCCTAGCCCAATGCCGATGATCTCCACCCCCTCGCGCGCCTCGCCGCCGAATGCGCTCACATACTCGTGGAGGACAAAGCGCCCGTCGCCAATGCGACGGATCTTCCCGCTGATAGGTGACTCGTCTACTGGCGCGCCGGGTTCGAACCAGGTGCGCGACACGCCTTGCCACTCACCCAGCACCGCCCGAATCAAATCTGTTGTCGCTGTCAAATCAAGCTCCCCTTACCCGATACCGCGCGGCGACCGGTCAAGCACCAGAAACGCGTATGGTGGCACTAGGTTCCTCTACCCTTCAGGTTGACAGCCGCGGCCCTGTCGATCCTGTACAACCCGCCGTATGAAGATCACTAACGTTGAGTTTCTCCCGGTCCACGACGGCCGGACCGCCTTCTTTGTCGTCGTCGACACCGATGAAGGCATCTACGGCGTGGGGGAGTGCGGCCTTCCGCGCGCTCACTCCAAGGTCGCTGCAACCGCCGGGATGGTCGAAGACTTCGGGCGGCTGCTTGTCGGTACCGATCCTTTCCGCATCGAGGACCACTGGCAGCGCATGAGCCGTGGCTACTTCTTCCCGCACGACAAGATTGCGGGCAGCGCACTTGCCGCCATTGACATCGCCCTCTGGGACATTCTGGGTAAAGCCACCAACCTGCCCGTCTATCAGCTGCTGGGCGGCCGCGTGCGCGACAAGGTGGTCTGTTATCCGCATCTCGGCGGCGGCTCACCGGAGAAGCTGGTGGAGAGCTGCCTGGCGGCGCGAGAAGAGGGCTGGAAGTTCGCCCGTTTCAGCCCACCAACCGGCCTCGATACGTTTGAGCCCGCCGCGGCGATCCGCGGGTCGGTCGCCCAATTTGCCGCGCTCCGCGAAGCCGTCGGTGACACGATGGAGCTATGCACCGACGTGCATACTCGTCTCGACCCCTCTGAAGCCATCCAGTTGTGCCGCGCCATCGAGCAGTACCGGCCATTCTTTGTCGAAGACCCCATCCGCAGTGAGAACACCCAGTCCTTCCGCTACCTGCGCGAGCATGTCCATGTACCGCTGGCCGCGGGCGAGCAATTTGCCAGCAAGTGGGAGTTCCGCCAGTTCATCGAGGAAGATCTGATCGACTACGCTCGCGTGGATGTGTGTATCTGCGGTGGGATCACCGAGTCCAAAAAGATTGCCAACTGGGCTGAAACGCACTACATCAAGCTCGCCTGCCACAACCCGCTCGGTCCCGTCTCCAGCGCCGCGTGCCTCCACCTCAGCCTCGCCGTGTCCAACCTTGGCGTCATGGAGCAGCCGCAGCGACCCGGCCGCGCCATGACCAATGTCGTGCCCGTGCAGGTCGAATGGCAGGACGGTTACCTGCTCCCGCCCACTCGTCCCGGCCTCGGTATAGAGTTTGACCGTGAAGCGGCGCGCCGCCTGCGCTTCACCGGCACCGAAACCACCCACCCCGTCCTCCAACTCACCGACGGCACCTTCACCAACTGGTAACTACCGGCAGGTCGGTACATTTGTGAACAGTCCAGAGGTGGCGTGCCTTGTCATGACGATGAAGGCTGCAGCCATGCAACCGGCGCCGACGGGCGATACCGCCCACCTCGGCCCCGAAATACGGAGTAAAACGCTATGAAGCTTGGTGTGGATTCATTCAGCCTGCGGTGGCAAGGCTGGGACGCATTCCAGATCCTGGACTACGCCGCGCAGTTGGGCCTGGACAACGTGCACTTCTCTGAGCGCAGGCACCTCGCCACGCTGGAAGAGGACTATCTCACGTCACTCAAGCGCCGGGCTGACACGCTGGGGCTGACGATTGAGATCGGGATGCTTAGCTTCAACAAGCACGCCGCCGCCTTCAACGCTGACCTTGGCAGCGGCGAGCAGCAGCTTATGGAGATGGCGCGCGCGGCTAGATACGTCAACTCGCCCGTCGTACGCTGTGTGCTGGGCTTTCAGGCCGACCGTCTCGGCGCCGTGCCGTTCGATCAGCATATTGACGAGTGCATTCGCGCCCTGCGCGCCGCGGGACCGGTTGCGCGCGACAACGGTATCCGGTTTGCTATCGAGAACCACGGCGGCGTCGATCTGCTGGCGCGCGAGTTGCGGGCGCTGATCGAAGCGGCCGGGACCGACATCGCCGGCGCCTGCCTGGACACCGGCAACCCCGTCTATGGCGGCGAAGACCCCGTTCTCTCAGCCGAGGTGCTTGGTCCGTACATCATTAGCAGCCATGTGCGTGATAGCCGGGTTTGGACCGTAGAAGATGGCGCCATGGCGCAATGGGTCCCTATGGGTCAGGGCCAGGTGAACACGAAACGCATCGTGGAGATCATGGCCGAGCAAGCGCCTGCGGCCCCCGTTGACCTTGAGATCATCACTGGCAGCGGCCCGAAACACATTCCGTACTTGGATCCCAGTTCCAACTACTGGAAAATGTATCCGGATATGCCCGCCTCGGACTTCGCACGCTTCGTCTTGCTCGCCCGGCAGGGTAAACCCGAACCGCTTGATCAGCTTACTCTCCCTCACGGTCCGGGCGTGGAGCCCGATGACGCATTGCGCGCACAGCAGTGCAGGCACCTGGAGGAGAGCGTCACCTACTGCAAACAGGTCCTCCACCTCGGGGAACGCCCCAACTAGTTCATCGATAATGGAACGTAACCACATCGTGCAGGGTGAATGAAGGCTCAAAGAACAGAGTCAGCCGTATCCTCCTTTTGAAGGAAGACGTCATTCCATGACCATGTCAACTACACCCGCCGCCCCAACAACGCAGCAGCCCGATCCAGAGCCGGTGCGTACACCGCTCCGCGACGCGCCGCACGCGGCGCCCATCAACCCAGCCTCATTCCGTCCCACACTGGACCTCATCAAGGCCAAGCCGGAAGAGCTCAAATGGGCCTCCATCCCCTGGCAGACCGACCTTTGGGAAGCGAAACGACTGGCGCAGGAAACCGGCAAGCCCATCTTCATGTGGGCAATGAACGGCAATCCCCTGGGATGTGTGTGAAATAACGGAGTGGCGAGCCGTGCGCTCGCCTTCGCCGACCCGGATGTGATCCGCCTGGCCTCGGAGGCGTTTGTCCCCCTGGCCGAGAACTGCTCACCGCTCCAAACGCAGCAAGACGCCAAGGGCGAGTTCTTCCGCCTCGTCGCCGAGCAAGGCCACTACGGCGGCCGCACCGTTCCCAGCGGCACCCGCCAGGGTCAGTACGCATTCACCGCGGATGGCCAGCTCCTCTCCTCCATCAACACACGCGACGCGGACAAGATGCGCACCATGCTCTCTGAAGCGCTCGATCGCTGGCGCCCAGCCTCCGCACCTGATACCAGCAAGACTGAAGTGGCGCCGGTGACACCAACCACCTACGAGCGCGATCCGCGCCATCCCGACCTCTTTCCCATCGATGGCCTCGTCCTCAAGCAGACGCTGCGCGACCTCGCGCGCCCGTCCGGCCATCCAACCCCGCAGCCTCGCCCCGAAGCTATCAACTTCGATTACGCCTGGTTCACCAAAGACGAAGCGCGCCTCTTCCTGCCCACCTCCCTTCAGCCCGGCGAACGCACCGACCTTCCCCAAGCCACGATCCGGCGCCTCGCACGGTTCCATCTCCTTGACAGTGTTCGAGGCGAAACGCCGCCCTGGCGTGAAGAGAACATCGTCCACGCCCGCATCTGGACAGAGATCGTCACGCTAGAACCAGGCGCGGATGGAGAGCAGCGTATCCACCTCCGTCTGGAAGGCGCCATCCTCAACCAGCAAGAGGGCACCTGGGCCATCCGTCCCTTCCGCGAAAAGTGGGAAGGGCAAACCCGCGGCTACGACTGTCGCCTTCTAGGTGAGCTCGTCTATAACACTGCCACCGAGCGGTTCGAGCGATTCGACGTCCTCGCCGTCGGGGATCGCTGGGGCGGCACTGAGCACAACGCCCGCCAGGGAGACCTACACCCAGCTCCCATGGGCATTACCTTCGAGATCGCGTCGAACAGCCCCGCTGACCGCACACCGCCGCACGCCAACGTCTGGGAATATTTCGACCGGCCCAGGCCAGCAGCGTAGGCAGCGTAGGACGCCTTAATCGCGGCGTCCGCGGTCGGCTACAGTTCGCCAATGTGCCGCAGCATCAAGTGCCTCGCCCACTACGACCCGCCGGCCACCGAAGACGAGATCCGCGCTTCAGCGATTCAATTCGTCCGGAAGCTGAGCGGCGCCACCCGTCCATCACGCGCAAACCAGGTAGCATTCGAGCGCGCCGTCGAGGAGGTCGCGGCTGCGGCCGCACGCCTCATTCCCACCTTGACCTCCCCCGCCCCACCAAAAAACCGTGAAGTGGAGGCGCGCAAGGCGATGGCGCGATCACGCGAGCGGTTCGCGCGCCCAACCCCTGCGGTAGTGGAGCCCGCGCTACACCCGTCCCTCTCGTAGCGCGCTCACCGTCTTCTCAATCCGCCGCTGGCGAGTTTCCGCCGCCTTCGCTCCGTCAATCGAGAGCACAAGGCGCCGCTTATTGCTGTAAGACAGCCCATCAAAGAACTGCCTGGCCTTCTCGTCCCCTTCAAGCGCCTGCGCGAAGTCGGGCGGCACGCTCACCTCGCGCGGTTCTGTGTCCACCTCAATCTCTACATCCACCTGGTCCCCGCCAGCAACCCCCGCGTTCGCGCGGATCTCGGCGCTGACCGGAATCAGGAACCTGCCTCCCATGACCGCGACGGTAGTGCGATACGTGTAGCCCCGAAGCGTGACACGAACCGCCGGCTTCTTGCTCGATCCAAGACTCCTCACCACCTCGTCCGGCACCTGGATGCCGGTGGCAGTCTTGCCGCCCTGCTCAATTAACGCACTAAATCGCATGTCGCTCTATCTCTCACGCTGATCCGTTTCGCCACTCCACTGTAGCGAGAGCAGCCACTTCACCCATGAGCGGTAAACGGGCTGGGGCTACGCAAGCCGGCGCCTCTGGCGAGGAATGAAATATCTCGGGCGCCTTGGCTGACAGCACAGGCCATACCTCCTGAACCCGCGATACTTGGTATACTTAACACTGCCATGTATAGTGCTGCTATGGTCAGTTGGATGCACCCTCGCTAGCGCCGCGTGATGGGTGAAATCATGGAAATCAACAAAGACCTCATTGCCGCCTCCTCGACCCCAATCGTCCTGGCGATCTTGGCCGAAGGGGACAGTTACGGCTACGCCATCCTCAAGCGAGTTGGCGAGTTGTCCGGAGGGCGCATGGAGTGGACGGACGGGATGCTCTACCCCGTTCTGCACCGGCTCGAGCGGCTCGGCCACGTCGAGGCGCGGTGGGAGGTTGCGGACAGCGGCCGCCGTCGCAAGTACTACCGGATCACGCCCGGGGGCCGGGCTCAGCTCGCCGAGGAACACAGGCAGTGGCAAGCAGTCGACGCGACGCTGCGCGGCATCTGGCAGTCGCTCTCCCTTCCGCTCCCGACCGGACCCGGCTACCCGGCATCTGGCGCGCCACTTCTACAAGGAGCCTGAGTGATTACGGGTCAAGATCAGGCGGTACTGCTCGAGCAGCAGATTGACCAATGGCGGAGCTACCTCCGACGCCGCCAGGCGATCCACTCCGTGGACGTTGCCGAGCTAGAAGACCATCTGCGCGAGCAGGTAGCAGCCCTGGTCGACGCGGGGCTCGCCACCAATGAAGCCTTCCTGGTGGCGGTGAAGCGCATGGGCGACCTCAACGCCCTCTCACGCGAGTTCGCGCGCGAGCACGCGGACCGTCTCTGGAAGCAGCTCGTCGTCGTCCCCTCAGATTCCGGGGAGCCGCGCGCCGCGGCGCGAACCGACGCCATCGTCGCCTTCTGCCTCGCAGTGGCGGCGGCCGCGCTCATCAAGGCGCCGTCGCTCTTCGGGATCCACTTGGACCAGGACCAGGGCGTCACCTTCTACGCGCGCAATGTGAGTCTCTTCGTGTTGCCCCTTCTGACCGGCTACTTCGTCTGGAAACGAGGGCTCGACACTGGCGCTCGCCGCCGGGTGGCGGTGGCGCTCGTCGCGTTCGTCGCGGCGGGTGTCTTTGCCAACGTCTATCCATTCTCCCCGTCCGGCAACACCCTAGTGCTTACGGCGCTGCACCTGCCGATCGCGCTCTGGTTGGTAGTGGGCATCGCGTACGCCGGCGGCCGGTGGGGGCAGGTGAGCGGCCGCATGGACTTCATTCGATTCTCGGGCGAGCTCTTCATCTACTACGTGCTAATCGCCCTCGGCGGCGGCGTGCTCACGGGGTTCATGGCGCTGCTTTTCCAGGCCATCGGGATCGACCCCGAGCCCTTCTTCGTGTCGTGGCTGTTGCCGTGCGGCGTGGTGGGGGCAGTCATAGTCGCCTCCTGGCTGGTGGAGGCAAAGCAGAGCGTGATCGAGAACATGGCGCCGGTCCTGACGCGCCTCTTCTCACCGCTCTTCGCCGCCGTGCTCGTCGCGTTTCTGGGGACCCTGTTGTGGACTGGACGCGGAGTCGGCATCGAGCGCGAGCTGCTCATCGCCTTCGACGGGCTCCTGGTGGTGGTCCTGGGCCTGCTGCTCTATTCCCTCTCGGCCCGCGACCCCCGGGCGGCTCCCGGCGCCTTTGACGTGGTGCAGGTGGTGTTGGTGGTCAGCGCACTGTTGGCCGACGCGATGGCGCTATGGGCCATCGCCGGGCGAGTCTCCGAATTCGGTTTTAGCCCCAACCGTGTGGCCGCCCTGGGTCTGAACGTGATTCTCCTAGTCAATCTGGCGTGGTCCGCGGTGCTCTACGTCCGCTTTCTCCGGGGGCGCGGATCATTCTCCAGTCTCGAACGGTGGCAAACGGAGTACCTGTGGGCCTATGCCGCATGGGCGGCGATCGTGGTAATTGCCTTTCCACCTCTGTTCGGCTACATCTGATTGTTTCAGGGAGCTGTAGAGCGACGCACCTACTTTCCGAGATGGAGATGGTGTGCTACCGCGTGGCGATCATCGACCGCGGGCGCGCCGCCTGCCAAGGCAGCATGGCGGAGCTGATCCGCAACGCGCTCAAAGACCTGTTCATCGAGTCCGTTGAGCCCAGAGAGGTATGAACACGCTCAGGATCGCGAATCTGACGTTCCGGGAGGCGGTGCGGCGCAAGGCGCTGTACGGGGCGATCGGGATGACGATTGTCTTCCTGGCGCTCTATGGCTGGGGCATAGACGCGGCGATGCGCGAGATGGCCGGGGATACGGGCACGGCCGGCATCCAGCGACAAGCCGCGGAGCTTGGGATAGACACGACCATTCTGGCCGTGGGGCAACTGTTTGTGGCCGGGCTGTTCGCCGTCTCCAACATTGCCTCGCTGCTGGCCATCTTCATGGCGGCGGGGACGATCGCCCAGGAGGTGGACCAGGGGACGCTCTACGCCATCGTCTCCAAGCCGGTGGCGCGCTGGCAGGTGGTGGTGGGGAAGTGGCTGGGCGGAGCGGCGATGCTGGCGGTGTACGTAACCGTGACCAGCCTGGCGGCGGCAGCCATCGTCTACTGGCGCGCAGGGTTCCTCTCCGACAAGCTGCCGCAGGGCATCCTGCTGCTGATCGCAAAGGCGGCGTTGCTTTACTCAATCACCATGCTGGGAAGCGCGGTGATGCCAGCGATCACGGCCGGGATCGTGATGTTCATCCTGTACTCGGTGACCAACGTCACCGGCCTGCTGGAGCAGGTCGGACAGGGGCTACAGATTGAATCTCTGGTGCAGGTCGGCATCTTTGGCGGCCTGGTGTTGCCCGCGGACGCCCTCTGGAGGATGGCGGCGCACACCGTCCAGCCCCCTAACCCGTTGCTCGCGCTTGGGATACGGACCATGATCGGTCCATTCATGGTGCTCCACCCGCCGAGCATCTGGATGGGGGTCTACGCCGTAGGCTACATGGCGGCGGCACTGGGCACAGCAATCTGGCGCTTCAGCCGGCGAGACCTCTAGGGCGCCAGCGGGAGTGTGAGCCGGCCGTCGAGTTCGACGTCGGATCGGTGACGAAGCAGTTCGTCGCCGCGGCAGTACTCCTACTCGTCGAAGAGGGGCAGATTTCTCTTTTCGAGGACGTTCGTAACTACACACCGGAGCTGCCCGATACCGGTTACCTGGTCACGGTGAGTCATCTGCTCACACATACCAGTGGCATTCGAGACTGGACCGGGATCCTGCCACTGGCAGCTATACCCGCCGATGCGTTGACCCTCACGCTGCGAAAGCGCGGGCTCAACTTCGCGCCCGGCGAGGAGTGGTCCTATTCAAACAGCGGCTACGTGCTGCTGAAAGAGATCGTCGCGCGCACGAGGGGCGGCAACATCAATCATCGGGCGGCGTGAGGGTCAGTCTGATCTGGGGACCAGTATGGAGCGGGGGACGAGACTCGAACTCGCGACAACCTGCTTGGAAGGCAG
>Ga0136611_10001589_pt1 | contig 15838 bp, 12 predicted proteins | sample AntDrymUQ2232306_2_FD_106645 | JGI IMG/M metagenome (GOLD analysis project Ga0136611, IMG submission 106645) | Polar desert sand microbial communities from Dry Valleys, Antarctica - metaG UQ223 (23.06) | ecosystem: Environmental > Terrestrial > Soil > Desert | place: Antarctica: Dry Valley...
AGGCGTTCCTGGCTGCTTCGGAACACGCAGAGCGCCGACCTCATCACGTTCTTCGGCGTCACGGGCGGCGACGTCCTGATCGACATGGGATTCGACCCGGAGCGCATCAGCGAGCTCACGTGGGGCGTCACCACCTCGTTCTACGCACCCAGTGGAGGCCTCCGGGACATCCAGGTGCTGGCTGTCGGCCAGGATCGCGGGCGGGACTACCGGACTCTGCTCGCCGCCTTCGAGGCTCTTGACTTTCCACTCGACCTCGTCTGCAAGCCGGAGAACATTGCTGGACTCAAGGTCCCGACGAACGTTCGCCTCCACGGCACGGTCAGCATGGCCAAGTACCGCGCGCTGCTTCAGCGTGCTCAAGTAGTGGCTGTTCCTACCCATGAGCGTGTCTATCCCACCGGCTCGAGCGTCGCCCTCGAGGCCGCCTCCAGCGGCAGTGCTGTCGTTGCCACCGCAACCCCGGGCCTCAAGGCCTATTTCGACGAGGGAGAGAACGGCCGACTGGTCCCGCACGAGGACGTGGAGACGTGGAGAACCGTGTTGCAGGAGCTCGTCCACGACGCACCCCAGAGAGCTCGCCTGGGCATCGCGGCGCGCCAGCGGGTCCTGGCGCGCAACAGTTCACACGTTATGTGGCATGACTTCGCAGCCGCGCTCGAGCGGCGCGGCATCACACGCACGCCCAGGCCGACACCATGAGCAAGGCAACAGGCGCCACAGACGTCACCGTGATCGTCGTGAGCTACAACCACCGCTCGTTCGTGACCGAGACATTGGACTCGATCGCTGCCCAGACCGTACGGCCCAGCCAGATCATCGTGGCCGATGATGCGTCCACCGACGATTCTGTATCCCTGATCCGCCGATGGATCTGCAGACACGATGACCTGGATGTCCGCGAGATTTTTCATCAGTCCAACACTGGGCTCTGCAGAACGCTCAACGAAGCACTCGGGCTGGTCGACACCCCCCTCTACACGTACCTTTCCGGTGACGACCGCATGCTGCCCCGCCGCCTCGAGGCGCAGGTCGCACGCTGGCAGTCTCACGGAACCCCGGCTGCCGCTGTCTACTCAAACGCCTTGCGCATCGACGAGCACGGCCAGCCCCTGGCTCCCGACTATGGGACCGTCAACGGGTGGGGGCAGGTAGAGGCGCTCGAGGGGCATCTTCACACCAGCCTCTTGAGACACAACTGGATCCCGGCCGCCTCGGTCCTTTTGAACGCTCGTTCCGTGCACCGCGTGGGTGGCTACAACGAGAAGTGGTTCTACGAGGATCATGATCTGTGGCTGCGGCTCGCGGCAGGAGGCGAAGACATCCTGTGCGTCGATCAGCCGATGGTTGAGGTCCGCGAGCTCGCCAGCTCGCTGGGCAGCGTGAACTTCGGGAAGGACAAACCACTCCACCTGGCCGCCCGGCTGGGCATCCTGCTCGACCAGTACGCCGTCTCCGACGAAGGTGACGCATATATCGAGAGCGTGGCGCCACACCTCGCCGTCAGGTTGTGGCGCACCGGCGAACGGCCCGACCTCGTCTTCCGAGCACTTGCTCTCCCCGGGCTTTCATCGAACCCTCGATGGCTGATCCGCGCACGCCTCGTGCACCTCGGCATCACGCAGGAGCCGCGAGTGATGCAGTGGTGGCGCCGCTTCCTCGAGGCGCTGCGGAACGTGCGGACATGACAGGACCCCTCATTCACGAGTGGCCCAGCTCGTGCAGGCGAGTCGTCTTCCTCTCGCGACGAACTCCCGAGATCAGCGGTGGCGCCAAGGTCGTCCACACACTGTCAGCCGCCCTCGAACGAAACGGCGTCACGGTGGAGCATGTCTCGCTCGAACCCGGCACTCGGCCACCGAGCTTCCCCACCTACGTCGTCGATCCACGCCCGGAGTGGCACCGGGGGCCGTCCTTCCGGACGACGCGCGGCTGGCGCAACCGATCACGAGGGCTGGTTGCCGTCGTTAGCAAGCGCTTGGCCAGGAGCCGCAACCGCGCGCGTCTGCGACGAGTGCTCGACGGCTACGGAACCGACACCGTGCTGGTCTTCACTCATGTGAGCGCAAAGGTCGTTGTCGACGACACCGGGTGGTCCCGAAAAGGTGAGGGCCCTCTGATGATCGGCCAACACCACTCGCAGTTCGAGAGCATCGACCTCGAGCCGTGGTTGCGGGGCGCCATGACGCGACATTTCCAGAACCTTGACGCGTTCGTGGCACTGACGGAGGACGACGCCCGGAAATTTCAGCAGGTTCTCGCGCCGCCCTGCCGATTCATCCCCAATCCGATCGAGCCCCCCCGCGTCCCACCGCGCGACCCTCGCCCGGTCGCAGTGGCAATCAGCCGACTCTCTGGCGAAAAGGCTCTCGATGTCATGATCAGATGCTTCGCGCTGGCGACCGCCCCGGCAGATCTTCGCCACTGGCGACTCGACATCTACGGCGAAGGAGATCAGCACGACCGCCTGCATGATGCGATCGAGGACTCCGGCGCCGGGCGCATACGTCTGGCCGGGCACTGCGATGACGTGGACGAGGTGCTCGCGGACGCATCCGTGCTTCTGATGACGTCGTGGATGGAGGGGTTGCCGATGTCAATACTCGAGGCAGCCGCGATGGGCGTCCCGACGGTTGCCTTCGACTGCTCTCCGGGTGTGCGCTCACTCATTGGACAGGACCGGGGGTTCCTTGTTCCCCCCGGGGATGAGTCGCAATACGCGCAGGTACTTACCGAAGCACTCAGGGACCCGCAAGACCTTGCCAGGAGAGGTGCTGCCGCTCGCGCGCTAGCAACATCATTTTCGCCGCAGCCAGTGCTCGAGTGGTGGGGCAAACTGCTGACCGCAGCCTACGAGTCGCGAGGCACCGGCCTTGCCCGAGACTGAGTCACGCGTTCGACTGCGAGCCGGGCGGCATGACGGGCAGCGATTCTCACCCGGTTCAACGGATCCGTCGCGGGAGCGTGGGCCTGGTAGTGATTCAGCTCGACGCTCCTTTTGATGACCGACTTCGAACCAGGGGCGAGGATCTCGGCGAAGGCAGCCTCCAGACCACTCCGTGAGCGCGCTGCGGTGTAGGTGTCCCTGATGAACCGTCGGCCAGCGTCTGCGCGCTCGTTCCAGGCTTTGCGATCGTCGTCGAACAGCCGCATCATCTCTCCGGTCCTCCGTGCTGCTTCGACGCAGTCAGAGTCAGGAATGGGCGAGGAGTGCTCGGCAAGCATGTACTCCTTGGCTCCGTCCCCCGTGAACCCCGCCACGTAACAGCCCGCTGCCATCGCTTCAGCACCGGGCAGCCCGAACCCCTCGCGCTCCCCGCCCATCAGGAAGATCGCCGCGTGACCGAGCGCACGCGCCACTTCGGCCTGGGACATCCCGTCGATCAGCACGACGTCCCAGTCCGCCAGGTGACCCGCACGGCGCAGCAGGTGCACAGTCGCAAGCAGATCCTCTCGCCGGCGTCTGGGCATCAGCGCGATCTGGCGTCGCTTCTCAAGCGGCCTGAAGTAGTCCTCGATCTCGAGCGGAACGTGGTGGACGGGAAATCCTTCAGTACACGCGGACGTCAAGAAGGCGCGGATGGACTGTGACGTCGCGATGGCCGCCGTCACGTCGGGCCACCCCGGGTAGTCGCCCGGCTCGCCGGTGAGGAATCCGGAGGGGTTGAAGACGAAGTCCGTGCCTTGGCACAGGATGACGATCGGGCTCCCCATAGCAAGGGCATTCCACCGGCCAACTTCCGACATCACAAGGACATCGCCCGGATCGAACCGGAGTCGAAGTCCTGTCTCCACCGGCGCGGTCGAGCTCCACGACTCGAACGAGAATCCCGGGGTTCCGTGCCAGACGCGCGCGTCGTGACCGAGCGCCCGGAGGTGCTCAACGAATCGATACATCACTTTGATGCCGCCGCTGGGCTGGGCCAGATCAGGTGCCATCACACGGACCACCATTCCCGGAACTCTAGTGGGTGGGCACGGAAGGAAACCAACCTCAAGCCATGAGCAGCCAACTAGCATGTGGCCATGGATGAGATGGCCGCTCCTCACTCGGTCTACACCGACGAGGAGGTCGTAGCCTTCTACGCTCGCTTTGAAGAGCAGCGCGCCGCTGAGATTGCGTGGGCCAACGACAACGCCGATCTCCTGAAGGAGGCTCGGCTGCTCGACCTGGGCGTGGGGGCCGGTCGTACGACAGCCCTGCTCGCACCGATATGCAAGGCCTACGTGTGGGTTGACTACTCGGCGCCTCTCATCGAGGCCGCCCGCAAGCGCTTCCCCAATACCGACTTGAGAGTGGGCGACGCCCGTTCCCTGCCGTGGGTGCCGAAAGACTCCATCGACGTCGTGGTCTTCTCGTTCAACGGGATCGACACCATGGGTCGAGAAGACCGCGACCTCGTGGTCGAGGAAGTCGCCCGGATCCTCCGGCCCGGAGGCTGGTTCCTCTTCTCGTCCCACAATCAAGATGCACAGAGCTACCGTCGCCTGGCGCGCCTCGAGAAGCCGCGGCTGAGCCGGGTGTGGGTGCGGCGCACGGCGAGGCGCATCCGAGCCCTGCTACGCCACATGCGAATGCGGAGCCGCGAGGAGTTCGGGAACGGCTGGTCGATCATCAACGATGAGGCCCACGACTACCGGCTGATGCACTTCTACACGACAAAGACGCACCAGGAGCAGGCTCTCGTCGATGCAGGATTCTCGATTCTACAGGTCTACCAGCAGGACGGCCGGTTGTGGTCGGCCCCGGACACCGAGTCTCTCGACCTGCACTACTGGTGCCAGAAGGCAGTGTGATTCCCCTGAGCGAGCCTCCTTCGGATGATGTGACCACCAGGCCAAGGGCGAAGCCGATCCAGCTCGTGCGCCGAGCCCTTGCCCTGTTCGATGCGGGGACCACCCGCCGGTTCTACCTCGCCATCGCCGGTTCGGTACTGATCGCCCTGGGCGAGGTGTGTGCGCTGCTTCTGGTGCTGCCCCTCATGCAGTTGATCACCGGCGACCCCGACGCCGGCACCCTTCCACGGATCCGTACCTTCCTGGGTGGCCCGGACGACGACCGGCTCGCGACCTACCTGTCCTCCGCGGTGATCCTCGGATTCATCGTCAAGAGCTTGGTCGCGCTGGCGATCAGGTGGTGGACGAGCGGCTTCGTGCTGCGTCGAGGTGCCGCAGCATCGAGCGACCTGATGCGCTACTACCTTCATGCGCCGTACTCGATGCATGTCCAGCGAGGCGCAGCCGACCTCCTTCGACGCATGTCCGACGCCATGACCCAGGTGTTCGACCGGATCCTCAATCCGGCCATCTCCCTTGCGACCGAGCTGGTCACGATCACGGCCATGGTCGGAACCCTGCTCTTCGTAGCGCCAATCCCCACCCTGGCCGTCACCCTTTACTTCGGCCTGGCCGCCTGGTTGCTGCAACACCTCGTCCGCGACCGTGTCCGAACCTCCGGACAACGGCTCATGACGGCCAACCTCGAGATTCTGCGGTACGCACTTCAAGCGCTGGCCGGAATCAAGGAGATCCAGCTGCGCAACGACCAAGAGGTGTTCGTCCAGCGCTACCACGAAGCTCGCCTGAGAGCAGCCATGGAGTACCGCGCCATGGCTTTCATTGGCGAGCTGCCCAAGTATGCGATGGAAGTGCTCTTCGTCGGTGCCATCGGCATCATGACTGCGTTGACCTTCGCCCTCGAATCACCTACCGAGGCGTTGGGCGTGCTGGCGTTGTTCGCCGTCGCCGGCTTCCGCGTCCTGCCCAGCTGTGTCCGATTCATCGCCTCGTTGAACCTCCTCAGGTCCGCCGAGGAGGCACTGGAGCTCGTGGAGGATGACAGCCGAGCGGCTCGGCTCGCGCAGCAGGTCACGGCCGGCCACAGGCCCGACGCGCTTCCGCTGACCGAGGCCCTGGAGATACGAGACCTCTCGTTCCAGTATCCCGATGCCGATGAGCCAGTCCTGAGCGGCATCAACCTCACAGTCCCCGCCGGCACGTCCTTGGCCCTGGTGGGGCGGAGCGGCGCCGGGAAGACCACGCTGGTCGACTTGATCCTCGGCCTTCGACGACCGACGACCGGCGTCATCCGGGCTGACGGGACCGACATCGACGACGAGCTGAAGGCATGGCAGGCAGGGTTGGCCATGGTCCCGCAGGACGTCTACCTCTTGGAGGGATCGATCAGGGACAACGTGCACTTCACGCCGGGAGTGGATGATCCCGGCGATGCCCGTCTTCGCTCCGCCATCGAGCAGGCGTCGCTCGCTGAGCTCATCGAGGCGCTCCCTGAGGGGCTGCACTCGCAGGTGGGCGACCGAGGCACCAGACTGTCCGGCGGACAGAAACAACGCGTGGGGCTCGCGCGGGCCCTGTTCCGCGAACCCCGTCTCCTGGTACTCGATGAAGCCACGTCGGCACTCGACAACGAAACCGAGTACGAGATAAGTCGCACCATCACTCAGCTGCATGGTGAGATCACCACCATCCTGGTCGCGCATCGACTGTCCACAGTCAAGCACTGCGACCAGGTCGCCTTTCTCGAGGACGGGCGGGTCAGCGCCATCGGCACCTTCGACGAGCTGCGAAGGAAGAGCCCTGCCTTCGCCCGCCTGGTTGCCCTCGGATCCCTTGACGATCCCGCGGACGTGCGTCCTGCGGAGATCAGCTCGTGAGTCGTGTCCTTCTCGTCGCTCCGGCATTCCATGGTTACGGAGACTCCATCGGCCACGCCCTGCGTCGAGCCGGACACGACGTGCTGGTGCACGCCTACGACGTCAATCCGACGCTCGGGGCCAAGCTCTCCAGCAAGCTCGCCCACGAGCTTCCGGGCAAGCTGGGTTGGCAGTTCGGGGACACCCGGCGTCGCGCACAATTGACCTATCTGGCTGCCAGCGCTGTGCGCGACGCACGTCCAACCGTCGTCATCACCGTCAAGGGAGATGCCCTGGGAGCTGAGTACTGGCGCGTCGTGGACGATTCCGGGGCCCAGCAGCTCTTGTGGCTCTACGACGAACTGTCCAGGATGCGGTTCGATGATGACATCCTGACGTCGCGCCCATCGATCGTCTCCTACTCGCCTCACGATGTCGCTGCCCTCTACCGACGAGGGCTTCGGGCAACGCACGTGCTCGACGCGTACGACCACACCATCGCGTTCACGCCGAACCATTCTGACGAGGTGGTCTTCGTCGGAGCTCGATATCCCGAACGCGAACGCGTGTTGTCCGTGCTCCACCGCTCGGGGATTCCCGTCCGGGCGTACGGTCGCGACTGGTCTGGCCACCCGATCGACCGCCTTCGAACATGGCGGCTTCACAGTCCCCACCTGCCCACCGCTCGCGACGTTCCACGCGGGGTCGCGTACGGCCTCACCGCCGGAGCCGTGGCAGCCCTCAACTCGCACACGGACCAAGACGGTTTCACCATGCGCACCTACGAGATCCCCGGCTCCGGCGGCCTTCAGCTGATCGACCGGCTCGACGTCGATCAGATCTACGATCCGGGCGAAGAAGTGCTCACTTTCTCCTCCGACGCTGAGCTCATCGACCTCAGCCGGAGAGCACGCATCGATCGAGCATGGGCAACTCGCATCGCCGAGAAGGGTCAGCGCCGCACACTGGCATCGCACACCTTCGACCATCGCGTCCCCCTCCTGGAGTCGGCATGGGCCTGAGAATCGTCAGTGACCTCGACGAGTGGCATCGATGGCAACGACGACGCCATGTGGCACGGTCGCTTAAGCGTCGGACAGTCGGATCGCGAGGCACGGACGCTCATGCGACCGTCGTCCATGGCAGTCCTGACGCCGACATCGTGGTGCTCATAGATGCACTCCACGCGAGCATGGCCAACGCCGTGCTGGCGCCACTGCAATTCATCCCGCCCGAACGAGTGATCACGGTGCTTGCCCCTGGATTGGAGCTGGACATGCCCGGCGCCTCTCGGATGGTTCGGATCGACGATCTGGGTGACCATCTGACATCAGCAAGGTCGCTGCTCGGGTGTGGGGAGTACACGGGCATCGGGGCAGCAGCGTGGCGCTGGGCTCGGGCCGCGGGGGTTGCCACGTTCGTGTCTCAACATGGAGCGCTGACACCACTCGCGCCTCCGCTTCCGCGCGACTCGACGCTCTTGGCTTGGAGTGCCTCAGATGGTGAGTTCTGGAGGTCGGGCCGGTCCGACGTACAGCATGTGGTGGTGGGGAGCCAGTTGTTGTGGGCGGCGGCCGGCAGTCCCGACGTCGCCCACAGGTCGGATGGTGCCGGGCGGCTCACCTACCTGGGACAGGGGCACGCCGCCGAGATCTCCCGGCGGCGTCTGGTCGAGGCCGCTCTGCTGCTGTGCCGCGAGCAGGAAGCGATCTACCGCCCGCACCCCTCTGAACGTGACCGACTCTCGCTGATCACCCACAACGCCTTTCGGCGCGCCGGCGTCACCGTCGACGCTGCTGGAGCGCCGCTGGCAGACCTGGACGGTCCGGTCGTGAGTGTGTTCTCGACCGGCATCCTCGAGGCGGCTGTGCGCGGCCGGGACGCGTGGGTTGACTTCCCACGTCCGCCGGCGTGGCTCGGGGAGTTCTGGGAGCGCTACGGGATGAGGCGTCTGGGAAACCTGCCGACGAGTCCACCCGACCTTCCCTCGGAGGAACCGGCCCGCCGGGTCGCCGCGGCCCTTTGTCGTTAGCGATCGTGGCCACGCCGAGACCGCCACGCGTCGCGGACCGGCTTCAGATATGGCGTGCGTCGACCAAGCCACTGCCATGCCTGAGTGCGCACGAACATCTCCGGCGGCTCGTCCCACCACGTGCGAACCCTGCCCGAGGCGCTCATCGTCCATGGCGTCGAGCAGGTCGAAGACCTCCGGCGAGCGCTTGAGACACATGACCCCCATGTTTCACCACGATGATGCTGGACTTGTAGAAGTGACACGTGACGGGTCCCGGTGTGGGACAATCGCGACCACCATGGGCGGACGGCGTACAGGGCGAAGTGGTCTCATGTCTGTCCTCTGCGTGATCCCGGCCCGCGGTGGCTCCAAGGGCGTCCCGCGCAAGAACCTCCTCGACGTCGGCGGCAAACCCCTCATCGTCTGGACGATCGAGCAGGCTCTGGCCGTGCCTGACCTCGACGTCCTTGTCTCCACCGACGACAAGGCGATCGCCGAGGTCGCCCGGGCCGCCGGTGCCCGCGTCCCGTGGTTGCGTCCCGACGAGCTGGCCCAGGACACCACCCCCACCGAACCGGTCGTGCGCCATGCGATCGAGCGCGTGACCGAGGAGCGTGGCCGTCCTGACGCGGTGATACTCCTCCAGGCGACCTCACCCGTCCGCCACATCGGCACGCTGGCTCGGGCCATGGCGGAGTTCGCCGACACCGGCGTCGAATCGATGGTTGGGGTCGTCGAGCAGCCGCCCTTCATCTGGCAGGCCGGCAACCCGCCGAAAGCGGCGTACGACGTCTCCGCACGGCCGCGCCGCCAGGACCTGACCGAGGAGAGCCGGCGCTATCGAGAGACGGGCTCCCTCTACGTAACCCGCACTGAGGTCTACGAGCAGCACGACAACCGCCTCGGCGGACTGATCGGGCTCTTCGTCATGGCTGAGGACGAGGGCATCGACATCGACACCGAGCTGGACGTCGCCCTGGCCGTCCGATTGTTGACCGCACGTTCGTCGGAGTGACCGCGCGTCGTCGCCACGCTGGCTACGGTGGTCCCACACGTCACACCACGGAAGGCCTGCGCGTTGATCATCGAGCGTGACCTCACGCCCTACGTCGTCTACTCCGGCGACCCGGTCCTGCGCGCCCTCGAGAAGATCACCGCCAACAAGGCGAGGGTCATCTTTCTCGTTGACTCGCACGGCCACCTCGACGGCGTGCTGTCCGACGGCGACTTCCGCCGCTGGGTGAGCGGCGCAGCGAGCCTGACCGTCGACGTCCCGGCGATCGAGGCGGCCAACACCTCACCGCGCAGCCTGCCCATCGGAAGCAGCCCTGCGGAGATCTCCCACGCCTTCGGCTCCGGCATCGACCATGTCGCTCTTGTCGACGAGCGTGGCCACCTCCTCGCCATCGCGATCAACCGAGCAGACGAGCTGCGCATCGGCCGTCACACCGTCAGCGCCGACTCACCCACCCTCCTCATCTCCGAGATAGGCATCAACCACCAAGGTGACGTCTCCCTTGCCAAGCAGCTCGTCGACCTGTCCGTCGAAGCCGGCGCGGACATCGTGAAGTTCCAGCTGCGCGACATGGAGTCGCTCTATCGCCAGGGCGCCTCCGGCTCCGAGGGCGAGGACCTCGGCCCGCAATACACCCTCGACCTCCTCGCCAAGTACAACCTCGAGGCCCACCAGCTCTTCGAGGTCTTCGACCACTGCCGCGATGCCCAGATCGAGGTCATGTGCACCGCGTGGGACCCGGTCAGCGTCGACCGACTCGTCGACTATGGAGTGCCTTCGCTCAAGGTCGCGTCGGCCGACATGACCAACCACGCGCTCCTGAGACACATGGCTGCTAGCGGCACCCCGATGGTCATCTCCACCGGTATGTCGACCGAGGGCGAGATCCGCGAGACGGTCGACCTGGTGCGCTCCACCGGTGTCGCCCACGCCTTCCTGCACTGCCAATCGACTTATCCGGCGCCCTTCAAGGACGTCAACCTGGCCTACCTGACCCGGCTCGCCGAACTGACCCAGGCACCCGTCGGCTACTCCGGCCACGAGCGTGGCTTCCATGTCCCCGTCGCCGCGGTCGCCCTCGGCGCCCGGATCATCGAGAAGCACTTCACTGTCGACCGCGGCCTCGAAGGCAACGACCACAAGGTCAGCCTGCTGCCCGCCGAGTTCAAGGAGATGGTGCAGCGGATCCGTGAGGTCGAAGAGGCCCTCGGCTCCGCCGCGCCGCGTGCGGTCTCCACCGGCGAGATGATGAATCGCGTCAACCTCGCCAAATCGCTCGTCGCCAGCCGACGGATCGAGGTCGGCGAGGTGCTGACGTCGGACGACGTCGACATCAAGAGCCCCGGCCGCGGCCTTCAGCCCAATGCCTACGACACGCTGGTCGGCAGGACAACGACGCGGAGCTTCGAGCCAGGCGACTTCTTCTACGCCACCGATCTCGGCGACAGCACCCCGCGAGGACGCGCCTACTCCTTCCGTCGGCCGTGGGGATTGGCCACGCGCTATCACGACATCGAGGCGATGACGCGAGACACCACCCCCGATTTCCTGGAGTTCCACTTCTCCTACAAGGACCTCGACCTGCCCGTGACCGAGGTGTTCGCCGCCTATCCAGACGGCCTGCCCATGGGCTTCACGACCCACTCCCCCGACCTCTTCGCCGGCGACTTCCTGCTCAATCTCGCCTCCGAGGACGACGACCACTGGGAGCGCTCGATCCGCGAGCTCCAGAGGGTCGTCAACACCACGCGCGAGATGCAGCAGTACTTCACGATGGGCGCCGATGCCGCGGGACCGGTCATCATTGCCAGCCTCGGTGGCTTCACCACCGACGCCTTCGTCGCGCCTGCCGAGCGCGCGACTATGTACGCCAGGGTGGCCGCCGGTCTGGCCCGCGTCGACGACTCCGGCGTCCGGCTCTGCGCCCAGACGCTTCCGCCCTACCCGTGGTACATGGGTGGCCAGCTCTACTGCAACCTCTTCGTCGATCCCCGCGACACCGCTGAGTTCGCCGAGCGCCACGACCGCCGCCTGTGCTTCGACGTCTCCCACACGAAGCTGTCCGCCAACTATCTCGGCATGTCGTTCGCCGCCGCCACCGACCTGCTGGCGCCGCACAGCGAGCACCTCCACCTCGTGGATGCGACGGGCGTCGACGGCGAAGGCGTACAGGTCGGCGACGGCGAGATCGACTGGGCCGTGCTCGCCCAGCAGCTCGATAAGATGTCGCCCGGCGTAAGCTTCATCCCGGAGATCTGGCAGGGACACGTCAACGACGGCGAAGGCTTCTGGATCGCCCTGGAGCGGCTGGAACAATGGTTCTGACGGCACCCACCGCCCTCTGGGTGGTCCCCGTCAGCGATCTGGGCGGGGTGGCGCGACATGTCCTGGACGTTGCTCGGGCCGGCATCCCTGGCTGGCGCATAGTTTTCCTGACGCCGCCCGGTGACCTGCCGGTCCGGCTGAGCGAGGTCGGCGCAGCCTCGTTGGTCCAGCCGCTCGGGCCAGAGCACGGTCTCCGAACATCAGTGGCCAGCCTGCGCCACGCGATGCGTACGTTGCAGCCTGCCGTCGTGCACAGCCACCTGTCCTACGCCGACATCGTGTCCGCACTGGCCGTCGGACGCGGCACCCGAATGGTCACCACCGAGCACGGCATCGCGCGCGACGACGTCGTCTACCACCACTCCGCGGCCAAGGCCCGGATCATGGCGGCGGTGCACACCGCGCGCCTGCGTCGTTTCGACGCGGCCATCGCTGTCAGCAGAGCCACGGCCAGCGCGATGGTCGACAAGTGGCACCCGCGACACAAGGTCGTCGTGATCCCCAACGGGGTCGACCCGAGTGCGTCCCCGCGACCGCAGACGGCGGGACTGCGGATCCTCTCCCTGGCGCGGCTCTCGCCGGAGAAGCGTCTCCCCTCCCTCGTCGAAGGGTTTGCCGAGCTTCACCGCGCCCACCCCTGCGCCACGCTCACCCTCGCAGGCACCGGGCCGGAGGAGGCCGCCCTGCGCGAGCAGGTCGAGCGCCTCCAGCTCGGCGAGGTGGTGAGCATGCCCGGCTTCGTCGACCCAGAGAGGGCGATGACCGAGCATGACGTGCTCGCGATGCTGTCGGTCTGGGAGAACTGCTCCTACGCTCTCCTGGACGCCGCTAGCCGCGGGCTGGGCGTCGTGGCCAGCGAGGTCGGCGGAAACCCGGAGTTTTTGCCTGCCACCTCCCTCGTCCGCGCCGACGATGCCGGAGAGGTGGCAGCGGCTCTCGGTGCCCAGGGCCTCGTCCTCTCGACCCGCCCCGGCCTGGCCGGCTGGCCGACCGTGGGGGAGATGTGCGCGCAGATCGCCGCGACCTACGCCGCCGTAGTGGTCCGAAAATGAGCCGAGTCGACTCGCCGTGGAGCCTGTCTGACAGGACCATCGCCCGTGCGGACGAGGCGGACCGCGAGATCAGGATCTCCGACTTCGTGCTGATGGCGATCCTGCCGGTCCGCTCGGTCGAGGTGAACGGCATCCCTCTCCTTGAGGCGTACGGCATCCCTCTCAACGAGCTCGCCATGGCCGCGTTGGTGGGGCTGTGCCTGCTCAGGCCGGCGCGCGGTGGCACCAAGCTTCCGGGCTTGTTAGTCCTCCTCATAGGAGCCCTGCTCGCGCTGCTGGTCTACTCGGGAGTGGCCAACGAGGTCGACTGGACGCGCCGGATGGGGCACGTCGCTGTCGTCCTCGGCCTGGTCTGGGCCGGGGGCACCGGAAGGCTGTCCCTGCGCTCTGTCGGCACAGGACTGGCAACCGGACTCATCGCGGTCATCGGCCTGGCCCTCTTCGAGATCGGGGGCGACAAGTATCCCGGGCGCCTCACCGGTTTCCTTGCCGACCCCAATGCGGGCGTCTACTTCATCGCCGTCCTGGGCACCCTGGCGATCTTCTTCTGCGACGAGCGCACCACGGTGCGCGTCGCGGTGGCCGTCCCGATCGCGGCGGGTCTGGTGCTGACCTATTCGCGCACCGGCCTACTTGCCGGCGCCTTCGTCCTCATCTGGGTGGTCCTGGGGCGGCGGCTGACTTTGATCCGGGGTGCGGTGCTGGCCGTCGGCATGGTGTGGGCGGTCAGCCACATCCCCGACAACCTGGCGATCATCGGGCCATTTTCCGACCGCTCGGGCAGCGATTCACTGCGCAAGCGGATCAGCGCCCAAGAGCGGGTGGCTTTGGTCGACATGCCGTGGTACGGCAACGGTCCCGGGACCGGCACCGTCAACGTCCGGGACCTGGAGTTCTTCTTCCACAACAGCTATCTCGCTACCCGCCAAGAGGGTGGCTGGGGTGCCTTGTTGCTCGTGCTCGCCCTGCTGAGCTTCACCTTCCTGCGGCTCAGCGGGCTGGCACGAGGTCACGACCTGACCGCAGCAGGGGCCCAGGGGGCCATCATCGCCACCGGCGTCATGGCCCTCACCCTAGGGGAAGTGCTGCTCGACACGCCCACGTGGGTTGCGATCGCCCTCGCGCTCGGGCACGCGCTCAATACAGAGCGCGAAGGACTCCCCGATGGGTAAGCGCATCTACCTCGCCGCCAACAATCCCGACCTGGGCGGCGGCGAACAGATGCTGTTGCGTCACGCCGAGGCTCTGCTCGACCTTGGCCATCCAGTGACGGTGGTGGCGCCTGACTCGCCTGGCGAGGTCCTTGACGCCGCTGCCGCTGGCGGTGCTGACGTGGTGCCGATCCGGGCCCGAGGACGACGCGACTACATGCGACGGCTCCACGCCTGGGACAAGACTGAGCGCAGGGGACTGCTGTGGTGCCACGGCCTCGTCGCAGCGCTTGCGACCGCCGGCCACCGGCGGCGCATCGTCCACCTCCACCAACTGCCCCGCTCGCGGGCCCAGCACGCGGCACTGCTCGCAGCCCGGGCTGGGAGCGACCGCTTGCTTGTCCCCTCCGTGTTCCTGTCTCGTCGCCTGCGCGGGTCCGGCGTGTGCGCCAACTGGACCGACGACGCCCCCCGACAGTCCGTACGCTTTCCCGCTGGTCGGGTGGGTTTCCTGGGGCGCCTCTCCACCATTAAGGGAGTGGACCTGCTCGCCCAGGCAATCACGTCCCCGTCGATCGATCCTCGCGTGCAGCTGTTGGTGGCCGGCGACGACCGCTGGGTGCCAGAGTCCGAGGGTGCTCCGGTCCGTGCCGCTCTCGACGGGCTCGGCGAGCGGGTGCATCGCCTGGGACGGGTCGCACCAGAGACGTTCTTCAACCAGGTCGACCTCGCCGTGTTCCCGAGCCGAATCCCTGAGTCGTTCGGGCTCGTCGTCGCCGAGGCAATGGCTAGCGGTGTGCCTTTCGTGATTTCCGACGCCGGCGCCCTGCCCGAGGCCGCCGGCCCCGACCACCCCTGGGTGGCTCGCGCAGGCGACCCTGAAGACCTCGCCCGGGTCATCGGGCATGCTCTCGCGACCAGCCCCGAAGACGTGCGTGCAGTGACTGATGCTGCCCGCATCCGGTGGGAATCCGAGTACTCACCGGCCGCCGGTCGAGATCGCGTGGCCCGGTTGCTCGCTGACCTGGAGGTGCTGTGACCCGACCCACCGTCGCGATCGCCCACGACTACCTCACCCAACGTGGGGGAGCCGAGCGGGTCGTCCTCACGCTGATGAGGGCCTTCCCCGAGGCGGCGGTTCACACCACTCTCTACGACCCCTCCGGCACCTATCCCGAGTTTGCGCAGGCCGACATACGGACATCGCCGCTTAACCGCATCGGCCCCCTGCGCCGTGACCACCGCTTGGCGCTGCCGCTGCTGGCTCCGGCTGCGTCCCGTGTGCGCATCGACGCCGACGTCGTCATCGCCTCCAGCAGCGGCTGGGCTCATGGCTTCGACACCAGCGGCCGCACGGTGGTCTACTGCCACAACCCTGCTCGCTGGCTTTACCAGACCGACGAATATCTCGGGGGCTCCGCGTGGCGATCACCCCTGGGGCCGCCGCTGCTGGCGATGCGCCCGTTCCTCAGACGGTGGGACCGTCGGCGGGCAGAGCGGGCCGACGTCTACCTCGCCAACAGCCGTGTCGTGCAGCAGCGGATCGCGACGACGTACGGCCGCGGCGCGGAGTTGTTGGCACCGCCGCACGGCATGGACGCCTCCGCCCCCCTTGAAGTGGTGCCGGG
>Ga0136611_10001590_pt1 | contig 15836 bp, 14 predicted proteins | sample AntDrymUQ2232306_2_FD_106645 | JGI IMG/M metagenome (GOLD analysis project Ga0136611, IMG submission 106645) | Polar desert sand microbial communities from Dry Valleys, Antarctica - metaG UQ223 (23.06) | ecosystem: Environmental > Terrestrial > Soil > Desert | place: Antarctica: Dry Valley...
CTTCAGCAGTGCGGGGTCGGTGATCGTGATCGTCGTCATCGGTTTGCTCCCGGTTGCGGTGTCGGATAGATTATACACCATCACGCGGAGTTCCTCGAAGTGCTCCACCTCGGCCGGCAAACGCAGCGGACGTGCCAAACGCTGGATCGCCGCGCCTTCGTTCAAGTCGGCGGTTCCTCGGTCCTCGGCCTGTCGCTCGCGGGTTTACTCCGCGGCAAAGACGGTCTCGGGCGGACGCCCGGTTCCGCGAAGTCGGTCGTGCTACTCTGGCTCTGGGGCGGTCCGAGTCAGCTCGATACCTTCGACCCCAAACCGAAAGCCCCGCTCGAATTCCGCGGGCCTTTCTCCACGATCCCGACGAAAGTCTCGGGCGTGCGGTTCTGCGAACTCTTCCCGAAGCTCGCGGGGCTCAACGACAAGTTCGCGATTCTGCGGACCCTTCACACGCAATCGAACGATCACGGCGTCGCCGGGACCATCGGGCTGACGGGCAACGCGGCCGGGGGCACCGGCCTCGACGGCAAACCGCTGGCGGGTACGCCGCAACCGGCCATGGGGGCCGTCGTCGCCAAGGCGATGGCCAAGGTGCGGAGCGAATCCGGACTGCCGCCGTTCCTCGTCGTCGGCGGCAAACTCCATCAGGGCAAGAAGCCGATCGTGGGCGAAGGCGGCGGGAAACTCGGCGCGCTCTACGACCCCTTCCGCATGGAATACGACCCCGCTATCGGCACGAAAGTGCCGGCGCTCGAACTGCCTTCGGAGATCACCCCGGAGCGGTTGACGGATCGCCTCGCGCTTCAAGGGGCGTTCGACAAATCGGAGAGGCTCCTCGACTCCGCCTCACTCGACGGCCACCGCCGCCGGGCGTTCGAGATGCTCACCTCGGCAACCTCGCGCCGCGCCTTCGACCTGGCTCAAGAAACCGATGCGACCGTGCGGCGCTACGGCAAGACGCGATTCGGCCAATCGTGCCTGCTAGCCCGTCGGCTCGTCGAAACCGGCGTCCCCTTCGTCCAGGTGAATTGGAGCGATCACGTCGAAGCGGAGGAGGACTCGGGCGACGGCGGCTGGGATCACCACTACCGCAACTTCCAAATCATGCAGGATCGCCACGCCGCTTGGCTCGACCGGACCGTCTCCGCGTTTCTGACCGACCTCGACGAGCGCGGTTTGCTAAAAACCACCCTCGTCATCGCGGTCGGCGAGTTCGGCCGCACTCCGAAGATCAACGACAAAGCCGGCCGCGAGCACCACCCCGATTGCTACTCGGCGCTCGTGGCCGGGGGCGGCGTCGTCGGAGGCCGGGTCATCGGCACGAGCGACGCCCGCGCCGAGAAGCCCGCCGACACCCCGCTGTCACCGACCGACCTCTGCGCCACCGTCCACCATGCCATCGGGCTCACGAGCGAGCAGATCGCCGGTATGGGACTGACCCCGACGGGCCGCGTCATAGAGGAGCTCTTTTGAACTCGCTCCGCCGCATCACGACCGACGGCAGCTTCAAGCAGCATCTGCAGTGGTCGCCGGATGGGAAGCGATTCCTCTTCACGCGGATCCACAAGGGGAAAATGGCCATCTGGACGATGACCGCGGAGGGGAAGGACTTCGCACGACTGCTCCCCGACCACAAGGAACCCCACTTCGACGGACACTGGTCGAAGGACGGCACGCGCGTCGCTTACGTCTACGACCGGCTCGAAGGGACCGACGGCAAGCTGAGCATCAAAATCTGCAATGCCGACGGCACCGACGACAAGATCGTGATCCCGCACAAGGCATTCGAGGAATCTCCCCGGTGGTCGCCCGACGGCAAGCGTCTACTTTGGGTCTCGACCCGAGACGGCAACCCGGACCTTTACAGCGCGGATGCCGAGGGTAAGGACATCAAGCGGCTCACGAACGAGATCGCCTACGATCTTCAGCCGAATTGGTCGCCGGACGGCCGACTTATCGCCTTTGCGAGCGGCCGCAGCGGGCGACAGAAAATCCACGTGATGAATGCGGACGGGTCGAAGGTGAAGCGCCTGACCGACGGCGATCACCTGGACGCTTGGCCGGTCTGGTCGCCCCGTGGCCAGCGCATCGCGTTCGTCTCTCGCAAAAGCGGCATCGCGAATATTTGGCTCATGGCGGCAGACGGGAGCGGTGCGAAGAACCTCACGGCGCACGACGCCGAGGATTCGACTCCCACTTGGTCGCCCGATGGCAAGCGGATCGCGTTCGTATCCGACCTCGACGGCGGTTCGGATGCATACCTGCTCGACGTTCCGGACTGAATCGCTCAAGTCGAGGCCGTCGGCGCCGCTTTCGGAGGATGCCGCATGTGCCCGTCCGCCACGCAGCACCGAAAAAGTGGCACCGTGAGCGTGATGCTCGATCAACCCGGCGGGACGATTTGAAGCGCTTGGGGCCGGTGCCGCACCATCGCCCCCTCGACGAGGTAGATCACATCTTCGGCGATGTTCGTGGCGTGATCGGCGATGCGCTCGACGTAGCGCACGGCCGCATGGAGGGCCAAGCCCGCGTCGATCTCCGCCGCCGTCCTCTTCATGCGCAGGATGACCTCGGCGAGGATCGCGTCGTTGTCGGCGTCCACGTCGTCGTCCATCTGCACCACGGCGCGCGCTTCGTCCGCGTCCGACCGCACGAGGGCGTTGAGCGCCCGGTTCACCATCTCGGTGGCCCGCAGCGTCATGGGGCGCAGGCGGGCGGGAATCTCGGGATAGGGCGGGTGCGAGAGTTCGAGGGCCTTTTCCGCGAGGCCGGAGGCCAGATCGCCCATGCGCTCGAGATCGGTCGTGATGAGCAGGATCGAACTGATGCGGCGCAGGTCGATCGCGACCGGCTGGTGGAGCGCCAGGATTTTCAGGCACTCCTCCTGCACGTCGTTTTCGAGTCGGTCGATGGCGTCGTCCCCGGCGATCACGCGCTCGGCGAGTTCGGCGTCGCGCGTTTCGAGGGCGCGGGTCGCGCTGTGGATCGCGTCTTCGACGTTGCCCGCCATCTTCAGCAACCGCTGCTGGAGCGCGTCGAGATCCCTCTGCATGTGCTTCGACACGGTCGCGATTCCTCCCGTTCGGACTCCGGCGGCGTCCCGCCGTAAGATAGACTCGCGCACGCCGAGACAGCAAACTCCGGACGCCCGATGCCCGCACCGGATACCTTCTACGACTTCCTCGAAACCGCGGTGCGGAGCCGGCTCACGGATCGGTCGGCGCTGATGCGATTGTACGCCTTGGCGCCGCCGGGCGCAACCGCCTCTTCCGAACTATTCGCCGAATTCCTCGTCGCCCAAAACGCCTTCACGCGGTTCCAGATCGACAAGCTGCTCGCCGGTCACTGGCAGGGGCTTGTCATCGGAGACTACTCCCTGCTCTTCCCAATCGGGCGCGGCGGGATGGGCATCGTCTATCTGGCGCGGCGGCGGAGTGTCCCCGCGGGCGGTTCGGCGCCGGGCCTCGTCGCGCTGAAGCTGCTGGCGCCGAAGCGCGCGAAGGGCGAGCCGCGCACGCTCATCCGCTTCCGCCGCGAAATGGCCATCGGTGCGGAACTCCCGCCCCATCCGGCGCTCGCCCGCACCCTCCATTCCGGCGAAGCCGACGGGATTCACTTCCTCGCGATGGAATACGTCCCCGGCGGCACGGCGAAGCAGCGCGTCCAAGAGGGCGGGCCGATGGCGGCCGAGGCCTCGGCGCGGCTCTTCGCGGATCTGGCAACCGGGTTGCACGAGGCGCATTGCGCCGGGTACATCCACCGCGATTTGAAGCCGTCGAATATCATCGTGACGCCGAACGGGCGCGCCAAACTCCTAGACTTCGGCTTCGCGGTTCGGCGCGGCGAGAAGCCGCCGGACGATCCGGCCATCCTCGGCGGCAAGGGGTACACTCTCGGAACCATGGATTTCCTGCCGCCCGAGCAGGCCACCGACGCCGTGAGCGTCAGCGCCGAAACCGACATTTATTCGCTCGGCTGCAGCCTCTACTACGTCCTCACCGGTTCCGTCCCCTTCCCCTTCGGCACGGCCCGCGAGAAGATCCGCCACCACCGCACGGCCGAGGCGACTCCGCCGAACGAGTTGAACCCGCTGGTGCCGGCCGGCTTGGCGAAGCTGGTGCAGTGGATGATGGCGAAGCGGCCGGAAGATCGCCCCCCATCGTGCGCGGTCGTCGCGGCGGAACTCGAACGATTCACGGTTCCCGCCCCGATCGTCGCAACGCGGGCACGCTTCGATGAAGCGTGGGAAGCCGACGTGCTGAAGCAGGTCGGGGAGCGCTGGCTCACCCACCGCGCGGGGATGAGCGACGGCGCTTCGACCGAAGAGCTGCCTCTGCCCGACAGCGTCGCGGCCGAGCCGGAGCAACCCGCCGAATGCGAACCGTCCGCCGATCACCTCTGGATCTGGCTCCTGCTCGCGTTCGCGCTCACCGCCTGCTTCGGGTCATCGCTGCTCGCCGTCATCGCTTACTTCCTGCTCCGCAAATGAGCGTGCCGAGCCATTTCAAGCGGTATCGCATGGAACGGTCGCTCATCGACCTTTCTGCGGAACCGCGGTTGCCCGAGGGATACGCCGCGGTTCCCTGGCACGACCGATTGCTCCACCTGCACGCCGATGTGAAATTCGACTGCTTCCGCGATGACCTCGACGGTCGCCTCTTCCCCAATTTGGGGGATCGGCACGGCTGCCGCTTCCTGATGGAAGCGATCCGAGCCCGCGCCGGATTCTGCCCCGAAGCCACGTGGTTGTTGGCCGGGCCGAGCGGATACTGCGGCACGGTGCAGGGCGTGGTGGAGCCGAAGCGGACGGGCGCGATCCAGAACCTCGGTATCGTTCCGGCTCACCGCGGGCGCGGCCTCGGGACGGCCCTGCTGCACCTCGCCCTGCGCGGTTTCGTCCGTGCGGGCGGGCGGCACTGCGCTCTCGAAGTGACGGCCCACAACCATTTCGCCGTGGAACTCTACCGCCGCAGCGGATTCTTACCGACGCGGGCCTTTTATCGGGCGCTGCCGCGCGCGGCGCAGCCCGCCGGGATATAATCTCGGTACACCCTTCAACCGGTTTCCGGCCCGAGATCCCCTCCGTGACGCAACTGCTGCACCAGCACGTTTTCCCCAATGGCCTCACAATGCTCTTCGAGCGGATGGATCACGTCCGCTCCGCGTCGCTCTACTTCATGGCGCCCGCCGGCTTCACCTACGAACCCGACGACCGCCTCGGCCTCGCAGGCATCCTCGCCGAGATGCTCACACGCGGCGCCGGCACCCGCGATACCAAAGCGCTATCGCTGGCCCTCGACAACCTCGGCGTGGATCGCGGCGAGTCGTGCGGTGCGTTCAACATCACTCTCTCGGCGGGCACGCTCGCGCGGAATCTGCCGGCCGCGCTGGCTCTGTACGCCGACATCATCCGCAGGCCATGGCTGCCGGACGACGAACTCGAACCGGCTCAAGAACTTTCTCTGCAAGACCTGCAAGGGCTGGAAGACTCCCCCTCCGAAATCTGCCTGCTCGAATTGAAGAATCGGTACTTCCCGCCGCCGTATAACCGCAACCAGTACGGCACCCAGGCGGGCATCGAAGCGATCACCTCGGCGGACGTGCGCGGACTCTACGCGGCCCGCTTCCGCCCGCGCGGTTCTATCCTCTCGGTCGCGGGGAACTGCGATTGGGACGAGCTGAAAGCGATCGTCGGCGAACACTTCGGCGATTGGGAAGGGACACCCGAACCGGCGGTGGCACCGGGGATTCACACGCCGACCTCGGCGCACATCCAGAAAGAGACGAACCAAACGCAGATCGCGGTCGCCTTCCCCAGCGCGAGCTTCGGCACGGCCGACTTCTACCCGGCCCGCGGGGCCATCGGCGTCCTCTCCGGCGGCATGGGCGCGCGGCTCTTCACGGAAGTGCGCGAGAAGCGCGGACTCTGTTACTCCGTCAGCGCGAGTTACGACACCGTGAAGGATCGCGCCGCCGTGATCTGCTACGCGGGCACCGGCGCCGACCGCGCCCAGCAGACGCTCGACGTGACTATCGGCGAACTGGAGCGATTGAAGGACGGCATCGAAGTCGAAGAGGTGGAGCGCGTGCGGGCCGGGCTGAAGACCTCGCTCATCATGCAGCAGGAATCGACTTCCTCGCGGGCCGGTTCCATGGCGACCGACTGGTTCTATTTGAATCGCGTCCGCCGCATCGACGAAGTGCAGACCGCCATCGACGCCCTCACCCCGAGGAGCATCCTCGACTACCTCGACCGCTATCCGGCCCGCGACTTCACCGTCGTCACGCTCGGCCCCGCCCCGCTGGTGACACCGGCCTGACAGTCGCGCGCTCTCCATCCGACACCGCAATCCGAACCCACTATGCCATTCCACACCCTCCGCCTGCCCAACGGCCTCCAGCTCATCGGCGAGACGATCCCGTCGTCGCGATCCGCGTCGGTCGGCTTCTTCGTGCGCACCGGCAGCCGAGACGAATCCGTGCCCGAATCGGGCGTGTCGCACTTCCTCGAACACATGATGTTCAAGGGGACCCCGCGGCGCACGGCCCTCGACGTCAACCGCGATTTCGACCGCATCGGCGCATCCTACAACGCCTACACGAGCGAGGAAGTCACGGCTTACTACGCTTCCGTGCTGCCCGAGTACCTCCCGACCGCGCTCGACATCCTCGCCGACATCCTCCGCCCCAGCCTGCGCGACGACGACTTCGCCACCGAGAAGAACGTCATCCTCGAAGAGATCAAGATGTACGACGACCAGCCGGGGTCGATGGCGTGGGACAACGCCAAGCGCATCTACTACGGCGGCCACCCGCTCGGCAATTCCATCCTCGGCACGAACGCGAGCGTCACGGCCCTCACCCGCGATCAAATGCACGGCTACTTCGCACGCCGCTACGGCGCGTCGAATATCGTGGTTTCCATCGCCGGGCAGTTCGATTGGTCGCTCTTCGCCGAGCTGCTCGGAACCGCGACCGCGAACTGGCGCGGGGGAACTTCCGAACGGACGGGCCTCGTCGGCAACTCGGGACCGGGCGGAGTCCATGCGGTCGCGAAGGAGGGCACGGCTCAAGAGCACGTCCTCTGTCTCGCGCCCTCCGTCCCGGCGGAGTCAATGCTGCGCTACTCGGCGACGACGCTGGCCATCGCCGTGGGGGATGATTCCGGCAGCCGTCTGCACTGGGAATTGGTCGATCCCGGTCACGTCGAATCGGCGTCGTGCGGGGTCGATGCAAGCCTCGCCTGCGGGCTGCTCGGCACGAGCTTCAGTTGCGATCCCGAATCGGCCGCAGCGAACCTCGCCATCGTCCGCCGCGTGCTCGCCGAAGTGCAGAAGGGGAACATCTCGGCCGAGGAACTCGCGCAGGCCAAAAACAAAATCGCATCGCGGGTGGTGCGGTACAGCGAACGTCCGGCCGGCCGGATGCGGGCCATCGCGGGTTCGTGGATGTACAACGCCGAATATTCCGACCCCGATGTGGAACTCGCCCGCTACGACGGAGTGAGTTTGGTGTCGATCCGCGAGTATTTGGAGCAGTACCCCATCGACGATCTCACGGTCGTGGGCTACGGGCCGGTCGAGTCGTTGAATTGACGACTGGCGTCGTCCTCTGCCGCGATCACTTTTTCCCATGAACCCGCCCATACCGAGCGGGATCATTCCCGCGAGGAGTCCATTCCTCGCGCACTCTGAGCCTCCAATAAAGCTGGCGTCCGATGTTCGACTACAATGCGGCCTTCGACGCGATCGCCGACGATCCTCGCTACCTGCGGAACCTCGATTGGGGCGAAGTGCGGACGGGGCATCCCGAGGGAACCGTCCGGGCGCACATCGCGGAGCTCGAACGCAATCTCGAAGCGCTGCGGCCGAAACTCTCCGAGGAAGACTACCGGAAGCTCAAGCTGCTCGTCCACACCCACGACAGCTTCAAAGCCGAGGCGCAAGCCGGCGCCGCCATCACCGATCCGAAGAGCCATGCGTCGCTGGCCCGAGAATTTTTGTCGCTCCACTGCGGCGATTCCGATTTGCTGGCGATGGTGCAGTTCCACGACGAACCCTTCGCCCTCTGGCGGCAAGCCGACAGCAAAAAAGGCAAATACAACCTCGAGCGCTTCGAGACGCTCCTGCGGAACATCGCGGATTGGAATCTGTTCCTCGCGTTCAACATCATCGACGGCTGCACGGCCGGTAAAGGCCGCGAACCCCTGCTCTGGCTGTTCGGGGAAGTCGATGGGAAAGTGCAGTCGGATTTCACCGCAGCCGATATCCTGTGACCTTCACCGGGGGTTCGATTGTGCGCTTTCGAGCTGCCGTACCGCGCGTGTGCGGGCCGGACTGCTGGGCCCGCCTCGATTTCCGAATCTTCGATTCAGCCGCGTTCCCGTTCCATTCGATGCTTCGCAATACCTCTGGGTTTGCGGAGCCACACCATGACTATCGAACGCATCCTCGGCCGGCTCCTGCCGATTCTGCCGATCGTTTGGGTTCTCCTTTTCCCGAAGACCGGCAAGGCCCAGCCGCATCCGATCGTCGATGCCCGGAGTCAGTTCGGATCGCGGCCGAGCGTCTTCGTCGGTTACGGGCCCGGCTTCGGATACCTCCCCGGCGTCGGCTACGGATACGGGTTCAGTCCGCGCTTCGCGCCTCTCCCAAACCGCTACCGATACGACTACGGCCCGCGGATCTCGGCGGGATTCGGCGCCGGTCTATATGCGCCGCTGGGGTTCGCACCGCAATTCGGGTACGGTCCCAACTTCGGCTACTTGGGCCGCAGCTACGGGTACGGCTACGGCTACTACTACCCCGCCGCGTTCGGCAGCTTCTGGACGAACGGACTCACGCTCTACGGCCCTCCGGTGCCGACATTCGCCGTCACACCCGGCTCCTTCGGCGGCAGCGACGCCCACCGGTACTACTTCCTCCAGAGCTACTACAGCATGGACTGGGACGCCTACCGGTACAAATCGCGGATGCCCTACGGTTGGGAACCGAGCGCGAAGTGGGCCGACGGGTGCCGCGTCTGCGCGGCCGCGCCCGCCGCGCCGAGCGCGCCGGATCGGGCGCGCTTCGCGATCCGCGTACCGCATCCGGATGCGGAACTCTGGATCGGCAATGCGAAGGTGAAGCCGACGGGAACCGCGCGGAGCTTCGAGAGTCAGCCGCTCGAAAGCGGCATGACCTACGATTTCGAATTCATCGCCCGCTGGTCGGATGAGCGCGGAGTCGCGCAGGCCGAATCTCGGACGGTGACCGTGAAGGGGGGCGATTCGGTGGAAGTGGATTTCACATTGGAAAGGTAGTTCTTTCCGAGCCGGACACGTGAGCGACGGTGTGAAAGCATGCCATCGCTCACGGTTCGGCACGGTTGGGGGTGGACATCAAAAGTCCGGCGTCACCATCCCGTCAGCCGCGCCGATGATGATCTTCATGATCCTCTCGAATTCCTTCATCGCGGGGTTGATCGAGCGCACCGAGCCGTCGCAGAAGGCCGCGATCAGTTGCGGGAAGGGCTTCGACAGGTCGGGGAGCGGCTTCGTCGAATCGAACTCGAAATCCTCCGGCTTCGCCCACGGCACGGCATCGCCCGCCGCGACGACCATGACCGTATTCGACGAGCCGTCGGAGATATCCGTGATTTTGAGGCTCTGCAGCCAGTCGAACGGCGTCTCCTTGCCGACGAAGACTTTGTAGTGCGTCGCCCCCGTATTGTTGGGCAAGCGCGGATCCATGTAGACCTTCACGAGCGCCGCGCTCAGCGGCTTGTTGTGCTCGCTGTCCCACGGCTCGTCGAGCTTGAATTGTTTGTAGAGTGCATCCTGTTCGATGTAGGGCAAGATCGCGACGCGCCAGCTCAACAGCTTCTTCCCCTTCTTGTCGCAGATGGCCGCGGGCGGGAACGATCCGTGCACGTCGTGGTAGCTGTGCATCGCGAGGGCGATCTGCTTCAGGTTGTTCTGGCTCTGCTGGACGGCCGCGGCGTTGCGCACCTTTTGCAGGCCCGGCAGCGCGATCCCGGCCGAGACGAGCGCCGCGGCGGCGTACTGTGTGGCCCACTCGGGGAGTTCGAACTTCGCCGCGATAGTTGCGCCGTCTCGTTTGAAGGGCAACTCTCCGAGGATTTCATCGACGGTGTTGAGCGCGGCCAAGCCGCCGAGCGCGATCACCGCCTTCATCAGCCCGTCGACTTTTCCACCATCCTTGCGCTTCTCGCCGAAGAGCGCTTGCTCGAATTCAATACGCGGACGATTCAATTCGATTCGGGCCAAATCGGCGGTCTTGCGCAGGGCCACATCGCCCGCCTTCGCGTCGTCCTCGCTACCGAAGGCGATCCCGCCGTTGAGCGTCACGCGCTTGTCCAGATCGAAGCTGAGCGTGATGCGCTCGGCCTTCAGCAGCGGCTTGAGGTCGGGCGGCAGATGGCGTTCGAGTTCCTCCACGGCCGCGATCTCTTTGAGGTTCACGCAGGCGAGCATCGGCTTGCCGGCGTTCGCCGCGAGCGCATCGCGGAGCGGGCCGGTCGGATGGCCGGCGATTTTGAGGAACGCCGGGAGCGTTTCGGCGTCGCCGAAGGCGATGGTGCGATCGTCGGCGAAGTGCAGGCTGACCCCCTGGATTTCATCGGCGTAGTACGTCTTGCCGCCGGCCTTCTTCGGCTCCACCTTCGGCATGTACAGCTTGCGGACATCGTCGGCGACGAACGGCTCGTTGAACGCGAGGATCGTGATGATCTTCGGTTCGATCCGCGGCCCCTTCTCGGGGAGCATCACCATCGTGACGCGTTCGAGCGTCGACGGCGCCGGCTTGTAATCGGCGTCGAGGGCTTTGAGTGCCTTCGGCCCGGCCTTCTCGGCGAGCTTGCGGATCTCTTTCATCGCGTCGTGCTTCCAGACCTTTGCCACCTGCACGTGGACGAACCCGCCGGCGTTGCCGGGGATGAGCGCGAGATCGGTCGTCAGTTCGCTGGTGGGTTTGACCGGTTCCGATTTCGGCTGGGCCACGGCCGGTGTCGGCTCGCCGACGAGGGCCACGCCGAAGGTCAAGCCCGCGAGTGCGAGCAGGGCACCGAGGCCCAAGCCGCGATTGCGCCATTTCATCGGACACCTCCTGATGGGATGCGGAAGAAGGGGACAGGGAAGGTTCTAGGATACCGACGCCGCTGCTAAAATGCGATTTCAGCGAACCGCGCTCCGGAGCCGACGAATGGCCGCCACCGCCTTCCCAGATCTCGACACCGAAACGGAAACGCGGACGCGGCGCCAACCGCCCTACGCCGTGATCCTGCACAACGACGACATCAGCAGCATGGACTGGGTGATGCTCGTGCTGCGCAAAGTGTTTGGGTACACCGTCGAGAAGTGCTACGAACTGATGCTCGAAGCCCACGAGACGGGCCGGAGCGTCGTCTGGATCGGCTCGCTGGAAGTGGCGGAACTGAAGGCCGACCTGATGATCGGCTGCGGGGCCGATCCGAGCACCGTCGATCGCGGAGCGGAACCGCTGCGCGTCACCGTCGAACCGACGGAGTGAGCATCTCCACGGCGACGCGCCACACCTCTTCGAGTTTTTCGGAGAGTGGTGCCCAATCGTACTCTCGCAGGACAAAGCGCTGCGCTTCGTCGGCCCGATCCATCGCCGCATCGGGGTCGGCCATCCCGTTCGAGATCGCCGCGGCCATGTCGCTTTCGTCGGCCGTCACCGTCAGGTGTTCTCCCGCTTCCAATCGCAGTCCTTCGGCACCGACGCGCGTGCTGACGACGGGCGTCCCCATCGCGAGCGATTCCAGAATCTTCAAACGCGAGCCGCCGCCGACCCGCAGGGGGACGACCGTCATCGCGCAGGTCGCGAGGAACGGGCGCACGTCGGGGACGTTGCCGAAGACCTGCACGCCGGGGATCTGCGCGGCCCGTTCGCGGAGCCAATCCGGGGGGTTGCGGCCGACGATGGCCAAGCTAGCGCGCGGCTCGACCGCTTTCACCTGCGGGAAGATCGAATCGAGCAGCAACTTCACGCCGTCCTGGTTCGGACGCCAGTCGAGGCTGCCGATGAAGGCGAGCCGATGCGGGTCGCGTTCGACATCGCGCTGCGGGCGGAAGAACTCGGTATCGACGCCGTTGTCCACGACTTCGGTCTGCTCCGTGCCGTCGAGCGTCTCGCGGATCAGCGTCGCATCGTCTTCGGATACGGCCACCGTCCACATGGCGTGGGCGAAGGCCCAGCGCTCGAACTTCTCGAACTTCTGCCACTGCCGGCGGACGTACCAGCGCTTCACGGAATTCTCTTCCGTCTCCGCGTAGCGCTTCCAGATGAGGCTCTCGACGTTGTGGGCCATCACGACCCACGGCACGCGGCGGAGCCGCTTGCCGAGGGCACGGCGGAGCACTTGGGCGTAGGGTGTCCATTCGCAGTGCCAGACATCGACTTCCGTCTGCGCGGCGAAGTCGGCGACGGCCGTGACCAGTTCCGGACTGGTGTGCGTCGTCACCGAGAACGGAAGCGGCGACAGCAAGTTGCCGGCGAGGCGGGCGTAGAACCCGGCCCCCTCTTTCTTCGGCACGGCCCGCGGAACCATAACGGTGTCGATTCCCAAGTTCTGCAGGACTTTCCGCGCCGCCTCGGCTTCGCCCGGTTCCGCGTTGCGGTGGCAGAGGATCGTGATGCGGTGCCGTTCGGCCAACCGCGCCAGCAGGTTGAAGGTGCGGATGCGCTTGCCCGATGTGAGCGGGTAGGGCAATTCCTCATCGAGCACGGCGATCCGGAGCGAGCGCATCGGCATCCTGCCAATTCGGAGTGTGAGTCGTCCGGGCCATTCTCACCGGAATGCGGAATTCGACGCAAGCCGAATCGGCGCAAGGTTGAAGGTTGGGGTTGGGCCGTTTTTAATTTCGATTCCGACGCATTGTGACCCCCCTCCTCCGGAATCAGACCCGGATCGTCGGAACCTCGGTACGTGCTAGGGGAGTAAAGAGTTAGGGATTGTTGCTTGCAAACGATGTCCGGTTCTCGATCAGTGTTCTTCCACAACCCCCGGCGCGCCGACCCTGTCAAGGGTCGGGTGAAGTGAATCTCCATTTGCACTTCGTCCCTCATCGGCGAACCGCCCGACCGTTGACACCCGCTCGGTTCTCGACTCGGCATCGAGCTACTTCGAATCGTCCCTCATCGGCGAACCGCCCGACCGTTGACACGGTCGGCTCGCCTCGTTCCCCCACCTCCCAGCGAATCGCTATGGGCGGATCGCTCGACCCCGCTTACAAAACTCCGCATTCCGAACTCCCAACTCCGAACTTCCCCCATGTCCGCCTTCAGGCTCAAAACGACGGAATGCCGCGTCGGCGTGCTGGGGCTGTACAACGCGGGCAAGACCGTCTTCCTCACGTCGCTGCTGAACCACCTCGAAAACCACGACCCCGACCGCTTCCGCCTCGGCAAGCCCGGCACGCGCCTCCGGAAATTCCGGACGCACGAGCCCGATGCGGGGTGGGCCGCGTTCAACTACGCGGGGTTCCGCGATGCCCTCGTCCACGGCGGGCGCTGGCCCGAGAAGACGCGCGACCGGTCGATGTTCGCGTGCCAATTCGAGCGCTCCGATTGGGCCTTCAGCGATGTGCTCCTGAAGCTCTACGATCTCCCCGGCGAGCGCCTCGCCGATGCCGCGATGCTCGGGAAGAGCTTCGCGGAGTGGAGCGACCACCTCCTCGGGCTGATCCGCGACGACACCCCGTACCGCACGGCCTGCGAGCGCTTCTTGGAAGTCTCGGCCGCATCGGACGCCGGAGAAGAAAACCTCGTCGCGGCGTACAAGCTCGCGCTGGCCAAACTCATCCTCTCGTTCAAGCCGATGATCTCGCCGTCCACGTTTCTGCTCGACAAAACCGGCAGCGCCGCGAAGCCGCAGACGCCTGAAGAACTCGCCGCGACGCGACACTCGGGCCTCGATGCGACTTCCGAATTCTGTCCGCTCACGGTCGAACTCCGCGCGAAGAACCCGATCCTTACGGCCCTGTTCGCGGCGCGGTTCGAGCGCTATAAGGCGGAACTCGTCGAGCCGTTCCTGCTCGCGCTGAAGTCGTGCCATTCGCTCGTCGTCATCGTCGATGTGATGATGCTGCTCGCCGGGGGCGTCGGCATGTACGACGACAACCGCCAGATCCTGCGCGACTTGTTCGCGGTGCTCGATCCCGGCGAATCGGCGGTGCAGGTCGTCGGCCGGCACCTGGCGAAAGCGTTCCTGCCGCACGGCCTGCGGCCGGGGTGGATCAACCGCGTGGCCTTCGTCGCGCCGAAGCTCGACCTCGTCCACCCGACCGACCGCGACCGGATGATCCGATTGCTGCGGCGCATGGTCGGCAACCTCGCCGACAACCGCGACGGCCTGAAGGCGGAATACTTCAACACGGCGGCGGTCGTCTCGACGAAGCTGCTGCCGGGGGAACCGGGCGACCGCTTGCTCATCGGGATTCCCTATCGAGGGGCCGACGGCCGGAAGATCGCCCCCGGCCCGGAGCAGCGCTTCCGCGTGTCGGAGCTGCCGGACGACTGGCCCGCGAGCTGGCGCGCGGGCCAGTTCCAGTATCCGGAGGTCTATCCGACGATCCCGATGCGGAAGGATCGCCCGCCGGAACAGTTGAATGCGGATAAGGTGTTGCAATTCGTATTGGGTTGACATGGAAGCGCGAGCCGGCGTTACTTGTCGTCGCGATTCTTCTTCGATTCCGCGACCTCGCACGCGATCTCGACCGTGCATTTGTCGGCGGATGTGGCTTTCCACTGGATCCTCGGTACCGTGTGCCAGGGCGACTTGCGCGGCTCGAGGTCGCCGACTTTGTAGAGCCACTCCAAGTGCGTCAGCCTGAGGCCATCTTTCTTCACCTGAGCATCGTTGGGCGGCGAAGTGTAGATCATCGTGTAGGTAACGTTGACGCCGGGCAATCTCGGCTGGCCTTCCGCCTCGACCCCGTTGATCGGGATCGCATCGTCCGCCTTTTCGTCGCCCCGCTTCACGTGCTTGAGTTGCCCCAGTCCCGTCTTCGGATCGTCTCCGGTCTTTCCGGGCACCGCCGGTTTGTCCGGCACTTTACGGCCGCCCGTCGTGAAGAGATAATCCCGGACGACGTTCTTGCTATTCTTGTCGACTTTCGTCCACTTTCCCATCTTGGGCAAGATGAACAGCATTTGGTAGTGCTCGTTGCGCGTGATGTTGTCGCTGAACCCGCGAGCGACTTCGTCCGTAATTTGCGGGTCGATCGGCGCGGTGCAGAGGGCACGGAAACTGCGGTTGGTGAACCCCTTCTGGACATCGTCCCCGAGCCACTCCCATTCGATCATCATGGGTCGCGGCGGTTTGTCTGCGGCCATCACCGGCCCCGCTGCCACGGCCAGCACGACGATTGCGAACATGCGATTCATCTCACGATCTCCGGAGTGTCCAGCCCGTAGTGGCGTGGGGCGGATAACAAGTTAACACGACCGAAGGAGAAAGGAAGTTCGCAACTGAGAAAAGAAAGGGACTCGGATCGACCCCCGGAATCGGATTGCCGCTTTGCCCTTTGACCGGAACGCACCCGATCCGGTAGACTACATCCCTCTCTCTCTTTTCCGAGAACTTCATGCTTCGCTCGGCGTGCGGGTCGTTCGGTTTGACGGCGATGCTCATCGCATTGCTCGCGGGGGATCATCTTGCGGCCGCCGATCCCGTTCCGGCCGATTGGGCGTTCCGTCCCGCGGCTCGCGCGGCCCGGCCGGAGATTGCCGGGGCCAAGAATCCCGTCGATGCCTTCCTGCTCTCCCAATTGCAGGCGCAGAAGCTCGCCTTCGGCCCGGTCGCCGATCGCGGCACCCTGC
>Ga0136611_10001591_pt1 | contig 15833 bp, 15 predicted proteins | sample AntDrymUQ2232306_2_FD_106645 | JGI IMG/M metagenome (GOLD analysis project Ga0136611, IMG submission 106645) | Polar desert sand microbial communities from Dry Valleys, Antarctica - metaG UQ223 (23.06) | ecosystem: Environmental > Terrestrial > Soil > Desert | place: Antarctica: Dry Valley...
ACGACGACTCTCGGCTCCTTCAAGCCCGATCGAGAGGCCAGCCGCAGCACTTCGCGCTTCGTGAAGTTCGTGTTGGTGAAGATCACGTCCGTCCTGCGGATCGTGGCCGCGAGGCTCTCAGAAAAATAGAGCGACTCCAGCCGCGGCCAGAAACCCGGATACCGGCGGTAGTAATAGTGGCCCATGATGTCGTGCACAAACGCCGCGACGCGGAGCCGTGGTCTCCGCACGAATGAGCAAAACCCCTTCGGCAAGAGCAGCCAGCGCCGGCCACTCGCCTCCGCGCGGCGACAAACCCCCCACTGATCCCAGATCATCCGTCCGACCCGATTGCGGATCGCGGAATTGTGTTCTTCCACGCGCACGTTGCTGGAGTCGGTCACTTCGGACGGGATCGTGCGATTCGTGAAAACCGTCAGATTTCCGAGCTGTGGATGCACCGCGAGATGCCGGAGCAGCTGCACGGAAAAGTTGTAAATGCCGATCGACTTGGTGGTTGCGACGTTCTGGTCGGCGATGGAGTAGACGAGGTCGAGCATCCTAAAACGTCACGTGTGCGGGAAGTCGCCAGCAGGCATCGCATGGCACCGGGAGAGTGTTCACCATCGATCATTCTTCGACAAACTCTTTGGTCCCCCGACACGTGTGTCGCGTCTGAAGCCGATTGCACGTTGCCAAAACGCCGAGCATTCCGGGAGATTCGCACGCTCATGCGCGTGCTCTTCGATCATCCCAGCCCGTTCTTGCTCGCACACGGAGGTTTCCAAATCCAGATCGAGCAGACGCGCCAGGCGCTGGGAGGACTCGGCGTCCAGGTCGAGTGGCTGCGCTGGTGGGACGATGCGGAGCGCGGGGATATCATCCACTTTTTCGGGCGGCCCACCCACTGGTATATTCGCGCGGCTCAACAGAAAGGCATGAAGGTGGTGTTCAGCGAACTTCTTACCGGTCTCGGGTCCCGCTCCCGGCTGGAGCGCACCGGCCAGGCAGCGGCAATTCGCCTCCTGCGCCGTCGCTCCCTGTTCGACCGAATGTCTTGGGATGCGTTCCGCTTCGCCGATGTTGCCGTCGCGCTCACCTCGTGGGAGGCGCACTTGATGCGGACGGTCTTCGGAGCGCCCGCGGAGAAGGTGCAGATCATCCCGAATGGCGTGGAGGCGGAGTTCTTCGACGCGCCTCCCGCCGTGCGCGGGCCATGGCTGGTTTGCACCGCGACCATCACCGAGCGAAAACGGGTCTGCGAGTTGTGCGAAGCCGCCGTGCTCGCGAAGACGCCGCTTTGGATCGTCGGAAAGCCGTATTCGGAAGGGGACGCTTACTACACGCGCTTCGAGCAAGTGCGGAGATCGGCGCCCGACTTGATCCGGTTTGAAGGCGAAATCGCAGATCGCGCGGCACTCGCCACGATCTATCGAGAAGCGCGCGGCTTCGTGCTCCTGAGCACGATGGAAAGTCTGAGTCTCTCCGCTTTGGAAGCCGCCGCGACCGAGTGCCCACTGCTGCTGAGCGATCTTCCGTGGGCGCGAACGACATTTGGCCCTGGCGCCGCTTATTGTCCGATCTCGTCGCCTCACTCCGTTGCCGCAGTGCTCAGACGTTTCTATGACGAGGCGCCAACGCGGCAGCGTCCTCCGAAGCCGCGGACCTGGCTCGAGATTGCAGACGAACTTCGCGTGCTCTATGCGCGCCTACTTCGCTCCTGAAACCGTCGCGGTATCGAGGACCTCACGATAGATCTGCACGTGCCGGGCTGCGACGACCTCCGGATGATAGCGGGCGCGCATCGCTCCCGCGGCGGTTTGCGGTCGCGGCCCGCCCGCTCGGAGCCAGGTCCGGATGCCCTCCGCGAGTCCTTCCCAGTCGCCCGGTGCATGCAGTTCCGCGAGCTCCACGTCGGCGGCGATGTCGATGATTCCCCCGACACGAGCGCCAAAGAGTTTCAGATTGCGCGCCAATGCTTCGGCGACGACGAGGCCGAAAGCTTCCTCGAGTGGAAAGTGGAGCAGTGCCGAGGCTGCGTCCAGGCGCGCGATCAACGCCGCTGGATTTTGCTCTGGCAGCCAGCGCGCGAATCCCGCCCGCTCCGCCGCGGCAACGCTCGCCGCAAATTCGCGCTGATAAGCCGTGGTCCCGAGACATTGCCCCACGAACTCGAAGCGCACGGGCAGGCCCTCTCGATGCAGCGACCCGGCGAGGGCGAGGATTTCGAGCTGCCGCTTCCGCGCTTCGATATAGCCGATGTTCAGAATGGTCACCGTCTCCCGCGAGCGTTGGGGGGCGGCAGTGAAGAACGCCGTGCGCAACGCGTTCGGCACGCTCCAGGTATGCCGGGCGCGCGGTGCCACCAGAGCAGCAGTGTAGCGCGAATTGCAGAATACCCCTGCTGTCTTCGGCAGCGTGAAATTTTCCAGCCGGCCTGCGAGCCACCGATAGGTGAACATCCGCGGGCCGAAAAGCCGCGCGATTTCCGCCATGTTGCCATGGATCGTCACGACGTTAGTTCGACCTGAGAAAATTGCACTTAGGGCGCAATCGCGCTCCGTGCCCTGTCCATGGACAATCTCCGGCGCGATTTCGCGGATCTTGCGGCGAACGGCACGAATGCAGCCCTGGTAGCCCGTGCGCATCCACCCGAGCGGCGGGACATGGAGGCTGTGAAACCAAATGTTCGGGGCGAGCTTCTCGGGGGATGTCATCGGCTGCTGGGTGCAACTCACGACATGCACCTGCACGTCCGCGATCTGCTCAAAGCCTTCCAGCAGCGCTGCGGGCGCCGCCCCGAACCAGGGGCGTGCCTTGTGATATTCCCGAAACGGCTCGCGATTATCAGTGGTCAGTTGGACTACGGTCATCCCGACGTCCTACCCGCGGTGCAAGAAAAACGAGCAGACCGATTCCTCTTCGACGGTGAACCCGAAACTGCGCAACCGCTCAAGGAGTGACGCTTGCGTGCCCTTGCCCCGCGGATCGTCGTGCAGCTCAAGAGAGATCGCCCCGATCTTCTCCCAAACCGCCGCAGGCGTCTGCTCGACAATCTCGTATTCCGCGCCTTCGATATCGATTTTGGCGAGGGCAATGGGCTCCGCGAGAGACTCGACCACCTCGGAAAACGCCACGATATGCACACCAAAGGACCGGCCGACGCGGCCGAAGAGGCTCGATCCGCCGGGGTTCGCATCGTCGAAAAACCATTCGTCCTTGCGGTCGGCGCCGCCGACGGCGTTTTTGCGCAACTCCACGCGGCTGGCGAGCGCAGGATTGAGCAGCATGTTTATCTCGAACATCCGAAAGTTCGGCGGACCCGGCTCGAACGCCACGACCTTCGCCTCAGGCGCCATCCGCGCCGCGAGCAAGCTGAACAGGCCGAGATTTCCGCCCAGATCCAGGACCCGTGCCCCAGCAGGTGCCTGCGCAAGGAACGAGAGTGCCCGCCCGTAGCCGCCGGCGAAGAGCAACTCGTGGATCACATCCCAATCGCGCGTGCCGCTGCGGCAGGCAACTTCAAGCCCGTCGCGGAACGAGAGCAGTCGCGTGCGTCCCACCTGCCCCTGTCGCAGCCGCAATCCCATCGCCGCAGGCCAATTCTCGATCCGCTGCACGATCTCGACCGCCGTCTTGAGCTTGTTGCTCTGGTAAATTCCCATAGGCTCCACTCTTCGGGAAGGCGCGCCATGGAGTCAATTGCGCCCGCGCGCGTGAAACGGCAATTCCCCTGCGGGGTCGCTGGCGCTAAATGGCACCGCTCATGTCTTCAGACACTCCCGCATTGCCCGCCAGCGCTCCGCGTCCGGTGATTGCGCTCGGGCTCGAGTATCCGCTCCGTTTCCGCGGGGGGGTAAGTGTTCTCGTCGAAGAACTCATCGCGGGGCTCCTCCACCAATATACAATTGTGCTCGTCTCGCCGGACGACGATCCGCCGTTGCCGGATGTCGCGCACGTGTGGTGGGACCCTTCCGCGCCTCGCCGGCGCCAGTCGCGCGCGCTCGTCGCGGAGCTCAAGGAGCACGGCGTCGAACTGGTGCACTTCCACACGGGCGGCAACTACGGTTGGGGGAATCGCTTCCCAGAGCAGTCCCCGATCGTTTATGCGTCGCGCGCTGGCATCCGGGTGATCGTGACCTCGCATTCAGTCGTCACCTTCCTTGATGGCTTTTGCGGTCCGCAAAAGCCGCTTTGGTTCAAACTCTGCGTGCTGCCGATTGCGTGGCTGGGGAAGATGCAGGCGCTCTGGCATTCCCGCCTGGAGGTTGCGGTCTCATCGAACAACCAGCGCAAGCTGCAGGCTTGGTATCCGCCATTCCGCGGGAAGCTGCGGCAGGTCTATCACTCGCGGCTCCGGGAGGCATGCGAACCGGGAGATGACGTGCATCGCAAGTCAACGATCCTGGCGGTTGGCCATATCGCGTTTCGTAAAGGTCAGCACGTCCTCGCGGAAGCATTCGCCCAGGTCGCGGAACGCCATCCGAGATGGCGGCTCTGCCTTGTCGGAGCGACAGCCGAGGAGGCCTGTCGCGACGCCATTCTGAAAACCGCCGCGCGCGCAAATCTCGGTGACCGCCTCGAGTTGGTCGGCTCGCGAGACGACACGTGGCTGCGCATGCAACGTGCCGGCGTCTTCGTGCAGCCGTCGCTGGAGGAGGCGCTCGGGCTCGCGTTGCAGGAAGCACTTTTTGCTGGCTGCGCGTGCATCGGCACGCGCGCCGGGGGTATTCCGGAACTCATTGAAGATGGAGTGAATGGGCTGCTCGTGCCCGCGAACAATCCCGCCGACATGGCCACGGCTTTGGATCGCATGCTCAGCGATGGAACTCTCCGCCGGCGACTGGCGGACGAGGCGCGCCGCTCGATATCACAAAAGCAGATGATGCGCGATGACATGATCCGCGCTCACTCCAGACTTTACGCGGAACTGTTGGGTAACGCCGCCCCGACGGCTCGATGCGGGTAAACTCGTTGCCAAGCGCAGATGCGTCTGCCACGGGTAGCGCCCTTCATGAGCCCGCCGCTGAAAAATTGGGTCGTGGTCGAATTCGACAAGACGGTCCTGACGCCCATGGCGGAAGTGCTAAGCAAACTCGGGCGGTTGCGTTCCTTTGTCACCGCGCGTGGCCGAAAACCGGCGTGGGACCGCGGGGAAACGGTGGTCTTGCGCAGCCTGATGGGGGCGCATGTCGCGCTTTCGCAGACAGTGAGCACGTGGCGCAGCCGGGAGATCATCCGCAACAGCCTCTATTATCCACTCGATTGGATCGCGACCGCGTTGGTGCGCCCGGGCGACAACATTCTCTCGAGCGCCCACTTCGCTCTCTCCGCGTTCCGGAAGGTCAAGCGCCAGGGCGGGCTCTGCGTTTACGATGCGGGGAGCGCTCATGCCGCCGAGCACAAGCGCCTCTGGAACGAGCAATATGCGCTGTGGAAACCGGAAGTTCCGAGCCTGCCGGAGTTCTATTTCACAAGGCAGCTCGAAATGCAGAATCTGAGTGATTACATCACCGCGCCTTGCCAATACGTCGTCCAGACTTTTCAGAAAAACGGCTGGGATCGGCAGCGCCTGCTCGATCTTCCCTACGGTGTCGATCTGACAAACTTCTTCCCCGAGCCACGCGTCGATGACGGCATTTTCAAAGTCGTGCACACGGGCAATCTTTGCCTGCGCAAAGGCTTTCCTTATATGGTCGAAGCGTTCGCCCGCTTTCACGCGAAATACCCCAACACCCAACTGCGGATGCGCCGGACCTTCCTTGACGTTGGCCACCTCGTGGCGAAGCACGAGCATTTCATCCACTGGATCGATTGGGTGGATTTCGACCGGCTGCGCGACACCTACAATCAGGCGGATGCTTTCATCATGCCCTCGATTGAGGAAGGCTATGCGCGCACCATCGTCGAAGCGATGGCGTGCGGTCTCCCCATTATCGCAACGCGTGAGACGGTCGCGCCCGACCTCATCGAGGACGGCAAGAGCGGCCTGCTCATTCCATCCGCAGACGTCGATTCCATCTATCGTTCGCTCTGCTGGCTTTACGAAAATCGGGAAGCCGCACGCGCGCTTGGTGAAGCAGGAAGGGAAGCGGTATCTGTCGTCCGCGATCAAAACTTCGAGCGCACTTGGACCCGGTATCTAGAGAATGAGCTAAGCGCCCCGCCGCCACTAAGTTCGCGGGCGGCCCGTCTTCCTTCCTAAGTAAGTTCCAGGCGTTCTTTTACCCAGTGTTTTAAGGGATGCCAGTATGCGGCTTTGAGCTCCCTCCAAATGCCGGCCCCCACGCCGCCTTTGGGCCACGGGAGGCCGTTCTCGAGACAGAAGTTTCGCGCCTGCCGAAGGATCAGCCAGTGCTCCAGCACCGCATTCACACGGCGGCCGCGGATGCCGTGCGAGAATCGCTCCTCGTGCAGGTGGAATGTCGCGAGCGAGTCCGGCAGGAACTCGATCCCATGACGCAGCGCGATCGTGACAAAAAGCTGCAAGTCAGCCGCCCCCGGGAGCTGGATTGCGAACCCGCCCGCCCCGCGAAAGGCGCTTCGCTCGTAAGCGAAATTGATTGGGCCTCCCAGCCAATTCCCGTGCTTGGGATAATGGAGCAACAACTCCTCGGGCGAGAAACGTTCCGCGACGACAGGCGGCTCGGCAGCGGGCCCTCTCGCTGCGGGGGTCACGAACTCGAAGGCACATCGCACCAAGCGCGCCGACGGCCGGGAAGTGATCCGCTCGCGAAGCCTGGCGACATATTCTGGAGCCAGGGTGTCGCCGACGAAGAGCGGCTTCAACCACACCGCTGCCGAGGCGAGATGCGCCCAGTTCCAATGTTCGACGCGGCCGAGTTCCAGCGTCGGCCGAACGAGTCGCACAGTTAGTCCAGCTCCTTCCAGCCGCTCTTGAGCTGCGTTCAGATACCCCGTGCCGACAGTCGAGTAGTTATCGCTCAGGAGAACCCCGAAACTTCGATCACTCTGCGCAATAAGTGATGATATCGTTGCCGCGAGCGGCTCGCCCGGATTGCGCACCGGAACAATGACATCAAGCCATTGCCCGCTCATTGGGAAGCACCGCGCGCCGACTTGGTGTCGCGATAATAGACGCGGAGTTCTCGCGTCATCATTCGAATCAAACTGACAAAGGACACGCGATTGCCTTCGGTCCAATCGTGATAGGCGAGCATTCCGAGATAGGTAATCATTTCGCGAAGTGAGGCCGGTGGCCGGTGGGGGGAATCGAACGACGAATCGGCTTGGTGTCGCGGGAAGTGCCCGAGGATGCTCGGAATTCGAACAGCGCCGAAGCGGCTCGCGAGCGCGCCACAGAGAAGTCTGCCTCCGTAGCTCGGCGCCCCGGGGCGAATCCCGCCCATCGGGGCGAGCGCGTCGCGCCGAAAGGCGACCGCACTTAGCGACTGGAGCCCAGGACCGCGAAGCACAAAGTCGCGCATCTCCCGGGGCCCGTAAAACCGCGCCTCGCTATTTACAGCCACCGGCTCTGCAGCCCCGCACCCGTCCTGAAGATCATAACCAAAATCGAGGAAGAGAGCCTCTGGAGAAGCAGCGATAGCTCGGCGCACACACTCGATTGCCCTGGGCTCCAGCTGGTCGCCGCAAAGCAGCGGCTTGATCCACGCAGTGTCGCTTTCGAGGATCGCCCAGTTCAAGTGCTCTACCGCGCCATATTCCGGGGGCGGATTGGCTGCCCGCACGGTAATTCCTCCCGCAGTTAGCCGGGTTTGGGCATCACTCACCACGTCTCGCGCCTTCGCCGCCGAGCTCTCACTGATCAGGACCGAGAAGCTTTTGTCGGTCTGGGTCAGCAGCGAATCAATCGTCGTCTTCAGTGCCCCCGACCCAGGTCGCACGAAAAGAACAAGCTCGATCGTGATCACGAGTTAAGTAGCATTTACCCGGAAACTCACTCGAAGTCGCTGCCATTCCTCGATGAACATGTAGAATCGAAGCCCTATGGCGCCCGCGAGTGCTACGAGCACAAGGCCTATTGCACCGGAAAGCGCGACGGCGGAAAAGAGACTTGTTGGCTCGAGCATGACGCGTGCTGCGGCCATAAGCCCGACGGCAAGGGTTGGCAATACCCATGTCCGAACCGTCCACCGCGGATGTGAAAGGGAGAGCCGATGGCAGGTAGCCGCTCCCATGATCACACTAGCGAACGATTGTGCGACGAGGGTCGCGGCGGCGACTCCCAATAAGGACCCACTGTGCGCTGCAAGAAGGGAAAGGCAGAGATTTAGCACCGCCGTCCCGGCAATCGTCACCCCCGCAACGCGAAGCCCTGACTCGTCGAGCCGGCCCAGCAGATGCACGCCAACCTCTCCTGAGATCGTGATTGCGAGATTTAGTGCAAACGCGATCTGCAAGCTAAGCGGGACCAGGAAAGCGGGTCCTAACCATAAACTGATGAAGAAATTGTTGACCACGAGATAGGCGCCGGCAGCAAGGCAGCCAAAGAACACCTGCAGCCTCTGCAGGCGCAGGGTTCCCGTCATTCCATGTTGGCGCTCCTTTGGATCGTGGCTTGCCAAGCGCACTAGAATCCCAGGGAGCGATACGTAAGCTGCACTTCCAAGGAAAGTCATCGCAAGCTCACACAGCTTGTAGTTGAAGTAGTAGGTCGGCAGTTCGGCAGCACCGAGAACGCCGTTGATCACGAGGCGGTCGGTCGTAAGATAAACGAGACTGCCGAGGGAGCAGAAGTAAACCCATACACTTGTGCGAGCAAGTTCGCGTGTCCGGCGGAGGTCCATCACGCAAGGTCGTAGATCGCCAGCCCAAGGGTGCGTAACGCGGATCATCCACAATGTCACAAGGAGCATGCCAGCCATCGACGCGACATGAACAAGGTAGATCACCCACAGCGGCGCACCTGAGCGTGCGAAGAGGAATTGCCCACAAAAGGTTAGCTGCGAAAAGAAAAACGACGGCACGACCGGCCAGACAACATTGCCGAGCGCGTAGTTAATATTGTTGAAGTAGCCGCCGCAGATCATGACTGCGATCCCGATTCCTCCAGTTATGAAAAGCACTGTCAGCGACCCGGCACGGGGCAAGTCGCCGAATCCCAAAATACCTGGCAACGACGCAGAAGCGGCTGAAGTGCCAAAAACAAAAAGCAGCGATAGTGCGACGAAGGCGCCGCGGGCTTGAGCCAGGAATGTCTTGCCTAGCTCGGTTTCACCTCGGGCGAGGTGTCGCAGAATGCGTATTCCAACCGCCCCAGACAAGCCGAGATCGCCTAACCCGCCGAGTTGCGTGATTGCGAGGAATGCCAGCAGCAGTCCAAAGACATCGTTCCCGAGCGCATCGAGCAAGAGGCGCGCCCACAGCAGAGACAGGAGTGCGCCGATCGCAATGACGGCTGATCGGAGGACAAACGCCAACCGCGGTGAGGTCCTATTCCTCCACAACCAAGCTCGAACGGAAGCGCATTCGAAAGAAGGGGCCTCGACCGGGAGTCTCATACTCAGCGATGGCGGCTTCTCTACGTCCTTGACGTAGGAGCGCCAAGGACCCGAGGGCAAGTTGTGTTGCGGCCCGCGGAAAGACCGTCGCGGGCACTTCCCTGTTCGGCGACCACGTCCCGGAGATTAGGCACACCAGTGGCGCAAGCTTGCACTTCCTGTAGAGTAGCTCCCTTAGGGAGCGAAGATGACCAGGTAGCGCGTTTCGGTCGCCGAGTGAGACGTATACGTGAATCATGTGCTGCGACGAAACGCCGCGCGCGCGTAATCGCGAACCCCTCGCAGCACACCCAGCAAAGAGAGCGGCCGAGAGTTATACTCACTTGGAAAGTCGGCGGTGCAAGGAGACCAGTTTACTTCCCGCAACTTCGCTCGTTAGCCTTGTCAATGAGCACTTCCGGGTGGTTCGCGAGCACCGTTACGGCAATATCGCTGTCAGTCGAAAGCGATGCCCAAAGGGACCTGAGATTCCGATTCATAATCTCGTTACGCTTATACGTCACGATATAGAGAGAAAGTGCGAGCCCACGGGCGAACTCATCTAGGTTGCCCGCGAGGTGAAGTAAGGCGTCGTTTGGAAAAACTCTAGGTCCTCAGGGATGCCGAGTCCAAACATCCCAGCATATTCCCGTCCGGTCTTTCTCGTGATTACCTTCGCTCCCTCCGCGATCAGTTGGTTGTAACATGGAGCGACGTAGAACTCGTTATTCACCCGCAGATCGGCAGCAATCATGGCGTCGGCGGCACGCACGAAATCACGCCCCTCGCGGAAGTTGTAGATCCCGACCGTGGCCTCATTGCTCACGACTTGCTTTTCGACAACTTCGCTGACGGTTCCATCTTCTCGCATCCGACAATAGCTCCACTTTGGGTGATCACTCCAAAACGTCATGATCAAGCCTGCCGTGCCCGGAGCATCACCTGCCGCGACGTAGTCATCAATTGGGAGATCAACAATTTGGTCGCTGTTCACGATCATCAGAGGGATCTCCGAATCGATGAATTCGCGAGCGAGTAGAACGGTGCAAGCGGCACCTTCGGTCACCTCGCGGACGGGCACGATTTCGCTTCCAGGACAGACGTGGGCTAACTCAGCCGGAATGGCCGGGAATCGGACCAGGTGGTCCTCAAGGCACAGGAATATGAAGCGATGAGCGCGCGTGGGGCGGATGTTCTCGATCACCCATTGGATCATCGGCTTTCCACCGACGTCGATGAGCGGCTTCGGCACGGTGAACCCCGCGTTGACAAAACGCGAACCGCGACCCGCCATCGGCACAACGATGTTAAGCACGACTCAAAGCGGTTGTCGTCGCATCCAGAAGGATGCGGGCCGGGTCTCGCCACCTGGCAGCAGGCGGTCGAGCGCTGCATGATGCACGGTATAGAGGAAGTGCACCGGGAGAATAACCTGAAACGCCTTGCTGTCGGTTAGCAAGCACTCCAGCGCGTATTGTTCGTTGAATGGCCGAAGATGATCCAGCAACCATTCGGCGGGATAATCGAACGGAGTAAAGATATCATGGAGGTGGACGTGCACCCCGGCTTGGAGCGTGGGGAGCACCTCAAGAAGCTCGTAAACGCAGTCGCTTTGCGCCTTAACGATATGGGTGGTGTCGATGAAGAGGATGTCTCCATCTCGCAAGTCCTGGAAGGTCGAGAGCGGGACATCTTGAATTTTCCTCTCGAGGAGGGGTCCAGGGGGAGGGTTGCGGCGCACATCATCGGACGGGTAGGGCTCGATAAAGAGCGCCTCGCAGGCATGGCTTTCTGCAGTGTTGCGACGGAGCGCCATACTCGCGGCGCGGGTGCTGAAGCCGCAACCAACCTCGATGAAACGACGCGGCTTTAACAAGCGGATCATTGCGTAAAGCGTGACTGCGTCGAAGTCTTCAAACCCTCCATTGTGTCGCCAAAACGGCGCCCCTTCGGTATAGTCAGGAGGAACCTCTGCGAACTCTTCTGCGAACGGCTGCAGGCGTTCTAACCATTGAAAAAACACTTTCTCATCGAAAATGATACCCGGCAGGTTTCGCCGTTGTCGGAGCTTTGCCCGATCGACATCGAGGCTCGTCGGAATTGCGGAATCGTAGCGATACGGCTCAACATGAAAGCCGAGCGAATCGAGCAATCGCGGCTGTTGATAATAGCTTTTGAACACAAGCTGAACGAGAGTATTCGGGAGAATCCGAACACAGGCGTTGGCGACTTGCCGACCGTGCCATCGGAATCGATCAGTGAAGGTAGACATCAGGTCAAGGATTAGGGTGGAGAAGTCGGGGGCGCAACCGCGCCGTTCTTCAGGAAAATTTCCAAGTCCTCCGGCGTCCCGAGGCTGTGCATCGTTCCGTCGGGAAGATGGTGCGTGGTGATGAGTTTCCCTTCGAGCAGCAATTCATTAAAGACCGGCGCGACGAAGAATTGGCCGCTCGTCGTCAAGCCTTTGATCAACATGCGCTCCGCGGCGACGAGCAAGTCGCTGGCGCGGCGAAAGTAATACAATCCAACGGTCGCCTGCTTGCTGATCGGCCGCTTCTCGGCCACGGCGGTAACGCGCCCGGATTGGTCGGTGCGCACGAACGACCAGCGCGGATGAGTGGCAGTAAAGGTCAGGATGCAGCCGTCGATCCCAGGCGCGCGGCACTTCTCATAGAATGGGGCGAGCGGGGCGCTGAGAAACTGGTCGCCATTGGCGACAAGCACTTCCTCGTCGGGCCGCAGGTCATCGGTCGCAAGTAACACGGAGCAAAGGGCCCCCGCGGTATCGTGCTCCAGCGAGATGATCTGGCACCCGGGCGCGAGCAGGCGGAGCATGTCGCCGAGATAGAACTGAGTGAGATGTTCCTTCCGGCAGATGAAGGTGAAGCGCGTGGGCGGTGGAGGGGCGAGATTCTCGAGCACGACCTCGATCATGGAGCGGGTGCCGATTTCAATGAGCGGCTTGGGAAAGGTGTAACCGCGCTCTTGAAACCGGCTGGCCTGACCGCCGAGCGGAATGATCACGTGGAGCACAATTAGGCTCCTTCCACGGTTTGAATGAAGCGGTGAATCCGGTCGTAATCCACCTCCGGGAACCCGCTCACCTGGCAGACGTGGGCACCCGCCTTGCGCGCCGCTTCCAGCCCGTGATCGGCATCCTCGACGATGACGCATTCGGCGGGCGTCACTCCAAGGGTCCGGCAGGCGAGCAAATACATTTCCGGGTCGGGCTTGGGGTGCTGCACGTCTTCATTGCTAACCAGGAAATCAAACCCTTCGATGATGCCGCTGGCGAGGAGCATTCGCTCGAGACTTTCGCGCACCGAGTTGGAGCAAACCGCCAGTTTGTAACCGTCGCGCTTGAGCTGCCGAATCATCAACTCCTTCTCGAAGACCGGCGTGCATTTCCGCATGATCTCCTCGCGGGTGTATTTCTGTTTGATCTTGCCGATCATCGAGTGCAGGCCACGGGGGAGGTTCTTCTCCACGGAGAGCATCTCGAGTTTCTTGCGCGTCGGCAGGCCGTTGTAAGTCGTCAAATGCTCGTAGCGGGAAATGGTGTAGCCGAACAACCCGAGGGCGCGGTTCAACGCTTCGTAGTGCCATTCCGTGGCGTCCACGAGAACGCCGTCCAGATCGAAAAGGACCGCGCGGATTTTGCTCATGGCGGATCGAGATATTTGTCGCCGGCCGCGCATGGGAGCTTGATGACCACGGTGGTGGCATCGGTCAACGCCTCAAAGTCAGTGGATTGTCCGGGAGGGATGCGCACAATTTCCCCGGCACCGATTTCCTCGCCAGACATCCGCACCCGACCGGTGACGACGGCGGTCACTTCCGTGGCAACTTTGTGGTGATGCGCGTCCTCGCAATCGCCCGCGCGATAGTGCTTGATCGCCACTTCAACCTCGTCGGTGCCTAGCAGCGTCGGCTCGAAACGGCCGACGAACCAGCCTTTGGTAAACTGGTTGAGAGGAAAGCGCTGAAGCGGCATCGGCGCCCACGCTCGGAAAAAAAAACGTGCTGACAAGCAGAATGCGCCTCGCATGCGCCACCGGAGGCCCTGTATCACTTCGATGATCGTCGGCGCTCCGATTCGTCGTGAAGGGCGGCCCTCCCGGCGATTCCCGACCAAAATACTGCAATGACTGAGCCAGAATTCCTTGAGATGGTAGACATGCTGGTGACCCGTGGAGCCATCCCGAAGGAGCAGCATCAGTATTTCCAGGAACACCAGTCACGCCTGATCTCGACCCTGACCTTTCTGGGATTATGGGATTTGAAAAACGGCAGCGTTCTGGAGATCGGGCCGTTCTATGCGTATACCCCCTTCGCCTACCGGCGGCAGGGAAATGAGGTGGCGGTGCTCGAGGGGACCGACCCGGTGATCGAGCCGCTGATCAAGCTTTATCAGGAGGAGGGAATTCGATGCGAGCGCCTCGATCTTTTGCGCGTCCTCGCGCGGCGCGAAGACAGCAGCGGACGTCTCCCGTATGCCGATGCCAGCTTCGATGCGGTGATCTCCTTTGAGACGATGGAGCACTTCAATTTCAACCCGGTGCTCTTCGCGCGGGAGCTTCATCGCATTCTCAAGCCGAATGGGCGGGCCTTCATCACGGTGCCAAACCAGGCGAAGCTGGAAAATCGTCGCCGCCTCTTCCTCGGCCAATCGACCCGGACGCCGATCGACGATTACTACAAGTTTGCCGACTATAACGGCGGGGATTTCCTCGGCTTCCACTGGCGTGAATACGTCTTGCGGGAAATCGCCGAGCTGTTTTCGAGAAGCGGCTTCACGGTCGAAAAGGCGGAGCATCTGAATTCCTTTATCGACCGGCCCGGCGCGCCGCTGAGCCGGCGATTGAAGCGAGCGCTCGGCCGCGCGGTGATCCGGCTCGTCCCGGACGCGGCGCAAAACTGCGCCGTGATCGCCCGGAAAACCTGAGCGCGTTGTTCGCAAGGACGCTTACGGGCTGGGCTGGGCGGTGGCAATCACGGTGCAAAAAACTCGCGGGCTTCCAGCGCGTAGTCCGTGCAGAGGCCATCGATGCCCCACTGCCTAAAGTCGTCCCATCTTCGCCGGCGCGCCTCGGGGTCGAACCCGTGCAATTCCGGAGAGATAACGTAGAAGGCGCGGCCTGCGCGATGGACCGCCTGGACGTAGTCCACGGCTAGCCAGAGCGCGTCAAATTCGTCGGCCCAAACGATCTCGGCGGGGATCCTGAGGCACTGGGCCAATGATTCGCCGCGGTCGCTGAGCCGCGCGGCGAGGCGCGTCTGCGCGCCATTCGGGAGCGCGCGCAATTTCCTTTGTGCAGCCCCGGGAGAATGCGGTTCGAGCAGCTCGAAGTCGAAGTAGAAGCTGGCCGTTCCGAGCGCCCCGGAGCACTGGAGCGCGATCAACTCGTCTTCGTAGCCAAGTTCTTTGACGTTCATCGCGACGCTGCAGGCGGGGTGGGAATGGAAGAGTTCCACATAGCGATCGAGGGCATTTGCTTCGCTCCACGCGGCACGATCATGAGCGATGTAAAAGCGTCCCTGAGAATCACGGCGCAGGTCCGTTTCGAGCCCAAATCCGGCGGCGAGCGCCATCGCCGTGGCGGTGAGGCTGTTCTCGCTCGCCGGGTTCGGCCCGGCAAGGTTCGCGCGGTGCGCGAGAATATCGATGCAACGAGGAAGGGATGGCTCCTTCACCGAGGCCGCGGTTGCCAGACTGGACCCGGTCCAAGCCCAGCAGGCATGCCATCATCACCGATCATTAGCGGCTGTCGCTTGCGCTTGATTGTCTGTTCCGGGACGGCCTTTTCCACGGGAGCGATTTTAACGGCGCGATCCAGGGAGTTACGCAACATATTAAGGAGGCCGAGATAAAAGATGCTCTGGGGAAAACCGGAGTCAAACCCGCCGAAGATGAACCAATAGTTCAACGGCTCATAAATACGCGGCGAGCCGAGGTAAATCGCCAACGGGAAGAATGCTGTCCCCTTTGCGCTGATGATCAGGCGCCAGGCATAACGCGCCATCATGATCAGCATCGCGGTGTAGAGCAGGAGTCCGAGAATTCCGACGCAGCGGATTGCAGAAATCGGGCCGCTGTGAACGCCGCCCACGATCATCACGCTCTCCTGATCGCCCACCGCCCCCTGAGCCTCCGTGCGCTTGATTTGTTCCCATTCACGCTTGGAAAATCCGAACCCATCTCCCAACCACTTGTTCTCGATGTATTTGTCTTCAGTCAGCACCACCTTCCACATGAAAAAACGCCAATCCGACGAATGTTTCGCGTCGGAAGTCGCGGCGTAATCCCAGGCCCCCGGAAGAAACGAAAGGGATCGTTGCACGTTATGAGGCAGATTGTAGAGGCGCCCTTGGCCCGCGATGAGCAACGCGAGT
>Ga0136611_10001592_pt1 | contig 15820 bp, 10 predicted proteins | sample AntDrymUQ2232306_2_FD_106645 | JGI IMG/M metagenome (GOLD analysis project Ga0136611, IMG submission 106645) | Polar desert sand microbial communities from Dry Valleys, Antarctica - metaG UQ223 (23.06) | ecosystem: Environmental > Terrestrial > Soil > Desert | place: Antarctica: Dry Valley...
CAGAAGACAACGCCGATCAGCCCGCCCTTGCGCGCGATCGCCTCAGCCTTCGACATACCGTAGGTCGCGTTGACCTCGTCCCACGGTGCGCGATAACCGGGCGTCAGCGTCAGGACGCTTGTATGCGAGCAGAGGAGCGGGCCGTCGACCAGCTCGATCAGCTCCCAGAAGCCCTGGTCTGAGATGTGGGCAGTGTCGATCACGAGACCGAGCTCCTGGCAACGCTGGACTGCTTTCCGGCCCGCGCTCGTCAATCCGCCGGTGTTGATGTTGAGCTGGGTGCCGTCCGCCAGTGCGTTACGGCGGCTGTGCGTGAGCGTCGTCATGCGTAGTCCGAGCCGCCAGAAGATGTCGAGCAGGTCGATCCGCGTCCCAATCGGCTCGGCGCCTTCCATCGTCAGGATGTAAGCGACCTTGCCCTCATCCTTCGCGCGCCGAATGTCGGCCACCGAACGCGCCAGCAGGCAGCGGTCGGCGTTCGCCTCGACCGCCCGGTGGAGCGCGGCGACCATCTCCAGCGCCGTCTCAAGCGCGTGTTCGAGCATGTTCTCAGACAGAAAGAGAGCGACGCACTCAGCCGTCACGCCGCCCTGTTCCAGCAGCGGCAACTCATACTGCCCGGCTGGCGCGATCGCCAGCGCCAAAGGATCAAGGTCGTACGGCACGTCGCTGCTACGGTTCGCTGGCTGCTGATGGCCGGCAACGATCCGCCAGCGTTCCATCTCCGCGTCAGGGAATGCATCGGTCAAGGTCGTCGTGCCGGTTACGACTGGCAAGAGTATGTCGCTATGACCGTCGATCACCAATGCACGCCGGTGCAACGCCGCAGCCCGTTCGGATAGCTCCATGCCTCGCTCCCTTCCTGGTGGTTGCGCGTGGGTATCGTAGCGCAGAAACGGCCCCGCTCCCCCTGTCGTCCTGAGCCGCAGCGAAGGACATCTCCACGTCAAACGCCTACGGTGTCACAGCGGAGAGGTCCTTCGCTGCGGCTCTGGACGACAGGGGGAGCGGGGCCGTCCTCGTGGACGTGTACTTCGCCAATGACTCAGATGATCGGGGTTACTGGTAGATCACGACCAGCGCGGGCGGGTCGAGGGCGACGATCTCGGCTGGGGTGAGGAGCGGGTCGTCCTGGCGGTAGAAGAGCTTAATGCCGCCGAACTCAATGAGCTGGTCGCGGACGAAGTGGCCGTAGTTGCCAACCTTCGCCTCGGTGCCGCCGAAGCCGTCCATGTCCAGCACGAACTGGACACCGGCGACGGGTGTTATCTGGTCCTTGTTGAAGATCATCTCCTCTTCAAACTGGTGGACGATCAGCATCTTCGGCGGGATGCCAGCCTCGGCCACGATCTGCGCGAGGAGTTCCATCCCTTCCTGGATGTGGAGACCGTTTGCCTCGCCGATGAACTCGCCAGGGATACGGTCGCGCGGCACCGTCTCGTTGGCCTTCATCGAGAACTCGGGGTCGAGCGCGACATGCACGTTTGGCAGCTCAAGCCATTTTCGGATCAGGTTGATCTGGTTCGGTATCGTGTCATGACCGATCTGGAGATCGAGAATCAGGATCATGTCGTTGGCCGTCACATAATCGACGTACTCCTGGATGATCTCGTCGCCAGTGTAGGCAACGTAGGTGCCGTCCTCGCCGGGATGCGGCTGGGCGACGGTCGCAATCAACTCGAAAGCGAGCACGACCGGATGCGCCGAGTCGGCTGCCTCGTACTCGACCGCCTGCTCAGCGAGCAGACGGTGCACTTCTTCCTTCGAGAACTCGCCGAGGATGCCCATTGCGGACGAGTTCGGGTGTCCGTAGTAGGAGAGGATGCGGTTGTTGGGCAACAGCGCGCCCGTCAAATCGACTTCCCGGGTCGGGTTGGGAGCCACCGTTGCCATTGCCGGCACTGTGGCCGTTGGAACCGCCTCGCTCGTCGCAGTCGAGGTTTCGCCCATCGTGGTGGTTACCGTCGCGGTAGCGTCAGTCGTCGCCGGGCTGGCGCCCGACGGCATCGCGCCAGTTGCCACTGTCGGAGACGCGCTCTCCGTACCGGCATCAACGCTGGCGGTGCTGCCAGCGCCCGCTGCACTGGTCGCCGTTTCGGAGCCCGAAGACTCCGGCCCGGAGCAGGCAAATACCGCCGCCGACAGCAGCAGAACCAGGAACAGGTGGATCATTCTGGAAGCGTTCACAGATCTCATCAGACATATGCTACACAAACGCGGCTCCGAAGGTGGGAACGAACTGATACACGACAAGGCAATCCACCTGGGCACGGATTGGTCATGCTTCATCGATCGAGCGCCGTCCCCCCTGTCGTCCAGAGCCGCAGCGAAGGACCTCTCCGCCTTGAATCACACGTAGCCGAACGAGGAGAGGTCCTTCGCTGCGGCTCTGGACGACAGGGGAGACGTCGCTCGATCTGTCGGACGAGGCGTTACAGCTTGTCGAGTGCTTCGAGGATGGGGACGAACGGTTCCAGATCCTGAACCCTGGTGACCTTGGAGGCAATCTGGATGTGGGTGATCCCTTCGTCAGCGAAGGCCGCGAGGGTTGCAGCTATCTCTTCAGGCGAGCCACTGACCGGGCCACGGCTCGATTGCGCGGCGCGTTCAGTCGGATCGACGAAGACGGTTGCCGTCCGTTCAAGCGTGCCTGGGTCGCGGCCAACCTCGCGGCAGGCGGCATCAACATCGTCGCGTAGCGCGGGGATAGCAGCCGGACGGTTGTCGCCACGCGCCAGCCAGCCGTTCCATGAATCGGCATGCTTGGCCGTCAGCCGCAGCATCTTCTCGCCGCGCGTGCCAATCATGATCGGCGGTCCCTTCGGACGTGGTCCACGCGGACGCAGTTCGCAGTCGCGCGCGAAATAGAAGCGGCCCTCGTAGTCGATCTCGCCGTCGCGCAGCAGACCGGCGATGATCTCCAGCGCCTCCTCGAAGCGGCTGAAGCGATGGTCGTAGGGGAATCCGAAAGCGTTGTACTCGCGCTCGAAATAGCCAGCGCCGATCCCGAGGATGAGCCTGCCGTCGCTGATCTCGTCCACCGTGTCAGCCATCTTGGCCAGCAGCGCCGGACTGCGGAAGCCGGTGCAGACGACGAGTGTTCCCAGCTCTGGTTTGGTCGTCACCGCCGCAAGTGCCGCGAGGAGCGACCAGCCCTCCCAGACGCCGCGAACCGGCTCCTCACTCCCGAAGCCGTACAGCAGGTGGTCGACGACCCAGAGCGAATCGAAGCCCATCTGTTCGCTGACCTCGGCCATCTCGCGGATGTCCGACCAGCGCGGTGTCGTGCCGGCCCGCCGACCCTCGATCTGCGGCAGGATAAACCCCACCTTGAGCGGTCTTGCCGTTGACATAGATGCCTCCCCTGTAACGATGTCGACGATTGATGACGGGCAGTATGGGACCGTCGCCGGATTCGGGCAACCGGAGCGCGGCGTCACCGCGCGCTAATCCAGCTCCACCTGCCAGATGCTCCCGCCGCGATCGTCGACGGCCTCGAACCAGATCTGCTCGCCAATCCGAACCGGGTAGGACGACTGGACGTCACGCGGGCTAAGGTATTCGATGTCGCGACCATCGGGCGAATACAGCGCGATCCGGCCACGCACGCCGGCTACCAATCCGTTCCCCGAGCTTGTCCACGCGATCCCCTCACCGGCACCTCCGCGCTCAAGCTCAATGGCACGCCCAAGATCGTCCGTTCCCGCCACATGCAGCGTGTCGTTGCTTTCGCTGTCCTCCGACGCACTCTCGTAGTGCCGGAGCCGATAGGCGAGCTGGGTCGAATCCGGGCTGAGCGCCAGTTCGGCAAGCACCACACCTTGCGCGCCACGAGCCGCGTCGAGACGGACGAGTGCATCAACCTCGACCTCACCACCCGGCACGATCACAACACGTGAGAGGACGGCTGTCCGAGGCATGCCGTCACGCCAGTCGTCCGGCTGCACGAACAGCAGCGTGTCCGATCGCGCCCAGACCGTGACGATCGGCGGTTGGACGATGCCGTCTGCCGGGACGGTCCACTCAGCCACGATCCGCGCCGGACGGGCACTGTCTCCCACCCAGAGCGACACGTGGCCGTCGGGGCCGTCCACGATAAACGAGTAGGTTGTTCCCGACGGGGCGACGCGGGGCAATGCGTAGCGTCGATCGGTCGCGTTCCCGAGGCCAGCCGGGTCGAAGAAGTGGTAATCGAGAAATGCTGCCGTGCTCGAAACGTCGGCGGCGTTGAGGACGATCCGGCTTGCGCCGTTCCCGTCCTGATCAGGCGCAACACCGATCGTTGACCGGCCCTGATTGAACCAGGCCAGGTCGGTCGTGTCGTCAGCAAGTCGCCGCTGCCGCTGGCCTGCGACGTTCCAGATCAGCGGCGTGCGGCTGCCACGTTCGGCGCCGATCAGATATGCCCCATCGCTGCCAGCGACACTTCCGGCGCTGATACTGAGTTCGCCCAGTTCCTGTTCGGCGAGCTCGACGGCAGCCAGCGATCGGTTGTCCCCACTCGTCATGCCCTGCCGGGGTTCGAGCGCGCCCGGCTGGAGCCAGCCGTACAAGTCCCGACCGCTGCTGTAGATCGCCTGCGGAGCGGACCCGGAGACCCAGCCAGCGTCGAACAGCAGCAGCGTTGTCGCGTTCGGGTTGGTCGGTTGCTGGATCGAGCCATCGGTCGAGAGCGGGAAGGCTCGTGCAACCGGCAGCACCAACGTTGAGCCATCTGGCGACCAGGCAGGCTGAAAGATCCGTTCGGGGCTTGCACCAGCCGTCAGCAGGACAGGGTCGCCACCGGATGACGACAGCCAATAGCAGCGCCACTCATACTCAGGAACGCCAGCAAAGCGAGATTGCTCCCGTTGGGTACGCACCTCGTAAACGATCGAACCGTCGACCGGAGCGGCAGCGATTGGGTCGATCGTTTCGGGAGTTGCGACGTGCGCCAGCATCAGCCTGTCACCAGCACGCCCGATCGATTCCAGCGCGACACCCTGAACACCGCGCTCCGCCAGACTGTCGGAACTGGCCGCGTCCTGACTCGTCACCGACTCGTCCGCGATCACCGATGTGACGAACCGCGAGCTATCTGCCAGCCAGACGCCATCGGCAACGATGCGGTGCTCGATCTGGATAACCGGCTCACCGACCGACCGTCCGTCAAACGGACGCATTTCGAGGGTATTCCCGGGCCAGCGGCGATCGATGGGATGCAGGATGGCCAGCATCGTCCCATCGGGTGACGGGTACGCGGCAGCGACGTTGCCAGTCATCAGCACGTTCTCAGCGCCGGTAACGGCATCGAACGCGACGAGGCGGCTCTCGAGGGTCAGGCGGTCGAGATACTGGACTTCGGTTTCGCCGGAGATGTGCTCGGGGGATTTCACGATCAGCAAGGTGTCGTCATCGAGCCAGCCCGACGGATACCAGTAGACGAACTGCCGGTTCCAGGTCAGCCGGAAATCGACCTGCTCGCCGATCGGGCCAATCGTCAGGATATCGTCACGCTGACCGTCGGACGGCCGCCAGGCGGCGATATGTGTCCGGCTGACGCGGTAGAGCGGCGAGAAATTCCCTCCCGAATCGCCGCTGTCGAGTCCGCGCTTCTGGCCGGTCGCGAGGTTGACGCCTTCCAGATGCCCGACAGGTGACACCTGTAATAGCCAGCCATCGAGCGGCGCCACTTCTGCCGCATCACCCGCGAACAACGGAACCGGCGCGTCCTCTGGCGAGATCCACCGGCTAATGACGGCGATTCCGACCGCAAGCGCCAGCAGCAGGGCGACCGAGCCAGCGGCGATCGCCACGACGCGCTGGTGACGACGGATGTGACCGGCATGCGGACGTGGCGAGCGCTCCGGCAAGGTTTCAAGCTCACGGTCCAACGCTGCCAGGAGCGCGGCATCGGCTTGCTGGACATACTCAAGCGTATCGCGGCAGGCATCGCAGGTTTTCACGTGCGATAGCAGACGAACGCGATCGTCCGTCGCGAGGCCACGCGCGCGGTAGAGGCCGATGATCCAACCGTAATCGCGGCAGGCGGCGATCGAACGATCGCTGAAGGTGGACCGTGCGCGAAGCAAGTCCAGCCCAACTTGCTGGGTTTCGATGCCGAAGGCGTCCTCAAGTCGATCGCTGTCGACATCAAGGCCGACCTGCAACACCAGCCCGAGCATCGCCCGAGGCTGTACGTCATCCGGCAGGTAAGGCTGCAAGCGAGAATCTGCCGTGCGCCTCCCACGCGATAGCCAGGCGGTGAACCTGGAAAACTGGCGTTGGCGGGTCAGGTCGCTTGCCAACATCCGCAGGGCAATCAGCGGATCGGCGGAAGCCAGGATACGCTCGGCGGCGGCATCCGCTTGTCCGGCGTCGAGGAGCACGCGCAGCGCGGCGCGCAGACGTCGCCCATCAAGCGCGCCGTGGACACCAGGCATCAGTGACGGAATCGACATGCACGCCCAATTTCTGCCAACCCGATCCTCACGATAGCGAGGTCAGCGATTCACGACGATCATGCGACGACAGGCGAACGACTGTCAAACACCATGACCTGTCATCCCGAGCGGAGCGAAGCGGAGTCGAGGGATCTCAGGTCATGGCCCGATCGCGACGGCAAATCGATGATGGCCGACCCTTACGGAATCAGACACGGACCAATCACCCGGCGCTGGCTCAACCTGAGCATGTCACGATCGACGATCGACGCCCCGAGCCGTCCGATGAGGACCTTGTATGGCTCCGCGTTCTGAGGATGAAACTCGAAGCGAGCACGCTCGAAATACTGCGTCGTCAGCCCGGTCTCAGGATCGATGAACTCCTCCGAGATCGGAAAGCCGAACAGCGCCAGTGACTCGCGATACGATACACCGGCGTCGCCGAACTCCAACCCATGTTGCTCCCAGTATGTGCGAAATCCGTCGCAAATGTTATGTCTAGTTTCACTGATGTAGCGGCAGCCCTCATCTGGGTCACGTTCCGCGCGCTCGAACGCCGTTGTGTCACGCAATCCGCGCTGATCCGCCTCAGTGGTTCCCAGCAGGCCGAGCAGTACCTCGTAGGGTGTACCGCTATTTGCTGGGTGATACTCAAGACGCTGCCGCTCGAAATACTGCGACGCGAACGCCGTCGTGTCGCGTTGCAGCGAGATGGGGTAGCCGAAGACCGGCAGACCGCCGCTACGCTCCCAGAAGGCTTTGAAGACGCCCTGCAACGTGAATCCAGTCTCGGGAAAGTAGAAAGCGCCGCGCACCGATTCGAGCTGGTGGTTGCCCGGTCCAAGCTCGACGTAGACGTAGCGTCCATCCGTCGTCGCGCCCATGCTGACAGCAGTGTTGCCATCCCAGACGACCTGACCGTTGACTGTCACGACCGATCGCGACCCGAAGAGTGGCACCCCAGCCCTCGCTTGACTTCCTTCCGGGACAAGCAGCGATTCGGAGAAGACACCGTCCGTCGTCTCCCACGACACCTCGATGTCACCCTGCGGAGTTGGGACTCGACCGCGCGCCCAACCGAGGTCGCCGAGCGACGGGATGGCATCGAACGTCGTGAAGCTTGGGCCGGTGCGCTGAATGCCGAGCGTATGTTCCGTCAGCGAGGCGGTCACACCACCCGACCAGGCGTGCGCGAGGCTGGCGAATCCATTCTCAAGCGTTCCGTCTGCCAGCATCCACTCCCACATCGTCGAGCCGGGATCGCTACGCAGCATGTGGCCCCACTCGCGCCGCAGCAGCTCGTAGGCACGCGCGTCGTCACCTGCCGCGAAGCGCGCCTCGACCTCGAAGTAGCCCATGAACGGCCAGATGCGCTTGTCGTGGAAGTGGTTATGCCCGTAGGGGACATCGACGTTCGTCGCGCCGAACGGCGTCCACATCGTCCGTTGCAGGTAGTCGAGGATGCTGCGCGCCTGATCGTCCGAAGCGATGTCATAGAGGACCGCCAGCGCGTTTCCGTCCTGTGGGACGTGGTTGCGGTCGAGGTCCGAGTCGACGTAGACGCCGCGCTGCGCGTCCCAGAGCCGCGCATTGATGGCCTGCTTGACCCCTGCGGCGCGCGTCCGCCAGACGGCGGCGTGGTTCGGACGCCCCAGGGCCTCGGCCATCCCCGCCGCAACGGTCAGCGCGTTGTAATAGACGGCGTTGATATAGGTTACCTCACCGTTGCGGCCAAGCGTGAAGGCCCACTCGATACCCGCGTCCTTGACGATCAGCCCGTTCGGGCCGATCCGGTTCGCGAACCACTCGAGCTGTCGCTGCATGTGGCCGTAGTAGTCGAGTGTGAACTCCTCGTCGCCGGAGTAGAGGTAGTGTTCGGCAAACGCGACCACCCACCAGGCGTAATAGTCGTAGAGGATCAAGCTGTGGTCGAGGAACGACGAAGGCGGGATCGTGCCATCGGGTCGCTGGAGGTCCGCCATTGAGGCCAGCGAGTCGCGAATCGCGACCGGGCGGTTGTGGGTGGCGTATTCCATCCGCGCCGCGACAGCCAGATCGCCGATCCAGACAGCTCGGTCGCGTTTCGCGCCGTCGAGGACGAGCCACTCGCCGCTGTCCGTCCCGACGGTATTGAGCTCCAGCGTGTAGGCTCCCGCGTACCAGATTCGGTTTAGTTCCTCGTCGCTCGACTCAAAGCAGCCAGCGTAGGTATCGGGCGTTCCGAGGAACGGGAGAAACTCCAGCACGACCTGGTCGATCTCGACCTGACCGTTCCCCGCAAGGTAGAGCATCAGATAGCGAAACGTCAGTTGGCCGGATTCAAACTCGTCACCCGTCCGTGAGGGCTGCCAGCCATACGCCTGCTGCTCACCCCAGATCACGTCGCCGTCACGCGAGAGGAATTGCAATGATTCGCTCGCCGCGATCCGCACCAACGGCTGGTTTGACGCGCCGGAGATGATTTGCACGCGGCCACTTACGACCTTGCCAAAGTCGAGGACGATAGCCGGTTCGCTGTCGGCGACGCGCTGGATATAGGTCGATTCCCCGCCAGCCACCAGCAGCCCATCCGGACGCTCGATCCGACCACCATTGCGGTCAACGCGCTCGATCGACTCCGGCGCGACCATCCGGTCGTCCGGCGCGACAACGTACCGATCGAGCGCTGGCGCACAGATGTCTGCCTGCGCTGCATGGCTGGTCTGTGGAGTGACAGGCGGCATGAACGAGATCGCGAGCAGCAGCAGACAGCCGAAAAGCAGGCGGCGACCATACACGTTGCGGCAATCCCTCTACTGAACTCAATCGATCCAGGCCGCCCGGCACATCCTCGTATGAGGCCGACATGCAGCCGGTCGTTCTGCCTCATAACAATCGCCGCACCAGCGGTGCGGCAGGACATGACGATCGTTTGGCACAGCCTACCAGACAAGATGCTCCCCGGAAAATCACGTGATGGTCCTATGTTTTCGGGAGATGAGTCAACGTGTCCGTATCGTCGTGAGTCGTCGGCCAGCGCGACCATGCCGGGCTGGCCGACGACTCACGACGATAGTGCAAACAGGGTGCCGGCTCGAACCGGCACCTGTCCACAGTATCGTTCGTTTCAGCGCATCGTCAGGCGGCGCTGACGGCTTGCACGATCTGCTCCTGCTCCGGGAACTTGCCCGTCGCCTTCTTGGAGTAGATCAGCGCGTCGCCGAACGTGATCTCGTAGACACCCCCGCTGCTGGGGATGAGTGTCACACCGTTGAGCTTGTCTTCGTGATCGTGCAGGAGCGTTTCCGCCAAACTGGCGGCTTTCTTGAGGTAGCCTCAGGAGGTGCAGTATTCGATCGAGAGCGATCGCTTGTCTGCCATCTGGCCTCTCCCATCCATAGCTCGCGGCCGAATTGCCGCATACGCTCCTTGTATCGCAACTGTGATGCCGTGTCCATACTGCCGCCAATGACAGTCGTACATTGCCCGAACCGTCCGGCTTGCCTATCCTTATGCATGAGGACTACAGGGAGGGAGCCGAAACAGCATGGCATCACAGAACTCGTTCGACATCGTGTCCAAGTTCGACACTCAGGAAATGCGCAACGCCGTCGACCAGACGATGCGTGAGGTAGGCACACGCTACGACCTCAAGGACTCCAAGACCCAGATCGAGCAGGAGGACGAGCAGCTCGTCGTCAACTCCGACACAGAGATGTCGCTGCGCGCAGTCCGCGACATCCTCGAGAGCAAGCTGGTGCGGCGCAACCTGTCGTTGAAGATCCTTGACTACCAGGAGGAAGAACCGGCCAGCGGTAGCCGCGTGCGGCAGATCGTCAAGCTCCGTCAGGGGCTGAACGAGGATCTGGCGCGCGAGATCAGCAAGCGTATCCGGGGCGAGTTCAAGAAGGTCCAACCGCAGATTCAGGGCGATCTAATCCGCGTATCGGCCAAGAACCGCGACGACTTGCAGACCGTCATCCAGGCGCTGAAGGAGTCGGACTACCCGGTGCCGCTGCAGTTCGTGAACTACCGCTAGTACCGCGATTCGCCGCGCAACGCCGGTTGTTGGACGATCTCGTCAGCCGTAGCGCGATCCTCGCTGCTGGAATCGGTCGCGGTCGCTGCGTCAGTTGCAGCCTGTCTTGCGGCTGACGCGGCGGCGAGCCGGTCGAGCAACAAACGCCGATGTGGACGGTCGTCGTCCCAAACACGTTGAAACATGACCCATTGGTCAGGCGCCAGTGCGATGCCACGTTCGAGGATATCAACCACCTTCTCCAGGCCGATCCGGACATCAGTGTCCTCGTCGGTCGTCCGCTCAACGTAGACCGGGTCGAACAGATGGAATGCGTAGCGCTGTTCGCGGCCCCCATCGTCCTCACGTACCGCAAAGACCGGCAGGATCGGCGCGCCACTCATGCGCGCCAGCCGGACGGGCCCGAGCGGTAGCGTCGTTTCAACGCCAAAAAAGGTGGCTGGCACGCCGGAATCCGTGAAATCACGATCCGCGACGACGCCAGTGAACCCGCCTTTGAACAGCACCCGCAGCATGCGACGAATGGCCGCCGGTGAGATGTCCTCGAGCGGCGCGTTCTGGCTGTGGCGCAGATAGGTGACAGCCGCGTAGACGAACTCACCAACCGTCGGTGACGTGAGCGTATAGGGGTTGTAGCCGCGCACAAACAGCATCTGACCGACGAAGTCGAACGCGCCGAGGTGGGCGGTCAAGATGATGCCGCCACGTCCGTCTTCACGGACCCGGTCGAACAGGCTCCAGTCGTTGGCTGGCAGGCGGACGATCCGGTCGTAGTCGGCGACCGACAGGTGCGGGACGCGCGTGAGGTCCCAGAAATTGCGGGCTGACGTGCGAAAGACATGCCGCGCGTGACGGCGCAACATGAGTTCGCCAACCGAGGGGCCGCAGACATGCCGCAGGTTCTCGATGACGTTGATCCGATAGAGACGCGAACGCCAGTAGAGCAGGTCGCCAGCGCGATCGCAGAACATGTACCCGGCACGTAGCGGCACGACGCGCGTGATGTGCGAGGCGACTCGCGCGGCAATGCGACCCAGCCGCTGACGGATCGACTGTCGCGGAGTCGGGATATGCGCGCGAGCGGATTCAGGCCGGCTCGCCACGCTCAGTCCGCTCTGTTCCTGTCATTGTGCCCGTCTCGCGTGCCGCAGGCTGGGTCTCTTCGTCCTCGCGCAGGTAATACATCGCGTCCCAGATCACCGGCAGGCCGCGAATGACACAGAGCGCGACCGATGCATAGACCATCAGCCAACCGATCGCGCGGATACCCTGGTAATCGAGAAAGATGTCCAGAATGCGACCGTCGGCCTCCGGCAACCGCCAGGCGACCATCCAGGCCAGGAAGACGAAGCCGATCGCCTTCGACCAGCCATAGGCGGTCCGGCTGAAGCGCGAGGCAGTCAGGAACCAGGTCAGCTTCGAGCGTGCCATCGTCGTGTCGCCAAACGGGGTCTTGCCTTCCGTCAGCGCTACCGAGCGCAAGACATCGACGACGAACGAGCGCGTCAGAACGACCAGCGGTGCCCAGACACCGACCATCTGCATCTCGGCGAAGATGACCCAAAGGACGTTCTCGACGACACGGTCGCCAGCGATATCGAGGACCGCGCCAAGCTTGCTGGAGGAGTTCCGCCTACGGGCCACCCAACCATCGAGACCGTCACCAGCAAAGATGAAGCCGATCATCACGCCAGCGACGACGATGACCCAGTAGTTGCCAGAATAGATCATCGCGATCGCGACGAAGAGTAACAGGACTCGTCCGATGGTGATGCTATTGGCCATCAGATCTCCGCCGTCATCCCCGCCTCACGCCGATCCGCCGCGTTGCTGTCAGTGCTGCCAGTATAGCAGTCATCCACAGCGGGGCAGGATCGCTGACCACGTTCGCTTGACGACCCTCGGTTCCAACCCTGGTAGGGGCCGTGTCCTGTACGTGTGCTGCATCCGTTGAGTAACCGCCGATCTGTGCTCAGTTGATCGCACGAACCAACGCGATGAAGAGAATGACCTGGGCAAGCGGAACTCCGGCGACGAGTAGACGGGCGAGATGCCGGTCAACGCCAATCAGGAGCGTGGCAAGCGAGGTGTTGACGATGAGGATGACGACGGCGATGCGTGGGAAACGCCAGAGGCCGCTGGGTGTCGTCAGTTCCGCTACGTCGCCGGTTGAGTCCCACTGGACCGGAATCTGCTCCGGCAAGCCTTCGTACTGGCTGTAGAGGTAGGCAACCATCAGCACCGGCAGGACGACACCGACCGCGACAAGCGCCGACGCGATCTGATCGGCAAGGAACTGATCGCGAAACACGTCCCGGTAGGCACGCAGCCAGGTTGTGAGCGGGTTGCGCGACGACTCCGACCGATGAGGCTGCTTTCGGTCAATACGAGGGGAACGGTCACGCATCGGCTCGCTGTCAGGAGACGCACGCAAATGAGTCGGCAGCGACTGAAGATCGTGCAACGCATCCGCTGGACGCGCAATCGCTGGCTCGGAAGCGATCTCTCCAGGACGGGCATTGGCGCCTGTGGTTTGTTGCCCTGCCAGGCGACGCCGTCGTTCCAGTTCGGCAATGAAGCGGACAGGGCGTTCGGGGGAGATCGCGATGATTCCCTGGCTCGTCACCAACCGGACACGGCGCTGCGGCAGTTGGGTCGCCCAGGTATGCCAGGTTCCAGCCGCTGACCTGACAGTCGCGACGTAATAGCCAGGCCAGAACGGCTCCCAGCCCGGCAATCGCAGGGGCTGGTCCGGTTCGAAGATCACGTCATGGATATCGGCCAATGGAACGACACGCCGCTGCCTGAGCCATTCGACGACCACCGCATCACCATCGAACCGGTAGCGCATGGTTGGCAGCGCACGCAGAAGAACGGCGATGCCGATTGCCAACGTTGTGAGCACTGCGGCGACCGCGATCCATGCGATGCGCTGCCCGCCACTGGAAGACGGGACACGCACGAGCAAGAGGACGATGCCGGCTCCAGCCAGCATCAGCAGCACCGTGCCGATCAGCCAGCCGAAGCTGGCTGACGCACGCCAGACATCGCGTCCGCGTCCGGTTGAATCTGGCGCGCGCTCAACAGCATAGGAGTCATCGACGCCCGGCTGCGAGCGGTCGTGATTCTCATCCGGACGAAATCGAGGCTCAAGATCGGACATCGATCGTTCACCATGCCACGCTGCTGCCGGCGCCGATCGGGAAGCGGCCCCGAGGTTGCCGGAAACATGCAAGATGACGATAGGCTGGACCACCGCCATTCTCGCATGTCGGGTTGGCGACCGGAAAGGACAGCGCGAGGTCAATCGACCTCGCGCTGTCAGGGACTACGGAGTTGATGTCGCGTCCGGCGTCGCTTCGGGCGTCAAGATCGTGCCCGGCGTTCCGGCACCATCGACAGGCAGCGTCGGGATAACCGGGACGGTCGGTGTCGGCGGAACCGGCGCTTCGGGCGGCGCCTGGAAAACATCCTGCTGGGTTGTGTCGGTATCGAGCTCAGGCAGCGGGATATCAGAATCGATCTCCGACGCTTCACGTTGCTCGGTCAACCAGTTAACGAAGACGCCGCTCTGGAGCTGCTGACGGGTCGGCAGCGCGATCGGGCGATCCTGCTCCTTCTCAAGCACCTTGATGATGTGCCAGCCGAACTCGGATTGAACCGGCTCGGACACCTGGTCCACCTCCAGGTTGAAGGCGGCCTCCTCGAACGGATCGACCATAATCCCGCGCGGGAACCAGCCGAGATCACCGCCAGTGCCGGCTGTTCCAGTATCCGTACTGACCTCACGCGCAACCGCGGCGAACTCCTCGCCATTGTTGAGGCGCGTGACGACCTCGTTGGCGGCATCAATCGATGCGACGAGGATATGGGCAGCGTGGACCTGCTCGGTACGCACCGGCACCTCGTTGGTGAGTTGCTCGGTGATCTTCTGGCGGGCGAGCGTCGGCCTGACGATCAGCCGCTTGTAATCCTCGCGGCTCATGTCGGCTGGCTCGAGGTAGTTCTCAGCAAACTGCCGGTAGGTCGCCTCGCTCGTCGAGCGCGCCTGATCGGCGTTCGGTGTCTCGGTCGCGGTTGGGCTGACGGTCGCATTAGCAGTTGGCGAACCGCTGGCGTCAGGAGTGCCCTCGCCAGGTGTGCCAGTGGCTTCCGCCTCCGCTGTCCCGGTCGCGGATTCAGTTTCAGACGCTTCGGGGCTGCCGGTGACATCAGCATCAGCGGTGCCAGTTGATTCGGGAGTGCCGGTTGTCGCAGCAGTCGGCGACCCCGACTCGCTTGTCGGAGACGCCGCAGCGCTCTCCGTCCCGGCGGCATCGCGCGCCTCGACGGTCTGGGTTGCCCAGGCGGCCGCAGTTGGCTCGCCTGTCGGCGTCTCGGTCGGCTCAGTCAGCGGGACCGGCGCGAACTGCTCGTCGATGAAGGTTTCCATCTCCTCATCGGAGATCTCGACACCCAACTCGTCCGTATTCTGAAGGACGACCAGGTCGTCAACCATCGTCGCGAGCGTGTCGGAGGCGATCGGCGCACCCTCAACATCTTCGAGCTCAAGAGAAGCAGACTGGATCCGCTCCAGGAGTTCCGGCTGCTGGTCAGCCGAGACGAACTGGTACTGCTGGGAGAGCTGGGCGACCTGCTGGCGCAACTGAACGTCGCGCACCTTCCAGTACTCATCGCGCTCGATCGCCTCGCCGTTGACGGATGCCAGATCCTGGCGTGGGTAGAAGTAGTATTGATAGGCGGCCCCGCCCAGCAGGATCAGGACGGCCAACACGCCAACAACCGCCGTCCCGATGTACAGGAGCCGGCGTTGTTGCAACTCGCGTTCGCGGCGCGACGTGCGGCGCTGGCGAGCGATGGCGGGTCGTCCGGCATCAGGCCGGGTTCGGCTACGGATTCGATCCATCATGGGACGGTTCTCGCTCCTGTCGGCGCGCCCGCAGGCATCAGGCGCCGCCTGGAATCATCAGCGACACACGCCTGAGGCGTCGCACGCGGAAACGCGCGAGGCCAGCCCGCCGGATAGCGGGCTGGCCTCGGTGTCTACTCGGCAGAACCAGGGTCGCTGGCAGGCGCCTGCGGCGCGCGCTGCTCGCCACGATCGCTCTCGAAGCGCGGTCGTGAGTCGCCACGGTCATCTCCGAAACGGGGACGATCGCCACCACGGTCACCGCCACGGTCGCCACCCTCGAAGCGGTCGCGCCCGAACCGGCCACCACCGCGCGGCCCTCGGTCGCGGTCACCACGGCCACCACGGTCGCGCGGCTCGCGGCCACCCTCGGTGAAGGAGAGCAGCGCCAGGTGCCGAGCGCGCTTGATCGCCGTCGTCAGCGAACGCTGATGCTTGGCGCAGGTGCCCGTCTTGCGGCGCGGCTCGATC
>Ga0136611_10001593_pt1 | contig 15814 bp, 14 predicted proteins | sample AntDrymUQ2232306_2_FD_106645 | JGI IMG/M metagenome (GOLD analysis project Ga0136611, IMG submission 106645) | Polar desert sand microbial communities from Dry Valleys, Antarctica - metaG UQ223 (23.06) | ecosystem: Environmental > Terrestrial > Soil > Desert | place: Antarctica: Dry Valley...
ACCACGCCGAAGCGGACAAGGCCGGAGTTTTCCAGGACGTTCGCTGCGGTGGCGGCGGCGTCGCCCGGTGTGTACACCTTGGTGAGCACATACACGTAGGCGAAGCCGGCCAAGATGGCGATGGTGAGATAGAGAAGGCCGGCGATCCTCGCGGTTGTTCTGTAGGTATTCATCGTTTCGTCCCTGGTCATCGTCGTTCTCCTTTGTAACTGCGTCGAGGCTGGCGACACCTGTGCCCCTCGTTCCCATACAATGAGCATAGGCACGGCACAGCCCCCGCGTATAGACACTAAAGTGTCGTTAGGGGTGTTGTTTCGAGGTCACTGCGAGGGGAGAAGGTCTAGAGCCTGGGCTCTGTGGATCGCTGACAGGCAGCTCGTGATACCACGCTTGTGGGTAAGCTGACGTCCGGGCTACAACAAGCCCAACTCGCGGGCACGTGCAACTGCCTCGGTGCGCCTTTGGACCTGGAGTTTGCCGAAGATCTTCTGATTGTGCCCCTTGACCGTGTCGAGGGCGAGGAAGAGCCTCCCGCTGATCTCTGGATTCGAGAGGCCTTCGGCGATGAGCCGTAGTACCTCTAGCTCGCGCTGGCTCAAGGGCTCGATCAGGGGCTGGGCAGGTGGGGCAACGGGCAGAGCAGCCTTGTCTTTGCTCTGCTGCTGCTCGGCCTTGAATGCAGCCAGCAGCTTGCCGATATAGTCAGGTAAAACTCCATAAGCCGCTGCTTCGGACAAAAGTTGGGCCATCGGCGGGCCGTCATCCACGAAGATACGGATGAAGCCGCCCGGCCCTGCCAGCGCCAGCGCCTCGCCCAGAGTCTTCAGGGCCGCGTCGTTCTCGCCGGTCGCCTGCTGAGCGAGCGCCTGGAGCACCAGCACCTTGAGCCGTTCATCCGCCCAGCCATTTGCCTCCACCTGCCGGCGCAACGGCATCAGCACGGCCAGCGCTGCGGACGCATCTCCCTGGGCCAGGTGTACGCGCGCCTGGCTGAGGGGGAGATCGTGCTCGTTTGCCAGATGAGCGGCCGCCGCAAGGTTGCCCTGGCGAAGCAAGGTAAGCACCTGTGCGGCAGCGACATCGGGCATCCGAAACATTAAGTTATGCCGGCGCACGAACTCCTCGGCATCAGCCAACACCGCAGCCGCGCCGGGCACATCGCCCTGGGCGAGCTTCATGCGGGCGAGGAGCACCCCATACGAGGTGACGGTGTCCACGCCTTCTATTGCTATCTGGCGCGTCAGCGTGGCGCATTGTTGCCCGTACTGCTGGGCGGCATCGAGGTCGTTCCATTGGTAATTGATTCGCGCCAGGCCGAGGAACGCCTCGCAGGCGATCGTCTGCGGCGGATCACCTGCCATTTCCAGGACGCGCATGTAACTCGTTGTCGCCCGAGCCAACTGAATGTCCGATTCCTGTACCTGGCCGAGGTTGATAGTCGCCGCTATGGTGTAGATAGACTCCCCGGACGACTCACTGATAGCTATAACTTCGGTATAGGCTTGGCTGGCTGCGGCACGATCTCCCTGGAACTGGTAGGCATGCCCGAGCGTCCAAGTTGTGGCGGTGCGGATAGGCAGGTTGTCGGGGTGCAGATTCTCCAGGGCTCGGAGTGACTGGGTAATGATGGTGTCCACGTCGTGCTGGATGACAGCCAACGTAGCCCTCAGGGAGGCGACACGTCCAACCAGGTCGCGGGTCTCGTCATTCTCGGGGACGCCTTGCAGGGCGGCTTCAGCAGCTTGTAGCTTCGGTTCGACGGCGGTATGGTGGTCGGTAAGCAATAACACCGAGGCATAGATCACCCACAACGAGGGCTTGGCATCGAGTACCGTCTGAGGCAGCGACTCGAGCCACTTCAGTATTGGGGCCACCGTGCCCCGAAAGTACAGGGGAATCCCCTCGCCTTCAATGAGGCGCCCGGCGCGCTCGATATCGTTGGCCGCCGCCGCATGCTGAAATGCTTCAACCTCCAGGCCATGTTCTTCATACCACTGGCTGGCGCGTCTGTGTAATTCGGCCACACCCCCCACCTCTTCCCCCGTAGACGAGGCCGCGCCCTGGTGCAGTCGCTGTCGCAGCAGATCGGCGAAGAGGTGGTGATAGCGATACCAGCGCCGCTCGTCGTCCAGAGGGATGAGGAACAGGTTGGCGTGTTCGATATATTCCAAGGTGGTTCGCCCTGAAGCTGTAGGGTCGAGCAGCACGGCATCACACAGCGGGCCGCACAGGCGGTCGAGGATGGAGGTGCGCAGCAGGAAATCCTGGACGCTCGCGGGCTGCCGTTGCAGTACCTCTTCAACCAGATAGTCAATCACGAAGTGGTGACTGCCGGTGAAGGACTGGATGAAGCGGGTGGCGTCCTGATGTCCCCGCATCGAGAGCGCGGCCAGCTGCAGGCCGGCAATCCAGCCCTCGGTGCGACCTTCCAGTGCGGCGATGTCTTCCGCCGAGAGGCTCAGGCCCATCACCTGATTGAGGAACCCAGCCGCTTCGGAGGGGGTGAAGCGCAAGTCGGCAGCGCGCAATTCGGTCAATTGGTCCCGGGCGCGCAGCCGTGCCAGGGGTAGCGACGGATCCTCACGTGTGGCGATGACCAGGTGCATCTGGGGTGGCAGGTGCTCGAGCAGGAAGGTGAGCGCATCATCCACCGGCCTGGCATCGATCACGTGGTAGTCTTCGAGGACGAGCAGGAGATTGTCCGGGAGGGTGGTGATCTCATTGAGCAGGATCGTCAGGATCGATTCGATTGGCGGTGGCTGGGGGGATTGGAGCACACCCAGCACTCCTGCTCCGATGGTAGGCGCAACCGTCTGCAAAGTGGCGACCAGGTAAGCCAGGAATCGTGCGGGATCGTTATCCCCTGCGTCGAGCGACAGCCAGGCGGCAGGTCGCCGGCAGCCGGCGACCCATTCGGTAAGCAGGGTGGTCTTACCAAAGCCTGCGGGGGCAGCGATGAGGGTCAGTTTGTGATGGAGACCCTCGTTGAGCCGCTCGATGAGGCGAGGGCGGAGTACAACGTTGGGCCGGGGCGGGGGGATATAGAGCTTGGTGACTAATACTGGCGTAGACATAGATCAACTTCCGAGTCCGCCGGCACTTGCTCTTCCATCACGGAGGCAAACGCGGCGAGTTTTCTCACTGTCTCGGTGAGCAGGATATCGGCCCAGCGCCAGGTAACGTAACAAGAGGGGGTCTGAGAGTTCAATGCCCGATAGTGCCTACGGCCTGGTGGCTGACGCACCCGCCGCCCCGCGACCGATTATGGCCTCATTGTTGATGCGCCCCTTCGATCTGGGCAGGGTAACCCATACGAATGCGACCACGTACGGACGCCTTAACGTACGGATATAGTGGCTGGCCTGCTCAGCCTGATCCGGTTTCGCGATTGCAAGTGGCACGGTGGATCCGGCGGGATGGCAGGGTGGTCCTGGAGAACCACCCTCACGCCATGTTCCCTTCACCGTGCCAGGGTATTAGATATCCAGCGTGGCGTTCTGGGCGTGTGTCTGGATGAACTTGCGCCGGGGGGGGACGTCGGAGCCCATCAGCATGTCGAACAGCTCGTCCGCCACGACCGCGTCTTCGATGTTCACCTGCATCACCGTGCGCGTTGCGGGATTCATCGTCGTTTCCCACAACTGGTCGGGGTTCATCTCGCCCAGGCCCTTGTAGCGCTGGAACTGCGCCTTCGACCGGTTCCCGTCAAGCGTGGACATATACCGCTCGCGTTCCGCCTCGTCGTACACGAACGTCTTCTCCTTGCCGACCGAGATGCGGTACAGGGGAGGCATCGCGATGTACAGGTGTCCGTTCGTGATGATCTCCGGCATGTGGCGGAAGAAGAAGGTGAGCAACAGCGTCCGAATGTGCGCGCCGTCCACGTCCGCGTCCGTCATCAGGAAGATCCGGTGGTAGCGCAATCGGCCGATATCAAAGGAATCGCCGATGCTCGTGCCGAGCGCGGTGATGAGCGCTTTGATCTCGTTCGAGCCCAGCATCTTGTCCATCCGCGCCTTCTCGACGTTGAGGATCTTCCCGCGCAGCGGCAGGATCGCCTGGAAGCGCCGGTCGCGTCCCTGTTTTGCCGACCCGCCAGCCGAATCTCCCTCAACTATGTACAGTTCGGAGTGCGCCGGGTCGCGTTCCGAGCAGTCCGCGAGCTTGCCGGGGAGGGTCAGCCCCTCCAGCGCACCCTTACGCACCACGAGGTCGCGCGCCTTGCGGGCTGCCTCGCGCGCCCGGGAGGCGATGATCGCCTTCTCGACGATCTTGCGCGCGTCCTGCGGGTGCTCATCGAAGTACATCAGCAGGTGGTCGCGCACAACGGTGGCAACTGCACGCTCCGCCTCTGCAGTGCCGAGCTTGCCCTTGGTCTGCCCCTCGAACTGCGGATCGGGGAGCTTCACGCTGATCACGCCCGTGAGCCCCTCGCGCACATCTTCGCCAGACAGCTTCGAGTCGGAGTCCTTGATGAGACCGTTCTTCGAGGCGTACTCGTTGAGCGTGCGCGTGAGCGCGGAGCGGAAGCCCGTCAGGTGCGTGCCACCGTCGATTGTGTTGATGTTGTTCGCGAACGTGTGCAGGCTCTCGTTGAAATCCGTGTTGTACTGAATCGCCACCTCGACGTGGATGTCGTTGAAGTCGCGCTCCACGTAGATCGGCTGCTCCGATAACACCGAGCGCTTCTTATTCAGGTGGCGTACGAGCGAAACGATCCCGCCCTCGAAATAGAACGTGGCTTCGCGGTCGGCGCGATCATCGAGGAGCGTGATGCGGAGCCCCTTGGTGAGATACGCCGTTTCGCGGAAGCGCTGGGCGATGGTCTCATACACGATGCTCGCGTCGCCGAACACCTCAAGGTCCGGTTTAAAGGTGATCGTCGTTCCGTGACGATCTGACGGCCCCACTGGACGAACCTTCCCCTTCGGCACACCACGGGAGTACTCCTGCCGGTACATCTTGCCGTTCTGGTGGACCTCCGCGACGAGCTGCTCCGAAAGGGCGTTTACGACGGACGCGCCCACACCGTGCAGACCGCCCGAGACCTTGTATCCACCGCCGCCGAACTTGCCGCCAGCGTGCAGGACGGTCATCACGACCTCCAGCGCACTTTTCTGCATCTTCGAGTGCGTCCCCACCGGAATGCCGTGACCATTATCCGTCACCGTCACGGCGCCATCCGCGTGAATCTGCACGGTGATCTTGTCACACCGGCCCGCCATCGCCTCGTCCACGGCGTTGTCGACGATCTCGTGTACCAGGTGGTGGAGGCCACGAACATCCGTCGAGCCGATGTACATACCGGGGCGCTTGCGGACCGCCTCCAACCCCTCGAGCACCTGGATCGAATCGGCGCCATACTGCGACTGTGCGGGCCTGGATTGTGTCGTTGCCAAAGGGTCACCTCCCCGGGATGGGCGCGGCATCAAGCGACGCCGCGAAATCGCTGAAAGCGTAGAATCTACCTTGTATTTTACCATAAATGCGTCCCCCTTGCGGCTTGTGTAAACGCGACGTTCACGCGCCATGGCGCGGGGCGTGCGGGGCCCGTGCGGCGATGCAGGCGAGGGAGCATCTTGACCGATCAGGAGCGACAAAACAACGACCGGAGACGGCCGACGGCACAACCCAATCCCGGACGCGACCGCGAGAGTCCGGGTGAGACGCGCGCGAGCCCGACGGAGCCCCGGCGCGACCAGCCGGAAGCCCACCCGCCAAGCGACGCCACGCCGTCCTGAGCGGGCGGTGGTGAGCGGCGATAGTCATCCTGCGCTGGCTGATCGCGGGGTCGGGGGCGTTGATCGTGAGTACCGCCATTGTCGACGGCGTCCTCACCGTCCTGCACGCGCGGAAGGGGAGCCGAATCGGCGGCGCGTTCCATCGCTGTGTCAGCTCCGCCTTGTGGGGTACGCGCTGATCTACCTGCCCTGGATCGGCGACCGGCAGTACTTCATCCTTAGCGGAGCAGAGAGTCAATTGAGGGCTTACTCGGGACGGAGAACGACGATGCAGCCTCACCACCTGGCTACCCACAGGTTGCTGAATGCGAACATATGTGCTATAATTATGTACGAAAGTAGCGGTATGAGGTGACCCGATGAACGGAACGAAATACACACACGAAGAGCTTGTCGCGCGGGCGAGGGAGCGCGCGAACGAGGAGAATCTGCACTCCTTCCAGGTCGAGCGTCGGCGGTTGTACCTGGTCAAAAGCCGCAAACTGCGACCCGGCACGTATCACATGGTTCGCGTGCACCGTAGCGGCCAGGTGACGTGCGACTGTCCCGGCTGGGAGCGGTGGACGGTCTGCGCCCACCAGCAGACGGTCGTGAAGCGCCTTGAGCGGGAGGCCGCGCGCAGGGAGTGGTACCGCGAGCAGTACCTCCAGGCCGACCTGCCCAGCGAAGAGCCGGAGCGGGACGATACGGATCACCTGCGAGCCGCGTGACAACCACCGCGGCACGGCGGTGGCCGCATGTCATTCCGAGCGTGCGAGGAACCCGTGGTGGGGTGTACGGATCCCTCACGGCGTTTACCCTGGAGCGCAACGAAGGGTCCGGGATGATATGCGATGGCCATCAGCTGGTACCACTATCGCGAGACGCTCGCGCCGGGCGGCTTGGCCGCAGCACGCTCTAACGACTGGACACGGCGCGCTGGATATCAGCCTCGAGTGCTTCAAGCGTCGCCAGCGGCTTGAAGTCCACGAGTATCTCGGAGTGCGTTACGAGTCGACCGTCCTGGATGTCGTATCGACCGAGCGGGTTCACGGTGCTGTATCTCTGGTGACCGTCACTGAGGTCTATGAGGAAGAGCACATGCTGGCCACAGGGTTTGAACAGCGGATCCCGGGTATCCTGCAGGTCCATCCTCGGGTGTCTATCGGTCGCCGCCACTTTCCCGCCCATCTGGGAGACGACGATTTCCTCGCCAACGGAGCCCTTGTACACCTCGAGCACGCGCAGGTGGCTGTCGGTGTATGGGATGACTGATTCCGCGAAGTTCGACTTCTGCGCCGCGGTGGGAAAAGCGTCCACGACCTCCCGCACAGGACCCTGCCGCAACACCTCGGCACGCACGATCACCTCCGCTTCGGCGGCGGCCTCCGCGACGGTGCGCGCGCTGGATGCCCAGTCGGACGCGATTCCCTGCGGCTCGACCGCCGAGGGCTTCATGAGCCAGGCGAACAGGTTGAGGGCGGCGAAGCCGATAGAGAGCCCCAGCACGCCCGTGAGAGCTACGATGAGCAATCGCTTCATGGTTTCGTCCTCCCTCTCTAGTAGCGGTTGTTGACGAGTTGCTTGTCCCTGGTGTTGGGGTAAACAATCACGCCTCCCTCGTTCGGCCCCATGATGCTCGTGGTGTCATCTCGATGACCAAGCGACCAGCAATGTCCTGGCTCGTGAGCAACGAGGCCCTGTTTCCTCGATGGACTATAACCGTCGGCAGTGTTCCTGTTGAGATAGGCGATGCACCACTGGTAGTTCGCATAGTTATTGTTTCCGCCCGCAGTCTCTATCAGTGCCCAACCCGCGCGCGCATCTGCGAAGAAGCCGGGCCTGCCGTATACGTGCCAGGAATCGTCGTACACCCTTCTCGCGTTGATGTCAGTGTTGTTGCTCCAGTCACTGTTGGCGTTGCTTATCGCGGTGATCCAGGCGGACGTGCTATCATCCCGGTTGACCCGGCAGGTGGCACCCCCCGAGCCCATCTGGAAGTAACCCGCTCCTAGATACTCCGCGGCGTAGGCGGTGCGGGCGAGGGTTCCCAGCAGGACACCGGCGCTGAGGACTGCGATGAGGACGAGCGGCATTGGTAGCCGCCGCCAACCCTGAATGAGCGGAAGTACACTACGAACAGGCCGACATATGCGCAACTGCATCGAAGGAGTACTTTCTGGGGCAGGCTCACGCTGGAATCGACTTGCCGCTGGCTCAACAGGCATGCATACATATCTGTATGAATTGAGGTACGAGCGCACAAAGGAGCTTGGAGCCTCCTGGAGGTGAGCGAGCGGCGGCATCGCGCGAAAAGGAAGGAGGTCCCGCCAGCGCGGGAGCAACCATTGCGGGCGCAGGAGGCGTTGGGGACGGTGCAGATCGGCGATCTAATCGCGCGTGTTCACGAGGGCGGCGTGGCGAACAAATGCGTATGTACGACACCGTATGCTTCGCCATAGGGCACCGGCCCCTCTCTGCAGTATCTGAACCGCAGGCAACGGGAGTACAGCATGCATGCCGAGACCCGTCAAACGCCGCAACCGTTATCGGGTTCCGGTCTCGGGCGCCATCATGAGTCGACCTGCCCCGCGCCGCTCACACTACGCCAAATGGCGTACCCCGCTGGCGCGGTCGGTACGCATGAATGCGTATCAAACATGACCGGATTAGCTGTTACGTCAATACTGGCTACGGCTGTACTCTTTACTCATCGGAAGAACGCGCGGATGCACACCACCGTCCGCGCGGGTGGAAAGGATACGGCGGTGACCGCTCAGGCAGCATCAGACCGGATGTCCCAGGGTCTGCTCGACGAGGAGCGCCTGCTGGTGGAGCGGGCACGCCGCAACCCCGCCGCCTTCGGCGACATCTACGTGCGCTATCACGATCGCATCTATACCTATATCTACAGCCGCACCCACGACCGCGAGATCGCGGAGGACATCACTGCCGACACCTTCGTGCTCGCACTGGAGGGCATCGGCAAGTACGAATGGCGCAACGTGCCGTTCGGGGCGTGGCTCTTCCGCATCGCCGCGAACCAGGTCGCCGGACACTACCGCCGGTTCCGCCCGCACCTGGACCTCAACGAGTGGATGCTCGGTGACCCTGGTCCGGAGGAGGAAGCGATGCGCCACTCAGACGCGGAAGACGTGCGGACGGCGCTCACGTGGCTGAAGACCGATCAACGGCGCGCGATGGAGCTGCGCTACCACCAGGGAATGCGGGCGCGGGAGATCGCCGCCGAGATGAGCCGCACCGAGACCGCCGTGAAGCTCCTGCTGCATCGCGGCATGCTCACGCTGCGCTTGCGGATGCTGCCGCTCAGCGCCTGATCTGCCCGGTCGCGCGTCAAGTGGCGGCCTGGCCCGGCGGCTTGCCCGTTGCGGGAGGCCCGGCGCGCGTCAGGAAGCGCAGCCAACCCGTCATGCGCGGCCGCTCCCTGGCCGAGTCGGCACGCTCGCTCTCCAGCACAAGGAAGCCCGCCCCCGCTAGCATGCGCTCCGCGTCCCGCCGCGAATAGCGGGCGAAGAACCGCTCGACCGGGTGCCCGTACGCCTCGGATCCCCAGACCTCGCCCTCGCCCTCCTGAATCGTGAGCGCGAGCACACCGGCGGGAACGAGCACCCGGCGCATCTCGGCGAGGGCTCGCGGCGCCTCCGCTTTCGGCAGGTGGAGCAGACGGCCATGCAACAGATACCCCCGAAGGCGCTGTCCGGGATATTCAGGTGGCGCATATCCATCTCCAGCAGCGGTCCGCAGACAAGCCTTCGAGCCTCCGCCAGCATCCCCGGTGAGAGATCCACGCCCGTCACGGCGGCGCCCTGTGCTTCGAGCCACGCCATGTCGCGTCCCGCGCCGCAGCCCACCTCCAAGATTGATGAGCCCACGGGGAGCAGCGCCAGGAACCTGCGTCCCACCTCTTCGTACTGCACCGGCCTGCGGGCCGTCTGCTCAGCGAAGCTGGCTGCGATTGTGTCGTACGTCGCCCTCATGCGCTCGCTGGTCATTCGGCAATCCCCTTCGTTCCCGCCGCGTCGCTTGCCGGCGCGCAGGCGCCGGGCAGGTGTCGCAAGACCCAAGCCGGTCGCGGGTCATCAGACTCACGAGGTGATTCGCAGAGGGCGGCCCGCCGAGAGCGCAGGCTTCGACGCACAGTGGCCCGGCCCTTGCATCGTTCCATCCAAAGCATAGGAGGGAAAGTCATGCAACTGGACGGCAGGGTGGCGCTCGTAACGGGCGCGGGGTCGGGCATCGGTCAGGCATCGGCGAGGCTGTTAGCGCAGGAGGGGGCAAAGGTCGCGCTGCTGGGGCGCACGGAGGACGAGATCCAGCAGAGCACGGAGGAGATCCGCGGCGCGGGCGGCGAGGCAATTCCGGTCCTCGGCGACATCTCCCAGCCGGAGGAAATGCAGCGAGCGATGGAGCGGGTTGTGAGCGAGTGGGGCCGTATCGACATCGTCGTCGCGAACGCGGGCATCAACGGCACCTGGGCGCCGATTGAGGAGCTTGACCCGGACGACTGGGATAAGACGCTCAGCATCAACTTGAAGGGAACGTTCCTGACAGTGAAATACGCCGTGCCGCACCTCAAGCGGCAGGGGGGCTCCGTCATCGTCGTGTCCTCCGTGAACGGCACGCGCATCTTCAGCAACACGGGGGCAACCGCGTACTCCTGCTCCAAGGCGGGCCAGGTCGCGTTTACGAAGATGATTGCGCTGGAGCTTGCCCCCCACAAAGTGCGCGTCAACGTCATCTGTCCCGGCGCTATCGAGACGGAGATCGGGGAGAGCACGCAGAAAGAGAACTTGGATGCGGTACGCATCCCAGTGGAGTATCCGCAGGGGAAGATACCGCTCACTGGCGGTGCGTCAGGCACGGCGGAGCAGGTGGCGCAGCTCACGCTCTTCCTCGCCTCCGACGCATCGAGCCACATCACCGGCACCCCGATCTGGATTGATGGCGCGGAGTCCCTGCTCCAGGGATAGGCGGGGGTACACCGCTAAGTACGGCTCGTGGCTGAACACGGCCAAGATCAAGCTGTCAACGATGGCAGGCAGTGCCTGGACCAGCGCATCGCGGATTGGGATCAGCTAGAGCGCGAGGTGGCGGCGCAAGCAACGGCTTGTATCGTAGTTCCCTCACCGTTGCCTACAGCGGGTCCGTCCACCACCAGATGACCTGGAAGCCGCTGAGGCAGCACCCGGCAAGCAACACCGCTACGGGTATCGCCAGCGCGACCACTACTCGCCTCCCCACATTGGTCCTCGGTGGGCTTGCCTGCTCGATCGTCGGTCTCACTTCTCGCTCACCAGTACTCAGCGGCGTTGAGTACCCGAGCCTGAACGAGGCTGGCTCACCGTTGCTTGCTCGATGAGGTTTTGACCGAGTTCCAACGGAAGCGCGCTGATGTTCCTCGCGCAGAGTCCACTGCCCAGATGGCGGATGCTCTCCAGACAGACGGTGCGCCTTCCATGCTCACCGCTCACCGCTGTATCGGCCTGAGGTGACCCCGCCCAGACGCGGGAACTCGCGCTCGAAGCGCTGTCGCCGGCGCGTGATCCTGATCGGGATTCTCTTGACGCTGTCGGATGGTACGGTAGCATTCAGATAGTTGATCTTTATGTTCGTCTTCAGCCACAGAGTTTCCAGGCGTTTCAGCGCTCGGTCGCGCTTCTCGTCCAGGTCCGTGATAAGCTCCGCGAAGTGGGTCACTGTGCCTCGGTGTATCGCATCCATCTGACGCTTTCGGTGCGCCCGGTACTCGTCCCAGATCCGCAGCGCGCGCGCATCGTCGGCGTCGATCTCTTTGGTCAGCTCGATCCAGGGCGGACAGAATCCTGCGTTGCTGAGGATCTTGTGCGCCACGCGCATCTCGGGGTCTTCGTATGGGTTTTCTTCGATCTGTTGGGGGAGGCCCTCGCCCTTCAGGTTCTTGAACTTGCCCTTGTCGCGCGCCTCCTCAATCCGGCGCTCTACGAGACCTCTCAGGTTCATCTTCCACCCCTGCGCGCGCGCCCGTACAAGCCGGGCTCGATCTGCAGATACTGATTTGGCTCCTTCCCCGTCGCCACGGGGGACGCGATCTGCTCATGCAGCGTCTGAATGGCCATCTGCTGGCCGATCCACTGGAAGCGGCGCATGGCCGACTCGACGGAGGTCCACTCCCAGTTGACGTGCTCGGGCGTGAGCTGCACCTCGGCATCGTGCGTGATGAGCGCACCGATCGAGGGGACCATATATATGGCGTCCTCATCGGGCGCGTAGAACGTGTTCACGTAGTCGATGTTCCAGAGGCTGGCGGCCTGCAGCCCGGTCTGCGCGGTGAGCTCCCGCACCGCCGCCCGCACCGCCGACTCCCGGCGTTCGATGCGGCCGTGGACCGCCTGCCAGGTGTTCCCCAGCGCGAGGCCGGGGGTTCGCAGGAGGGTGAGATACTGCGCGCGCCCGTTTCCGGCGGAGAACGGGTATACGTCGATGACACCGCTGGAGATGATCTGAGGCATAGGACGGACGCACCTTCTGGCTACACCTTAAAGATAACAACAGCCCCGGGCGGCACGCAAGGAACGGGAACGATCAGGCGCTGGCGCCCTTGTCACCTCGGCGTGGCGGGCCGTTGGTTCCCCGACTGCGCCGCCCTGGCAAACGACGAAACCTGCCTACCCCTGAGTCGCCGGGAACGTCCCGATCGCGTCGAGCAACGCGGCGGCGATCTCGTGCGGACCACGCGTGCTCGTGTCAGAGCGGAGATGCGCCGCGGCGTAGAGGGGCTGACGCGCCGCAAGCAGCTCGGCCAGCCGCCCGGCTGGATCGGGCGCGTCGAGGAGGGGGCGTGGCTCGCCGGTCGGGTTCTCGCGCAGCCGCTGGGCCAGGACGCCGGGATCCGCGTGGAGCCATATCACAAGGGCGCGCTCCCACACCAGGCGCCGGTTCTCCGGGTTGAGCACCGCCCCGCCACCCAGGGAGATAACCGCCGGTGGGGCATCCAGGGCGCGCCGTACCTGGTCGGCTTCGAGCGCGCGGAAGCCCGGCTCGCCGCGTGTTTCAAAGATCCGATGGATCGGCATACCCGCCACGCGCTCGACCTCGCGGTCGGTATCCACAAAGCGGAGGCCGAGCATGGCGGCGAGCAGCGGTCCCACGGTGCTCTTCCCGCTGCCGCTGAGGCCCACGAGCGCGACGTGCATAGTTGGCTGAGATGAACGGACCACACCTAATTATGGCACGGCACGGCCGTCCGCGGCGGGCCTGGATGCCAGGACGATACCGGTGTGTTGTCGAGCGCGCACGCTGACAGTTTCTCAGACGTCGGGAAAGCGCCAGAGAGTTGCATCGTCCGGGAACTGGCTCCAGCCGCGCGCCGTGCGGAGCCGCAGCCGGAAGATGCCGTTGGTCGCGGGTTGGGGGTGTACGCGGCCGTACTTCGCGTCCCATGCCTCGACAATGCGGGCGGCCAGGTCGGCATCGTCGACCCTCTCGACGTCCTCGCCCACGCCTTCAAGGATCAGCACGTCGTCGCCGCTCTCCAGGTGCACGGTGACGGCCGGGTTCGCCGCCATGTTGCGCGCCCAGCGGGCGGTGGGGATGCCGTCGAAGTACAGAGCGCCATCCATCCAGACACCCCAGATCGGCGCAACGTGCGGCCGTCCTTACGAGTGCGTCGTCGCGAGCCAGTAGTTGCGTGCGCGCTCGAGCCGTTCCTCTGCGTGCTGCCAGGGGAGTATGGCCTCCTGCGTGGCGGCCCCGGCGTATCCCGGCGGCAGGCGCAACCGGCTTGCCCGTGGTTCCGATGGAAATCGGGCGCTCGCGTCGACTGCCATGCGGTTCTCCTTGCTGCTTCGCGCGCATCATACCACCGTCCTCGTTCGGGCGGACGCTTGCTGGGATCCGCATGGAGGAGGGCGGGGCTGGATCGACCTTGACCAGGATATCGAGAGTTTGTACGATGTTCTGTAGAGTGTCCGAATGGCTTCTGTGCCGATATCGTGCAGCACGATTCCGGGACGATCACGGCGCGGCATAAGGGCAACATGCCGGAGTGGTGGAATGGCATACACGGTCGACTTAAAATCGACTGCCTGAGAGGGCATGCGGGTTCGAGTCCCGCCTTCGGCACCCCGTCCGACCGAGCGGTCGCGTCGTATCATCGGCCTCTGGGCGTTCCGACAAGCAGTTCATCCTTGATGTCGCCCTTGAGCGCACTGGCGTGGTGCGGCTGGCTGACGCGTGGTTGTGGAGCGGAGCGAGAGTAGCCTGAGATTATGGAGTCCATGCTGCGCGAGTGGGACGTAGCGGGAGCACGCGCTACGCAAAGATGGCGGCGGCGGGAAACCGTAGCTCTGTGAACACTGTCGAGGTGACCGGATCCTCCCCTCGTGCGAGCACAAGGGTCTGGTACTCGCCGCCTTGGAGGACGAGCACTTCGACGGCCCGGAACTCGGGGCTGACGATCCAATATTCGCGGACGCCCGCTTGTGCGTACCACGTTCGCTTGTCTTCTTCGTCGTGCTCAGGATTGGAAGGACTCAGAATCTCAACCACGAGGTCGGGCGCTCCCTCGATGCCGCGATAGCTACGGGATGTGTTGCCGTCGGGGAAGAAGTAGAGCAGGTCGGGTTCGACTCCTCGCTCCCCGTCTGGCGGCAGGTACACACGGGTGGGGGCATGGTACCACTCGGCCCCGTCCTGGGTGGCTGCGGGGAGCAAGAGGATGATCAGATTCCTGGACGCCCGCTGATGGGGTTCGTTCGGCATGGGTAACTCGTATAACTCCCCGTCAATGAGCTCGTACCGTGCGCCCTCGTCGGGCAGGGCGAGCAGGTCGTCGTGGGTCCATTTCTTCGTGGTTGGCTGGTCGACAGCCATGGCGAACACCTCCGGATGACAAACGTCTGTCCCGGATATAGTAGCAGGCCGCCCGCGCGGACGGATCAGGCTACGGCCTGCTTCGCCGGGCACGAGCGCGCGACGAGATTATCTGCCCGTGATTACCAGTTCGTGTAGGCGTTGTCGAGGCGGCGCAGGTGGGGCGGCTCCGTCATTTGGAAGGGATACTTCTTCGCGGCCTCGCGGTCGAACGCTATGCCGAGGCCGGGCGCGGTCGGCGGCAGAAGGTAGCCGTTTTCCCACACGGGCTGACCGGGCACGACATCTTGTAGCGCCGCGCCGGTCCGACGGGGTTGCTCCTGCACGCCGAAGTTCGAGGTGGCGAGGTTGAGGTGCAGGCAGGCGGCGCTCGACACAGGGCCGAGCGGGTTGTGGACCGCGAGCCGGATGTAGTGCGTCTCGCACCAGCCCGCGACCTTGCGCGCTTCCGTGAAGCCACCGACGAGGCAGAGGTCGAGCCGACAGTAGTCGATCCACTCCTCCTCGATGAGCTGGCGGAACGCCCACTTGGAGCCGAACTGCTCGCCCGCCGCGAGCGGCACGGTGGTGCGGCCGCGCAGGGTCTGGAACGAGCCGGGGTTCTCGGAGCGCAGTGGATCTTCAATAAAGTACGGACGCAACGGCTCCACCTCGCGGCAGAGCGTGAGGGCATCGCTGAGATCGAGGCGGGTGTGGACGTCGAAGCAGATCTCGATGCTGTCGCCGACGGCCTCCCGCACGGCGTGGAACTCGCGAATCGCGGTGCGAACGGCCCAGCCTGGCTCAAGCACATCGCCGTGCGACGGCAGACCCCAGCGGACGAACTTCCAGCCCTCCTCGGTGGTCTGCTGGCACGACTCGACGAGGGACGCTACATCCTCGCCCCCGCCGATGTTGTGGGGGTAGCAGACGACGCGGTCGCGGACGAGTCCGCCGAGCAGGTCGTAGACCGGCACACCGAGCGCCTTGCCGCGGATGTCCCACAGCGCGATATCGATCGCGGAGATGGCGGCGGAGTGGACGAGTCCGGCGGGGAAGAAGCCGCCGCGAAACAGGGTTTGCCAGAGGTGTTCAATGCGGGAGGGATCCTGGCCGATGAGCAGGGGTTTGAAGTGCTCCAGCGCGCCAATCACGGCGAGCTCGCGCCCGGTGAGCCCCGCCTCGCCGACACCGGAGATGCCCTCGTCGGTGTCGACGACGACGAAGAGAAAATTGCGATGGCC
>Ga0136611_10001594_pt1 | contig 15810 bp, 15 predicted proteins | sample AntDrymUQ2232306_2_FD_106645 | JGI IMG/M metagenome (GOLD analysis project Ga0136611, IMG submission 106645) | Polar desert sand microbial communities from Dry Valleys, Antarctica - metaG UQ223 (23.06) | ecosystem: Environmental > Terrestrial > Soil > Desert | place: Antarctica: Dry Valley...
GAGCTGACGTGCACAGGATAGAGAGGCACATCGAGGCTGTCCGCTATGAGTCCGTAACTGTAGACTTGCAGACTCTCTGACCACTCCGGGCTCGACTCCGCCCAGGCGACAAGCTTGTCGCCTCGCCCCGCCGCCTTGAGACGGTCAATCAGGATCCCACGCACGAAAGGGTCTTCAGCGTGGATCTTGGCGAAGGCGGGCGCGCCGCTGCGTGCAATCTGTTCGCAGGCCAAGAAGAACATGTCGAGTGAGATGCCTTGCGGGTTGTACCCCATCTCGGCGGCCTGCTCGCCAGCGAAGCCGGTGAAGAACTTGAAGTCCACGCCACCTCGCGCCGTGATCGCACCAATCTCTGCCACGTGCCCAGCAAAACTCGGGATGCTGGTGAACTTGTAGTCGCACCAGGACTTCCCCTCTGCACACCGAACGGCGCGATCAAACGCTTGCTCGATGGATCGCGGGCCGCCAGGGATGGTTGTTGTCGCCAACGTGGTGACGCCACCGACGAGAAAGTCTTTGGTGTTGTGGCGGAAGTCCTCCACCATCGTTTCATCGTCGATGACACCACCCATCCCGAGGTGGACGTGCGGATCGAACAGGCCCGGGAACAGGATCCTGCCGTCAAGGTCGACGGTTCGGCTCGCCTCGGACAACTGACTGTCTGGCGCTACCACCGCCACCCGGCCGTCTTGCACTGCGACCCCACCGCGCATGGTGCGGCTAGGCGTCACCACCAGACCGTTCTTCAATACCAGGTCGAACATGCACATCACTCCGCTCATAGCCGGGATATCACGCTCAAGTGTTGCCCTCAGGGCGACTCGCGTGCGCGTTGTCGCGCCGATGACTCGCTTGGGCGGACTGCCACGAGTCCCGTCTCGGCGGGGTCCGTGGGCAGCCCGGCAATCCGCAGGTCGAGAAGATGGGAGGACAGGGTCTTCCCGTGCGGATCGGCCCCGCTCGCCCGGGTCACTCCACCAGCGAGCACGCCGCGAATGACAATTACTAGTGCGCCGACTGACGGCAGCGGCGTGACGGACACGCGTTCCGGTGTGGGCACCGCGAAGTGCCGGGCGAGGATCTGCGGGGTCACGGCGTGTCGGAGCCGTTCGAAGTCGCTTGGCGCGTAAGGCACCAGGACGAGCAGGGAGTCGTTCCCCTTGTCGCCGGCCCGGCAGTGAGCAAGCTCGTACAGCGGAACGGGGTTCTTCACCGCAGCACCGTGATCTTGTGGGCGACATCGGCGCGGGCGATGATGGTGCTCACCACGCCCAACGTGGCCCTGACTCGGCTGGTGACGCCACCGCCTCCGGCTGGTCCGTTTGTGTACAGCGCCTCGACTTCTCGGGCCAGGAGGACCGCGGGCTCCCGGTGGACGCTGAGAACCGATAACCGCAGCCGCACTTCGGGGGGTTGGTAGTCCGTGGGCTGGTACCAGGGCCGGCAGGAGTTGAGACCGATAATGTGTCTCGTGATCTCGATGCCTGCCAGGTTATGAACGTCGGTCCACCGTTCGGCCACGATGTCCGCTGCCATCTGGGCTCTGGCGAGGCAGCCCTGCCCGGCGTACGAGATCTCGGCCTCCCCGATGAAGCCGTCGCGCACGCCAACGGTGACTTTGAGGGTGTCGGGCGCCGCCCGTCCGACCGCTCCACTGATCTGCACCTGATCCGGCTGCTGGGTTTCCATCAGCGTGACGTTCGACATGTCCAGGACCACGTCGGGGGTGAGGTAGGCGTGCGGGTTGTCCACTTCGTAGAGCATCTGCTCCAGGCACGTCATGCGGTCGATCCGGCCCCCGGTGTCGGCCAGTTTGGTGATCAGGGAGGTACCGTCAGGCGCGACCTGGGCGAAAGGGAATCCGAGACGTGCTAGACCAGGCACCACCTTGCGTCGGCCGTCCGCAAAGTATCCCCCCGTCAGTTGTCCAGCGCACTCGAGAAGGTGTCCGACCAGGGTGCCGGCGGCAACGAGGTCGAGATCTGCCGGGTTCCAGCCGAAACGGTGCATTATTGGGGCCAGGAACAGTGCGGCATCAGAGGTCCGGCCGGTGATGATGATGGCTGGCTCTACGTCCAAGGCCTCAAGGATTCCGCCAGCGCCCAGGTAGGCGTTAGCGCTGACGAGGCGATCCTTGATGTCCCACAGCGTGTCCTCGGAGCCGAAGATGGGTGAGTGGCGCAGGTCGAGCCGGTCGAGCACGTCGTCGCCCGTGACCGCGGCCACCACGCCGTCACCGTGCCCCAACTGCTCTACCAAATCCTTCACCGCTGCCGCAGCGGCAATCGGGTCTGCGGCGCCGGCGTTAGTTATCAGGACCGTCCGGTTCTCGCGGGCAGCCGGTAGCGTCGTCCGGACACGTTCGGTGAGCAGGGGGTCAAAGCCAGCCGTTGTTCCCTCCATTCGCGCCAGATGGGCCAGCGCGATGGTGCGTTCGGCGAGACACTCGAAGATGAGCGCGTCAAGAGCGGCGTGCTCGGCGAGTTCGATGGCGGGGTCGAGGCGGTCGCCGGCGAATCCTGCGCCCACGCCGATCCGGATGGGCGTGGATGGAGTCGAAGACATGATGGTCAGAGCGCCACGCCGGTCAAGACCAGCACGCACTCGTAGGTGAGAGTATTCATCGCGTAACGCACACCTTCACGACCAACACCGGAGTCGTTCGTGCCGCCGTAGGGCATCTGGTTGGCTCGGTAGCTGGGGATGTCTCCGACGATGACACTGCCTACGTGCAGCAGCGTGTGCGCCTCGAACGCGGTCCGGACGTCGTTAGTGAACACGCCGGCCTGCAGCCCGTCGTGGCTCTCGTTGACGGCTGTGACGGTGAGGACCAATCCCGGCCGATGACCGGTATAGCGTTGCCGCCCAACTCGAGGGTGACGTGCTCGCGCGGGACCGATTGCTTGATTGCCCACCCGACCGGTCCGGAGCCGGTGAAAGACACCACCGGCAGTCGAGGGTCCTGGACTAACCCGGCCGCTCGATCGTTTGGCAGCGGGAGCACGGACAGCATGCCGGCCGAAGGTCGATCTCGCTGACAATTTCGCCCAGCAACAACGAGGGACAGCGGAGTCTCCGGGGCTGGCTTGAAGATGACCGAGGCGCCGACGGCGAGGGCAGGCGCCAGCTTGTGGGCTACCGAGTTCAGCGGAAAGTTGAACGGCGTGATGCCAAGCACGGTTCCCTCGCGGGAATCGGCGGGTCGATGCGACCGGACCCTCACCAGCCGGGTCGGTGTCCAGACGTTGCGCCTCCCCGGACCAGCGGCGTGCCTCCTCCGCGGCCCATCGAAACACCGAGGCCGCGCGGCTCACCTCGACGTTCGACCACTTGAGTGGTTTTCCGCTCTCCTCCGTGATGAGCCGCGCCACCTCGGGGCCGCGTTGGACCAGTAGCTGGGAGATGCGGTCCAAGGCGCTGACGCGAACGTGGGCCGGTAGCGCCGCACCGGCTGTCTCGACGACCGTGGCCGCGGTGATGGCGTCCTCCACATCCCTTGGGGTCGGAACGCACACCAAGCCGGCGCGGCGCCCATCGTGTGGATAGCGCACCTCCAGCAACGTCGGACGGAACCGGCGCTGTCCGGCCACCCACAACGGCGTGGCGGCGTCGTGATGTCTCGCCACAGCGGGCCTCTGGTCGGCCTCACGCGCGCTGTTCACGGCGACGGTGCTCAGTCGTTTCCCGCGGCGGAATATGCCTGAACCGTCGGCTCAATGCCATCCGCGCCCACCAGCTCCTTCCAGCACTCGAAACCGTGCTGGAAGACAACCACGCCGGCCTCCGGAAGAGAGATCTCGATCGCCTCAAGAATTTCCTGAGGCGTCACCCCGAGGTCGAGCGCCACCTTGATGTGGCTTTGGATGTGCCCCTTGCTGGCCCGCATCACCACGAGGCTGAGGATGAACAGCAGCTCCTTCGTCTTCCGATCAAGGGCGCGTTCTTCCAGGTAGCAGGCCTGCACCAGGTTGTTGGCGGCGACCAGGACCTCCCAGTCCTGCTTGGCCATGACCTTGTGGTAGTCGAGCACGTACCCGCGCTTGCTGACCATGTCGTTGATGTATGCCTGACGGCCATCTGTCGTCGTCACGTCTATAAACCCTTCATGTTCTCGTTCATGGATGTTCTTAGCTGTTCGAGGTCTGTCGTTTGACCTAGGCACAGAGACAGAGCCAGGGCGGCTTTCCTGGGGCCCAACGACCAACCGGTGATGGCGCCGGCGGCCGCCAACGATTGCTCGGATCCCGGTCCGGCGTAAGTACTGGTCAACGCACCGCCGGCGGCTGTTCCGGTGGTCACCAGGACGGGTTTGTTCCGCGCTACCTGCCCGAGCGTGTCCATCATTTGGGGAGCGACATGACCGCCGCCAAGGCCAGCGATCACCACGCCGTCGACCCGGTCGGCGCACGCCCGCAGGGCGGTGCCGTCGTCGGCTGGCATGGCTCCGATGAGGGAAACGGTTCCCACCGACTCGGGGTCCAGGACGAGGCGTGACACCTGGTGGCTGGTGCGGGCCTGGAGCTGGACTCTTTCCTCGATCACCTCAGCGAGTTGTCCGCCGTTTGGGGCGTCGAACGCGGCCATGGATGTACTGGACACCTTTTGAGCGGTCAACCCTGGCAGCACACGCCCGTCAAAAACCACGACGACCCGGGAGCCGAAGTCGACGCCTGACCGGATGACCGCAACAGCGTCTGCGAGGTTTCTCGCCGCGTCGGACCCGGCTTGGTCCGGGGCTCGCATGGCGCCGGTAAGCACTACCGGCAGGGATGAATCGCGGTGTAACAGCGTGATGACGAAGGCCGTTTCGGCTAGGGTATCCGTGCCGTGCGCGACAATGACGCCCGCGAAACCTTCACCGTGTGCCCGATCGATACGGCGGTATACTTGGGCGATCTCCGCAAACCCGATAGCCGCAGACGAGAGCGAGAACACTTCCTCCACCTCGACCTGAGGGCCGTCGATGGAGATGCCGGCGCGAAGACCTCCTACCGGCTCCAGCCCGTTTGGCGTGGCGACCGAAGCAACGGTGCCACCGGTGCCGAGAACAAGAACCTTTCCTGCCGTCACTGCCCGGGGCCGTCAGCATTCGGGAAGGGGTAGCGGACCCGAAAGTCCACTGCCATGTCTTCGAGCAGCATCCACTCCACACCATCATGAGTGCTGATGTAGTCGATGACTCGCTCGAGCATGAGCAACACCTGGGGTCGTCCACTGACATCGGGATGGATCGTGAAGGTGAAAGCGGCGTAATCCATCTCGCGGTAGACCCAGTCGAACTGGTCCTTCCAACTCTGTTCGATATCCCGCGGGTTCACCCAACCGTGACTGTTCGGGGACTGCTTGATGAACATCAGCGGCGGGAGGTCGTCGGTGTACCAGTTGGCACCGAAGTTGACCAGGTCCACGAGGGTGCCGTGCTTCATCGGCACCATCCACTCCTCCGCCCGCTTGCCGTAGTCGACTGGCGTCCAGCTATCGCCGCGGCGTGAGTAGAAGGGCAGGAAGTCGTGGTAGCCCTGGCTTTTGTCGTAGGTGAAGCCGTACTCGAGCAGCAGGTCAATGGATGACTCGGACATCTCCCACCAGGGAGCCACATAGCCGCGAGGTCGGCGACCCGACACCCGCTCGATGAGAGTGACGCTTTTGTCGAGAACGGCGCGCTCTTGCTCGGGGCTCATCGCGACCGGGTTTTCGTGGGTGTATCCGTGTGCGCCGATCTCGTGGCCTGCGTCCACGATGGCCATTACTTGGTTCGGGAAGGTCTCAATCGAATGACCCGGTACGAACCAGCTGGCAAGAACATTTTGCTTGGCGAACAGGTCCAGCAGGCGCGGAACGCCGACCTCACCCGCGAAGACTCCGCGCTGGATGTCAGCTGGCGAGTCTTGGCCTCCATAGGAGCCGAGCCAGCCGGCGACAGCATCGAATGCCACCTCGAAGCCGCACATGATCCTCTTAGGCACCGCTACTCCTCATAGATCGAGCGGGACGTCCACGCCGAGCTGAATACGTAGGACGCATGTAGTCGGGCGATCTCGGTGAAATCAGCGTCCTCGGGCAAGTGGCGGCATGCCGCGAGCCAGGTTTCCACGACGGCGGCCGACACCCAGGCGGGCAAGGCGACGGCATGCAACAATTCCTGGGCGAGGCGTACGTCCTTGGTCATCAGAGAGGCGGCGAACCCTTGGTCGAAGGTTCCCGACAGGACGTACTGGGGAAACTTGTCGAGGGTGGCCGCGTTCTTGCCGCTGCCGGCGTTAAACACTGAGAGCATCTGGGCCGGGTTCAGACCGGACGCCGCACCGGCGGCCAGCGCTTCCGATGTGATTGCCAAGTTCGTTGCTGACAGCAGATTGTTCAGGACCTTCATGGTTTGGCCCAAGCCGGGCCGGTCGCCGAGCCGCACCACACTGCCCAAGCACTGCAGGATCGGCTCTACCGCATCGAGTAAGCTCGGATCGCCTGACGCCATCAGCGTTAGTTTTCCGTTTCGGGCTCCGGCAACTCCGCCAGTGACTGGCGCCTCGGCATATCTGAGACCACTGTCGGTGACGGTGGCCGCAACCCTGTGCGCGCCGAGCGGACCGGTCGTTGAGAGATCGATGAGGCCGGTCACCGAGGCCGCATCAACGTGAGTGAGGATGTCCGCGACGACGCGCTCGACGGTCGAGGCGTCCGGAAGGCTCAGCAACACCGGCGCGTGATGATCTCCAATGTTGCGAAGGGATGGCAGTGGATGTCCGCCCATTGAAAGCAAGTCCTGCATGGCGTCGGGCGACACGTCGTACCCATGGATTCGGTGGCCTTGGCCGGTGAGCCGCTCCACGTAGGCCAATCCCATGCGGCCAAGACCCACGAGGACGATCTCCATCAGGCCACCTCCGAGCCGTAGCAGGCTGCCGCGATCTGATCCTTGGTCACCTGCGCGCCGGTCAGCACTCGGTCTACTCGCCCGTCGACGAGGATGAGGACGCGATCGCAGAGCAGGGCGAGATCGTCGTACTCACTGCTGGCGATCACCAGACCACATCCGGCGGTGGCCGTCTCGCGCAACCGGTCAAAGATCTGGGCCTTGGCCCCGATGTCCACGCCTTGCACCGGTTCGTCAAGCAACAGCACGCGCGGCTCGGTCTGGAGCCACTTGGCGAGCAGCGCCTTCTGCTGGTTCCCGCCGCTGAGTCGAGCCATCTCCAGGAGAGGGTTGCGGGGACGCACGTCGAACCGGTCGAGAAGAGCCGTCACGTGTTTGCGTTCCTGCCGGGTCTGCACCCGTCCGTTGCTAAAGAAGAGCTTGGTCAACACCGGAAGGGTGACATTCTCGGCCACCGTCTCGGTCACGGCCGCAGAGAGTTTCGGGCGGTCAGCCGGCAAGAACGAGACACCATGATCGATGGCCGCACGGGGGTCACTGGGCAACCTCTCGCCATCGACGACGACCTCCCCGGCGGTCCGACGAGTGGCACCGAAGATGAGCCCCAGAACATCGTCCTGGCCCATTCCGACCAGACCGGCGAGGCCGACGACTTCTCCGGGTCGCAGGGAGAACGAAACGTCCGCCACGCGTCCACCGGTCAGACCCTTCACGTTCAGTAATTCACCGGCCGTCCGGTTCACGTCACTGTCTCGGGGCCCACCGAAATCGACAGCGGTACCGGTGATCAACTGAACCAGACCGCTAGTTCCTTTGGATCGGATATCCACAACCCCGACGCTTCGACCGTCGCGGAGGACCGTGGCCCGGTCCGCGAAGTCGCGCAACTCGTCGAGTCGATGCGTCACGTAGAGAACCCCGACGCCGTCGTCGGCCAGTCGCCGCACCACATCCTGCAAATGACGAACCTCATCGCGGGGCAGGTACACCGTCGGCTCGTCGAGCACGAGGACCCCGCCCTCGTGATGGCGCCGGATGTATGTGACCGCCCGGGCAATCGCCACCAGAGCACGCCTGGCCGGTGAGGACAGTCTGGACACATCTGCGCGGACGTCCTCTTCGATCCCGAACTCGCGAAGGCTGGCGGCGACCGCCTCTTCCTGCTTGCGCCAGTCGATACGCCAACCGCGCTTGAGCCGATATTCACCGACCGACAGATTGTCGACCAGGCTCAGGTCATCGGCCAGACCCAAGTCCTGGTGCACAAAGGCGATCCCCAACTTCAACGGATCGCCCGGGTTGAGCGGCAGGGGGATGTCTTCACCACGCACCTGTATCTGGGCGCCCTCGTCAGGCGCGTGATACCCGGAGAGGATCTTGATGAGGGTGGATTTCCCCGAGCCGTTCTGACCGAGGAGCGCGTGGATCTCTCCCTCGCAGACAGTCAGATCAACACCAGACAGAACGGTGACGCCAGTGAACGTCTTGGAGACGTTGCTCATCTGCAGGAGTTCGGTCATCTAGCGCCTCGCAAAGCGAGCGGCGATCACGGCGATCAGCAATGCCAAACCGTTGAACGCGTCCTGAACCCAGCCGGTCTGCCCGAGCAGCGCCAGGCCGGTGATGCCGGTGAAGAGCAGGTAAGAGGCGATCATGGTGCCCCAGACATTGAACTTTCCGACTCGCACCGCGGTCGCCCCGAGGAAGCAGGCAGCGAACGCGGGCAGCAGAAATGAGGGACCGGCAGTGGGGTCGGCTGACCCGACGGTGCCGGCCTGCATGATCCCGGCCAACGACACAATGAATGCCGAAGACACGAAAGCGCCGGCCTTGACCTTGGCCGCCCGGATGCCGGCCAGTCGCGCCACTTCTTGATTGGCGCCCACGAAGTACAGGTACCGACCGACGGGCAGATGGTTGTAGACGTACCACAACACGACGGCCAGACCGAACCCGTAAAAAACGACGAGTGGAATTCCCAGAAGCTGGGTCCCGGCCACAGTAATGAGGGCGGAGGGAACGTTGGAGATGATGGTGGACCCGGCGGCCCAGAGGCTGACTCCGCTCAGCAGGGTGCTCATACCCAGTGTCGCGATGAAGGAGTCGATTCCCAGTCCAACCACCAGCACTGCGTTCAGCACGCCGACCAGCGTTCCGCACAAAACTGCGATGACCAGGGCCGGCAGCAGGGGCATGCCTTGGTTGACGGCCAACGCGGCGACCAGCACGTCGACGAAGACGAGATTCGCACCAACCGTAAGGTCGAACTCCTTCACAATCAGTGTGAGCGTTAAGCCCAGCGTGGCGATGAGAAGCGGCGCTTGGCTCGACAGGATGGTCGTCAACGCGTCGACCGACAAGAAGGTTGCGGGTTTGATCGCGACAAATATCAGATACTCGAGAACCAGTACGCCTAGCAGCGTGTATGGCGTAATGCGGCGGCCGAAATCCTTGCCCCGGGAGCGCTCGGGCTTACCCGCTGCTGCTGTGTTGTGCCCGGCGGAGCGTGTCGTGGAACTCACCTTGAGTGCCTCCTCAGTCACTGAGCGAATACAGCCGGGCGCGGGCCCGGTCCGGCCAGCACCGATTGGCGCCGGCCGGCCCGGGAGGTTACTTAACGCCCCACAGCTCCTTGTACTTGTCGAACACGGCGTCGTCGTCGTACAGCTTCGATTCGTCCTCGGTGGTTCCTGCCTGCTCCAAAATTTCCTTGGTGAACAGGCGTACGGGCAGGTTCTCCGCGTCGGGGGCGACGTCCTGGCCAGCGACGTATCGGGCGATCATGTCGGCCGTCGCCCAACCCCACCAGCGCAGCGGCACCCCGAAGGTCGCGGCCTGCTTGCCGTCCCGGACCAGCTCCATGGCGGCTGGAATACCGTTCCATGTACTGAATTGGACCCGCCCTTCTGCCCGTGCCTGCGCGATCCCGGGGACGGTATACCCGCCGAGAATGTCCCACGTCGGCAGGAACCAGTTCACATCCTTGTCCGCGGTGATGGCAGCTCGCGAAATTCCCGGCAGCTGGGTCTGGAAGTTCGCGAGGTTGATGTTCTGCTTCTTGTACTTACAGACGTCGGGACATAGCTCTTTGATCCGAGCTTCCTGCCCTTCCCACTGGCTGACGTCTTGGGGGAGAGATGCGCCGCCATAGGCGACGGCGTTGATGTATCCCTTTGACATGACGTACGCCAGGTCCACCTGCGCTTTGCCGATCTCGGTCGTGTTCACGGTGACCTGGTTGGCGATGTTGTCACCGGGCTCTTCGCCCGCTGACCGCTGAGCCATCGTGATAACAGGTATGTTCGCCGCTGCTGCGTTCTTCAGCGCTGCAGGCACCTGCTCGGAACCGATGGACAGTAGGACGATGCCGGCGGCCTTCGCCTTGACGGCCTGATTGACGTAGGTGGTCTCGAGTGCCGGGTTGACTTGACCGCTAAGGCCGACGACCTTGAGGCCCATCAGACCGGCAGCTTCCTTGAAGTGGTCCAAGATCGCCTTGTTAAAGGCGTTACTCAAGTCGAACGCGATGAAGTACACCGTCTTGCCGCGTACGTTACTCAGGTCCACCGGATCGGTGGGGCCCTGGTACGTCGGCGGCTTCATCAATGTCTCAATGCTGGCCTTGGCCTTGGCCATGGCTGCTGCGTTGACCTTGCCCTTGTGCTGGACCGGCGGAGAAGAGGTTGCCGATTCTGGGCTCGAGCACGCCGTGGCTGTCAGCACGAACGCCAGCAGCGCGAAGATCAGCGGCGCACCGCGGCGGCCCCTGGGGGTGTAGCGAAGGGACATCGTGTCCTCCGGTATAGAGATTGCGAGTGTGGCCGCAGTGCAGGAACTCTGGAACGGCCGGGACGGGTGGAGCGGTGACTCGTTACCGGCGCTAATACGGCCGGTGATTTGTTGACGGGGCAACCTCGTGAGTGCCTTGCCGTTGTTTGCAGCCGCGGGTCGTGACGCGGTCGTTGGAGGGATCCCATGTTCGGGCGAAAACTCCGGCGAGGCCTTGGCGCTCAGACCGGAAACCAATGACGATCGAGGTCGGCCATCGTTGCGGCCAAACGCCTGGTCCTGGGCGCGGCCTTCCAAACGCTTGGTCCTAGGCGCGGCTGATGTGATCATCCAACCGCCTCGGACTCGGGATTCTCAAGCTGCGGCAGCACCGCACCGGCGGCTGACCAGACGTGCTGCTGGCTTGCAGTCCATGCGGTGGCAGGGTCACGGTCGTGGGCGGCGGCGCGAGTGATGCCGCGCAGTTCATCGACCATCGACTGTGCACGGCCTTCGACCTGCAATGAAATCGTTCGCAGCATCCGGATGCGCGCGTGGACGTTGCGCAACATATCTCGGCTGACGTCGTTCGCTGCTCCGTCAAAGAGAATCTCGTAGTACTGATCCTTGGCCTGCAAGACCCCGTTGAGACTGCCATTTGCATGGGCCTTTTCGATGGCCTTCATGGCGGAGATCAGTGCCTTGCAGTGCTGAGCTGTTGCTCGCTCGGCGAAGGACTTGGCGGCCAGGGCTTCCAGTACCGCGCGCACCTCGTAAAGAGACGCTGCGTCGGCGGCGGAGACGCTCGCGACGACCGGCCCACGGTTCGGGACGATCTCGACCAGGCCCTCGGACTCCACGGCGCGCAGCGCCTCACGGACCACCGTGCGACTGACCTCGAACCGCTCACAGAGCACCCTCTCCACTAGTCGCTCCCCCGGCGCGAACTCGGACACGATGGCGTCTCGCAGGAGCGCCAGAACCTGGCGACGCAGGGGTGCTGCCGAGCGCGCAACGTGGGACATGCGACCGCTTTCCGTCGTACCGTCAGACGATCACAACGTAATACGGTTTGCGAGTTTGTCAAGATGTTGATTGATATTTTCACCAGTTCAGTCAATGAGCGGCATGGCGAGCGGACGCATCGGCGCTGCCGTAGCTCCGCGCAAGCGAAGACATGCGCCGATGAAGGCGAACTCGGAGATGCCTTCACCAGCGAGTGCCTCGAGATCGACGACTTCCATGATCGGAATCCCGGCTTCGGCCAGGAGGAAGGTGTGCACCACCTGCCAGTTGTCCGGCTCAGCGGTCGGCAACTGCTCGAGAGCGAGGTTGTCGCCCCCAATGAGGATTGCCCCAGAGCGGGCGAGGAATTCGGCGCCCTCACGATTCAGCCCGGGTTCGTTCAACATGTACTTCGCGGGATCGGGCCAGACAGACATGCGCCCGGTGCGGATCATGGCGACATTGCCGGTCTGGAACTCGACGCCCTGACGCTTCAGGGCCGCGCGCAGATCACCTTCGCCAATGCCATAGCTCTCGGGCAATACGTCGACGCCGTGAAGAGCGGCAATGTCGAACAACACGGCGCGGGAGATGATCGGTGGCTGCTTATCCGCCCCGGCAACCATCCAATGGCGGCTACCCAGATGCTCATCTGCGCTGAAGCCGTTCCAAATCTTACCGTGGTAGCCGAAGTGATTCAGCGTGTCGAAGTGCGTCCCGCTGTGGGTGTACATCTGAACGCAGTCACCAGAGTAGCTCACCAACTGGTTGTGCTCGCGGCCTAACTTAAGCGGGTCGTCGGCCACAGTGCCTTGCGGCGTGTGCGACATCCAGATCTGATACGGGGGGTCACCAGCCGCGGTCCAGGACGGCATTCCGAGGAAGTAATCAACGCCAAGATCGAAGACCTTGCCTGCATCAGCCCGACGCATGACCTCACGCATGGACTGAGGCGACATCAGGTTCAGCATCCCGATCTCGTCGTCGTCACCGAACGGACTCTTGGACACCTGTCGATAGGCGGCGCTGTAGGCAGCGATCCTGTCCTTGTCCGCCTCATTGACGATCGATGTTCCGCACATGATTTCTCCCTTAGTGATCTGGAGTTGCTCTACTGTTCGGTGATCCGCCCGTAGAGCTCGGGTCGACGGTCGGCGAAGAGCGAGACCTCGTACTCCCCCGAGACGTTGACGATGCGCTTGTCGCGCGCGTCACCCAGGTCCACCACTGCGGTGAGCAGGCAGTCGCTCTCGCCGTCGGCTTCGGCGATCCTGCGGCCACTGGGTGCGACGATCTGGCTGCGGCCCATAAAGCTCACGCCGGACTCTTCGTCGGCGCGATTAGCCACGGCGACGAATACTCGGTTCTCGCAGGCTCTGACCGGTACGAAATGTTCGGCCAACATGGCGGCTTCGGAAGGCCATGTGGAGGGCTGGGCAATGATGTCGGCTCCAGCCAACGCGAGGCTGCGAGCGGTCTCCGGAAATCGCAGATCGTAACAGATAGCTAGCCCGATGTTCCCGTGTCTGGTCGCGACAACGGGCGGAGTCTCGGTGCCCCGGTCAACGAAGCGGTCAACGCCCAAGCAGGGCAAATGCGTCTTCCGGTAGTGACCGATCAGCTGACCCGCATCGTCGACGAGAACAGCGGTGTTGTAGAGGTCATCGTCGTGGCCTCTTTCCAAGAGACCGACCACTACATGCAGTTGTCCTTCTCGGCAGATCCGCGCGATGTCGGCCAGCTCTGGACCATTGACGGTCACCGCACGAGAGACTGCTTCAGCGCGATCCTCGAACATGTAGCCGGACATGACGCATTCTGGGAGCACGACGACGTCGACGTCCTGAGTCGCGGCCTCGTCCAGGACGCTCAGGACCCGCACGAGGTTCTCCGCCACATTCTGGGTGGCGCCCATTTGGGCGACCGCGAGCTTGACTTGATCGGTCACTGGTGCACCGGTTCCTTTCGCCGCGTCAGCGGATTAGACCAACGTGCGGCCGCCGTCGACATAGAGGACATGGCCGGTGACGAAGCCCGACTGCTTCGAGGCGAGGAAGAGGACCGGGCCGACCACCTCGTCCGGTGTGCCGAGCCGGCCGGCGGGGACAAGGCGTACCAGGTCATCTCGAACACCCGGCTTGCGCAGATGCCCAGTCGTGAGCCGGGTTTCGATATAACCGGGGGCGACCGCGTTGACCGTGACTCCCTTCGGCGCCCACTCCGCAGCCATGACCCGCATCATCTGGTTGAGACCGCCCTTCGACGCCGCGTAAGGGCCATGGTTCCGGTGCGCTAGCAAACCAGAGACCGAGGAGAAGAAGACGATTTTGCCGCTGCCTTGAGTACACATGACACGTCCGGCCGCTTGCGCCAGGCGGAAGGCCGTGGAGAGATTCGTCTCCAATATGAGACTCCAGTCCTCGTCTTCCAGCTCAAGGATCGGGCGGCGGTCATTTATGCCGACACAGTGCACGAGCACGTCGACGCCGCCATGCGTGGCGACGACGTGGTTCACAATCTCTGCGGCAGCGCCGACCTCACTGAGATCCGCTGCCACGGTCCCTCCCCCGCGGTCCTCCAGGGCCAGCTGCCGGTCGAGCTCCTTTAGTCGAGTCTCATCGCGATCCGTCACTACAACGCGTGCACCGGCGACCACGAAGCCGGCGGCACAGGCAGCACCGAGTCCGCCCGCGCCCGCGACGAGTACCCTCGCGCCGTCCAAGCCTAGCCAGTCGGTCACCGACTACCAACTTTCACTGTACGAAACATTTTTTCACTTGATAATATGCAGTTGGCCGAACATCCGTCTAGAGGGCAACCCATGGTTTCCGCGGGTAAATCTCTTAAGGAGGCAGTGTTGGGAGGCTCACCTGGACGACGGAACCGGTCGTCCTCGTCCTACCGCGTCGAAGCCCTGGCGAAGGGGCTCAGCGTGTTGACCGCCTTCTCCGAGGCCCGACCGATCCTGACCTTGAGTGAGCTAGCGGGCATCACTGGTCTGCCGCTGCCCACGACCTTCCGGATGGCAGCCACGTTGGAAGAAGCGGGCTACCTTGAGCGCCTGTCGACCGGCGCCTACCGCCCCGGGCTGCGCGTGTTGACCCTTGGTCAGGCCACAGTGCAAGGCTCCGACCTGGTGCAGGTGTCGGAAGCGTCGCTTCGGGCCCTCGCCGACCGAACCCGGCAGACGGTAAATCTCGCCGTCCTGGCGGGGGATCACGTCTTGTATCTCGTTCGACTGCGCAACGCCGAACTGGTCACCGCCAACCTCCATGTCGGCTCAACGCTACCTGCCGTCTACAGCTCGCTCGGGAAGGTGCTATTAGCCGATCTGGATCCGCGCGACGTCCGCAGCCGACTGGGGAATTCCGCCTTCAGCCATCACGGTGGACCAAATGCGGTGGCCAGCAGCCGAGAACTCGCGCGACAACTGACTCAGGTTCGCAAACAATGTTTCGCCATCCAGGATGAAGAGGTGGCGCCAGGGCTGCGAGCGGTGGCAGCGCCGATACGCAACGACGAAAACAGGGTCGTGGCCGCCATCAACATCGCCGTGATGGCCACAGAGTTCAGCGTGGACGACATGCTTGCTAGGTTTCGGGATCCGCTGCTGACCACGGCGCAAGAGATCTCGCTTCGCTTGGGAATGCGGTGATCGACCCTCGGATCCTGACGTGGGACCGATAGCCGACCGTACGCTGACCACCAGGGAGACACGTGACTCGACTCGATCGTTTCAACCCGCAGACGCTCACACGAGCACAACAAGAGCTGTACCGCGACATCACGCAGGGGCCTCGGGCTGCGGGTCCTCAGCACTTTCCACTGACCGATGAGGCGGGCCGCCTGCATGGTCCGTTTAACGCGTTTCTGCTTAGTCCGGACCTGGGACGAGCCCTGCAGCAGGTCGGCGCGGCGATCCGGTACCAGTCCGCTTTGACGCCCCGCATCCGAGAGATGGCCATCCTCGCCCTCGCGGCTCACTGGAACAGTGAGTTCGAATGGTTCGCCCACGAGCGCGTCGGGCGGGCCGTGGGAGTGACCGAGGGTGAATTGGAACAGTTGCGAACCTGTGGTTTTCTGTCCTTGACGGATCCAGACGAGGCAAGCGCGCTGCTCGCCGTGAGGGAAATGTTGCGAGGTGACGTGCCTGATGGCGTCTA
>Ga0136611_10001595_pt1 | contig 15805 bp, 14 predicted proteins | sample AntDrymUQ2232306_2_FD_106645 | JGI IMG/M metagenome (GOLD analysis project Ga0136611, IMG submission 106645) | Polar desert sand microbial communities from Dry Valleys, Antarctica - metaG UQ223 (23.06) | ecosystem: Environmental > Terrestrial > Soil > Desert | place: Antarctica: Dry Valley...
GCCCCGAAGCGACCGGAGCTCTTCGTCGAGGCGTGCGTGCTGGCCAACCAGGCAGTTCCGCTGCGTGGTGTCGTGGTGGGCGACGGACCACTCCTCGAACACCTACGTGCCGAGGTTGCGCGCCGCGGCGCCCCGGTCGACGTCCGGGGTGGGACCGACGACGTCGCGGCTGCGCTGCAGGAGGCCTGGGTCGTCTGCCTGTTCAGCGACTTCGAGGGCGTGCCGTTCACGGTGCAGGAGGCCATGTGGGCCGGCCGCGCCCTGCTTCTCTCGCCGTTGCCGAGCCTGCAGTGGTTCGCCGGTGAGGCGGCGACGTACGCGTCGGATGCGGCAGCCATCGCCGACGCTATGGTCGGGCTGTGCGACCGGGACCTGGCCACCGCGCGCGGTCAACTGGGAGCAGACCGTATCCGCGGTCTGCTCCACCCCGACGATCCCTTTCCCCGGCTGCTCAGTGACTACGGTGCGCGGCGATGACCTCCCGGTAGATCTCGACCTGCCGGGCCATGACGATCCCGGGGGCGAACCGCTCGTCGTAGCGCGCCCGTGCCGCAGCGGACAACGGCCCGAGCTCGGCGCGGGAGGCGCGCTGCAGGGTGTCGGCCAGCGCCGGCGCGGTGGCGGCCGAGAGCCAGCCGAGGCTCGGGTCCACGGCGGCGGTCAGGCCGCCGCCCTCGGTGGCCAGCACCGGACGCCCGTGGGCGAACGCCTCCAGCACCACGAGCGGCAGACCTTCCGGCGAGATCGACGGCACGACCAGGGCAGCGGCGTCGACCAGCGCGGCTGCGACCTGGTCGGCGCTGCGCTGTCCGAGCAGGCGTACGCCCGTACCGGCCGCGGCGGCAGCCTCCACCGTGGCCCGCTCGGGCCCGTCGCCGAGGAACGTCAGCGTGCCGAACGGTGCCCCGGCGCGCTCCCACGCCTCGAGCAGCAGGGGCACTCCCTTCTCCTGGGTCAGGCGCCCCACGAACACCAGCCCGCTCCGCGGTGGGGACACGGGCCCCGGGTCCGGGACGCTGTTGGGGCGAACGGTCACCCGGTCGGCGGCGACGAGCCCCGACGCGAGCAGACTGGTCGCGACCGAGTCGGTGAGCGCGATGTACCGGTCGACGTCGCGCTGGTCACGCCGGTGCGCCCGGAACGCGATGGCCATCGGGACGCTCTGTAGGTGGGAGTCGCGGTAGCAGCCGTGCTGCACCGCGGGCCACGGCAATGCCTTGCCGCGGCACTCGTAACAGGGTCGGCCGTCACGGAAGTAGCTGCCGCGCATGCAGCTGTGCCGGTGGTTGTGCACCGTCTGCACGACGGGCAGCCCCTGCTGGTGTGCCGCGCCGACGATGGACAGCGAGATCAGCGGGTACGGATTGTGCAGGTGGAGCAGGTCCGGGCGATGGCGCTCGATGAGCTGCACCACCTCTCGGGTCGCGCGCCGGGAGTGCACCGGCTGCAGGGGCAAGCGGAGCCGCTCGGCGGTCGACATCGCGTCGATCTCGTCGCTGGAGCGGAGGTAGGGAACCACCTCGACGCCGACCGAGGCCAGCGCGGCGATCTCGGTGTCGACGACGCGGTTCTCCCCGGACGGCACGTCGGACCGGTAGCGGTTGTGCGCAACGAGCACCTTCACGTCGCGACCGTATCCGGCGGCGCAGGTATGGTCCGGCGGGTGGACGCACTCCCGACCCCTTCGACCGCCCGATCGGGGGTAGCGCTCTACGTGGTGCCGACGCTCGGGGAGCGTACCCACTACCTGGCCGAGACTCTCGACTCCCTGCAGGGGCAGGATCATCCGGTAGCCGTCGTCGTCGTCGCCCCTGCGACCGCGGAGCATGTGCGCGAGGAAGCCGAACGTCGGGGCATGGCGTTCGTGGCCCAGCTCGGCACCGGCATGAGCGGCGCCATCAACGAGGGGTGGCGCACCCACGGCGCCGGCTACGAGTTCTGGGCCTGGCTGGGAGACGACGACACCCTCGCGCCGGGCAGCACCCGCCGGGCTGTGGAGCGGCTCCGAGCGGAGCCGCTCGCCTCGATGGTCTACGGCCGTTGCCGCTACGTCGATGAGGACGGTCGCACGCTTCACGTCGTACGCCCGACCGGTCTGGCCGGCCATCTGATGCGCTGGGGGCCGAACCTCGTGCCGCAGCCTGGCTCCGTCGCCCGGGCGGAGGCCGTGCGCCGGGCCGGGATGCTCGACGAAGGCCTCCGCTATGCGATGGACCTCGACCTCTTCCTGCGCCTGCAGGACGTGGGGCCGGTGCGGCACCTGCCCGAGGTGCTGGCAACGTTCCGGTGGCACGACGCGTCGACCACCGTGGCCTGGGCTGCTGCCTCCGAGGCCGAAGCACGCGAGGTGCGACGGCGTACGTGGGTCGGGCGACGCTCCATCGGGCACCGCACGGAGCCCCTCGCGACTTTTGCCGGACGGGTGCTGCACAGGGCGCAGCGCGCCGGCCGACGATCCCTAGACTCGTCCGGGTGACCGGGACCCCAAGGCTGCGCTGATCACCGGAGCCTCCGGTCAGGACGGCATCCTGCTGGCCGAGCTGCTCGCTGCCGAAGGCTTCGCGGTGTGGGCTCTCCTGCGCGAGGGGGCACCGCGCATCCCGCTGCTCCGCGAGCGCGTTCCGTCGGCCCGGCTGCTCTACGGCGACCTGCGCGACCAGGCGGCGATCCGCACTGCCGTGCGGACCGCCGAGCCGGACCAGGTCTACAACCTGGCGGCGTTCAGCTCGGCCGGCCGGACCTGAAGGAAGTAACCCCCTCCGAGGCGCTGGAGGAGCCGGTGACGGCTCTCGCCGCCCGCCTGGACGAGGCTCCGGCCGACAAGACACCACTTCACGGCGCCGCCTGGCGCACCCGCTCCGGCATCGCCAGCCGTCAGATCACCCTGAGGTAGCGCCTGCTCTGACGGGCTGAACCGGTACCCCCTTCTCGCGTGTGAAGCGGCCGACGAAGACCAGCCCCGAGCCTGGTGTCAATGCGGTACCGGGGTCGGGCACGCTGTTGGGCCGTATGGACACCTGGTGGGCGGGGACGAGCCCGCACCCGAGAGGCTTCGTCGCGACAGATTCGGTGAGTCCGATGTAGCGGTTCACGTCGCGTTGGTCGCGCCGGTGCGCGAAGAACGCCATCGCCATCGGCACGCTCTGGACGTGCGAGTCGCGGTAGCACCCGTGCTGGACTGCCGGCCACGCCAACCACTTGACGCGACACTCGTGGCAGGGATGACCCATCTCGGGAATAGCTGCCACGCACGCAGTTGTGCCGGTGGTTGTGCACGGTCTGCACGATCGAGAGCCCGAGCCGGTGCGCAGCGCGCACCACCGAGCGGTAGCGGTTGTGCGCGACGAGAACCTTACGGCCGGCCGGACCTTTCCAGCACGATCAGCCGGTTCAGACCGGTGCGTCGCAGCACTCGAGGTAGGCGGTCCTCTCGCCGCTTTAGTCGGACGAGCACAGAGCCCGGAACCGGTGTGCGCGAGTGGACTCCCCCCGACAGGAGGAAGGACAGCCCGTTGCAAGGCTCGGTCCCGACGAGTCGGAGCGCGGGATACTCGCGCTCGAACGACGCCAGATCGCGTTCGAAGATGATGAAGGCAAGGGCCTGGTTGGAGTCCATCGGGTCTGTGCTGTGTCGCGCCCATGACGCCACGTCGGGATCAAACGGCTCGGGATGGAGCCGGGTGAAGATGAGTCTCGACAGCCGGTTCCAGTTCGGCTCGAGGTATACCGCTCGGGCGCCGGGTTTCAGCACCCGAACGACCTCGGCGAAATGGGCGTTGGGGTCGGGGATGTGGTGGAGGGCGTCCTTGGCGATCAGCCCGTCGAGACTCGCGTCACCGTAGGGAAGGCTCTCGCCGGCGATGACCCGGTCGACGCCCGTTGCTGTCCGCACGTCGGAGGTTTCGATCCAAGGAAACACGTCCTTGGTGATGCCGCCGGCGGCTCCTATCTCCACGACCCGAGCCGCGTCGACGGAGGCGAGCCGCAGCCTGTCGACCATCGCCCGAAGGCTGTCGGCATACATCGTTTGCAGGAAAGCGTCGCCCTGGACGCATGCAGTGGCGAGGTTCGGGTCGTCGACCGTGGAGCCGCGCTCCGATCGTCTCGTGCGCGTCACGACGAACCTTTCAGGACTCGGGCCGCTGCTGACGGGCCCCGGCGATGGACGCAAGCGAGTCTAGTGACCCGACGTGCAGGGACCGGGCGACCCTGGCCGCAAGGGCGGAGACGCGCGGCCCGAGCGGGACGACGCGCTGCCGCGGTTCGACCAGGTCACCGAGGAGTTCGGCCAGGGTGGACGGGCGCGTGCCCGGGACGAGCAGGTCCCTGGTCGCTTGGCCCTCGCGGGGGATCTGTGCGTCGATGCAGGTCAGCAGGTCCGCCAGGTCCGTCACATACAGGTGGAACTCGGTTGTCGAGGGGATCGGCACAATCGGGAGGGCCCGGACGATCCGAGCGAGCTGGTCGTACCGGCCACCCGGCGACTGCGAAACGACCAGGCCCACCCGGACCAGTTGGTGGCCGTGACCGAGCGCCGTCTCCTCGGCGGATCGCTTCACTCGCCCATAGACCGACGTCACGGGCGCCAGGCTTGATGTGGAGGCGATATAGAGGTATGTCCTACCGGTGTCAGCAGCCCAGCGGCACCGCGCCTCGACGGTTCTGAGATATGTCGCAGCCACCGACGACGACTTGTAGTGGACGGGGAAGGACGAGTCGATGCAAATCGCCGCCTCGCGGGGCAGCTGCCGGCGGTCGATGCGCTCCACAGTCGTTCGCGATGAGAGCATCTCGACGAAGCGGGAGCCGAGGTAGCCATTGCTGCCCCAGACAGCGACGACAGGTGGGCTCACGACCAGTCCCGGACCAGCGCATCGACAAGGAGGCGGCCGCAGGCGGCGGCGGACGCCGTGTGCGGACCCGGCGGGAGTACAGGGAGCAGGCACGGGTCCGCGGCCACGACGCGAGGGTGCCTCAAGGCGCCACGTAGGTAGTCGGGGTCGCCAGCGATCAGCCGAGGGATGACATATCGGTACGGTGCCCAGACGCCGATATGTTGACTCTGCCCGCCCGAGAGCACGACCTTCTTGGCGGACACGACGCGACCACCGACGCCGCCCAGCAACATCCGGAGGTCGCGGGGAGCGACCTCCTTCCAGAGCGACAGCTCGTTGCTCGCGGACGTCCAGTCGCTCGATCCTGGGAAGAAGGTCATGGCCACACCGACATGCCGCATGGCCCGGCCCAGGGCTGCGGACCCTCGCTCGGTAGTGAGGATGGTGCTCATGGCCGGCGCCACCAGCTTCGAGAGGGGTAACGAGGCGAGGATCCGGCCGGCCAGCTCGTGGGTGGGCAGATAGACCTGGGTCAGGGCAGCGAGGTGTCCTCGGTCGTCGAGATGCGGCAGGACGAGGTCGTGATAAGTGAGGTGCTGGTAGAAGTCCTCTTGCGACGCCGACGCCTTCAGCAGCAACGTCGATATCACCACGGTCGACTGCTCGAGCTCTGCCCGGGCGTCGAGCCGGGGAGGGCGACCGCCGAGCAAGGTCGACGTCGCCCGCCAGCCTGCCGCGACGACCACGCGGTCGGCGCTGAGCTCGGCTCCCCCTGCGCGGACACCGACTCGTCGATCGTTGTGAAGGTCGAGCTCGTGGACGGGCTGGTCGACGATCTGTAGCCCGGGGTGGCGAGTCACAAGGGTCCGCAGTTCCTCCGCTGCGCTCCATGGTGAGTCGTTGGGGCAGCCGTGGAAGCAGAGGCCCCTCCCGGAGCAGCCACGGTCACCGAAGGACTCGCCGCGTAGAGCGAGCCGCGAGTGGCCGGCCGCCCGGGATAGCGAGGTGGCGAGGATCCGCCCAGCGAGCTCCTTGCGCGGCAGGTCGCCGATCGTCTCGCCCGTCAATGGGTACAGTTCGGAGAGGCCGTCCTGCTCGGAACTGACGTGCCAGCGTCCGACGGTGGCCCGGTAGGCCTCTCGGAAGCCAGAATCGGCCGCGAGGGGGTACGTGCTGGGCAACGGCAGGCACGACGCGCCCCAGTGCGCGGAGATCGGGCCGTCCAGCGCCGCGGCGTGCAGCGAGACCGCCCGGCCGTTGATGGCCTTCGTCAGCGCTCCACCGGCCAGGGAAGAGAGGTACGCCGAGCGAACCGTCGGACTTCTCCACGACGTCGCGCCCGAAGGTTCGGGAACGCTCGGCGAGACGACCGCGATCTCGCCCGGCGGTACGCCGTTCCCAAGCAGTTGGTCCGTGGCTGCAAGACCACAGGGACCACCTCCGACCACCAGCCAGCCGAATCTCCTGCCTGCCCAGCGGGGAGCGCCCCGGTCGCCAAGAGCCACGCCACGACAGTACGGGACCAGCAACGTCGAGCCTCTTGCGATGCAGACCGGCCGCCTGCCGCACAAGGTGCAGCGCCAGACGTCGCACTCCGTACACTCACACCGATGAGCCAGAGGACCAGGACGGCGCTGATCACGGGAGCGTCGGGCCAGGACGGCATCTTCCTCGCGGAGCTGCTGGCTCAGGAGGGCTACACGGTCTGGGCGATGGTTCGTGAGGGCACATCGCGGCTCCGGCTGCTGCAGGAGCGGGTGCCCACAGCGAAGATCGTCTACGGCGACATCAGAGACCGCGACGCCGTGGAGACTGCCCTGCTCACTGCGGCGCCAACAGAGATCTACAACCTGGCGGCCTTCAGCTCGGTCGGACGTTCGTGGGCCAACGCCAGCCAGGTCATGGAGATCAATGCCCTGTCCGTGGTGACGCTGCTCGACGCGATCCGCAGGCTCCGGGAGGCGACGGGTCATGACGTGCGGTTCTACCAGGCATCCAGCTCGGAAATGTTCGGCACGGCGCCTGCGGCCCCTCAGACGGAGGACATGGCCTTTCACCCTCGTTCGCCCTACGGCGTGGCGAAGAGCGCCGCGCACTTTCTCACCGTCAACTATCGCGAGTCCTACGGGCTGTTCGGGTGCTCCGGCATCCTGTACAACCACGAGAGTCCCTTGCGGGAGAAGCATTTCGTGACGCGCAAGATCACTGCCGGCGTAGCAGCGATCGCGCAGAACCGTGCGGACACCCTGCATCTCGGCGCCATCGACGTGTCCCGTGACTGGGGCTGGGCCCCGGACTACGTCCGAGCGATGTGGCTGATGCTGCAGCACGACGTCCCGGGCGACTACATCGTGGCGACCGGCCGCAGCCGTACCCTGCGCGACTTCCTGTCTGCTGCCTTCGCGTGTGTCGGGGTCGACGACTGGGCGCCGTACGTCGTCCACGACGAGGACCTGATCCGGCCGGCCGAGGTCATCGGCCTCGTCGGAGACCCCAGCAAGGCGCGCGATGTGCTCGGGTGGGAGCCGTCTGTCGCCTTCGAGGAGATCGTGTCGCGGATGGTGCAGCACGATCTTTCTGTCGGGTCCTGAGGCCCACTTGCCGCCCGCCACACGAAGGTCACTCAGGGAAACGACCACCCCGGTCGACCTGCTCGTCTGGGCGACGTCGCTGGTGCTCGTCGTGATCGGCGTGGCTGGAGGCAATCCGGCAGCTCTGTTGCTGGGCCAGGTCGGTTGGGCCGCCCTCGTCGTCATGCCCGGGGCGGCAGTCTGGCGACGCGTGCCCGTCGCCGCAGTCCTCTTGATCTTCTTCTACATCGCCGCAGGCGAGGTGATGTGGCTGCTCGTCAGGGTAACGGGGCTCTCCACGGGTTGGCAGATGACGGCGGCGCTGCCCAGCATGGTGTCTGGTGTCCTCGCCAGTGCCGCCGGATACCGGCTGCTGGGCGGTTGGATCTCGCCCGGCCAGGGCTCGGGGTGGTCCACAGCGCGGGGACCCATGATGTCGGCGATGGGGAGCTTCCTCGTCGTCCTGGTCCTCGCGTGGCCCTCACTCCGTGGTGGGACACAGCTCGGTACGACCCAGTACGCCGTGCCGGGACTCGAGCACATGCACAACGTGGTGCGCGCGGCCGTGGTCGACCGCACCGGCATGATCCCTTACGGACGCCTGTCGCCCGCGCACAACGTTGCCGGTGACTATTACCCCCGGGGGTTCCACCTCGTCGTGGCCTGGCTCAACGCGAGCGTCGACGTCGACCTCAGGACCAACGTCCAGCAGTGGATCGTCGGGTACCTGCGCCTCTTCTGGCTCGTCTGGGCTCTCGTGGCGCTGTCGTTGGCGACGATGGCCAGCCAGGTCTTCGCCCGCCTCGGCCATCGCCAGTTTGCTGCCGCTGCCGTGCTCGGCGGCTGCGTGATCTTCCTGCCCTTCGTCTACGACGACATCGTCCTCGTGGGGTTCTCGTCATACGTTCTCGGGATCTTCGCGGTCTCTGTCTCGCTGACGACGTACCTCTGCCGCGAGTGGAGCACGTGGACCGTCTTGACCTGCGTGGCCAGCTTCGTCGTAGCAAGCCACGGCTGGCTGGTGCTGGCTGTCGTGCCGCTCCTGCTGACGGCACATCAGATCCTCGTGCTCCGTCGTCGGAAGGGCTCGGCGGCCAGGGGCCAGGCAATCCGCCACTGGTCGCGAGTCGTCGCGCTGTCGTCGGCCCTTGCGTTGATCGCGATCCGCCCCTGGGTCTTCACCTATCTTTCAGGTGACGCCACCTCGCAGGCGAAGGAGAACGGCGCCATCGCCCAGCCCCCGACGATCCTGGCCCTGGGCGTTGCTGCGGCTCTCGCGCTGGTGCTGTTCTGGCCGTCGGGACGCGCGCTACTACGCTCCCTCGCGTTACCCGTGGCAGCCTTCGCCATCATGGCCCTGGTGGGGGTCCGGGCAGCCGGTTGGGACACGGACCTCTACTATCCGCGCAAGATGTTTTGGGCGTTGATCCTCCTGCTCGCTCCCATCGCGCTCGCCTGCTGGCTGCACCTGGGCGATTGGCTGATCCAACGTGTTTTGCCGATTGCGCTTGGCCGGGTCCGCGTATTGGCCGGGGCAGCCGTGGTGCTGCTCGCCTGTCTCTCGGCACGCCAGGCGGCCGTTGACCTCCTGCTGGATCGGCCGCTCGAATCCCCCTCGTCGGTGCGGCTGGCGGAACACGCCCTCGATCGCGGCGCAGCTTTCCAGCTGGTCAGCCTCAGCGAGGCGAGTTCGGACTCGAATCGGGTCGCGAGCATGTGGGGGCGCGCGGCGCGGGACATCCGCGGCTTGCAGTCCGTTGACGTGTCCGAGATCGACTTCAACACAGCGACTCCCGCCGTCATGTGCGCTCGAGGTGCGGCCATGGGTGTGCCGGTGCATGTCGTGACCCGGCAGTTCGGCAGGCTCACCGAACAACCGTGCGGCGGCTAGACGACTAAGATTCGTGGTCGGCAGGCAACGTTGGGACGGAAGTGGACATGGCTGTGCAGGGTTCGGTGGCTGTGATCATCCCGTGCCACGACGAGGAGTCGGCTGTCGGCGGCGTCATCGCCGCCGCGCGGTCCGCTCTGCCCGACTGCCTCATCGTGGTCGCGGACAATGCGTCGTCCGACCGCACGGCGGCGGTGGCCGAGCAGATGGGCGCCGTGGTGCTGCGTGAACCACGCCGAGGAAAGGGTCACGCCGTCCGGCGGCTGTTCGCGGCGGTCGAGGCGGACGTCTACGTGCTGGTCGACGGGGACGGAACGTACGACGTGGGTGCCGCGCCGGGGATGGTCGACCTGCTGGAGTCAGAGAGTCTCGACATGGTCGTCGGGGTACGCGTATACGCCCTCGCTGAAGGGCACCAGGCCCGCAGAGGGCACGAGTGGGGCAACCGATTCCTGACATGGATCTTCCGTACGCTTTTCCGACTGGAGCTCACCGACACGTTGTCCGGTTACCGGGTGATGGCCCGACGATTCGTCAAGACGTTCCCGTCCGCGTCGGTTGGTTTCGAGGTCGAGACAGATATCAACGTCCACGCCGCCGTTCTAGGCAGCCCGCTGCAGGAGGTGGCCAGCTCCTACGTCGCTCGTCGCGAGGGCTCGGCCAGCAAACTGAACACTTATCGTGACGGGTGGCGAATTCTCCGCAGGAACTTTCGACTGTTCCGCGATGGACGACCTGCGCTCGCGTTCCTGGTCATGGCCAGCCCCTGGTTGCTGCTCTCGATCGGTCTGATGACCTACGTGCTGGAGTACTACTTCCGCACAGGGACAGTGGCCAACTTCCCGAGTCTTATCGCAGGGGTCGGCGCATTTCTTGTTTTTCTGAACTTGTGGATCTCGGGTGTCGTTCTCGAGCGCATCTCTCGCAATCGCGACGAGGCAGTCCGGCTTGCCTATTTGCGTTTTCCAGGGCGAGTGTGTCACTCGCCGTTAGGCGAAGCAGGAAGTGGCGTCATAGGCACCGGAACATGACAGACACCCGAAAGCAGCGTGGTGGTCCCATCCCCGGGTGGCAGGTCACGGTCGTGGGATGACCGACCCCGACTCCGTTGCCGCCTGCTCACGCGACGCTTGCGTGGAAAGTGGGGCGACAGCCCTCGTGACATCGATAGCCCCGTCGCGTTCCCACGTCAACGCGTCCTGGTCATGGTGGGGAGTTCCGCTCGCGTGGATCGCGGCGTTCGCCCTGTTCCTATACGGACTGGGGACCCGGAATCCCGCTGCCCTGGTGCTGGCCCTTTCCTGGTGGGCGGCCCAGGCACTGTCGGGTGACGAGCCGACCTGGCGGCTTCTTCCAGCTAGCGCAGTCCTGTTGGTCGCCTGGTTCATCGCGATGGGCGAGTTGAGTTGGCTGCTGTCGCGAGCAGGTCTGCCGCACGCTGCCCTTCCGTTCGCCTTCACGGGACTCTTCACGGTCGGCTGCGCGGGAGCAGCGGCCCGTCGACTGCGCAGCCGTCGCGATCAGGGCACAATCCAAGGGAGGTCTACCTGGCGGCAGCAGCTGGGGACCTTCGTCGTCGTCGCCGCTGCGATGTGGCCAGCTCTGCGCCCCGGGCTCGACATCGGAACTGCGGAATTCGTGCTGCCGGCAGTGGACATCATGCACAACATGTCGCGAGCGGCCCTTGTACAGGAGATCGGCTATATCCCTTACGGGCTGGCCTCTCCGGTTTCAGAACTAAGCGGCGACTACTATCCCAGAGGTTTTCACCTCATGACGGCCTCGTTGGCCCAGGTTCTCCACATCAACCCGCGAGACGACGCGGAACTCTGGGCGCTGGACTTTGCCCGCTTGTTCTGGCTGATGTGGGGTCTCGTCATGTTGGCACTTGCTGCGTGGGCCGTTCGGCTGCAGGAGATGCGGTCCGCCAGCCGTCCCGCACCCCTCGTCTTCGTTGCTGTTACGACACCTGCGGTGCTCCTACTGGCGCCCGTATTCTGGGGCATCGTGCTGCCGGGCTTCCCTTCCTTTGCGCTCGCCCTGCTCGGGACAATCGTCGCGCTCACCCAACTGTCCGCAACACGCGCTTTAGGCAGGGCGCTCGTCGTGAGCTCGGCGTCGGCCGTGGTCGTGATTCATGCATGGCAGCCCCTGTTGCTGGTGATAGCACTGGCGGGCGCGGTCCGGATATTCCGAGAGTGGAGGGAGAGCCCCATGCTGCGCTCCACGAGTGCGTTTGCGGTGGTCGGAGTCGCCGTGGCTCTAACGTTCCGGCCACTCGGGGCGGCACTCCTTTCCGGTGATGCCACCAGCCAGGCTCGTGAGAACGGCAGCATCGCCGGCATTCCCGTTCTGGTCCTCGCAGCATGGGCTGTCGGCGTGGTCGTCTGGCTGGCGTCCCCGACAGGCGGGGAACGGCGCGCGGTTATCGGCGCGGCATTCTTCGGAGCGGTCCTGTTGGAGTGCGCGGCGCTCGTCGTGACCGACGGCGAGTGGAACCTCTACTATCCGCGAAAGGTCGTTTGGGCGTCTGTGCTGATTTTCCTGCCACCGCTGGCCGTGGCTGCCCGAGGTTTACTTGCCGCAGGTTCGAACCGCGTTCAGGGTCGGATCTCCGGGGTGCGTATTGAGGCGATCTTGCTTGTCTTGGTGATTGTCGCCGCGCTCATGTCGGTACGCAGCATCACGGTGACCGTTCTTGCGAACCGGCCGTTCCTGGAGGCCCGGCTCGCCGCCTTCGCGCACCAGTCGTTGGACCGCAGTGACGTTCAAGTGGTGGCACACCGCTTCATGACCGAGGAGTCGGACTACGCAGCCGACATGTGGGGGCGTGGTGGCCTCGAGCTCCAGGGCCCGCCAGCGCTAAACCTCTCAGACGTCAAGGTCGGTGACATGTCGCTCGGTCAACTCTGCGCGACGCCGGATCTCAAACGCCGCCTCCTGGTCTACTCAACAGACAACCCGACAGCAGAGCCGATCACTTGCGGACGTGTGGCGGAGTGACACCGTCCCGTCTTGCACGGCCGGCTGTTCGGCGGTCAGTTCGGCGATTCGACCATGAGGGGGACCCCGTCTACCTCCAAGTTGCTTGTGGTCGGAATCGCGTGAGCGTCGCCGGCGAGACGCTGGAGCCTCGTCGACCCCGACGGTAGTTCGACGGACGCCTCGACCGACGGGTTCCAGTAGACCCGGCGTACCCCGCCATCGTAGGTCAGCGTGCAGAGGTAAGTCCCGAGGGCGTCCGCGCCACAGGACTGCACCGTCGCCCCTTCCATCCATCTCTGCACGGTCCGGAAGGCGCGTCCGGCCGGTGTGACCGTCACCCCGTCGGCGTACGTCGTCAGGGTGTCGACGATCTGCTGCTGGTCCCAGCCGTACCAGTAAACCCGCTCAACCCGGTTCGCTGCGTTGAGCAGGTAGGTCCTCGCGACGTTGGCGATTTGTTGCTTCGTGGCCGTGGGCGACACCGGTAGCCCCGTCAAGCCGTAGTTGACCTCGGTGTTCCAGATCGGCTTCGTGACACCGTGCCTCGCGAGCACGACCCGGATCGCTGCGAGGAGCTCCATCGAGGACTCCGGCGTCCCGTCCGCCTCCGGGTAGAGCTGCAGGGAGACCACGTCCACGAAGTCGGCCACCTGCGCCCCGTCCACCTGCTGCGCCCAGAAGTCGTCGATCCAGGCGCGTTGACCGATCAGCCGTGTCACGAGGGCTGGTGCGACCAGCGTGGGGCGCGGTAAGACGGTCGCCAGCACGTCGTAGGCCGCCTTGGTGAGCCTGGCCATCTGCGCCGGTGTCCCGCTCCAGAATCCGGCGACGTTGGCCTCGTTCCAGACCTGCAGCACCACCGGGCGACCGGCGTAGCGCTCGGCGACCTCACGGACGTACCTCTTCCAGGCCGCCAACCGCGGTGGGGAGGACGCCCCCGCCCCGTAGAAGGACTCCGATGCGGGGTCCGTCGCGTGGAACTCGGGCGTCTGGCCGAGAACGAGCAGCACATCGGAGCCGTTGGCCTCCGCCTTCTCCACGGTCGCGTCGAGCAGCGAGAAGTCGAAGGACCCGGGCGACGTCTCGATCAACCGCCAGGTCACCCCGGAGTCCCAGGCCCGCAACGATCCCACCGGGGCGTCCGGCCAGCTCAGCGGGTCGTGGTCGTGCACCCCGAAGAATTGTGGGGTGACCGGGGCAGCAGCTGGGTCGATGACTACGGCGGGGCTGGGGCTGGGCGAGGCTGACGTGGTCAACGAAACCGTCGGCGTGGACTTGTCCGTGGGTGCCTTGCTTTGAGTTCCGTCCCCAGGCGTGAACAGGGAGCACCCGGCCAGGGCCAGCAGGAGCACGGAGGACGCCACGAGCCTCAGGTGACCGGTCATCGACGACACGCTAGCTTCTTCCTGTTCCTGATCGACCGGACGGGGAACGAGTGACAGCATGGGGAACGTGACGGCCGAGGCCTGGCACGATCGCGGCGCCGTCCAGGTCGTGGCCCACCGCGGCTCCTCGGACGACGCCCCCGAGCACACCCTCTCCGCCTACAAGCGCGCGATCGAGGTCGGCGCCGACGCCCTGGAGTGTGACGTCCGGCTGACCCGGGACGGCCACCTCGTGTGCGTACACGACCGCAGGATCGACCGCACCTCCAACGGCAAGGGTGTCTTGTCCACGCTGGAGCTCGCCGACCTGACCCAGCTCGACTGGGGGTCGTGGAAGGACACCTGGGAGGACCTCGAGGACCCGGAGATCCCTGACCGGGACCGCTCACAGCTGCTCACCCTCAAGTCCCTCCTCCAGGCGGTGAAGGACTCCGACCGCGTCATCGAGGTCGCCATCGAGACCAAGCACCCCACGCGGTACGCCGGGCTGGTCGAGCGGCAGCTGGTGCTGCTGCTCGACCACTTCGGCTGGGCGGGGACTCGCGCGCCGGTGCGGGTGATGAGCTTCTCCCAGCTCTCCCTGCGCCGCCTACGCGACCTGGCGCCGGACCTGAAAACCGTGCTGCTGATGGAGCGGGTGCCCCTCAGGTTCCGGGACGGCTCGCTGCCGACGAACGTGGGCATCAGCGGCCCCAGCATCGAGATCGTGCGCGCCCATCCGCGCTACGTGGAGCGGGCCCACCGGCACGGCAAGCAGGTGCACGTCTGGACCGTCGACGAACCCGACGACGTCGACCTGTGCCTGGAGCTCGGGGTCGACGCGATCATCACGAACCGCCCTGGCCGGGTCCTCCGGGCGCTCGGCCGCGCCTGACAGGCCCGAAATGCCCGATCGGCCTGTTTCACCCCCGGCGCTCAGGGCAGCCTGACGACAGGACCGGAAAGACAACCGAAAAGTGTTCGGAGGAAGAGCCATGGCTGCGGGGGGAAAGCCGCACTGCACGGGCGCATCCGTCGGCGTATCGGTGCCCCACGAGCGCACCGGCGTCCGGATCGCCCGTCACGCCTTCGCCGAGGAGATGGCGGCGGCCGGCGTGCCCCCCGAGGACCGCGAGGACGCCATGCTGGTCCTCTCGGAGCTCGTCAGCAACGCCGTCAAGCATGCCGCTCCGCTGCCGAGCGGAGAGATCACCGTTCGGTGGGAGGTCGCAGACGACCTGCTGCACATCGAGATCACCGACGGCGGGGGTGGCACCCGCCCGCTTCCCTCAGTGCCGGCGCTCTCGGCGTTGGGCGGGCGCGGACTGGACATCGTGCGCAGCGTGAGCAGCCAGTGGGGTGTCACCGAGAACCACGACACCGTCACGGTGTGGGCCGAGGTCCCCCGGGTGTCGGCTGAGGCACGGCCCGCGGTCGCCAAAGCCCGATGAGGGTGAGGAACGGAATCTAGACTCTCGGGTCAATGGCAATCTTCCGTGAGATCTCGGGGATAGCGTTGCTTGTCCTTCTCTGCCTCTTCACCTGGTGGGTAGCGGCCACAGGGACCGGCGAGTGGCGGCGAAGCCTGGTGCTGGGCACGGTGGCGATGGGTGTGCTCGTGGGCGTTGGCACCGAAGTCCTCTCACTGGTGGGAGGGGTGAACGAGGCAGCGCTGCTGGGGCTTTACGCGGCCTACGCGGGCGTACTGCTCGTCGGGTGGCGCCGTCTCGGCGCCAGCGGCAGGAGCGCCCCTCCGCGACCCGCCTGGAGCGCCCTGCGCGACCCTTGGGTTGGAGCCGTCGCCGTCATCAGCGCCGCCCTGCTGGGCCTGGCCGTCATCGCCCCGCCCAACAACTGGGACTCCATGACCTACCACATGCCGCGGGTGGCGCACTGGGCCGCGCAGGGTGACGTCTCCTACTACGCCACGCATATCGAACGGCAGATCTTCTCCCAGCCATGGGCGGAGTACGCGATCTTGCACACCTACCTGATATCAGGGTCGGATCGCTGGGCAAACGTCGTGCAGTGGGCCGCGATGGTCGTCACCGTGGTTATGGCATCGCTGATCGCCCGGAACCTCGGACTGAGCCGGCGTGCCCAGGTCGCGGCGTCCATTGTTGTGCTGACCCTTCCGATGGGCATAACGCAGGCGACCAC
>Ga0136611_10001596_pt1 | contig 15800 bp, 12 predicted proteins | sample AntDrymUQ2232306_2_FD_106645 | JGI IMG/M metagenome (GOLD analysis project Ga0136611, IMG submission 106645) | Polar desert sand microbial communities from Dry Valleys, Antarctica - metaG UQ223 (23.06) | ecosystem: Environmental > Terrestrial > Soil > Desert | place: Antarctica: Dry Valley...
ATGTTGCGATGCAGCGATGGATACACGACGAAGCCGCCCTCGCACAGCTCGATGGCGGGCTGGACGACCTCGGCGAACGAGAGCTTGCCGTAGCGGGCCAGGGCCGTCAGCCAGCCGTCCGGCGCGCCCGGCACGATTGAACGCTTGGCTCCGGCTGGAATCTCGCCGCCCTCGTGCTCGACGAAATGTTCGAGCGTCGCGTTGCGGCTCCAGTTGCCGAGGCCAGAGATCGTGACGAGATCGCCGCTCTCTTTATGGAAGACCATGATCGGGGCGACGCCGCCGAAGTTGCAGAGGTCGGGCAGCAGGACGTCGATGCAAATGCCTGTTGCGACTCCGGCGTCGATGGCGTTGCCACCGCGCCGCAGGATGCGCATTCCAGCTTCTGTCGCCAGATAATGCCCACTGGCGATCGCCATATGCCGCGCCAGAATCGGCGGTCGGTGTGACGTTCGTGGTCCCGCTGCGATGACAGCCATGGCTGCGCCCCTCTCCGTGATCGGACGATTTTCGGGCAGGGTAGCACAGGAAGAAAGAGGAAAGGAGAGAGAGGAAAGGGGAAAGCAGGTTTGCGGGGTGGCGGTTTCGATGCGAACTGGTCAGTCTTCAGCACGGTCCGGCATAAAGCGCGGACCCTACGATGAAGGGTCGCATTCCTTCTCGGAACGGACTGGTGCCGACACCACCAACGTTGCTATGACGAACGTTCGATGAGTACCGCTCCAACCTGACGTAGGGTCCGCGCTTAATGCCGGACCGTGCCCGCCCCCCGAATCTCGGCTCGGAGCCGTCTCCTCGAACCTACGACCTCGAATCCAGAGCCTACGTCACTGTCACCTGGCTGCCACGGTCCGTCTTGACGACATCGATGCGGGTGGGGAAGAGGTCGCGGACTTCGCCGATGTGGGTGATGACGAGGATCGTGCGGAAGTCCTGTTCGATCGATCGCAGGGCTTCGATAAGGCCGTCGCGACCGCGCGCGTCCTGGGTGCCAAAGCCCTCGTCGATGACGAGCATGTCGACGTTCGCGCCAGCGCGCCGCGCCAACAGCTTTGACATGGCGACGCGTACGGCGAAGTTGACGCGGAACGCTTCGCCGCCTGAGTACAGCGCATACGGGCGCTCGCCAGCCTCGTCACGGATGATGATGTCGAGTGTCTCGATCATGGTATCGGATGAGAGCGCCTGACGTTGCGAGCGGAAGGCGACGCGCAACTGGCCGGACGACATGCGATCCAGCAGGCGATTCGTCTCGTCTTCCAACTCCGGCAGGATGTTCTCGACGATCATCGCCTGGATGCCGTTGCGCCCGAACGCCTCGATCAGTTCCCGCAGCGCGCTGTGGTCGAGCGTCAGTGTGGCGGTCTCTTTCTCCGCTTGCTCGCGCTCGGCGTCCAGCCGATCCAGTTCGCCGAGTCGCCGTTCAATTCCGCCGTGGCGGGCTGATAGGGCGTTGCGCTCCCGCTCCAGTCGTTCGGCATCGTCGGCGGCTGCCAGGGCGCGTTCCTTCAAATTCGGGTCGGAGGTCATCTGCCCGCGCAGGGTATCCACGTCGGCCAGTGCCTCGTCACGGGCGGCGGTGCGCTCCTGCAACTGTCCGGCGATAGACGTGATGGCGGCGTCGATCCCTTCGAGGCGTGTACGTGCCTGTTCGAGGTCGCGCAGGCGTGCTTCGTAGGGAGCAAGCACGCGCTCCTGTTCGCTGGCTTGCCCGTGGGCCTCCGGATCGTAGGCGAGTACAGTCAACGCGGATTCGGCGTCGGTCAGCCGCTGGCGGGCGGGGAGTGCGAACGCACCCGACGACAATGTCTGGTCAAGGCGTTCGATGTCGGCAGTTGCTGCGATGACTGCTGCCTGATGACTGTCACGCTCGGCCAAGCCTGATTCGATCTGCAGAATCGTTCCGGCCCGCGCCGCGTTCTCGCGGTCGAGCTTTTCAAGCTGTCCCTGGTCATCCGCGAGTGTGACGAGCGACGCATCAATCTCGGAGATGCGCTTCTGGTTGGCGCGGTATCGCTCAACTAGACCGTCCCGCTCAGACTTCCAGAGCGCTTCGACGTGGCCGCGATGTTCGGGCGAGATCGGCTGCTGGCAGACTGGACAATCTGCATCACCTGACTTCAGTCGCGCGACGTTGTCCTTAATCTCGTTGCCGCGCGCCGTCGTCGACTGGCTGTCAGCCTGCAGCATCGAGCGCTCATGACGCTGATCTTCGATCTGCGCCCGCACGTTTGGCAGTCGCTCCAGATCGGCTGCGGCGGCGGTGAACGCGCCACGCACCTGGTCGAGCTTCGCCTGCTCCCGCTCGATGACTCGCAGCCGGTCCTCTGCATTGCGCCGCGCATGTACCTGACTATCGCGCTCGCGGGTGAGGCGGTACTCCTCTTGCTGGAGATCTCGTTCCGCTTCAGTCTGCAACGCGACCTGCTGGCGTACCTGACGTAGTGTGTCAGCCATACGCGCCGCTGCGCCGCGCCAGCGCGTCAGCTCGGAGGCTCCCCACTCGATGTCGTCGGCATGAGTGACGAGGTGCAGCAAGCCTGTACGCTCGCGCGTTGCGTCAGCCATCTGGGCATCGAGACGCGCCAGCGCGGCACCTTCGCGTTCGGCGCGGCTGTTCGCGGCGATCAGGAGTTCCTGCATGCGCTCGAACGCGGAGAGTTGCAACGCCAGGGTGCGCGCCAGCTCCAGAGCGAGGTCGAGGCGGTCGGCCACATCGTTCAGTTCGCCGCTTGTTACGTCCAGCTCGTCGAGCAGACGCGGTCGGTCAGCGAGTTGTTCGTCAAGCACATCCATGCGGCCCCGCAGGCTATCGATGCGCGTGCGGATACCACGTTCGTCGTCACGGGCCAGCTTGCCTAGCTCGTCGTATTCCTGGAGATTGAGAATATCGCCGAGGATTTTCTTACGCTCACCGGGTGGTTTCTGGGTGAAGGTGTCGGCGCGCCCTTGCAGAATGAAGGCGGAATTGACGAACGTTTCGTACTCCATATTCAGCGTGCGGACGATCTTCTCCTGCGTCTCACGGACATTGTCGCCGGTGATCGGCTGCCAGCCCTCGTCTCCGTCGTCAGGATTACGGATATAGAGTTCGAGCGATTGCTGGCCGCTTCCCGATCGCGCGAACGATCGGCGGCGGAAAATGCGATATTCACGCTGGCCGAGCAGGAAGCGATAGGTCACTTCCATTTCTGTCGTGCCGATCGAGACGACCTCTCGGTCATTGCTCGCGCGCGTCTTGCCCCAGATCGCCCAGGTGATCGCATCAAGCAGAGCTGATTTCCCCGACCCATTGTCGCCCGACAGGCAAGCGATGCGGATATCCGTAAAATCGAGGCTGACCTCATCGCGGTACGATAGAAAATTCTTCAGCTTCAGATGAACCGGAATCATGCTCGTGTCGGCCCATTTCTATCGCGTTACGGTGCATTAATGGAATTGACGACAATCGTAATTGTATCGCAGTCGTCCAAATAGCCGCGAACGTACGCGTGCGGAACCCCTCTCCCCGGCGCGGAGAGAGGGAGACGTAGTGGTGATACGAGGGGTAGCCTGTCGGAGTGTAGCGAACGTTCGTCCAACGTCTCCCTCTCTCCGCGCCGGGGAGAGGGCCGGGGAGAGGGGTTCTTCAGCGTGCGACAAATCATATTCGGGGACAACCTGGTGGTACTGCGTGAGTTGCCGGACAACGTCGTACCGCTCATTTACATCGATCCACCGTTCAATACTGGGCGAACGCAGCAACGGACGTCCCTTCGTACTGTGCGTGCGGAGGATGGAGATCGAACGGGATTCGGTGGGCAGCGGTACGCGACCGAGCGGCTCCACACCCGCGCCTACGCCGACGCGTTCGACGACTACCTGGCGTTCCTGGAGCCGCGGCTGATCGAGGCGCACCGAGTGCTGGCGCTGAACGGCACGCTCTACTTCCACATCGACTACCGTGAGGCGCACTACTGCAAGCTGCTGCTGGATGCGATCTTCGGGCGGGAGTGTTTTCTCAACGAGATTATCTGGGCATACGACTACGGCGCACGCACCACGCGGCGCTGGCCAGCGAAGCATGACACGATTCTGGTCTATGTCCGCGATCCTGGAAGCTACGTGTTCAACGGTGACGATGTCGATCGTGAGCCGTATATGGCACCGGGGCTGGTCGGACCGGAGAAGGCGGCGCGCGGCAAGCTGCCGACCGATGTCTGGTGGCACACGATCGTCTCCCCGACCGGCAGGGAGAAGACGGGCTACCCTACGCAGAAGCCGCTCGGCGTCATTCGACGCATCATCCGCGCCTCCTCGAATCCGGGTGACCTCGTGCTCGACTTCTTCGCTGGCAGTGGAACGACTGGGGTTGCCGCCGCCGAGCTTGGACGCGACTTCCTGCTGGTGGACAGTAACGCGGAAGCGATTGAGGTGATGCGCGCTCGTTTCGCTGGGACGCCGGCAGTCGAATTCAAGAGCGACTGATTCGTCGATGAGAATTCGACTCAATCAATACCTGTCAGCTGGAGACCAATGAATTCGCTGTGCGGTTGTTCTCAGCATTCCATCCGTTCGTGCCACGGATCGCAACCTAATAGGTTAGACTTGTTCTGTTCCGAGTCGTGTATCTGAAGCTGGAGCACGGTGCGAACGGAACGTGTGTCGGGACGATCAATGTCCGACGCAACCCCCGAACCTTAACAACTGACCCATTATCGGAATCGAGGAGCAACGAGAATGCTGACTTATATTCTCATTGCGCTCGTCTCTGCGGTGGTAGCGGGTGCCGTCGTGTACTTCGTGACCAGAGCGATGCTGGTGAACAACGCAGCATCGAAAATCGGTCGCGCGGAACTAGACGCGCAGCGCATCATCGAGGAGGCCGAAGCGCAACGACGCGAGACCGCGCTCGAGGCCAAGGATGAATCGATCCGTCTCCGCACGGAGATGGATAAGGAAGTTGCCAACCGGCGACGCGAAGTGGATCGTATCGAACGCCGGATCGAGCAGAAAGAAGAACAGCTCGATCGCAAGACCGAACAGGTTGAGTGCCGCGATAAGAGCGTACAGCGCAGGGAGAATGAACTCGAAGCCCAGGAAGACGAGCTCAAGACCTTTAAGACCAGACAGGAGGAAGAACTTCAGCAGGTAGCCATGCTGACAACCGACCAGGCCCGCGAGATCCTCCTGACACGCACCGAAGAAGAGATGCGCGACATGCTCTCCCGCCGGATCCACGAGCTGGAACTGGAAGCGAAGGCGGAATCCGACAAGCGGGCGCGCAAGATCCTGGCGACGACGATCCAGCGCATCGCCAGCGACTACATCGCCGAGACGACCGTCTCGGTCGTCCCGCTTCCAAGCGACGACATGAAGGGCCGGATCATCGGCCGCGAGGGACGCAACATCCGCGCTCTCGAGCAGGCGACCGGCTGTGACCTGATTGTCGATGACACACCTGAAGCAGTGACGCTCTCCGGCTTCGATCCTGTCCGGCGTGAAGTGGCGCGCCGCGCGTTGTTGAAGCTGATTCAGGACGGACGCATCCATCCGGCTCGTATCGAGGAAGTGGTCACCAAGACCCGGACCGAACTCGAGCAGGTGATGCGCGAGGAGGGCGAAAAGGTTGCCTACGAAGCAAACGTCCAGGGGCTGCACCCGGACCTGATCAAGCTGCTTGGTCGTATGAAGTTCCGGACGTCCTACGGTCAGAATGTGCTGGCACATTCGCTGGAGGTATCGCTCGTGGCGGGCGCGCTCGCTGCCGAGCTTGGTGCCGACGTAAATGTCGCCAAGACCGCTGGACTGTTGCACGATATCGGCAAGGCTGTCGATCATGAGGTCGATGGGCCGCACGCACTCATCGGCGCGGACATCGCCCGGCGGCTCGGTCGCTCGGCGCGCATCGTCCACGCCATCGCCTCACACCACGGTGAGGAAGAACCGCAGACGGTCGAGGCGTTTATCGTTGCCACGGCAGACGGCATTTCCGGCGCGCGTCCTGGGGCACGCCGCGAGATGGTCGAAACCTACATCAAGCGCCTGGAAGCGCTCGAAGCAGTCGCCAATTCGTTCGACGGCGTCGAGAAGTCGTTCGCGATTCAGGCCGGTCGCGAGGTTCGTATCCTCGTCCAGCCAGAGCGGGTTGATGATCTCGCCGCCACAAAGCTGGCGCGCGACATTGTCAAGAAGATTGAAGAGAATCTCGAGTATCCCGGTCAGATCAAGGTCACGGTGATCCGCGAGACGCGCGCGGTAGACTACGCTCGCTAGTCTTGTCGTCTCACAACGAAGCAAACGCCGTGGTGCTCAGCACCACGGCGTTTTTCTTGTGTTTTTGCCGCAGGTTTCGGCTCGACGTGATTTGACGGGTAGCGAGGTGGATGGTAAGAATAACGCAGGGGTCGCGTTCGTCCGATTGGTCAAATGGTCCGTCTACCTCCTGACGGTGACGCAGATCGATCGATCGAAACGTGAACACCGGTGTGGTGGTGTCGTTCAGGGCGTTGTGACATGGGGATCGGCAGCGCCATCAGCGAACGACATGCAACACGTAGCATGCGACATGCAACATGCAGCATGCTGCGTAGAGGTTCAGGTTGTTCCTGTGTCCTACAGTAATCAGACACGAGACGGACGCTGCAAGTTTCATTGCGCGGACGTATCTAACTGGTAGACAGTGGCGCGGTCAGCACGATGTGCCGCATGACCGGTAAGTCGCCTCTTGCGTCGCGGAATGTGTAGGATGCATGGGGCTGTGGACGTTCCAGAGCGTTCGGCGCACACGGCGCGATGGTGGAGTAACGGAGGTATTGCTCAGGCTACTAGTGGTAATCGCCTATAAACATCCCAACGAATCGACGCTTCGTGTCACACTCAGCGATCGTTTGCGAATCAACTCGGTTCCAACCAGCATGTGATCGTATGGGTCGAGATACGCAGGACGCATCATACAGACGTAGACGTAGCAGTACACCTACATTTCTGCAGAGCGGCAAGGCCGCCCTGATGGAGGATTTCATGGATCGTTTCTTCAGCAAGCTGGACCTGCGCGATATCAAGATCGACCCAGAAGCGAAGTTCCCGCCGGACGACGAGACGTACATCGAGGATGACGTTGTCGTGGAACCGGAACTCAATGGGAACGGCGTCCAGCATCATCCGGTTGCGGCAGCGACGACAGCCACGACAGCCACAGCGGTCGTTGATGTCGTTGAGAACGGTGTCGTCACCGAACCCAGGCAGCGCAATGGCGAAGTCCTCAAGGTTTCCGCGCGTTCTCGGCCCAGTGCGGTCGCTGGTGCAATCGCTGGCGTCGTGCGCGAGTCGGGCCGTGCCGAGGTGCAGGCAATCGGTGCCGGTGCCACAAACCAGGCCGTCAAGGCGGTCGCCATCGCTCGTGATTACCTGCTGGAGACCGGCATCGAGGCAATCTGCCTGCCGGCCTTCATTGATGTAACGATCGACGACGAGGATCGCACTGCGATTCGTCTCATCGTTGAGCCGCGCTAAGCACGCGGGTACCTGTTGAGTATCCACCCTGCCGAATCGGATGCCGCTCGAGCTGTGGGAGTGCACGCTGATCTGCACACGCACTCGACCGCATCCGACGGCAGTCTTGCCCCCGCTGAGCTGGTTCGCCAGGCCTCCGAGCGGGGGCTTTCCATTCTCGCGCTGACCGACCACGACACGACTCTGGGTCTGAAGACTGCGCTCGATGCTGGGCGGCGGCACGGCGTCCGCGTAGTCCGCAGTATCGAGCTTTCTACGGATGTCGAGGTTGGCGAGATTCACGTTCTCGGTTACGGGATCGATCCGACGAATGCTGAATTGCAGTCGACGATCGCGCGCCTGCGAGAATCGAGCCTTGGACGCATCGAGCGGATCGTGGCACGGCTCGCGGAGCTTGGGTATCCGCTCCCGAAAGGGAGTGTGCATCCCTCGGCGGTTGGCGCGTCGATCGGACGACCACACGTTGCGCGGGCCATGATCGTGGCGGGTCATGTTGCCTCGGTCGCAGAGGCGTTCGATCGCTTCCTGGGTCGTGGGCAACCGGCGTATATCAAGCGTGAGCTTCTACAACCCACTGAGGCAGTCGCGCTGGTGCGGCGAGCGGGTGGACTGCCCATTCTCGCGCACCCTCGTTCGGTGGACAATCTTGATGCAGCACTGCCGTTGCTGATCGCTGCTGGACTGGCCGGACTGGAGGCGTTCTACGGTGAATACAGCGGTGACCAGCGGCTCGAGATCGCCGCGCTAACGGATGCCCTCGGGCTGTTGGCAACGGGTGGCAGCGACTATCACGGCGAAGGATTTCGTGCTGGCCGCGAGCTTGGTTGTGTAGACATCCCCCAGCCTGTGTTGGCCCGCTTTCTGGCAGCCGTGAGTACCTAGCCGATACGCGTATTGACCGGGATTTTTGCTACCTGATAGACTCCCAGACATAGTTGAATGCATTGATTGTCGGATCGCGCGATTACTGTGAGCATGTCGCGCGGCTTCTCGGTGTCAAAGGGTGTTGGTCACGTGAGTGACCGATTAGATCCCGGAATTCGTATCCTGTAGTGGTGATCGAACCTGTCGTCGACCTGGTGGTTGCGGCGTGTATGGTTCCGGAAGTACTGGCTTGTCCGGGACGGTTGTAAACAGTTTGCAAGGCTGATGTCGTCTGATGAGATTCGCCGCCAGGTCGCGCGGTCCCCGCGTGACCGTGCGCTGCGGTATGCCGGGTTTCTGATTGGCCTGCTGATCGGCTGGCAGGTCGGGGCACGTATTGGTGACGCCTGGGACCAGGATGTCTGGGCGATCTACGCGCTATTCTTCGCGGCCCTGCTCGGCGGCATCTTCTTTATCATAACTCCCTACATTACGATCCGGTTCTTTGGCTGGTTCCGTGCCAGGATTGCCAGTATTCCAGCAGTCGATGTCGTCGCGGCTGGCATCGGATTGATTATTGGCGGCATCCTGTCGTCACTACTTGCGCTTCCATCCGCGCTGTTGCCGGAACCCTTCGGCCAGATCATGCCGTTTGTCGTGGCCATCTGTGCCTGCGCGTTCAGCGTCGTGGTGCTGGTCACGCAGAAGGATGAACTGCTGCCGATGATTGTGCGCCGGAATACCGCACGGGAGCCGGAAGAACACCTGTTACTCGATACGAGTGTCATCATTGACGGTCGTATCGTGGAACTGGTGCGGACCGGTATTGTCAACTTCCCGATGGTCGTGCCGCGCTTCATCCTGCGCGAGCTGCAGGCGATCGCAAACTCGGATGATGGCAGCCGGAAGGTGCGTGGGCGGCGAGGTCTGGATGTGCTCGAACGGCTCCAGCGTGAGGGTCGCACAACGATCGAGATCGTCGAGATGGAGATCGAGGAGGAGCAGGAAGTTGACAACAAGCTCATCAAGCTGGCGCGATTGTCACGCTACCATATCCTGACCGGCGACCAGAATCTTGAACGCGTTGCTAAGCTGCAAGGCATTGTCGCAGTCAACATCAACACCGTGGCTCAGGCAATGCGCCCGCCGGTGTCGCCTGGCGAGATCATCGATCTGAACATCGTTCAAGCTGGTCGCGAGCTGGGTCAGGGCATCGGCTACCTCGATGATGGGACACTGATCGTCGTCGAGGAAGGGCGCGAACGAGTTGGCCAGCAAGTACGTGTCGTTGTTACCCGCACACTCCAGACTGGAACGGGACGCATGGCCTTCGCGCAGGTGCGCGAGGAAGCTTCAGTACTGTAATGCCTGATGCGGTGGGCAACGCAACCGGCGTCGTCATCGTCGCAGCTGGCTCTGGCACTCGCTTCGGTGTACAGGATAAAGTGTTCGCTCCGCTTGCCAGTCTCCCCATGGTGGAGCACTCGCTCCGTGTGTTCCTGTCACATGCATCTGTCTGCGAGATCGTGCTCGTCATGGGTACACACACCCTCGACCGTGGACGCGATCTCGCAGCTCGGTTCGGTTCACGAGTACAGGTCGCCGTAGGTGGCGCTACCCGACTTGAGTCGGTGCGGGCGGGCGTCGTTGCGCTGGATGCGACGATCGGTATGATCGTGATTCACGACGCCGCTCGTCCGCTGGTCACCAGCGCGCTGTTCAATCGGCTGCATGACATGGCAACCAGCACGGGAGCGGCGGTTCCCGTCGTTCAGGTTGCGGATACGATCTATGTTGCCGACGCCGCTGGCGCACTCGACCGCGTTGCCGATCGTTCGGTGCTGCGGGCCGCGCAGACACCGCAGATCGCTCGACGGGATTGGTTGGAGTTGGCGCTGGCTGGAGCGAGCGTTGCAACTGACGAGGGATCGTTGCTGCATGCGGCGGGCTATCCAGTGGCATTGGTCGACGGCGATCCTGGGAACATCAAGGTTACGTTGCCGAGCGATCTCATTTTGGCAGAAGTGATCCTCGCGGCGCGGAAGGAGGCTGTCTGATGCGTGTCGGCATTGGCTACGACATCCATCGTTTCTCAGACGATCCTGAGCGTCGCCTGGTGTTGTGCGGTATCGCATTCTCCGGCGAGAACGGCCTTGAAGGACATTCTGACGCCGACGCGCCATTGCATGCTGTTGCCGACGCGCTGCTCGGTGCGGCAGGGCTTGGAGACATCGGCGACCACTTCCCCCCAGGCGATGAGCGGTGGAAGGACGCGGACTCCGGCGACCTGTTGCACGTCGTGGTTCGCATGTTGAGTGAGCGCTTTCAGATCGGGAACGTCGATCTGACGATTGTTGGCGAGCGTCCGAAGATCGCGCCGCGTCGGGATGAGATGCGTTCACGCCTCGCCGAATTGCTTGTGCTGCCAGTTGAAAACGTCAACGTCAAGGCAACGACGAACGAGGGACTGGGTGCACTCGGGCGGAGTGAGGGACTGGCGGCATTGGCAGTCGTGCTGCTGGAAGAACGGAGCGATTATGCGAGCGATCGTGCAGCGAGTCTCAGCAGCCTCGGTTGATGTTGCTGGCGAGCGGCTGGCGGAGATCGGGCGGGGACTTCTCATCCTCGTCGGCGCGACCCACGGCGATACCGACGCCGAGGCAACGCTGCTGGCAACGAAGGCCGCCAACCTGCGGATTTTCCCCGACAACGCTGGCAAGATGAATCTGTCGGCGCTCGATATGAGTGCCGAGGTGATCGTCGTCTCGCAGTTCACACTCTACGTCGACATCCGTAAGGGGCGTCGGCCCTCCTTCATCGCCGCCGCCGGGCCGGATGTCGCCGCTCCGCTGATCGACCACCTTACCGACGAACTGCGTGCGCTTGGCCTGCGCGTCGGCAGTGGCCGCTTCGGAGCCGATATGGCGGTGACGCTCGTGAACGATGGACCAGTCACCATCTGGATGGATACGGCGGAGCTGCGCCAGGGACCACAGTGAGACAACTGGGTCTTATGAGGGTCGGGTGGTCGCCCGTGACGTCGTGACGAGCGAATCTGGGACGTTTGGGTTAGCGATCCAACCAGACACCAGGTGCTATAGTCGAAGCGTTGTCTCGGGTATTCTTCCAGTCGCTGGCATCGTTCGAGAGACGCTCGATGATTGTACGTTTGGGATGGCATGTTTCGAGTGTGATGGTTGCCATTCGTTGAATGTTGATAGCCCCCGCTGGCCTAACGGAAACAGACGTTTAGTGGAAGACCCGCATACGGGACACGAGCCACTAGCACGGAGCAACTAGCCACTAGCCACTAGCAAGGAGCAGTTCGCGCATGTCAAATCGACCGCCGCTCGATCCTGCCGACCGACCGGGCGATTCCGATGATGCGACGGAGATGCTGCCTTCGTGGCTGCAAAGTTTCGGCGACACAGTCGCGGCTGATGGGCCGCCAGCGCAGGAGGCATCGAGTCTGAGCTCCCTGCCACGACCGTCGTCCGGATTGCTCCCGAGCGATGAGGCAGCGGGAGCGAATCTGCCAGGCTGGCTGGACGAAGCAGCAGCAGCGCCTACGCGTGCCTCGTCGAACGCGAAGTCCTCACCAATCGCAGAGCGCCGTCAGCGTTCAGAGGATTCTGACAGCGCTAGCGTGGATGATGCCACCGGGTTCTTTTCCGACGACGACCTGCCGGAGTGGCTACGCTCACTCGGTCCAGCCACTCCAGCTGCGCCGGGAGTATCAGGAACGGCAGCACATGCTCCTGAGGTTGCAACTGTCAGCACCGCGACAGTATCTGTCCCAGCCGTTGCACGAGTCTGGGTGACGCCGCATGAAGCTGCACCTGTGCCTCAAAGTGCGTCCCTGTTCGCGAATATCGCTGGAGCGATCAATCAGCGCCCAGATTCGGGCGTGCCGGAGATGCCAGGCAATTCCGCGTCACCCCTCGCGACGATGCCGCTTGAACAGCCGCTCTCTGGCTCTGCGACGGTAATTAAAGTCAACCGGCCCCGGGCGGGGCGCTGGTCGCGCAAGATTCTCTGGCTGGTGGTGCTGTTCATCATCCTGGCTGTCGTGATGCTGTGGATTCTGTTGCAACTGCAAGCGTAGGACGATGAGTCACAGGCTGTGACTATGCAGTCGATTTTGATGGGCGTGTCCGACACGTGTATTCATCTGGTTACCAGAAGACGTAACGCGTTGAGGGGGAATTGTGGATCGTTCTGGAACACCAATGCGCACAGCAACGGCCGGGATCGATAGTCGTCCGATGGGTGATCGCTCGGCCCTGGTGGTCGATGTTGATTTCCATACGGCCCGCGCGGTGTTGTTGGCCCGCGTCGATGACCAGTATCGTTTTGTCTCCTCCTATACCGTGCCGTCGTCCGCGATGCCACCGATCGATGATGCTTCGGTCGGAGCGAAACAGGTGATTCGCGGGATCGAAGAACATATTGGGTTGTTCCTCGTCGGGCCGGATGGCATCGAAGTCCCGAGTTCAGGCGACCACGGAGTCGATGTATTCGCGCTGACCGGCCAGCCGGTCGCGCCGATCCGGCTCAGCGCAGTGTCCGTCGGCACATCGCCAATGCTCGTGCCGCTGGTTGCTGCCGCCCGCCGTACGGTGACGGTGGTGGATACGCTTAACGATCGAGTGCGGACGAGTGATGGTGTCCTCTCTGGTGTGCAGCTCGAAGCGGCACTTCGTGAGTTTCGCCCGGACGCCGTCATTCTGATTCAGGGAGATAGCGCCGAGGCAGAGTGGTCTACAGCCGTTGGGACGCTCTCCGGACTTGTCAATGACGAGGTGATCGGCCTGATTATCATCGTGGCGGCTGACTCATTCCAGCAACACTCGACCCAGGTCTTCGGCGAACGCGCCGACCTGCGCGGTATTGATCCATCTGAGTTTACGGTCGCGGATATTGGTGTCGCGCTTGAGACAGAACTGCAGGGACTGTACGAAGCTCGCGTCTCGCCAAACACACTCGTAGCATCGGTAGATTCGACGCGGTACGTATCGCGCGTGCGCGCTGTCGATCTCGTCACCCGTTTCATCGCGCGGCGTCGGGAGCAGGCGGTCAGCTACATTGACATGGCGGACGGGCTGGTGCTGCACTGGGCGAATATGGATGCAAGCGATGTTGTCGTGCGTCCGGACGTCGATGTGTTCCGAAACGTTCGCTCCGTCTTTGACCATGATCTGTCCGCCGTCGCGCAGTGGTTGCCGACCAGCGTGTCGTCCGAGGATGTCTCGCATTGGGTACTCAATCGTGCCCTTCGACCGCATACCTTGGCGGATATGCCGCACGACAGTGCAATCGAGCGAGCCGTCCTGCTGGAGCAGACGCGTTCGATCTGGACTGGAATGGCAGCAGGACCTGAAAGCTGGATCGATACGATCGTCGCTGGTCGGCCATTCACGACGATGCCGCAACCGGGATTGGCCGCGCTGACGTTGCTCGATCTCTTCCAGCCAGATCCGGAGGGGGGAGTCGTCGAACTGCTGCTGGATACTGACGGCATTGTCCCAGCTGCTGGCGCCATCGGGGAGCGTAGTCCGGCGATCGCTACTGACGTGATCGAGAACGATCTGCTCTTCCCATTCGCGACGGCGTTGATTGTCAGGGGAAGCGGAACCAATGGAGAACTCGCAGTACGCGGTCATATCGTTCAGGACAATGGGGAGACTGTACGGTTCACCGTCCCATTCGGTGGCTTACACCACATCCCAGTCGTAGCTGAATCGAGTTTGACACTGTCGCTGACCTGTGAGTCGGGTTACACGATCGGTGGGCAGACGAGCCTTGCCGATGTCTCTGTTGGTCCGGAGGGAATGCTGCGTGGTGGCGACTTCGGCGTGATCATTGACGCACGCGGTCGTGGCGCGACCGGGATGGGTCACGGTGCAGCGCGCGTCAAAAACTGGTTCGATGACCTCGGCGTACTGACGTCTGAGTCCCAGTAGTCTGTCAATTTCGATCTGAAGGAGTGTGCAGGGTGTGGACGTTCCCGACGTTGGAGCCAGCGATGGTTTCTGGCGGCTCATTTGTGCTGGATCGCCTGCTCGACCGACCCGGCGAAGTATTGGTTCGTGTCGGTGATGCCGTCGCGCCGGACACGGTTGTTGCGAAGGCCAACGCGGCTGAGAAGCCGATGATGCTGTTTGTCGCCAGCGAACTCGGCGTCCCGAACGACAACGTTCAGCGCTACCTGACCCGGCCAGTTGGATCGACGTTCAGCGCTGGCGATGTCATCGCGCGGGCGCGGCGGAGTCTGCGGACCGTCTCTGTCACCGCGCCATCCGCTGGAACATTGCTCAGCGTCGACGAATCGACTGGCACTGTGACATTCTCGGTGTCATCGGGACTTGATGCGTTGCATGCACTCCTGCATGGCGAGGTTGAGCGCATCATCCCCGACCACGGCGCAGTCATCCGCTCGACCGGCTCACGCATGTTCGGCATTCTGGGATTCGGCGAGGACGCGATCGGCGAGCTCGTGTTCGGCCCTGACCGGCCCGACCGGGAGGTAACCCCGGACGCCGTGCGGGATATTTGGCGCGGGAAAATCGTCGTCTGCGGCATGACGGTCGGTGTCCCAGTATTGCAGAAGCTCAAGCAGGTCGGCGTCGTTGGGATCATCGTCGGGAGTCTTGCCGAATCCGATGTCCGGCGCTTCCTCACCACAGGTACGGCTCAATCTGGTTCAACAGCGACGGAGGTTCCGCAGCGCGTGTTCTGGGGCAGCCGGCATCCCGATGCTGCGTTTGCCGCGACCGCTCCCGACGCGCCGTTCGTCATTGTTGCCACTGAGGGATTTGGTCGCATCCCAATGGCCGAGCCGATGTTCAGCTTCCTGCGCCAGTACGAGGGCCAGATCGCATCGGTGAAGGCAACCACCAGCGTTGGGGATCAGCTGAAACGTCCGGAGATATACGTCACCGGAGACAATCAGGCGGTAGGCGATCGCGTGACCGACGAACTCGCTCCGAATCGAACCGTGCGCCTCACCGCCAGCCGTGAACTCGGCACTGTCGTAACCTGCGAAACCGGCAGCTTCTCACGCTACAACTCCGCTGGCGTGGCCGAGAGTGTCACTGTTGTGCGCCTGAACAGTGGAGATGTGCGCACCGTGCCGGTCGCGAACGTAGAGGTGTTGGGGTAGAGACCTAACCCCCCGGCCCCCCTTCCCTTGGAGGGAAGGGGGGCCGGGGGGTTGGAAATTGCCAGCTCCGACAGCAACACCGGCGTAACGACAGACCCCCCTTCCCTCCAAGGGAAGGGGGAGGGAAGGGGGGTCTTTACCCGACTTCGCGGAACTCGCCTTCGACGGTGGCTTCTTCGTCGGCGTGCTGGCCGGTACCCATGTCAGGGCCATCGGGGTCCATTGTGGGTCCGTCGGCTTCGGCTTGCTCGTACATAGCGGCACCGGCCCTCGAGAGGGC
>Ga0136611_10001597_pt1 | contig 15799 bp, 15 predicted proteins | sample AntDrymUQ2232306_2_FD_106645 | JGI IMG/M metagenome (GOLD analysis project Ga0136611, IMG submission 106645) | Polar desert sand microbial communities from Dry Valleys, Antarctica - metaG UQ223 (23.06) | ecosystem: Environmental > Terrestrial > Soil > Desert | place: Antarctica: Dry Valley...
CGTACCAGCGCGACCCCGAGACGCTCGCCCGGCCGTGGGCGATCCCCGGGACGCCGGGCTTGATGCACCGCGTCGGCGGGCTCGAGAAGGCCGACGGCCGCGGCGACATCGACTACACGCCGGCGAACCACGAGCGGATGGTCCACCTGCGGGCGGCGAAGATCGCCGGCATCGCCAACGACATCCCGCCGGCCGTCGCCGTCGGTGACGAGGACGCCGACGTCTGCATCCTCGGCTGGGGCTCGACGTGGGCGGCGATCGACGCCGCGGTGCAGCGAACGCGACGGCGAGGGTTGAAGGTCGCCTGGGTGCACCTCGTGCACGTCCACCCGCTGCCGGCGAACCTCGGCGAGCTGTTGAAGCGCTTCCGCAAGGTGATCGTGCCGGAGCTCAACCTCGGGCAGATGTGCCGCATCGTGCGTGCCGAGTATCTGGTGGACGCGAAGGCGCTGACGAAGGTCCAGGGTCTGCCGTTCACGTCGGCTGAGATCGAGGCGGCGATCGAAGCCGCCATGCCAGTCGCAGCCGGACCCACAGCAGCCGGACCCACAGCAGAGGGAGTCGCGTCATGACCGACGTCGCAGTGCCGTTGACGACGAAGAAAGACTGGACGAGCGACCAGGAGGTGCGCTGGTGTCCGGGGTGTGGCGACTACGGCATCCTGCTCGCCGTCCAGCAGCTCATGCCTGAGCTCGGCATCAAGCCGGAGAACACGGTGTTCGTGTCGGGGATCGGCTGCTCGAGCCGCTTCCCGTACTACATGAACACCTACGGCGTGCACAGCATCCACGGCCGTGCGCCTGCGATCGCGACGGGCATCGCAGTCGCGAGGCCGGACCTCGACGTGTGGGTCGTCACCGGTGACGGCGACGGGCTCTCGATCGGCGGCAACCACCTGATCCACGCGCTGCGCCGCAACGTCAACCTCAAGATCCTGCTGTTCAACAACCAGATCTACGGGCTCACCAAGGGGCAGTACTCACCGACGTCCGAGTTCGGCAAGGTCACGAAGTCGACACCGCTCGGGTCGATCGACTCCCCGTTCAACCCGCTCGCTGTCGCGCTCGGTGCAGAGGCCAGCTTCGTCGCGAGGACCCACGACCTCGATCGCAAGCACATGCAGGAGACGTTCCGCGCCGCGCACGCGCATCGCGGCGCGTCGTTCGTCGAGATCCTCCAGAACTGCAACGTCTTCAACGACGGCGCGTTCGACGACGTGCTCAGCCGCAAGGTGCGCGAGGAGATGCTGATCGACCTGAAGCACGGGGAGCCGGTCCGCTTCGGTGCGGACGGGCACGCCGGCGTCGTGATGGGCCCGGACGGACAGCTGCGGATCGTCGAGGTCGCGGACGTCGGCGTCGACGCGCTGCTCGTCCATGACGCGCACCGCCACGACCCGAGCCTCGCCTTCGCGCTCGCTCGTCTCGCGCACGACGTCCACTCGCCGACCCCGTTCGGTGTCTTCCGCGACATCGACCGCCCCGACTACGGCGGACTCGTCGAGCGCCAACTCGTCGATGCCTCCAGCAAGAAAGGCCCCGGCGACCTCAGGTCGTTGCTCCAGTCCGGCGGCACCTGGCAGGTCGCTTAGCCAGGTCCCTGGCCGACGTAGCGGCCGCAGTTGGCGAAGATCCGGCTGACCGTCGCGCGGACGACGAGATCGGCATCGGGGTCCTCGCGCAGCCACTCCGGGTCGCGGAGGAGCTCAGCCGTCGCGTGGACCCGCAGCCGCCGCGGCTCGTCGAGGTCGACGAACAGCATCCCGATCCTCGGATTCCCTTCGATGTTGCCGAGCGACAGGTACATCCCGTTGCCGTCGTAGCTCGGGAACACGAGCGTCGTCTCGTCGATGACCCGAACGAACCCCCGCCGACCACCCTTGTGAGACACGGTTGGCTCCCCGTCCCCGTCGACGGTGGCGAGGAAGAAGAACGAGCGCGACTCGATGAACGTGCGTGCCCGCTCGTCGATCACCGACTTGACCACGACAGCCTCGGCGAGGTCGGCCTTCTGCCGGGAGTTGAACTCGTCCTGCAGAGCTCGCTGCTCTGCGCCGTAGAAGGCATCCATCGCTCGTCCTCGCTACGCGATCTGCGCTCCAGACAGTAGCCACCCCCGAACGGGCTGACTCTTGGCTAACGTCCCTTCCCGGTGTCGGGCGACACCGGGAAGGGAGGCGTGCCATGTCCGCTGAATCATCGGGGACACGTCGTGTCGGGGCGGCGATCGCCGCCGCGTCGATTCTCGGATCGCTGACCGCGTGCGGCAGCGACGACGACAGCGAGGCGACGACACCGAACGACTCGACATCTGCGTCCACCGCCGGTGCGGCCACGGGTGAGTTCCGCAACCTTGCCGACGATGAGTCGATCCGCACGAAGGAGTACGTCGGGGCCGTGCCGGACACGGAGGCGTACGTCGCGTTCGCGATCTCGCGCGCGGTCGACAACGACGCGCTCGCCGGTGGTCAGGCGTACTTCTGTGACGGCGCGTCCGTCGCGAAGTGGTTCTCGCTGACGCCACGCGACGGAGCGCTCGAGTTCGTCGCCGCAGACGGCCAGACGTTCGTCGCCGAGATCGCCGACGACGGCTCGATCAGCGCCACCACCGCGATCGCCGGCGCCGACCACTCGTTCACCGCGAGCGAGGTCCCCGCCGACGGAGAGGCCGGGCTCTACCTCGCCGACCACGTCATCGACCCCGACCTCGCTCTCGACGAGCGCGGCGGCTGGATCGTTCTCGCCGATGGGACGCAGCGTGGCGCGATCAAGGGTGGGTCGACGATCCTCCCCGGCTCGCCGCTGACGCTGAGCACCAGCACCGTGTCTGTGAGCGGACGAAACATCCTCCTGCGTGCGATTTCGGAGATCATCGGTCTCGACAAGAAGTGAGCCCGGGCATGCTCCCGGTCTGCTTCCTCCACATCCCGAAGACCTCCGGCACCTCGGTCGCGCTCTACCTGCACGGTCAATTCTCGGCTCCCGAGGCATGTCCCGCCCGCACGGCCGACGAGTACGAGGCGCTCGGGGTCGCCCGACTCGCCGAGTTCCGCCTCTTCCACGCCGAGACGAGTGCCGCTGTGCTCGGGCTGCTGCCTGCCGGGACGCCGGTCGTGACGCTCCTGCGCGAGCCGATGGCACGCGCGGTGTCGTACTGGAGCTACATCCAGCGACTGCCGGAGCACCGGCTGCACGAGCAGTTCCAGCGTGAGCACGGCACGTTCGAGGCGTTCCTCGCCGCGTCGCCGACGAACCCGGTCGCGCGTCTCCTCGCGGCCCCAGCCGATGGAGCCGTCACGAGCACGTGGGAGCCGCATCCGGAGACCGACTGCTCGGAGGACGAGCTGTTCGAACGGGCGCGGGCGCGACTGGAGGCGTGCGCGGCGGTCGGCGTCACCGAGCGTCACGACGACACGGTTGCGCTTGTCGCGCACGTCATCGGCGCGGCTCCGCCTGCCCGGCTCCCGGTCACGAACGCTGCGCCGCGGCCGCTGCGCTACGTCCCGACGGACGCGGAGCAGTCGCTGTTCACGCGTCACAACGCGGTGGACATCGCGCTGCATCGGTGCGCAATCGAGATGCTCGACCGGCAGCTGCAGCTCACCGACGCGCGGGTCCGTGGCGCTGCGTACGAGAGCCGGATCGCGAGCAGGACTGCCCCGCTCGCAGGGCGCCTGGTCGTCGACCTCTGCGGTCCGCTCAGCGGGTCGGGCTGGCTACGCGTCGTCGAGACCGAGCTCGGTCCGATGCGCCCGCTCGGGCTCGGCGGTGAGGCGACGATCGATCTTCCCGTCCGCCTCGGTCGCTTCACGAAGCTCGAGCTGACGTGTCCTGCAGTTTCCAGCGCCGAGGCGCTCGAGCAGCTGAGGATCGAGGTCGACGGCACTCAGGTCCCGTTCGGGCTGCGACCCGACCCGTGCGGGGTGACGATCCACGCCGCACTCCCGGCGAGCTCTCCCGACGCGCCGTTCACAAGGATCGCGTTCCGCACGTCGGGCGGTGTGCCGGTGCCGGACGGACACACCGGCGCGCGGTCGAACCTCGACGCGACCCTCGGAGTCAGCCGCTTGGAGCTGATCCCGTACGACGCGCAGTCGATCCGCGCATCCGCGCCACGCGGTGGGCGTGCGACCAAGGTCGGTGGATCGTCGCAGGTGCTCTGGCAGTCGAGCCCGACGTGGACGATCGCGCCAGACCTGCAACGCACGCTCGACGCGCTCGACCTGTGGGACAACGTCGAGCAGTTGCAGCGCGACGGGTACACCGTCGTCCCGGAGGCGATCCCGCCCGAGATCGTCCGCCGTGCCCGGGAGAGCATCGTCCGGCTCGCGACCGGGACGAACCACCGCACGCGCCGCGCGGACGTCCTGATGCCGCTGCGTGTCGATCCGCAGTTCGTCGACCTGCTCCTCCATCCAGTGCAGCTCGCGCTCGGCGATGTCGTCTGCGGCAAGGGCCTGCTCGACGCGCAGAGCGGATACATCCGCGATCGCACCAGCAACCCGCAGGGCCTCCACTGCGAGAACGCGGTGTGGATGCCCGCGCCCTACCCCGATCACCACTGGGTCTGCTCGGTGATGCTGACGCTCGACGCGTTCGACGTGACGAACGGCGGGACGTGCTTCGTGCCGGGGAGCCATCTCACCCGCCGCGACCCGACGGAGGAGGAGTCGCTCACGCTCACGGGCGTGGTCACTCCCGAGGTGCCGCCCGGCTCGCTCATCGTGTGGCTCGGTGGGACGTGGCACGGCGCACATCAGCGCACGAACGCCGGCGAGCGGGTGAGCGTGCTCACGATCCTCACCCGGCCGTCGTTGCGCCCGACGCAGAACGTCCGCGGCGTGCCCGACGCGCTGCTCGTCAGCGACGAGCTGCGCCTGCGGCTGCGCAGAAGCGATCCGTTCGACCACGACGGGCGGCACATGGAGGATCCGTCGGCGATGCTGGGCTGGATCCGTAACCTGCCGGTCGATGGGGCGGTGAGCTGCGGCTGGGGGGAGACGACCCCCCGCCCCGTGCCGGCGTTGTGACGACGGAGCTCGCCGCGAACCGGATCGCCTCGGCGCGAGCGCGGTACGCACTCGAACGGGACAAGCGACTGCGGCCGGACGGGAACGATCAGTACCTCGCGGTCTCGGGTGACCTCGCCCGCTTCGCAACCGACCCGTTCACGCCGCGGCGCGAGCGGGAGGCGGTCGAGACCGACGTCGACGTGGTGATCGTCGGAGGTGGGTTCGGCGGACTGCTCCTCGGCGCGCAGTTGCAGAAGATGGGGATCGACGACGTCTGCATCGTCGACCGGGCAGCGGACTTCGGTGGAACCTGGTACTGGAACCGCTATCCGGGCGTGCGCTGCGACGTCGACGCCTACATCTACCTTCCGTTGTTGGAGGAGCTCGGCGCGATGCCGAGCGAGAAGTACGCGACCGGGGCGGAGATCCTCGGCCACAGCCGCGCGATCGCACGCCAATTCGGCCTCGAACGACACGCGCTGCTCCAGACCGAGGTCAGCGAGTGCCGCTGGGACGACAGCGGTCGCCGCTGGCAGGTGTCGACGGATCGCGGGGACATGCTTCGCGCCCGATTCGTCTGCCTTGCGACCGGGCCGATGAGCCGCCCGAAGCTCCCTGGCATCGATGGGATCGAGACGTTCGCCGGAGCGTCGTTCCACACCACCCGCTGGGACTACTCGTACACGGGTGGCAACGCCGATGGCGGGCTGGTCGGCCTGCGCGGAAGGCGCGTGGGTGTCATCGGGACCGGCGCGAGCGCCGTCCAGTGCGTGCCCCATCTCGCCGAGTTCGCCGAGGACCTGTTCGTGTTCCAGCGCACGCCGTCCTCGGTCGACGTGCGCGTCGACGCGCCGACCGACCCGCGCTGGGTCGAGTCGCTGGAACCTGGATGGCAGCGACGAAGGATCGAGAACTTCAACAACTTCTTCTCCGGCATCTACGAGGAGGACGATCTCGTGGACGACGCGTGGACCGACCTCACCCACATCGTGCTCGCCCTGTCAGCGGACGAATCGACCTCCCTCGATGGCTCAGTCCACACCGCCGACACGGTCGTCGAGGCGGCCGACCTCGCGAAGATGGATCAGCTCAGGGCGCGGATCGACGAGTTCGTCACCGATCCCGCCACCGCAGCAGCACTCAAGCCCTACTACCGCTTGTTCTGCAAGCGACCCTGCTTCTCGAACGACTACCTCGAGACGTTCAATCGATCGTGACGCTGGTCGACACCGACGGCCGCGGGCCCGATCGAATCACGCCGCGCGGGGTCGTCGTCGGGGAGGTCGAGATCCCGCTCGACTGCCTCGTGTTCGCGACCGGCTTCTCCGTCGGTGCCGACTCCATGCTCGGGTCGGGAGTGGTAGTGATCGGGCGGGACGGGATCTCGCTCGTGGAGAAGTGGTCCGCAGAGCCGGCGTCACTTCACGGCATCGCGAGCAATGGCTTCCCGAACCTGTTCGTGCTCCGCGCCGCGCAGGCCGCGTTCACCGTCAACTTTCCCCATCTCCTCGACGAGCAGAGCCGCCACGTCGCCTACATCGTCGCCGAAGCCGCAGCTCGCGACGCGACGGTTGTCGAGGCGTCACGGGAGGCCGAGGACGAGTGGGTCGCGGCGATCACCGCGCGAGCGGGGACCAGCGTGACCTTCCACTCGACGTGCACACCCGGATACTTCAACAACGAGGGCCACGCCGACGACCGCGATTCGCGCACCAGCTTCTACGGTGCCGGGAGCGCGGCCTACTTCGGCGAGCTCGCCCGCTGGCGCGCCGACGGGACGTTGGGCGGTCTCGAGTTGCGGAGCGGCCAGTGAGCGACGTGCAGCGACTCGGACTCACGGTCTGGTTCACCGGCCTCCCCGCGGCCGGCAAGTCGACCCTGGCGCGGGCGGTCGAGGATCGGCTGCGACGAGACGGGACGGGCGCGGCAGTGCTCGACGGCGACGAGATGCGGGCGACCATCTGTCGCGACCTCGGGTTCTCGCTCTCGGATCGTGCCGAGAACCTCCGTCGTATCGCCTATGTGGCGCGACTGATGGTCGAGTCGGGGCTCGTCGTCGTCGTGGCGACGATCAGCCCGATGGCCGAGCATCGCGGGATCGCGCGAGAGATCCACGAGGGAGTCAGGTTCGTCGAGGTCCACCTCGATACGCCCCTCGCTCTTTGTGTGGCGCGTGATCCGAAGCGGCTCTACGCGCGGGCGCTGGCCGGCGAGCTGACCGACTTCACGGGGATCGACGGACCGTACGAGCCACCGACGCAGCCGGAAGCGGTGATCGACGGCACGACTGCCCTCGCGGAGCAGGTCGCGACAGTGCTGCGGCTCGTGTCCGAGACGAAGCTCAGTAGCAGTAGCGATCGGCGACGCTGAGGGCGTCGTCGATGATCGCCAGCCCCTGCCGCACGTCGTCGACGCTGGTGTTGCACGGGGGAACGACGTGCAGGCGGTTGAAGTGGGTGAACGGCCAGAGACCGGCCGCCTTGCATGCGGCCGCCACCTCGGCCATCGGCTTGGCGTCGGCACCCGCAGCGTTGTACGGCACGAGCGGCTCGCGCGTCGACTGATCGCGCACGAGCTCGATCGCCCAGAACACGCCGAGCCCGCGCACGTCGCCGACGCTCGCATGCCGGCTCGCGATGAACTCGAGCTCCGGGCCGATCACGTCCTCACCGAGCATCCGCGCGTGCTCGATGATTCCCTCCTCCTTGAAGATGTTGATGCTCGCGACCACCGATGCGCACGCCAGCGGGTGCCCGGAGTAGGTGAGCCCGCCGGGGAAGGCGCGGTCGCGGAACGTGTCGGCGACGTGCTGGCCGATGACGACGCCGCCGATCGGGATGTAGCCGCTGTTCGAACCCTTCGCGAAGCAGACGAGGTCGGGACGGACACCCCACTTGTGGAACGCGAACCACTCGCCGCAGCGGCCGAAGCCGGCCATCACCTCGTCGAGGATCAGCATGATCCCGTTGCGGTCGCAGAGCTCGCGCACGCCGGCGAGGTAGCCGTCCGGCGGGACGAGGATGCCGTTCGTGCCGACGACGGTCTCCAGGATGATCGCCGCGACGTTCTGGCCGCCCTCGACCATCAGCACGTCCCGCAGGTGCGCGAGCGCGCGTTCGGACTCGTCGGCCTCCGACGTCGAGTGGAATGCGCTGCGGTACGGGTACGGCCCCCAGAACTTCACGACCCCTGGCATCGACGGCTCGCTCGGCCAGCGCCGGGGGTCGCCGGTGAGCGTGATCGCGCCGGCCGTCGCCCCGTGGTAGCTGCGGTACGTCGTCAGGACCTTGTGCCGGCCCGTGTGCAGGCGCGCCATACGGACCGCGTTCTCCGTCGCCTCGGCGCCGCCGTTCGTGAAGAACACCATGTCGAGGTCGAGGTCACCGTTGATGTTCGCCGCCTCGCAGATCAGCCGAGCGGCCTCGCTGCGCGCCTCGTTCGCGTGGAACGGTGCGACGGTGCACAGCGTCGCCGCCTGCTGCTGGATCGCAGCGACGAGCTTCGGATGCTGATGGCCGATGTTGACGTTCACGAGCTGGCTCGAGAAGTCGAGGTAGCGCTTGCCGCTCTCGTCCCAGAACCAGCTGCCCTCCGCGCCGGCCACGACGAGCGGATCGAGTGCGCCCTGCGCGCTCCAGGAGTGGAAGACGTGGGCGCGGTCGTTGGTGTAGGCGTCCGAGCGGCGGGTCTCTGTCGTCGTCATGATGCGAGCTCCCGATGGAGGAAGGCGGTGACCTCTGGCCAGATCTTCGCAGCGAGCTCCTCGTCGAGTGTGCCCATCGCGTTGTGCGGCCCCATGAACGCGTGGCCGGTGCCCGGGTGGACGGTGAGCTGAACGTCCTTGCCCATCGCCTGCAGCTTCGCCTCGAGCGCCTTCGCCGCATCAGGGCCGAAGAAGTCGTCGTTCTCGGCCATGTGCCCGCGGATCACGGCGGTGAGGTTCGACCAGTCGGGCTCACCGTCACCCTGGGGAAACCCGTAGAACGGGACGGCCGCCTTGACCTTGTCGCCGCGAAGGGCGGCGAGGACGAACGAGAGCATCCCGCCCATGCAGAACCCGACGACGCCGATGCCGCTCCCGGTCACCGAGGGGTGGCCTGCGAGGTGGTCGACGGCTCCGCTCATGTCGCGTGCGGCACGGTCGGCCGGCAGCGTCGACATCAGATGCCCGGCCTTGTCCATCTCGTCGTGCTGTGCGAGCTCGCCGTGGTAGAGGTCCGGGACGAGAGCCATGAAGCCGGCCTCGCCGAGCCGCCGGCCCATCTCACGGATGCCGGAATCGACGCCCCACCACTCCTGGATCACGATCACGCCGGGACCCGACCCGCTGTCCGGCGGGTACAGGTACCCGGCAGCGGTGCTCCCGTTGCTCTTGAACTCCACCTTCTCCTCAGCCATTCGACGAAGCTAGCCGCGCCGCCGAGACCTGCGTGTGGGCGCGAACTCGCACATGTGCGCGGTTCGCGCCCACACGCAGGTCTCAGAGCGCTGCGATGGCGTCGGCGACGGCGAGCGTCCGTTGCGCGTTCGCAACGTGGAGGTTCTCGATCATCCGGCCGTCGACGGTGACGACGCCCTTCTTCTCACGCAGCCCCTCCTCGAACGCGTCGATGACGCGGCGTGCGTACTCGACCTCGTCGGCCGTGGGGGCCCAGACGTCGTTGGCGATGTCGACCTGGCCCGGGTGGATCAACGTCTTGCCGTCGAAGCCCATCTCCGCGCCCTGCACGCACTCGGCGCGGAACCCATCGAGATCCTTCACGTCGTTGTACACGCCGTCGAGGATCGCCTTGCCCGCCTCACGCGCCGCGGCGAGCGCGGTGGCGAGATGGGGGAGCAGCGGGTGCCGGCTCGGGACGAGCTTCGCCCGCAGCTCGCGCGCCAGGTCGTTCGTGCCCATCACGAGGAGCTCGACGCGCGGGTGCGCCGCGATGGCGCGGACGTCGAAGATCGCTCTCGGCGTCTCGATCATCGCCCAGATCCGCATCTCCGCCGGCGCGCCCCCCTTGTCGAGCAGCGACGACACCTCGTCGACGTACGCGACGGATCCGACCTTGGGGATCACGACCGACGCAGCGCCCGAACCGGCCGCCGCAGCGATGTCGCTCGCACCCCACGGTGTGTCGAGGCCGTTGCAGCGGATCGTCAGCTCACTCCGCCCGTACTCGCCGGACGAGGCGGCGGCGGCGGCCTGCCCGCGCGCGGCATCCTTCGCGTCAGGAGCGACCGCGTCCTCGAGGTCGAAGATGATCGCGTCGGCGTCGATCGTCTTCGCCTTCTCGAGCGCGCGCTCGTTCGCCGCCGGCATGTACAGCACCGACCGGCGCGGCCGCAGCGTCGCGCTCATGACGCGAACCCGTACGCCGAGGCGAGCTCGGGGTCGCGAGCCGCGAGCTGACGGGCGAGCTCGACGACGACCTTGCACTGCTTCACGGAGGCGTCGTCCTCCATCTTCCCGTCGAGCAGCACTGCCCCTGTGCCGTCGCCCATCGCGTCGATGACGCGCTGCGCCTGTGCGACGTCCGCGGGTCGCGGGCTGAACACGCGCTTTGCGATCGCGATCTGCGCCGGGTGCAAGCTCCATGCGCCGACGCAGCCGAGCAGGTAGGCGTTGCGGAACTGGTCCTCGCACGCGACGGTGTCCTGGATGTCGCCGAAGGGCCCGTAGAAGGGGAGGATCCCGAACGTCGCACACGCGTCGACCATCCGGGCGATCGTGTAGTGCCACAGGTCCTGCTGGTACGTCGGGCGTGGTGCGTCAGGGTTGGCCGCGTCGGGGTCGGCGCGCACGATGTAGTCGGGGTGGCCGCCGCCGACGCGCGTCGTCTTCATCCGCCGGTTCGCAGCGAGGTCCGCGGGCCCGAGCGACAGGCCCTGCATGCGCGGCGACGCGCCGCAGATCTCCTCGATGTTCGCGACGCCGCGTGCGGTCTCGAGGATCGCGTGGACGAGCAGCGGCTTCTGCAAGCCGGCCTTCGCCTCGAGTTGCGCGAGCAGCCGGTCGACGTAGTGGATGTCCTCCGGTCCCTCGACCTTGGGGATCATGATCACGTCGAGCTTGTCGCCGATCTCGGTGACGAGCGTGATGATGTCGTCGAGGCCCCACGGCGAGTCGAGGCTGTTGACGCGGGTCCACAGCTGCGTGTCGCCGAGGTCGTGGTTCTTGCCGACCTCGACGAGTCCGGCGCGGGCGTTCTCCTTCTCCGCCATCGGGATCGCGTCCTCGAGGTTGCCGAGCAGGATGTCGACCTGCGCAGCCATCTCCGGCACCTTCGCGACCATCTTCTGGTTGTGCGGCGGGAAGAAGTGGATGACCCGGCTCGGCCGGAACGGGATCTCGCGGATGGGCTCCGGCGCACCGACGGCGAGTGGTCTGAAGAAGTCTCGTGAGCTTCGCACGGTGCCAGGGTAGGCGGGGCATGATGTGGCCTCCCATATGGAGACCAGCCTCACGAACTTCGACGCGATCCTGTTCGACGCCGGCGGGATCCTCGTGCTGCCCGACCCGACGGTGCTCGGTCCGCTGCTCGAGTACTACGGCGGCGACCCGTCGGTTCCGCGCCACGTCCGCGCCCACTACTTCGCGATGGCAGTGAAGAGCGCAGCCGGCGCGGCGGAGTCGTTCTGGGACGAGTACGACCTCGCGTACGTGGAGTCGGTCGGCGTGCCGGCGGAGGAGCAGGTCGCGGCGGCACATGCGCTCGGCCGCACCCGCAACGCGCTGCTGTGGCGGTGGCCGATCCGCGAGAGCATGGACGCGCTGCGCGAGCTCGAGCGGCGGGAGGTGCCGATCGGTGTGGTTTCGAACGCGAGTGGGCAGATCGAGGAGGTGCTGTCGCGCAGCGGTGTCTGCCAGGTCGGGGAGGGGCGGGGCTGCAGCATGCGGGTGATCGTCGACAGCCACGTCGTCGGGTTCACGAAGCCCGACCCGCGCATCTTCGACCCTGCGCTCGTGCACTTCCCGGAGATCGACCGCAGCCGAATCGCGTACGTCGGCGACTCCGTCTCGATGGACATCGAGGGCGGTCGCGCTGCGGGGCTCCACCCGATCCTGCTCGACCCGTTCGACGACCATGACGGCGCCGACTTCGACCGTGTCCGATCGCTGTCGGAGCTCCTGTGAGGATGTGCCCGTGAACGGGGACCGGGTCTCGCCGCAGTGGCGGCAGTGGCGATCGCAGATGGACCTCGACGAGTACGAGGCGCGTTTCGGGCGACCCGACTCGCACGGCGAGGCGGACTTCGTGCAGTCGTTGTTCGCGAAGCAGGGCGGTACAGGTTCGGTGCTCGACGCCGGCTGTGGCACGGGCCGGCTCGCGATCGAGCTGCACAAGCGCGGCATGCGCCTCGTCGGCGTCGACCTCGACGAGGACCTGCTCGCCCGTGCGCAGCAGAAGGCGCCCGAGATTCGCTGGGCGCTCGCCGATCTGGCGGACATGGAGCTGGCACGCGACTTCGACGTCGTCGTGATGGCCGGCAACGTGATGCTGTTCTGCCGCGTCGAGAAGCGGGCCGACGTCATCCACGGTTGTGCGCGCCACCTCAAGCCCGGCGCTGTGCTCGTGTCCGGCTTCAGCACGCAGATCGGCGACATCGAGCCGCTCTCGATCGAGACCTACGACGACCTCTGCGAATCCGCGGGGCTCACGCTCACCGAGCGCTGGTCCACCTGGGACCGCCAGCCGTACGTGACCGGCGGCGACTACGCCGTCTCGGTCCACCACAGCTCGGCGCGCTGACGAAGTCTGACGCTGTCAGGAAAACGTGCCCTACAGGGCGCAGTTTTCTGACAGCGTCGAAGAACGCGCGGCCTTCGCGACGTTGTCGGACAGGCGGCGGGCGATCACCTTGAGACACAGCGTCTCGTCGGCGCCCTCGAAGATGCTGAGCACACGCGCGTCGACGTAGAGCCGGCTGACGGGGTACTCCTCGGCGTAGCCGTAGCCGCCGTGGATCTGCATCGCTTCACGCGCGACCCACTCGGCCGCCTTGCACACGTAGGCCTTCACCATGCTGGCCTCCATCGCGCCCTCGCCCTTGGCCATCATCTTCGCGACGGCGTAGCTGAACTGGCGGCCGGCCTGGACGAGCACCGCCATCCGACCGAGCTTGACCTTGGTGAGCTCGTACTCGGAGATCGCCGACCCGAAGACCTTGCGGTTGCGGGCGTAGTCGAGTGCCGCCTCGTACGACGCCTGCATCACGCCGACCGCGCGTGCGGCGGTCTGCAGACGGCCGTTCTCGAAGCCCTCCATCTGGTAGTAGAAGCCCTTGCCGAGCCCCTCCGCCTCGCCGATCAGGTTCTCCGCCGGCACCCACCAGTTGTCGAGCGCGACCTCGTAGCTGTGCATGCCGCGGTAGCCGATCGTGTCGATCGGGCGGCCCTCCATCTTCCCGCCGGAGAAGGTTCCGTCGCTGTCCTGCGTGAACTCGAACCCGTGACCCTCGCCCCGCGGCTTCGGCACGATGAACAGGCTCAGCCCGCGGTGTGCTTTCGACCGGTCGGGATCAGTCCTGGCGAGCAGCATCAGCACGTCCGCACGCGCGCCGAACGTGCACCACGTCTTCACGCCGTTGATGACGTAGCCCGCAGCGCCGCCCGGACCCTCCGCCGGTGTGGCCGTCACCTTCAGGCCGGCGACGTCGCTGCCGAAGTCCGGCTCGGTCACCGCGACCGCGGCCATGACCTCGGCCGTCGCGAGCTTCGGCAGCCACTCGTTCTTCTGCGCCTCCGTCCCGCCCTTCACCAGCGCGCGGGTGAGGATCTCCGGCCGCGTGATGAGCGAGCCGCCGATGCCGAGCGAGCCGCGACTGAGCTCCTCGGTCGCGACGACCATGCCCATGTACTCGCCGTCGCCGCCCTCGCTGTACCCGCCGTACTCGGCCGGCACGCTGAGCCCGAAGGCGCCCATCTCGGCGAGGCCCTGGATGAGCTCCTCCGGAACGTCGCTGTTCTCGCGGTGCACGTGCTCTGCGCGGGGTTTGATCTCGTTCTCGGCGAACGAGCGAAAGGTGTCCTGCACGAGCTCGAAGTCGCTGTCGAGGTGACGCGGTCCCGGCTGGTCGGCGAGCGCAGCCACGAACTCCGGAGCGCGGAACTTCTCCAGGAACGACTGTGTGTCGCGCAGCGGCGACTGGTCGACGCCCCATGCCGTCTCGCGGCCGGTGAGCCGCGTGATCAGGTCGTGCACCATGTCCGCCGTGAACGCGCACGTGATCCGTGCCTCGACGTCGCCCTTCGCGCCGTAGTCGACCAACGAGCGTGCCGTCTCGACCTGCGCAGAAGAGTGCGCGAGGTCGTATGCGAGCGTCTGGTTCTTGTCCGGCCCGCCGCTCGCGTGGAGATGACGGACCGCCGTGGCGACCACGCCGGTCGCCAGCTCGATCACCGCAGCGGCGGCGTCGAGGTCGGGCTCTGCGAGATCTCGAGCGGGGGAGTCGACGACAGTCACGGAGCGCATCGTAGTGAGGGCCCCCGATGACCCTGCCAAGCTCAGCCGGTGCAAAGCGACGTCAACAGCCTCTTCACGACGGACGGCGACTCGGTCGTCGCGACCGAGCTGTCGCGGGGCCCGTGGGACCCGCACGCCTGTCACGGTGGGCCGGTCTCGGCACTGCTCGTCGGCGCTGCAGAGCGTGCCGATGACGGGACGGGACCATGGCAGGTGGCACGTGTCACGGTCGAGCTCCTGCGCCCGGTGCCCGTGCTCGCACCGCTGCGTGTCTCCGTCGGGATCGAGCGGCCGGGACGCATGGTGTCGCTCGTCGCGTCGTCGGTCGCGACGGAGCAGGGCGTCGAGGTGGCGCGCGCCCGTGTCCTGCGGATCCGTCGCGCCGATGTCGCGCTGCCGGACCACGTGACCCTCGGTCCGCCGTTCGGCGAGCCGGGTGTCGGCGCGCGCAGCGTCGCTGGGTGGATGAGCGACGACATCGCGTTCGGCCGGAACGCGGTCGAGCTCGCGTTCGCCGGCGGTGCCTTCGACGCGCCCGGACCTGTCCAGATGTGGTGCCGCCTCGTCGTTCCCGTCTTCGCCGGTGAGGAGCCGACCGGTGCGCAGCGGGTGGTCTGCGCGGCCGACTTCAGCAACGGCGTCGCGAGCGAGCTCGACGCGCAGGAGATGATCTTCATCAACCCCGACCTGACGGCACACCTGCTCCGCCCGCCGGTCGGGGAGTGGATCGGCATCGACGCACGCTGTCACTACGGCACCGAGGGCGCCGGCGTCGCCGAAGCTGCCCTCTACGACGCCGCCGGCCGCCTCGGCCGCAGCGCCCAGAGCCTCCTCTTGGTGGCGCGATAGCCGGTTGGTCGTCCTCGCCGCGTGTGTCAGAGTGACCGGATGACCGGGAACGGCGAAGGCGCTGTCGCTGCGCGGATCTGCGTCTACTGCGGATCCAACGTCGGCAGCTCTCTCGAGTTCGTCGAGGCGGCGCAGCGGCTCGGCGAGGTGATGGCGCGGCGCAGCCTCGGACTCGTCTACGGCGGCGGGCACGTCGGGCTGATGGGCATCCTCGCCGACTCCGTCCTCGCGAACGGCGGCGAGGCGATCGGAGTGATCACCGACCAGCTGGTCGACGCCGAGGTGGCGCACGCCGGGCTCACGGCGCTCGAGATCGTCGGCACGATGCACGAGCGCAAGGCTCGCTTCGAGCAACTCTCGGAGAGCTTCATCGCCCTCCCGGGGGGATTCGGCACCCTCGAGGAGGTGTTCGAGATGCTGACCTGGAACCAGCTCGGCATCGTCCGCAAGCCGGTCGTGCTGCTCGACATCGGCCACTACTGGGCGC
>Ga0136611_10001598_pt1 | contig 15799 bp, 10 predicted proteins | sample AntDrymUQ2232306_2_FD_106645 | JGI IMG/M metagenome (GOLD analysis project Ga0136611, IMG submission 106645) | Polar desert sand microbial communities from Dry Valleys, Antarctica - metaG UQ223 (23.06) | ecosystem: Environmental > Terrestrial > Soil > Desert | place: Antarctica: Dry Valley...
CGACAGGGCGGCGTAGCGCACGGGGTTGAACGCCTTGAGCGACGCGACCGCCACTGGCTTAGCGGTGATGCCAACCCAGGCGTCGCCGGCCCTTACCAACTGTCCGTTCGACACTGCCCAGCCGATGTTCAGGTCGAAGAGATTCGACGGATTCAGCATCTCGACGACGATCGTGCCGCTGAACTTGGCGCGGTCTGCGGGCCGTCGCACGAGCAGACGCGTGGTATAGGGCGCGTTCGCAGTGCGGACAACGCCGGGCCCCGGTGCCGGCCAGTCGTAGACGTTAGCAAGGCCGCTGAAGAGGAACTCTTCCTCGACGTAGCCGACCTTTCGCAAGTCCGAGGGGGAGCGCGTGTGATCGGCGGCACCGAACGGATAGGACGCCGGAGACACCGGTAGTGGGCCGTCGGCTCTGAAAGACGGCGCTTGCGCCGACAGGGACGCCATTCCGGCAAGCACGAGCAGCGCCGCGGCCTGTAATAATCTTTTCATAACGTCGTAGTGTAACGCCGCCGAATCGGTGATCGAACAATTTGCGAAATCGATGATTCCGACGGCGATCGATGATCGTCGAGAGGTTCAACTCGACGGGCGCGACACCTTGACCCGAACCTAACCGCCGCCGGCCAACAGCTGGGAGCTTGCTTGAGCTTTCGCCGTGGCAATCGCGTCCTCCGGTACATCCACACTTCGGAGCTTGGCGAAGCGCAGGTCGAGAAATTCTCGGAGCGTGCCTGCCAAGCGGCGATCGAGCTCCTGCAGACTTGCATCGACCAACGGCTGAAACACGTCGGTGTGGCGAATTTCGGCGCCTGAAAGTGCATACCAAATGTCGGCGAGCTCTTCATTAGTCAGACGTTCAAATCGAGTATCCATAGTTATCAGGTTACCGCGCATTTCCGCCTAAGACCGAGAACGCCAGTAGCTCAGCCTTTGGCGACATCGCGCCGCGAGGTCAGTCCTTCTGAATCACGCGCCGCAACTCACCTTCTTCGGCCATGAATAACGTCTTGTCGGCGCGCTCTATTTCGTAGCCGATGACCTCGCCGGAATCGTACCCCTGTCGAATCCGCCCGCTCCCACGCTGGGCGGTCACCTGTTCGCCTTTTCTGAACTTGAACACGGATGCGGCGTCGGGGTCATCCAGCGTCTTGAGAGAATCGCGCCAGGTGTTGCCGGCTCGCCAGTGGATGTGAAACGGTCCTACACCATGCACCTGCACGATCGCCGCCTCGGGCGTGTACCCGAACATGGTGGTGCCTTTCGGAATGAACGCATAACCGCCAGCCTTGATTTCGGTCATCGCGCTCCGATCAAACGTGTCGCCGACGCCGAAGAACAACGTACCTTGCACCACCGTGATGTGCTCATCGACCGGATGCCGGTGCGGCGGGATCACCCCTCCGGCCAGTTCCCGTATCCGCATCACGAAGGGTTGACCGGCCGCCTCCGGATCACCGAACAGCACCTCGACGTCTTCGGACATCGGAGCGAGCGCAACGATTCGATGCTTGGGCGTCGCGCCAGGCTGCGCGAATCCGACTGAAGGGAACCAGATCGCAACAAGAGCGAGCAGACAGCTCAGCACCGTTTTCATCAACGCAGTATGACGCGATTTTGACTAAGGTCGGCGGAGCTCGGAGCCCGGCCATTGCAACCGGAGACGTCGGAGCCGCGCCGAGTTGGTTCGATATGCCGCGGATCATGGGTGGATGGAAGGCGATGCGTTTCCGGACGCCGAGGTCGCCGGTGGGTCAACCCGCCTGTTTAAACCGCCACGGTCAGTGTGGCCGTCAATCCACCCTCGATGCTGCCGGTGATGGTGGCGAGCTCCAGGCTCGACCCGTCGCTGAACACGTTGTCGTTGGCGAGCGTCACTTGCGCTTGGTTTCGAATGCTGGCTTCATAGCCGGCAATCGCGAATACCGCGTCGTTGGTGGCCTTCGGCAACGCTATCTGTGACGTGGCGATCTTATTACGCACGTTGGTGGCGCTTGCGAGGCTCGGGTACACCTCAAAGTGGATGTGTGGCCAGCGACCGGAGTAACACGCTGGATAAATGGAGGTGAAGCTCACGCGGCCATTGGCGTCAGCTTCTTGAATACCGCGCAGGTAGTTCTGGTTGGTGACGCCGCCCGAATACAGCGAGTACCACCCTTCTCTAACGCAGTGCCATAGATAAACGGCCTGTCCGGCAAGAGGGGCACACGTCGATGCCGACACGAATACGCTTGGAGTTGGTACAAATCATTACATCTCTGCATCCCCGGCCATGAAATCATCGCGGCTTGACGCACTGGGGCGCCGTAGGGCGCCGGGTGTGCTCCTCTAACCGCTTTCCGGGAGCTGCATATGTCGATCGCCGCGTCGATCGCTTGGCCTCGTCGTCTGGCCCTTTCTCTCACCGTCGTCTGGGCGTTCGCCGTGTTGGCCGCGCCACCGGTGGCGTTGGCCCAAGTCGTGGGCGCCAACCTGAGCGGCGTCGTCACCGACCAGAGCGGCGGCGCGCTGCCAGGGGTCACGGTCACGGTCACCAATCAGGGTAACGGCTTCCAGCAGGTATTCGTGACCGAAGCCGAGGGCAAGTACCGTGCGGTGGCGCTGCAGCCAGGCCGCTACGAGTTAACTGCCGAGCTCACCGGGTTTACACGTCAAAGCCGGCAGCTGAGTCTGACGGTGGGCGCGGACGCGACCCTAAACATCGAACTCGCGGTCGGGGTGCTCTCGGAGACGGTGATGGTGAGCGGGTCGGGCGCGCTGGTCGAGGTGACGCGATCCCAGCCGTCCTCGGCGGTGATCGGTGAACAGATCGCCGCGCTGCCGGTGCTCGAGCGCAATTTCCTGGCGCTGGCGCAACTGCTGCCCGGCGCCGCACCAGATCAGCGGCCCAACCGCTTCAGCATCACCAAGTTCGGCGGCGCCGCCGACCAGCGCAACTCCTTCACGACGATTATCGACGGTGGCGACATCGACGACGTCATTCAGGGCAATCCGACCATCAACCTGTCGCAGGACGCGGTCCAGGAATTCAAGGTTTTCCGCAACCAGTTCGATGCGCAGTACGGAAACGCCCTCACCGCGGTAGTCGCGGTGGTATCAAAGTCGGGCACTAACCAGCTGCACGGCACCGGCTACTACTTCGGCCGCGACGACGCCCTGAACGCCAAGAACGCCTTCGCGCGCGCAAAGCCCGAGTACCAACAGGCGCGGGTCGGCGGCTCGGTGGGCGGCCCGGTGGCCCGCAACAAGACGTTCTTCTTCGGCACCTACGAGTACAACGACGTCAACGACGTGCGGATCATCGCACTGCCGGCCAGCAATCCGTTCGCCACCGCCGAGAACGGCACCTTCCCGTCGGGCCGTACCAACCACCTCTTTAACACAAAGGTCGATCACCGGTTCAACGACCGCCACTCGATCTTCGCCCGTTACGCCTTCGACGACCAGTTCATCCTTCGCAACTCCAACGCGACGTCTGATTCGCGGCAGGGCGACGATTTCAGCAAAACCCATAGCGCCGTCGGCGAGCTCACCTCGATCCTGTCGACGCGCCTCGTCAACAGCATGCGCGTGCACTACCTTACCCAGGACGTCGGCACGCTGACCCACAGCACTGCGCCTGGCGTGACTCGGCCATCGGTGGCCACCGGGCCGGCGGCCACTTGGCCGCAACTGTTTCCGCGCAAGCGCGCCACCGTCGCCGAGACGGTGTACTTCACCACCCCGCGCCACGACATCAAGATCGGCGGCGACTATTCGTATTCGACTGGCAGCTACGAATCGCACGCGAACGAGACCGGCCAGTTCACTTTCACCACCGACCTGCCGTTCGACGTCAACAACCGTTCCACCTGGCCGATCTCTCTGGTGATGCAGACCCCCGGCCGCTACTCCTTTGCATCAGGGCAGATCGCGCTCTACGTCCAGGACAACTGGCGCATCGCCGATCGCGTGCGGCTCAACCTCGGCCTGCGCTACGACTACGACACCGATCTGCGCCATGCCAAGTTCTACGACTCGCTGGTCGCGAACCCCGCCTACGCCGGCATCGAGAACTTCGTCAGCAACGACCGCGGCAACGACACCAACAACCTGCAACCACGAGTCGGCGCGACCTGGGACGTGTTCGGCACGGCGCGCGTGGTGGCGCGGGCCGGCTACGGGATGTACATCACGCGCAATCGTCCGTACTTCCAGATGGTGACCCAAGACGGCACGCTGAGTAGTGCGGTGCGGATCGAGGACCCGACTCGTCTCAGCCGTTACCCCGACATCAACGCCATCCTCGGCGGCCAGTCGCTCGGCGATTTCGTGTCCACCGGCGCGCGCTCGCTCTACCTGCTCTCCGATGACTACGTGCTGCCGTTCCAGCACAACGTCACGCTCGGCGCCGGCTGGCAGATCACCTCAGCGTCGTCGCTCGACATCGACTTCGTGCGTGGCGAGGGCCGCGCCCAGCTCGGCTCGACTGATCGCAATCTGCCGGCCAGCGGCGCCATCAGCGCGTCGAATCCGCGGCCCGTGTCACGCTTCACGGTCGTCAAGGTGATCGAGAACTTCACCGAGAGCCAATACGACGCTCTCGAAACGCAGTTCCGCACCCGCGTTCGGGGCACCGACAGCGTTCAGGTTTCCTACACGTTGTCGCGCACCTATTTGGACGGCGTCACCCACTTCGCCAACTTCCGCGGCACCCAGCGCACCCCGCAGGAAAAAGGCTACAGCGGCCAGGACACCCGCCACAACCTGTCGATCGCCGCCTCGACGTCGCTGCGTTGGGGCTTCGACCTGAGCGGCGTGTTCCGGGCGCTGAGCGGCGCGCCATATAACGTGCAGGCCGGATTCGACGTCGACGGCGACGGTCAAACTCAGGGCGATCGTCCGGCTGGCCTGCCGATCACCGTTGGCCGCGGCGACGTCGACGAGTCATTGACGCTGATCAACGCGCTGCGGACGTCGCGTAACCTGCCACCGGTGAGCGCCGACTTGCTGATGCTCGAGCCGTACGTGTCGCTCGACCTGCGGCTGACGAAGGCCTTCATCGTCGCCGCCGGCCGCGAGCTGCAGTTGTTCGCCGAGGCGTACAACCTCGCCAACGGCGTCAATTTCCAGTCGACGCCGAACGGCAACATCAACTCGACCTCGTTCTTGGTGCGCAGCACTGCCGCCGACGCCCGGCAGATCCAGTTCGGCGCCCGCTTCGTATTCTGAGCAGGCTCGATCCGGCGAGCCACCGTGACCGCACGGACGCGTCGTTCGCTGTTGCAAGGCGCGTCAGGCAAGTGGCGGCGAGTTCTTCGCGTTTCTGGCAATGTGGTCCGGCGACGCCGGCAAGGTGGATACATGAATAGAGTGACACGCATGACCGCGGCGCTGGCAATTGCCGCCGCACTGGTGGCGGTGGCCGCGTGCGGTGGCGTGGCCGCGCCGGCCTCGGCCAAATCGGGCGCGCCAGCCCGCAACGAGATCCTGTGGGACCGCTACGGCGTGCCGCACGTCTATGGCACCACGACAGCCGCGGTCTTCCACGGCTACGGCTACGCGCAGGCGCAGAGCCATGGCGATGAAATCCTGCGGCTCTACGGCGAAGCCCGCGGGCGCGGCGCGGAATATTGGGGCGCCAATTACGAGGACACCGCTGTGTGGCTAGTGAAGAACGACGTGCCAGCGCGCTCGAAAAGCTGGTACGACGGGCAGGAGCCGGGGTTCAAGGCCAACCTCGACGCTTTTGCCAAGGGCATGAACGACTACGCCGCTGCGCACCCTGACGCCATCGACCCGGAGGTAAAGGTGGTCCTGCCGATCACCGGAGTCGACGTCGTGGCGCACGCCCACCGATTGATGAATTTCGTTTACGTCGCCTCGCCAAATCTGGGGGGCGAGGGCGACGCTCCGCTCGAGGATCCGCGGGGCGGCTACACCGGCGAGGACGGCTCGAACACCTGGGCGATTTCCGGCGCCAAGACGGCGAGCGGCAAGACGATGCTGCTCCAGAACCCGCATCTATCGTGGAGCCTGAACTACTTCACCTACTACGAGGCGCATCTGATCGCCCCCGACTTCGAGGTCTACGGCGCTACCCAGATCGGGTTGCCGATCATCCGTTTCGCCTTCAATCAGCAGATGGGCATCTCGAACACCGTCAATGGGATGATGGGGTCGACCACCTACAAGCTCACCTTGAAGGACGACGGCTACCTCTACGACGGCAAGGTGCGGCCGTTCGAGGTCCGAACCGCGGGCTACAAGCTGAAGCAGGCTGATGGCACGGTCGTCGACATGCCGCTCCAGATCCGGAGCACGATCCACGGCCCGGTATTCGATCGAGCGGACAAAACAGTCATCGCGCTGCGCGTCGCCGGCCTTGACCGGCCCGGCATGCTGCATCAGTACTTCGACATGGTGACGGCGAAGAACTACGAGGCGTTCACCCAAGCGATGAAGCGCCTGCAAGTGCCGACCTTCAACATCAGCTACGCCGACAGGGACGGCAACGTCGAGTACATCTTCAACGGCATCGCGCCGAAGCGGAAGTCCGGCGACGTCGCCTTCTGGCGCGGCCTGGTCCCCGGCGACTCCTCTGATTACCTGTGGACCGACGTGCACCCTTACGAGGAACTGCCCCGGGTGACCAACCCGCCGGCCGGATTCATCCAGAACACCAACGACCCGCCGTGGTTCCCATCGTGGCCGACATCGATCAAGGCCGGCGACTACCCGGCCTACTTCGCCCCGCAAACGCCGGAGTCGATGCGCGCGCAAAACGCCCTCAAGATGATCGCGGAGCACGACAAGATCACGTTCGACAAGTTCCGCGAGTTGAAGTTGTCCACCCGTTCGCTTCTCGCCGATCGCACGTTGCCGGACCTGCTCGCTGCAGCCAAGGCCGACGCCAGCCCCGACGTGCAGGCGGCGGTGAAGCTGCTGTCTGAGTGGGACCATGTCTACTCGACCGGCAACCGCGCCGGGCTGCTGTTCGAGGAGTGGGCCCGCCTCTTCGCCGGTCCAGGCTTCGGCGGACAAGCTAACTGGAGGGTGCCGTTCGACGGCGCCAATGCCACGTCGACGCCGACCGGAATTAAGGATCCGGTCGCCGCGGTCACGATGCTGCGCGAGGCCATCGTCACGACCAAGAAGAAGTATGGCGCCCTCGATCGGGTGTTCGGCGATGTGTCGCGTTTCAAGCTGGGCGACGTGGACGTTCCCGGTGACGGGCACGTCGGCGGACTCGGACCGTTCCGCGTCATCACGTGGGGACCGCTCGACGCCGGCGGCAAGCGCTATCCGCAGCACGGCGAGACCTGGATCGGCATGATCGAGTTCACGACGCCGATCAAGGCCTATGGATTAATGAGCTACGGCAACTCGCGCCAGCGCGGATCCAAACACCGCAGCGACCAGCTCGCCCATCTTTCGAAGCACGAGTTCCGCGAGCTCTGGCTACAACGCAGTCAAATCGAAGCCCACCTTGAAGAGAAGACGGAGCTGAAGCCATGACCCGCTCGACCCGATTCCTACTGGCTTGTCTAGCCGCGGCTCCGATTGCCGCCTCCGCGGTAGCCGACGAGCCGCCATTCGTGGCAGTGCAGGCCGAGCTGCTCGCGGTGCCTAACTCCTACTCGAACGCATGGGGCGACTACGACAACGACGGCGACGCCGACTTGGCGGTGTCGCTCGGCACCGGCGAAGTGCGGCTCTACCGCAACGATAAGGGAATGCTGGTTAGCGTCGGTGCCGCTTCGGGCATGCCGCAGGCCGGCAGTCATGAGCTCCGCGGACTGAGCTGGGGCGACTACGACGGCGACGGCGATATCGACCTGCTCGGGGGTTCGACCCCGATCGACAAGCTCACCAAAGTGCTACGCAACGACGGCGGCCGCTTCACCGACGTGGCGGAGGCCATCGGCCTGACGATTCCCAAGCGCTCCGCCCGCCAGACCAACTGGGTCGACTACGACAACGACGGCGATCTCGACGTGTATTCCGGTGATCGGGCTGGCGACAACAAGCTATTCCGCAACGACGGCGGCACATTCACCCATGTGTTCGTTGGCGTCGGCCCGACCGATCCGCGACCGACCGTCGGCGCGTGTTGGCTCGACACCGACGACGACGGCGACCTCGACCTGTTCCTGGCCAACCAGTCCGGCGCGTCTGACGCGCTGTGGCGCAACGACGGCACCACGTTCACCGACGTGGCGAAGCAAGCCGGCGTAGCTGGGCCGCCGCGGACCAAGGAGGAAGGCGGTGTCGGTTGCGCGGTCGGCGACTACGACAACGACGGCCGGCTCGACATCTTCGTGCCTAACTACGGCCACAACCAGATGTATCGCAACAATGGCAACGGCACCTTCACCGACGTCGCGGCGAAGGTCGGCCTGGCGGTGGAGAACCACGCCGTGGGTTCGGACTGGGGCGACTATGACAACGACGGCGACCTCGACCTGTCGGTGATCTCCTACGTCGGCGCCCCAGGTGCGCAGCAGCCGCTGAACGCGCTCTTCCGCAACGACGGCGCAAAGGGCTTTGTCAACGTGCTGACCAAGGACAGCCCGCTGAACCGCGCCGATCACGGCGCGCAGTTCGTCGATTACGACAACGACGGCGGCATCGACCTGTCGATCACCGATGGCTACGGTCCGGTCGGGGGCCATTTCCTCTTCCGCAACACGCTGCCCGACGCCGACAAGAAGCGCAGCCTGAGCGTGCTGGTGCTCGACGCGAAGGGGCATCAGACCCGGTTCGGCGCCGAGGTGCGGCTGTTCGATCAAGCCGGCAAGGTACTGGCGGCGCGCCAGGTGCTCACCGGCGGCGGCTACAACTCACAACGCGCCGTGCCGGTGCACTTCGGCCTCGCCCGGCTCGAACCGGTGCGGGTCGACGTCACCTTCATGACCAAGAGCGGGCGCCGCACCGTTAGCCAAGGGGCCGTGAAGCCTGAAGATCATTACGGCCGCAGCGTCGTCGTCCGTGCGCCGCAATGAAGCGAGCCCTGTTTGAGGGCTGATGGTCGATTTATCCCGTAGTCTGACAGCAGCTCAAGGCACACGCCTCACGCCGGCTCACGCGAATACTTTTTGGGAGGCCTCAATGCACGCCCGTTTTTCCCCGTACCGTACGGCGCTTCTGTCCAGCATCGCACTCGTCGCGCTGCTCCTATGGTCAACCCCGGCGCTCGCCCAGACGGCTGAACTGCGCGGCGCGGTCGAGGACTCCACCGGCAGCGCCCTGCCGGGCGTGACGGTGACCATCGTCAACACCGCCACCGGTGTGGAACGCGTGGCCGTAACCGACGACCAGGGCGGGTTCCGTGTGCCGGCGCTGCAGCCAGGCCCCTACACCGTCGAATCAACCCTGTCGGGATTCAACAACGACACCAGGCAGGTCGTGCTCACGGTCGGGCAGGTCGCTGACTTGAAGGTGTCGCTGTCGATCGGCACCGTCCAGGAGAGCGTGCAGGTGGTCGGCCGGGGCGCCACTGTGGAGATTGAGACGACCAAATCGGATTTGTCGGCGGTGGTGAACCAGCAGCAGCTCTCGGAGCTGCCGGTGCTGAACCGCGGCTTCGTCGGGTTGGCGCAGTTGCTGCCCGGCGGTGGTCCTGCCCGAACCTCGGACGGACGCTTCGGCATCTCGACCTCGTTCGGCGGCACCAACGTGCGCAGCATGTACTCGATGCAGATCGACGGCGGCATCATGGACCACCCGATCTATGGCTTCGCCATCGTCAATGTCAGCCAGGACGCGGTGCAGGAGTTCCGGGTGCTGCGCAACCAATTTGACGCCGAGTATTCGCGCGCCGGCACCGCCGTCGTCAACGTCGTGACCCGTTCCGGCACCAACGATCTCTCGGGCCGGGTGTCGTACTTCGGCCGCGACGACGCGCTCAACGCCAAGAATGCCTTCGCCCGTACCAAGCCGGCGTTTGACGCCACTCGCTTCAGTGCGGCGCTCGGCGGTCCGCTCGTCCGCAACAAGGCGTTTCTGTTCGGCACCTTCGAGTACAACCGGCAGAACTCGGTGCGGATCATCGCGCTGCCGGCGGCCAATCCCTTCGCCGGCGAGTTCAACGGCGTTTACGACAACGGCACCCGGGCGAAGCTCGCCCAAGCCAAGGTCGACTACACGGCCAACAGCCGCCATGCCTTCAGCGTCCGCTATCTTTACGACAATGACGACATCATCGAGAGCTACGAGCTGGCCGAGAATACCGCGCTCGACTTTTCGGATGTCTCGGCGAACTGGCACTGGACGCTCGGCGCCTCGGTGCTTAACAGCGTGGTGGTGCAGTACATGGATCAGGACACGCAGCGCTTCCAGACCACTGCCGACACTCAAGTGATCCGGCCGTCTTTCTCCTCGGGACGCTCGCCGAACCTGCCGCAGGGCTTCCCGCGGAAGCGCTACACCATCAACGACACCTTCTTCTGGTCCACTGGCCGCCACTCGACCAAGTTCGGCGCACGCATGGCGCTTGAAGATCTTAATTACCTGGCCGACTACTACGGCGCCGGCGTGTGGCAGTTCAACACCGATCGGCCGTTCAGCACCGCCGACGCCACGACCTGGCCGACCCGCTTCACCATCGGTAGCGGCCCGGCGACGCGCAACTACAGGAACACCGAGTGGGGTTTTTTCGCCCAGGACGACATTCGCCTCGGCAACGTCACACTGAATCTCGGTCTGCGTTACGACTTCGACAGCAACCTGCGCAGCCCCGATCTGATCGCCGGCCTACTCGGCAACCCGCAGTTCGCCGGGCTTGAGAACATGGTCACCGCCGACCGTGGCAACGACCTCAACAACATCCAGCCGCGGGCCGGCTTCGCGTGGGACACCCGCGGCGACGGCCGCACGGTATTGCGCGGCGGCTACGGCCTCTATTCGGGCCGTAACCGGCCGTGGTTCAACATCCGCGGCGACGTGGTGAGCAACCAGTTCACCGCCGAGATCAGTGATCCGAACCTGCTGCGGTTCTACCCGAATCAAACGGCCGCGCTTGGCGGCCGTACGCTCGAAGACTATATCCGCACCTCGGGTGGGCGCGCCCTGTACCTGCCAGGCGATAACCTCAGCCTGCCATACGTGGTCAGCGCGACTCTCGGCGTTGCCAAGATGCTGCCATGGGAGACATCGCTCGAGATCGACCTGATCCACCAGCAACAGAAGGATCTGCAGACCGGCCGCGACGCCAACTTGCCGGCCCGCGGCCCGCTGGCGACCAACCCGAGGCCGTATCCGCAGTTCTCGTCGGTGACGCTCATCAACTCGCTCACCAACTCGGACTACGACGCACTCCAGGCCCAGCTGCGCAAACGCTACAAGGGATCGACGTGGCAGGTGTCCTACACCTTCTCTAAGGCGATCTCCGATAACACCAACGACAACGCCAGCGTCAACACCGACCCGTGGAACACCTTCGGCAACGACGACCGCGGCCTCGATGAGAATGACCGGCGGCAGGCCTTGTCGGTATCGGCGATCGCGCCGCTGCCCTGGGGCATTCAGTTGTCGACCATCTTGTCGCTCCGCAACGGCAATCCGTGGGACGTCACCGCCGGAGTCGACCTCGACCGCGATGGGAACAACCAAGACCGCCCGGCCGGGCTGCAGAAGAACTCGGGCGGCCGCGCCAACGACGGTAACTTGGCGATCATCAACGCCTTCCGGTTGTCCAGGAACCTGGCGCCGATCACGCTGGACCAACTGGCCAGGACGTCGGCCGACAAGGTGGTCGACCTGCGAACGACCAAGCTGTTTCGAGTCGGGGACCACGCCCGCTTCGAGATGTTCCTCGAGGCTTACAATGTTCTGAACTCGGTCAACTACGAGAACCCGAGCGGGGTCATCACCTCGGGCAGCTTCGCCACCTACACCACGGCCCGCGATGCCCGGCAGATCCAGTGGGGGGCGCGCATCCAGTTCTGATGGGGGGCCGTGCGCGACCGTTGTGTCGAATGGCCGACGCCTAGTCAGTATCTCGACACGCGGGGCTTTTGCACCTGGCGTGAAGCGTCGAAGTCGGTGGTCACATCTTCGCTTTTGCGGTGTCAAAAATCTTCCGTGCCTTGACAGGCACCTCGGAGACACCGGTGAGGGTGATCTGCACCAGATCTTCGCCTGTCTTGATCATCAGCATCGGACCGACAGCCGCCGCGTTGTCGCCGAGACCCTCATACGGGCTTGTCAGTCCTGGCTCGACTTTCCCCATCATCCCCATGGCGACCATGGCTGCCGCTCCACCACCCCAGTCTACGGCGAGCTCGACATGCGGGCTGATACCCGACGCGGGCTTGTAGGTGCAGACAGTCCGACCCGATGAGCGCTCGTCTGCCTCACCGACAACGGTTGCTCCGAGGACAGCGGACATTTCCGCATCGGTCACCAACGTGCAGGCCCGAGGTTGCGAGCGCGCCGGTGTGTCGGCCGCTGCCGCCGCCGCGACGGAGTCCCGCGTACGAACGGGATCGCACGGGAGGGCCGCTTTTTCAGCCGCGCTCAGTGAGTGCCTGTTGATGTCCAGCTGATTCACGGTGCCAGCTGGATCGAGATGCGCGTTGAATTGAAATTGATGGGCGGTCCAGGACAAGTGCCCGGCAGACGCCCCGGTCGGTTCACCCATCAGCGCGACCAGCGACTCTTTTGTGCTGCCTGGCTGCGCCTGGCACCACTTCGCAGTCCATGTTTCGGCCACCGCCTTCGACACGCCGGAGGTCCCGCCTCCGCCCGGCGAACACCCGGCACATGCAGCGACAATCCCGATGGTGAGGAGAATTCTCTTCATGAAATCAGCTTCCTTATTATTGGCGGACAAGTTCGACTCGACGATTCTTCGCGCGGCTCTCGACAGTCGCGTTGTCTTCCTTCGGCTGCGACGCGCCGAAGCCTGAGGTCATCAGCCGCGCTCGATCGACTTGATGACCTTCGACAAGCGCCCGCCGGACTGACTCGCTGCGCCGCCGGGACAGATCGAGATTGAACGCCGCGCCTCCCACATTGTCGGTGTGACCGTTAATCGTCAGCGTCCACGCGGCGTTCTTCGCGAGGACGCCTGCTATCTCGCGCAGAACCGGCTCCGACTCGGGTCGCAGCCGATCGCTGGCGAAGTCGAAGTAGATCCCATAGACATCGACACGCTTCTCAGAGGCGAGCTGCTTCTCCATTTCGCCGCCGGTTGGAAACGAAATCTTCGTGTAGTGGACTCGAAATCCCCACCCGGGCCGGTGATAGTCGAGCACCAGCGGGAACGCGTCGTCGTCGAGCACCCGTATGTTGACCTCGTCCTCGGTCGCGCGATGCCCCAGCGCCAGAATGGTGGGCAGTTCGACAACCCGGTCGTTCACGATAACCCGGTAAGGCTCGAAGGGACCGGCGGTCAGCGTGCCTTCGCTGTCCACCAGTCTCGGCGGGCCGTTGGTCCGCGGGCCGTCGGCCAGTGAGCGGTAACGATGGCGCGTCTTCCCCTGAGTCTTGAGTTCGCGGAACGATCGGTCCGAGAGGCTGAACATTGTTGCGCCGCCAATGACCTCGGGCAGGAAGGTGGACATCACCGTCACGTATGAAAATCCATCGCGCAAATCTGCGCGACAGACCCTGCGTCTATAGGTCGAGCGCGAAGGAGGACCGGTTCCCGAACAAGCCTGCGTCACGTCCACATACGCGGCGTTGATGCCGACGACCTGGACCAGGCATTCGTGTTCGGCATCGTCCCCGCGGCGGACCCAGATGCTCGAGAGCGTCAGTCCCGGCGCCATCGGAATTTTTGGCGACAGCGAGGTCTTGATGTCTGTAGCCGGCAAGGATGGTTCGGCGCACACGGCGTCGAGTGCCACGCCCTCCACCATCGGCGGTGCGACAGCCGGCGTCGCACCGGTGTCGTCCTTGCCGGGCGCATCAGGCTTTTTCTCGTCATCTTCGACCAGTGCCGCAAGTTGGGAAAGGATCGACAGCGGATCATCCGCTGAAACCGGCGCCGCGCTGTCAGGGTTCGCCGCACTGACGTGGCCAGCGCCGCGCAGCCGATCGACGATCTTCTGCCCTATCGCAAGAGCATGCTCCTCCGACTGCGCCCGCATCGGCACGGTCACGGTGATCAGAGCGCTACCCAGTTTCACGCTGAGCACACCTCCCATGTCATACGTCGACTCATCACCAAGATCGACGCGCCGCGCGACCTTCCGCCCAGCGGCACTGCCCCCGAACGCGTCAGCGAGTTGCCGTCCGAAAGTACGTCCGCCGCTGTACTGCCAGTCGATGGTGACCTGCGCCTGGGCGTAGCTACCCGCGCCGCCTGGCGGATAGAGGCAGCCGGCTGTGTCGGCGGAGTCTTCGACTGTGGGCGTACCAATCGGCGTGCCCAAGATGGCCGTCATTTCTTCGCGGGTGATGAGATCGCATGCAGGCATCCTGCGCAGGCCGTCAGCCGGCGGGCCGCCGGCCTGCGTCATCGGTGAAGTCTGCACCGGTGTGGCCCGCGGCGCTGGTGCCGTTGGCTTCGCACTGGCGGCTGACTCCGTCGAGCGCCGACACGCCGCACCAGACACGAAGACGCTGACGCAGAACAGCAGGACGCCGGCTATTCGGCTCGCACGCCTCGCGCGACCTTCATGTTGCGTGCACGATCTGGGGAGGTCTCTCATCGGTCTTCTTCATCCTCGCGGACGCGATCCATCGTGTGATGCCGCACTACACCGTACGCTGGTCCACAATGCCGTGAACGGGACCTGACCCCTGCTACATTGAATTGAGGATGGGAAGCCGGCGATATTACTTCGTCGCGGGCGCAGGACGTGCTTGCCGTCCAAGGGGGGGACCAAGTCGACCGCTGCGGCGATGTCAGAACCGACACGGCTCGTGTAGCGGCTCACTGGCGGCCCTGGCATGTTTCCTTTGACTTGCGTCGCGGCCAGCTACAGGCGTTTCGCGACGGCCCTGCCGAGATCCGCGAGCGCCCGGAGTGCGGCGGCGCGCTCGCGGGTGGCCAGCTCGGTTGAGAACAGAAGCGCCTGGCGATTTCGTCGCTGCGTGATGAGCGCCGCGTGATCAGTCAGGATCCCGCGTGGCACGTCCGCCCGCTCGACAACCGCCATCGCTCGGTCGCCGACATCGCTCAGTGTCTCGTAGCGAACGGCACGCGCCGCGCCCGGCATGAAAGGATCGAGGAACCCCGACGACCAGCCTTTCATCTCTTTTTCGATCGGTTGCAGCTCCTTGCTCGACAACACAATAACGAACGTACCGCCGGAAGATTTCCAGGAGCAGGTCGGAACGCCGGATTCTTTGCGAATCGTTCCGCCCTGCGCGTCAGGAAACACCCTGCGGACCTCGGTGTCGGTCAACAGCTTGCAGGGGTGGTCAGTCGGCCCCTCTGCGACTATCGGACTCGCAGCGGACGACGCGGCCGGCTGGGTCATGTCCTGCTTTGGCTCGTCACCCCGCGAGCATCCACCGAAGGCGACTGCAGCGCTCAGTGTCAGCGCCAACCCTGACCATATGGCTCGCATGATTTCTCCTCGTAAAGCCCCAAGACCTCTGCCCTATTTCTTGCCCATAATGGCGTAGGGCATCACCACCATCGTCCCGCCTGTACCGCCAACGAGCCCACCCATCCTGGGCCCTGCTTGCACGACGCCAACGCCGTTGCCCATCGTTCCCGCCTGGACGACGATTGCCCCGCCCGAGTCACCGAGCGTGAAGTTGCCCGACCCACCCTTGCCGATCGTCAACCTCGCGTTGCCAACGCCCGCGGCGTTGGACAGGGTCAAATTGCCCCCAACGCCATCGGCAAACAGCTGTACCC
>Ga0136611_10001599_pt1 | contig 15787 bp, 20 predicted proteins | sample AntDrymUQ2232306_2_FD_106645 | JGI IMG/M metagenome (GOLD analysis project Ga0136611, IMG submission 106645) | Polar desert sand microbial communities from Dry Valleys, Antarctica - metaG UQ223 (23.06) | ecosystem: Environmental > Terrestrial > Soil > Desert | place: Antarctica: Dry Valley...
AAGACGCTGCTGGGTCAGGGCGTGTTCATCATGACCATCGACCAGGGGCCGGAGCTCGACCGCCACCAGGGCATCACCGCGGTGGAGGGCGAAACGCTGGCGCGCCGGCGGTCTGCTGCTGCAGAACATCGCCTCGGACGACGCGCGGGGCTCCACCGCCGAGGCCTGGGAGCGGGCGCAGGCACTGTTCGCCACGCTGGCCGACGACGAACTTGTCGACCCGCTGATCTCGCCGGAGACCCTTCTGTTCCGCCTGTTCCACGAGGACGGCGTGCGCTTGTTCCAGTCGCGCACGCTCAGAGCCTTCTGCCGCTGCTCCGACGACCGGATCCTGGGCCTGCTGCGCACCTTCGGCGAGGACGAACGCGCCGGCATGCTCACCGACGCCGGTGCCATCGAGGTGACCTGCGAATACTGCTCGCGCGTCTACGCGGTGGCGCCGGAGGCGGTATGAAAGATTCGACTCCGCCAACCACAGCGGCGACGTGCGAAGGCCTCAGCCGACCTTGGGCAGCGCTCCGTCCGCGCCGGACCCGGGCGCGATCTCGTTCTGCGGCTTCTCCGGTTCGGCGCGTTCGTCCGGGAAGCCCCGGCTGATCTCGTCTCGCGCCTCCGCGACGGTGGCCTCCTCGGGCTCGGGAGCGTCGTTCGGGTTCGGCATCTGCGGTCTCCTCAGTTCACGGTTCGCCGGACGCTCGGCACGTCCAACGAGAAGGCGGGGATGTCCACCTCGAACATCTCGCCGGCGTCGTCGACCATGCGGTAGGCGCCCACCATCGCCCCCGAGGCGGTGGAGAGCGGGCAGCCCGAGGTGTAGCGAAAGCTTTCGCCCGGCCGGATCACCGGCTGTTCGCCGACCACGCCCGGCCCCTGCACCTCCTCCACGCGCCCGAAGGCGTCGGTGATGGTCCAGCGGCGCGAGACCAGCTGCACCGGCGAGCGGCCGCGGTTCTCTATCTCGATCTCGTAAGCCCACACCCAGCGTCGTTCCGCGGGCTCGCTCTGCTCGGGCAGGAACACCGGCGCGGCGCGCACAACCACGCCGCCGGTGACGGCTTCGTAGACGTCGGGGGCCGTGAACTCGCTCATCGCTTCCTCAGGAACGGTCGCGCCGCCGCCCCGGTTGCGGAGGGACGCTACTGGACAGAGCACGCGCGGGCGGCGACACCCGCGCCCATGACCACGCCGAACGCCGGCATCCTGCCCTGCCAGGCCATCTCCGCCCTGATCGACCAGCGCGCGGTGACCGCCGCCGCGCCCTTCGATCACGACCAGGTGCAGCCCGCCAGCCTCGACCTGCGCCTGGCCGGCCGGGTCTGGCGGGTGCGCGCCTCCTTCCTGCCCGGACTGGAGCGGCGGGTCGCCGACCGCATCGCCGACGTGTCGATGCACGAGCTCGACCTGTCCGGCGCCGGCGCGGTGCTGGAGCGCGGCTGCGTCTACATCGCCGAGCTGCAGGAGCGGCTTGAGCTTCCGCCCGGCGTCTCCGCCCGCGCCAAGCCGAAGAGCTCCACCGGCCGGGTCGACGTGTTCGTGAGCCTGCTGACCGACCAAGGGCCGGTGTTCGACGACGTCGCCGAGGGCTACGACGGGCCGCTCTATCTGGAGATCGCCCCGCAGACCTTCTCCATTCTGGTCCGCACCGGCACCCGGCTGAACCAGCTGCGGCTGAAGCGGGGCAACCCGCCGGTCCTCTCGACCCGCAGCGTCGGCGTCGACCTCACCGGCGAGATCGCCGGTTTCCGCGGACGGCGCCACGCCGGGGTCGTCGACCTCGATCGCGAGGACGGCCACGACCCCCGTGACTTCTGGGAGCCGCTGGAGACCCGCCAGGGGACCCTGCTGCTCGACCCCGGCGAGTTCTACATCCTGGCCTCCAACGAGGCGGTGGAGATCCCAGTGCTCCAGGCCGCCGAGATGACGCCCATCGACCCGTCGGTGGGCGAGTTCCGCGTCCACTATGCAGGCTTCTTCGACCCCGGCTTCGGCACCGACGAGGCCCACGGCCGCGGCTCCAAGGGCGTACTGGAGGTCCGTAGCCACGAGACCCCGTTCCTGCTGGAACACGGTCAGACGGTGGCCCGCCTCGTCTACCAGCCGCTCACCGAACGCCCCACCCGCCTCTACGGCGAGGACGGCAGCCACTATCAGCGCCAGGGCCTGAAGCTGTCCAAGCACTTCCGCGCCTGGACGTAAGCACGCCAGTCTTTTTGTCGCGGTCGCTTGACACGGCTGCCGGGCGGCGGGTAAAGCACCCTTGTCGTTCAGACAAGGAGAGCCGTCATGACGCTTCGGCGTCCCAACCTACTCGTCCTGCTCGCCGTCAGCCTGGTCGTCGGCCTGGCGACGGGAGCGATCCTCGGCTTCGGCGACGCGTCCGGCATGCCCGTGTCCGTGCAGACCGCGATCCTGGGGATCTCCCTGATCCTCGCGGTCGGCTATTGCAGCTGGGCCTTCGCCCGCCTGGACGAGGCCGCCCGCGAGGCCCACAAGTCCGCCTGGTGGTGGGGCGCCAGCGGCGGCATGGTCGTCGCGGCCCTGTTCATCCCTGCCCTGCTGCAGGGCTCGGACCTCGGCCTCGGCCGGATCATGGGCGACCAGCCCGGCGATCTTGTGATCGGCGGCGCCTTCGCCGTGCTGCTGCTCCAGGTCGCGGGCTATTTCGTCGCCTGGACGGCTTGGTGGCTGCGGCGTCGGTGAGCCGGTGAAGAACCGCCTGAAGGTGCTGCGCGCCGAGCGCGACTGGAGCCAAGCCGACCTGGCCGACCGCCTCGCCGTCAGCCGCCAGACCGTCAACGCGCTGGAGACCGGCAAATACGATCCGTCGCTGCCGCTCGCCTTCCGCATCGCCCGGCTGTTCGCCCAGCCGATCGAGGACATCTTCCAGGACGACGCCGTCGCCTGAAGTCACCGCCAACCCTCCAACCAAGAGATCCGCCTCCATGACCGCCTCCCTTTCCGACCTCCTGGGCTCCGTCGCCCGCAAGACCGCCGGCGCCGCGCTCGGGCTCGGGCTGACCGTTTCGCTGGTCTCGCCCGTCGTCGCGCAGACCGCGCCGACGCCCGCCGCCGCCCCGCCGGCCCCGGCCGTGGCGGCCGCTACCCAGGCCGCGCCGGTGGTGATGGGGAACCCCGCCCTGTGGGTGATCCGCGACGCCGATTCCACCATCTACCTGTTCGGCACTTTCCACGCCCTGCGCCCCACCACCCAGTGGCGCACGCCGGCGGTGGAGCAGGCGTTGGCCGCCAGCCGCGAGCTTTGGCTGGAGATCGAGGACCCCGAGAACCCCGCCGCCCTGCAGCCGCTGATCATGCAGCTGGGCCTCAGCCCCGCCACGCCGCTGTCCAGCCGGCTGAACGACGCCGACAAGGCGCTGCTCGCCGCCGCCGCCCAGCGCGCCGGCATGCCGCCGCAGGCGCTGGAGCCCATGCGGCCGTGGTTGGCGGGGCTGACGCTGGCCGTGGCGCCGCTGATCCAGGCGGGCTACGACCCCACCAAGGGCGTCGACACCTTGCTACGCCAGGCGGCGGTGGAGCGCGGCATGACCATACGCGCCTTCGAGACTCCCGAGCAGCAGTTCCGCTTCTTCGCCGACCTGCCGCCCGAACAGGAACTGGCTTTCCTGCGCTCGGCGCTGGAGGACTTCGAGGAAGGGCCGGCGATGATCGACCGTCTGGCCGTCGACTGGGCGGAAGGCGACGTCTCCGGCATCGAGCGGCTGATGGTCGACGAGATGCGCGCCGACAGCCCCGAGCTCTACCGTGTGCTGATCGTCAACCGGAATGCCGCCTGGACCACCCGCATCCGCCAGATGCTGGCCGGCTCCGGCACGGCCTTCATCGCCGTGGGCGCCGGCCACCTGGCGGGCCCCGACAGCGTCCAGGCCATGCTGGCGAGGAACGGCGTGCAGGCGCAGCGGGTGAACGCTCCGGCGACCGCCCGCTGAACCTGCGACAGCGGCCGTGCGCTCGCCGCGCACGGCCGTTTTCTCACACGACCGCCTGCGCTCGCTTCAGCCCGCGTGCTTGAGCAACCGCTTGCGTTCCACCGAGGACGGGATGCGCATCGCCTCGCGGTATTTGGCGACGGTGCGGCGGGCGATGTCGACGCCGGCTTCCTTCAGGATGTCGACGATGCGGTCGTCGCTTAAGACGTCGGTTTCGGCGCGCTCGGCCTCGATCAGCTGGCGGATGCGATGGCGGACGGTCTCGGCGGAGTGGGCCTGGCCGCCGTCCATGGCCGCGAGGCCGGTGGTGAAAAAGAACTTCAGCTCGAACACGCCGCGGGGGGTGGCGACGTACTTGTTCGACGTGACCCGGCTAACGGTGGACTCGTGCATGCCGATGGCGTCGGCCACGTGCTTGAGGTTCAGGGGTTTGAGGTGCTCCACGCCGAACACCAGGAAGGCGTCCTGCTGGCGGACGATCTCGCTGGCGACCTTCAGGATGGTGCGGGCGCGCTGGTCCAGCGAGCGCATCAGCCAGTTGGCGTTGTTCAGGCATTCGGCGACGAAGACCTTGTCCGCGGCCGCCTTGGCCGCGCCGGCGATGCGAGCGTGGTAGCGCTGGTTGACCAGCAGGCGCGGCAGCGTGTCGCCGTTCAGCTCCACGGTCCAGGCGCCGAAGGCGGCCTCGCGCACGAAGACGTCGGGTACCACCGGTTGCACCGGCTCGCCGCCGCCGAGCGCGGCGCCGGGGCGGGGGGTCAGGGCGCGGAGTTCGGCGATCATCTCGCGCAGGTCGTCGTCGTCCACCGCGCAGGCGCGCTTCAGGCCCGCCATGTCGCGGCGGGCGAGCAGGTCGAGGTTGTCGAGCAGGGCCGCCATGCAGGGGTCGAAACGGTTCAGCTCCTGCAGCTGCAGACGCAGGCACTCCGGCACGGAGCGGGCGAAGACGCCGGTAGGCTCGAATCCCTGCAGGCGGGCGAGCACCCGCTCCAGCAGCTCGGCGTCGCAGCCGAGCCGTTCCGCCAGTTCGACGAGGTCGGCCCGCAGGTAGCCGCCCTCGTCGACGCCGTCGATCAGGGCCAGGCCCACGGCGTGCTCGGGCGGGGTGAAGCCGCACAGCGAGAGCTGGTCGACGAGGTGTTCGGCCAGGGTGCGGGCGGACGACAGGCTGGTCTCGAAGTCGTCGGGCAGGCTGTCGAAGCCGCCGCCGGAGCCCGCCTTGGACCAGTCGTTCAGCCCCGGCGCGGGACCCTCGTCGCACGCGCGGTCGGCGGCCGAGGCGTCGGCGTAGACGTCGCCGTAATCGGCGTCGAGCTCGGCGGACGCCGCGCCCGGCGCGTCCGACAGGCTGAGCTCGACCGTGTCGGAGGTAGTCGCGACCGGACCGTCGTCGTCGGGGGCGGCGTCGCGGTCGTCGCGTTCCAGGAGCGGGTTCTTCTCCATCTCGGCCTCGACGAAGGCCTCGAGCTCCAGGTTGGAGAGTTGCAGCAGCTTGATCGCCTGCTGCAGCTGCGGGGTGACGACGAGGCCCTGCCCCTGCCGGATTTCCAGTTTCGCCTGAAGGCCCGCCAACGCGCCCTCCAGAGGCCGTGGTTTTCAAGAGCCTCGGAGCCTAGGCGGCAAACCCGCCTGATCGGTTAATGGCCGCGCGGTGGCGCTCGCCCCGTCCGCGTCCTAAATAGCCACCCACTCCCCACCCCGAACCTTCCAGGAGCCCTCCATGCCCTATCGCGTGGCCGTCGTCGGCGCGACCGGCGCCGTCGGGCGCGAGATGCTGACGCTGTTGGAGGAGCTGAACTTCCCCGCGTCGGAAGTTCACGCAGTGGCCTCGCGCAAGTCGCTGGGAATGGAGGTCGGCTACGGCGACCGCGAGCTCAAGTGTCAGGACCTGGCGAGCTTCGACTTCTCCGAGGTAGACCTGGTGCTCATGAGCGTCGGCGCGGACGTGTCGCGGGAATGGGCCGGGAAGATCAGCGATCTGGGGCCCATCGTGATCGACAATTCCTCGGCCTGGCGGATGGACCCCGAGGTGCCGCTGGTCGTGCCCGAGGTGAACCCCGAAGCTATCGAGGGCGTGCGGCGCAAGGGCATCGTCGCCAACCCGAACTGCTCCACCGTGCAACTGGTGGTGGCGCTGAAGCCGCTGCACGACGCGGCGCGGATCAAGCGCGCGGTGGTCGCCACCTATCAGTCGGTGTCCGGGGCCGGGAAGGACGGCGTCGACGAGCTGTTCGACCAGAGCAAGAACGTGTTCGTGCTGGGGGCCACCGAGCCGGACGTCTTCCCCAAGCAGATCGCCTTTAACGTCATCCCCTTCATCGGCTCCGCCCGCGACGACGGCTACACCGACGAGGAAGCCAAGATGTGGGAGGAGGCCTCCAAGATGTTGGGCGCCGAGATTCCGCTGACGGTGACCTGCGTGCGGGTGCCGGTCTTCGTCGGGCATTCCCTGGCGGTGAACGTGGAGTTCCACGAGCCGCTCGACGAGGACGAAGCGCGCGAGATCCTGCGCGAGGCGCCGGGCGTACTGGTGGTCGATAGCCGCGATCCCAAGGGCTACGTCACGCCCAAGGAGGTGCAGGGCGAGTTCGCCGTCTACGTCTCGCGCATCCGTCGTGATCCCACCGTCGAGAGCGGCCTGAACCTGTGGGTGGTGGCCGACAACCTGCGCAAGGGCGCGGCGCTGAACGCGGTGCAGATCGCCCAGCTGCTGCACGAACGGGGGCTGCTGCCCGACGTCGACTCGTGAACACGGACGCGGTCGGCGACGCGGAGCGATCGCGCGCCGCCCTGATCGCCGGCGTCGTCTGCTACTCGTTCTGGGGGTTGGTCCCGCTGTTCTTCCTGGTGCTGAGCGGGCTGGGTCCGCGGGCTTGGGAGATCATGGCGCATCGAACGCTGTGGGCCCTGCCCGCGGCGCTGGTCCTGGTGCTGCTGGCGGGGCAGGCGCGCCACGCCGCCGCCGTGCTGCGCGACCGCCGGACGATGGCTTGGCTGCTGCTCAGCGCCTGCCTGATCGCGGTCAACTGGCTGGCGTTCACCTGGGCGGTGACCAACGGTCGGATCCTGGAGTCCAGCCTCGGCTACTATCTGAATCCGCTGCTGAACATGGCGGCGGGCGCCTTGCTGTTCCGCGAACGGCTGGACCGGTTCGGCAAGTCGGCCATCGTGCTGGCCGCCGTCGGGGTCGCCGTGCAGACCCTGGCGACGGGCGGCGTTCCGGTGGTCGCCCTGACGGTCGCCTTCAGCTTCTGCGCCTACGGCATCGTCCGCAAGCGCGTGCGGGCGGAGGCGCAGACCGGCCTGTTCGTCGAGTGCCTGTTCTTCCTGCCGTTCAGCCTGGCCTTCATCTGGTGGCTGCAGCAGGCGGGCGGCGGGCACTTCCTGAGCGGCGTCGCCCCGGCCTTGCTGCTGGCGCTCGGCGGACCGGTGACGGCGATCCCGCTGGCGCTGTTCGCCTGGTCGGCGCGGCGGCTGCCCTACTCCACCATGGGCTTCCTGCAGTTCCTGGCCCCCACCATCAGCTTCGGCGTGGGCGTGATGAGCGGCGAGGCCTTCACGCCCCTGGTGGCCGTGTCGTTCGCCTTCATCTGGGCGGGCGCGGCGACCTTCGCCTACGGCGCCTGGCGCAAGCTGCGCGCGGCGACGCCGACGGCGGAGCCGGTGACGGTGCCGGCGGAGTAGAGAAAGATCTCACCGCCAAGGCACGAAGTACACCAAGAGAGGGGAATGCTCGTATCGCCCTTGGTGCGCTTGGTGTCTCGGTGGTTTCCAGCCTGTCGGCTCAGAATACGGCGTACAGCGCCTCGATCAGCGCCATCGGGCGGGGGTCCTTCAACAGCAGCGGGCCCTGCCGGTTCATGACGTAGGCGACCGACAGGCGGCAGGAAGGGTCGGCGAAGGCGACGGACCCGCCCCAGCCCCAGTGGCCGACGGCGTGGGGGTTGGGACCGAACGCCCGCTCGGGGCCGCCGCGGGTGAAGCCGGCGCCCCAGGACAGCACGTGAGGCAGGACCAGGTCCTGGCCGACGATCCGCTCGCCCGAGGCGGCGCGGACGGTTTCGGGCGAGAGGCGCCGCTCTCCGTTCAGCCGGCCCTCGCAGGCCATCACGCTGAGCAGCCGGGTCAGGGCGGCGGCCGTGCCGTGGCCGTTGATCGAGGGGATCGGCATGGCGCGATAGCGCGGATCGCGGCCGTTGACCGACGACCACGGCTTGAGGAAGGCGGCGCGGGTGGCGGCGTTGAGCTCGCCGAAGTCGGTGGGGGCGGAAGGCCTCTGGAGTTCGGCGACGCGGTCGGCTTCGGTCTCGGGCAGGCCGATGTGGAGATCGTCGCCGATCGCCGCCGACCAATCTTCGCGCAACGCGACGGCCATCCCGCGCGGGTCGACGCGGCGGAAGACCTCGCCCGCCAGATAGCCGAAGGTCACCGGGCCGTAGCCCGAGGCGGAGCCCGGCGGGAAGATCGGCGCCTGGGCCGCCAGCCGGGCGCAGACGCCGTCCCAGTCGAACCAGCCCTCCGGCTCCATCGGTTCGGTCAGGCCCGAGAGACCGCTCTGGTGGGAGAGCACCTCGGCCAGCGTCAGGCGTTCCTTGCCGGCTTGGCCGAACGCCGGCCAGAGCTCGGCCAGCGGCCGCTCGTAGTCGAGCAGGCCGCCGTCGACGGCGATGGCGATCAGCAGGCTGGCGACCGCCTTGGTGGTGGAGAACAGCGGAACCAGGGTGCGGGCGTCGAACGGCCGGGTGCGGGCCCGGTCGGCCCACCCGCCGGTCATGTCCAGCACGAGCTCGCCGTCGACGGCGACCGCGAACCCGGCGCCGAGTTCCAGGCCCTCGTCGAGATGGCGCTGGAACAGTTCGCGGACGGCGGCGAAGCGGGCGGGATCGGCGCCGCGGACGTCGATGGTCGTCATGCGGCGGCGTTAGCGGGCGCCGGCGAGGCGGTCCACCCGAACCTCGGCCGCGGGCTTCAGCAGGCGGTCGCCAAGGTTGACCAACGGCAGCTCCGGCGAGGACCAGGCGGCGGCGGCCTCCACCGCCTCGGCGGCGGCGCGGATGGCGCGTTCGGCGGCCTCGACCGCCGGGAGCCCGCCGATCATCCAGGCGGCGAGCGTCGCGGCGACCAGGTCGCCGGTTCCGGCGGGCGGGGACTCCAACCGCCGGTGGGTGAAGCGCGCGGCCTGGGTGCGATCAACCCAGATCGCGCCGATCTCGCCGGGACCGCCGGGGACGGAGGTGACCAGCGTCGGCTTGCCGAGCGTGCGCGCGGCCGCGACCATGGCATCCGGCCCGTCGGCGGCGGCGCCCGTCAGCCGGCGCAGCTCCCACAGGTTGGGTGTCAGCACGTCCGCGCGGGGAAGCAGCAGGCGCCCGATGGCCTCGGCGACTTCGGCGGCGACGAACAGCCCGTCCGGCTCGTCGCCCATGATCGGGTCGACCACCACCAGCGCCCGGTCGCTGAAGGGGCCGTCGCGAGGGGCGGCGCGCACCGCGTCGAGGGTCTCGGCGGCGATCTCCACTTGCCCGGCGCTCGCGAAATAGCCGCAGATCACCACGTCGGCGAGGCCGAAGAGGCCGTGCGCCCGCACGCCGTCCAGAACGCCGCGCAGGGTCGCCTCGTCCACCGCGGCGCCGCCGGGCGGCGTACCGAGCCCCGGTCGGCGGCCGAACAAGACGGTCGGGGCCAGCACCGGGTCCACTCCGTGGCGGGCCAGCGCCAGGGCCTGCGGAAAGCCGCCCACCCGGCTGCCGGCCACGAAGCTGGAGACGATCAGCGCCAGCGGCATGGTTCTCACTCCGTTCCGAACGCCCTATCGTGCGGCCCCTGTTTAGGCGAAGAGGCCGCCCGTGTCCGTCCGCTATCCCGTCGCGCCGACCGCCGAGGCGGCGCTCGCCCGCCCGCTCGGCCGAGCCGAGCGGGAGCGCGAGGCCCGCGCCGCGGCCGGCGACGGCGTGGCCTTCGTCACCGAGCCGATGGGTCCGGCCTTCGCCACCCGCGAGGCGGCGCTGGACGCCTACGCCGGACGGCTGGACGACGAGCGGCCCGGCAGGGCCGTGCGGCTGGCCCCGGACGACGCTTGGTGCGCGCTGGCGGAGACGGCCGCCGGGCCGCGCGCGGGGCTGAAGCCGGTGACGCCGAGCTTCGCCGACGGTCGCCGCTGGCCGGAGCCGCCGCCCAGGGCCGCCACCGCCTGGCGGCTGAGCGTCAGCTACTGGAAGGTGGGAGTGGAGGAGATCCCGACGCTCGAGCAGGCGAGGCGGGCGCGCAGGACGACCGAGGGCGAGGTGCTGGACGCCCGCGCGCTGCGGGCCCTGACCCGCCAGCCGCTGCAGCCGGTCCGCCCGCAGCAGCCGCTGGACGTAGGCCTGTTCGAACAGCGCCTGCCGGAGCATCCCGACCGGGTGATCCCGGACGAATGAGACGATCCCGGTACGAGGCGGCGGCGCCGTCGCTGGACGAGGTAGCCGCGCTGGCCGAGGCGGCGTTCGCGCGGCTGCCGGCGGCGTTCCGGCGGATGGCCGGCGACGTGGTGTTTCACGTGCAGGACTTCGCTGAGGACGAGGTGCTGGCCGAACTGGAGATCGAGAACCCGTTCGAGCTGACCGGCCTGTATGCGGGCGTGCACATCGGAGCCCGTTCGGTGCTGGGGCCGGAGCCGGAGACCAGCCGGGTGTTCCTCTACCGCCGGCCGATCCTGGACGAATGGTGCGACAACGGCGAGGTGACGCTGGGCGAACTGGTCGCCCACGTGCTGGTCCACGAGATCGGCCACCACTTCGGCCTGTCCGATGCGCAGATCGAGGCCATCGAGGCGGCGGCGTGAGGCTCGTTCCGCTCCCGTTCACGTCGTCGGGGTGCTAGAGTGAGCGGATGACCCTCACCCTCACCCGCACGCTGCTCGCCGGCCTCGCCGCCGTCACCCTCGCCCTACCCGCCTTCGCCGCCGCGCCGCAGCCGCGGCGGAACATGGAGGCGAACGCCTACAGCGGGCGCTGGTTCGAGATCGCCCGCACCCCCAACGCGCAGCAGCGCAACTGCCAGGCGCCGACCTCGGACTGGAGCCGGGCGGCGAACGGCCAGCTCAGCGTCACCCAGACCTGCCGGCGCGGCTCGCCGACCGGGCGGGCCACGACCACGCGGGTCGGCGCGCGGATCACCGACACCCGCACCAACGCCAAGGTGACGCTGAGCTTCCTCGGCGGCATCCGCAAGCAGGAATACTGGATGATCGACCGGGCGGACGACAGCGGCTGGGCGATCATGGGCACGCCGGGCGGCAACTACGTCTGGGTGCTGTCGCGCTCCTCGACGCTGGCGCCGGCGGTGCGGGCGCAGGTGCTGAGCCGGCTGACGGCGCTGGGCTACGATCCGGCCCGGCTCGAGTTCCCGCAGCACGCCCGGTGACCGCCGGCGTCGCCGCCGTTCTGAGCTTCAGCCGCCCGGAAACCACCGAGGCGGTGACCCGCGGGGCCGCGCGGCTGTTCGCGGCGCTTGGCTACGCGCCGCTGCTGGAGGTGAGCCTGCCCAATGGGCGGCGGGCGGACGTGATGGCGCTGGGGCCCCGGGGCGAGATCGCCATCGTCGAGGTCAAGTCCGGGGTGCTGGACTACCGCTGCGACCGCAAGTGGGGCGAATACCTGCCGTATTGCGACGCCTTCTCCTTCGCCGTGGCCCCGGAGTTTCCCCGCGATATCCTGCCGGAGGAGCCGGGACTGATCGTCGCCGACGGCTTCGGCGGGGCGGTGCTGCGCGAGGCGCTGTCGACGCCGCTGGCCGGGGCGCGGCGCAAGGCGCTGACGCTGGCCTTCGCGAGGCTGGCGGCGATGCGGGCGGGCGGGGCGTAGGCGCAGGGCCACGCCCGCGCGAAAACGGCCGCCGGCGGGACCGGCGGCCGTTGGAGTATCGACGCCTAGAGAAGCCTAGGTGGCCTTGGGCGCGCGGCCGCCGCGGCCGCCGCCGCCCTTGCCGCGGGCCTGGCTGCCCTTCTGGCCCAGGCCGAGGTTCTTGGCCATCTCCGAGCGCATGGCGCTGTAGTTGGGGGACACCATCGGGTAGTCCTTGGGCAGGCCGTACTTCTCGCGATACTGATCCGGCGTCAGGCCGCGACCGGCCAGGTGGCGGCGCAGGGTTTTGTAGGAACGGCCGTCCTCGAAGCTGATCAGCGCCTCGGGCGTGAGCGACTTGCGCACCTGCGCCGGCGTCATGCGGGTCGAGCGCTGCGGGTCTTCGCTCTGCTGGAGCGACTGGTCGCCGGCGCCACCGACGGCCATCAGAGAGGCGGCGATCTGCTTCACCACGCCGGGGATCTGGTCGGGACCGACATGGGAGTTGGTGAAATAGGCGGCGGCGACTTCGGCCACCAGTTCGCGCAGGCGTTCGTCAGCTTCGTTCATTGAGTGATTCCTCTTGAAGAGGACCGAGGACTAGACCGTTCGTTTGCGGAGCGCAACAGGGGCGCAGGAACAGCGCGAGTGTTCGAAGGTGGAGCACCGGTGGAGGAGGCTTGAACGAAGGCGACTTGAGAGTGAATCCACCAGGTGTTCTTCTATTGTTCCGTGTCTGGAGCACCCCGTTCAGTCCTCGAAAGTCACCGTCTCGGGCGCGGAGCCGCGACGGAAGACCACGCTGCGGGTCACGCCGGAACGGCGCACGTTGACCTGGTTCTCCTGATCGTCGTGACCTTCCTGCATGAGTTCGCTGTCCAGTCGCACAGCGGCGACCGGCGCCGGCAGCCGGCCGTGGTAGACCAGCCGCACGTCGTCGGCCGACAGTCGGGTGTCGGCGTAGGCCGTTGGGACTGGGGCGCCGTCGATGCTCCACACCCGGAACGACCGGCCGACGTAGGCGCGGAAGGCGGCCATGGAGGCCTCGTCGTCGAGGCTCGGGGCGCTGTCAGGGGTCAGCCGCGCCAGGAACGGCTCCACGTCCTGCGCCGACAGCCGGTGGGTGACAGTAAAGGCGCCGGAGGCGGCGTCGATCTCCATGACGCTGAGGCTCGAGTGGCCGCGGTGCGCGCCGGCCGCCCCGACGCCGAGCGCCAGGGCGGCGAACAGTCCAAGGGTGAGCCGCCTCACTGGGCGGCGCCGTCGCGCGGGATGCGGGGCGCCGGCCGCGTCCGCAGCGACTCCGGCGAGACCTGCACACCGGAGTCCCGCATGCGGTTGGGCGCGGGCGGGGCGGACGGGATGGTCAGTTCGGTGGTGTCGATCCGCGCCGGGAAATAGTTGTTGTTCCGATCGGCGTCGGCCGTCTCCCACAACGGATCGAGTTCCGCCTGCGTCAGCACCTTGGTCGTCACATACTGCCAGGTGACCTGCTGGGAGTTGCGCCGCCAGATCTCGGCGGGGATGCGCACCGTCTCGGTGGTTCCGTCGGCGAAGGTCAGCTTGACGATCACCGGCATGACCACCCCGCCGACGTTGCGGAAGGTCAAGTGGTAGAAGTTGCCGCGGAAGTTCAGCGCGGCGCGTTCTTCCGGGTCGAGCCGTTCGAGCGCCTCCGCCGCCTCCGTGCGTTGGCGGTCGGTGACGGTGAACTCGTCGGTCTCGTTGTAGAAGTCGCGCAGCGTCGGGTCGATCTCGATGGCGCTGAGGCCCTCGTTGCGCTGGGAGGTCAGGGAGTCGGGTTCGCCCTGGCGGCGTTCGCGGCGGCGGCGGGCGTCCTCCACCGGGTCGCGCGAATGCAGCTGCGCCCGCACTACGCGCTCCAGCGCGATGTCCACGTGCTCGGTGGAATAGAACCAGCCCCTCCAGAACCAGTCGAGGTCGACGCCGGACGCCTCCTCCATGGTGCGGAAGAAGTCGTAGGGCGTCGGCCGGCGGAAGCGCCAGCGGGTGGCGTATTCGCGGAAGGCGAAGTCGAACAGTTCCCGACCCACGACCGTCTCGCGCAGGATGACCAGCGCCGTGGCCGGCTTGGCGTAGCTGTTGGCGCCGAACTGCAGCAGGGAGTCCGATTGGGTCATGATCGGCACCTGGTCGCGGCTGATCATGTATTCTATGATCTCGCGCGGCTCTCCGCGGACCGGGCGGATGCCCTCGTCCCACTCGCGCATGGCCTGGAACTGCAGGAAGGTGTTGATGCCCTCATCGAGCCAGGTCCACTGCCGCTCGTCGGAGTTGACAGCCATGGGGAACCAGATGTGGCCGATCTCGTGAATGATCACGCTGATCAGGCCGTTCTTGGCGCGTTCGGTGTAGGTTAGTTGACCGGTTCGACGGTCGCGCACCGGGCGCGGACCGTTGAAGGTGATCATCGGATATTCCATGCCGCCGACCGGCCCGTTCACCGACTGGGCGGTGGGGTAGGGATAGGGGAAGGCGAAGCGGCCGTAGACGGCAATGGTGTGCGCCACCGCGCGGGTGGAATAGGCCGACCACAGCGGCTCGGCCTCCTTCGGATAGAAGGACATGGCCATGACCAACGGGTTGTCGGCGTCCTGCTGCCGCACGCCCTGGGCGTCCCAGATGAACTTGCGGGAGGAGGCGAAGGCGAAGTCGCGGACGTTCTGCGCCCGGAAGTTCCAGGTGCGGGTGCCCGACGCGCGCGTGCGCTCGGCGGCCGCGGCCTCCTGCGGGGTGACGATGAACATGGGCCGGGTGGCGGTGCGCGCCTGTTCCAGCCGCTGGCGCTGGGCCGCCGTCAGGATGCCGGGGTTGGCCAGCACGCCCGTGGAGGACACCTGGTGGTCGGCCGGCACGGTGATGGAGACGTCGTAGTTTCCAAACTCCAGGGTGAACTCGCCGGAACCGAGGAAGGCCTTGTTGTGCCAGCCCTCGTAGTCCGAATAGACCGCCAGCCGCGGGAAGAACTGGCTGGCCAGGAACAGGCAGTTTCCGTCCTCGCCGGCGCCGGTGAAGCATTCGTAGCCGCCGCGTCCGCCGACCACCCGCGTCTCGATCAGCGGGAACGACCATTCCATGTTGAAACGCATGCTCTGACCTGAGCGGAGCGGCGTGGGCAGGTCGACGCGCATCAGGCTGTCGACCACGGTGAAGCGCAGCTCGCGCCCGTTGGCGTCGGTGACGCGCAGGCCGTTGAAGCCGCCCTGCCAGGTCTGGAACCGCTCGGCCCGGCGGATGTCGGTGAAGCTGGTACGGCCGCCGGCCCCCACCGTCTGCGTCCGTTCGGAGATGGAGTCGCGGCGGAAGCGGTTCTGGTCGAGCAGCAGCCAGAGATAGCTCAGCGTGTCAGGCGAATTGTTGCGGTAGGTGACCTCGCTGCGCCCGGTCAGGGTGCGGCCCGCCTCGTCCAAGCTGACCGACATCCGGTAGTCGACCTGTTGCTGCCAGTAGCGGTGGCCGGGCGCGCCAGCGGCGTTGCGGTACTCGGTGGGCGTGGGCCAGTCCTCGCCTTCCAGCTGACGGAAGCGGTCGACCCAGTCGGTGCGCGTCTGCCGGATCGGCTGAGCCTGGACGGCGGAGGCGAAGAGGCCGAGCGCCAGGAACGGGGCGAGCAAACGGAACAGGCGCATGGGAGACTTTCGGCTAGGCGAGTCGTCGCGCGTTACAGGGTAACGGCGGGGGTCGCTAGAGGCGCGCGCCTTTCACCCTCCTTCCGTCATGCCCGCACTTGTTGCGGGCATCCCAGCCGGAGACGACGCAGGGACGCCCGTGACGAGCACGGGCGTGACGGAAGGAAAAATGAAACGAGCCTTGCGTTCGTCGTTTCACCGTAGTAACACGATGAACCAATGACCGACACCACGGCCGGCTCCGGCACGAGTACCGTGACGGCCCACTTCGACACCAGCGACAAGACCCAGCGCGCGGTGACGCGGCTGCGCTCGGCGGGTATCGTCTACAGCCCGATCCGCGTCACCGAAAGCTAGCACGATTACT
>Ga0136611_10001600_pt1 | contig 15782 bp, 12 predicted proteins | sample AntDrymUQ2232306_2_FD_106645 | JGI IMG/M metagenome (GOLD analysis project Ga0136611, IMG submission 106645) | Polar desert sand microbial communities from Dry Valleys, Antarctica - metaG UQ223 (23.06) | ecosystem: Environmental > Terrestrial > Soil > Desert | place: Antarctica: Dry Valley...
CGACCCGGTCAACAGCTCATACAAAATCACCCCCAGCGCATAGACGTCGGTGCGGGTGTCGATGTCGAGGCCGGTGTTCTCGGCCTGCTCGGGACTCATGTACTCGGGCGTGCCGATGATCTGGCCAAGCTGGGTGCACAGCGTGTGGTCGGTCAGTGTCTGCGTCGTGGCCTTGGCGACACCGAAGTCGATGATTTTCGGCACCGCCTTTTGATCCTGCAATGCGATCAGAACGTTCGAAGGCTTCAGGTCGCGGTGGATAATGCCTTTCTGATGCGCATGCTGAACGCCGTCGCACACCTGCATGAAGAGGGTAAGGCGATCCGCGACAATGATGCTGATAAGCACCGGTCTGGCGATCATCGCGAGACGGCGCCCCCCCCCGCTCGCAGGGCTGGGTCGTCTAGCACGAACTCGACGGCGGCAGAGGCGGCGGAAGACGGTCAACAGCAAGAGGAACGCCCACCTCATGAAAGTGCCACGATTCAATGGGTGCTTGTAGTAGCCCACACCGATGATGTCATTGTAAGTCCCCGTACCGTCATTCGATCGTCCTTACGGTTCTTTCACCATCAGCTTACCCTCCAGCATTCCCATGCCGCATGCGAACGCCACGTCACCGGCTTTCCGAGGCGTGAACTCAATCGCCACACCTTGGTTCAAAGGCAGCGCCTGCTTGATGCCGTAGTCAGGAATCACCACCTCGGTCGCGCACGTCTTGTCACTGACGCGGGTGAAGGTCAGACGCGCCGGTATGCCCTTGCGGAGCATGATCATCGAAGGCTCAAAAGCTGCATCGCCGACCCTCACGTTCGCTGTCTGAATGCCGGCCGTCGCTCCGGGTGCGGCCGTCGTCATGCCCATCGCCGCGTGTGGATCTGCGGCGCCACCGCTGCGCAACCCGCGCCGTTCGCCTTCGGCTCGCAGAAAAAATGTCCCCTCGGCCACGACGACATCGCCCGCGGCGACGCCAGCCACTACTTGCACGTCGTCACCCACCCGATCTCCCAGCCGCACCTCACGCTCGACAAACGTGCCTGGCTTCTGCGGGTCGATGAGGTAGACGACTTGCCCGGCGCCGAGCGATTGCACCGACGTCCGCGGCACCACCAGCACGCCGGTCGTGACCCGATCCTCAACCGCCACGTCGGCATACATGCCGAGGCGCAACTGTTGCTCGCGGTTGGCGACTTCGACCCGCAGCTTCGCCGTTCGGGTGTCGGCACTTACTTGCGGATCGATGTAACTCACTTTTCCTTTTAGGGCGAGACCCGGGTACGCCGTGGTCGTGACCGTCGCCTGGCTTCCGACGGACACCCGCGAAAAGTCACGCTCATACAAGGCGCCAATCACCCACACGGTGGAGAGGTCGACCACGGTGAAGAGCTCGGTTGACGGATCGACGTTCAACCCGACGTTGGCCTGGCGTTTGGTCACAACCCCGGTCAGCGGGGCCGGCACGCTCACCGTCGAAGTGATATTGCCGGCGCCACGGAGCCGATCAATCCGATCCGCGCCGAGTCCCAGCAGGGTGAGCGCCGCCCGAGCACCTTCGACGCCGGTGGCATGCACGGTGTGTTGCGCGCGGATGCGTTCGAGTTCCTGCTTGCTTGCCGCGCCGATCTCGACGAGCCGCTCGGTGCGGACCAGTTCCTGATGCGCGGCCTCGAACTCTGCGCGCATGGTGAGATACCGCGTTTGCGCTTCGGCCAACTCAGGACTGTAGATCTCCGCGAGTGACTGCCCTCGCGTCACGCGTTCACCGAGCGCCGCCGTGACCCGCGTCAAACGACCCGCTGCGATCGGCGTGACCGCGACCTGGCGATACTCGTTGGCCTCCACCACACCGGCCAGCCGAAGACTTCCCGCAGCGCTGTCCCGCCGTACCGGTGTCACCGCGATGCCGGCCCGATTCGCGGCCTCCTCCGTGAGGGTAATCGTCACATCCGGCAGCGCCGCCGTGCCAGCACCCGTCACGGGTCCGACGCCGCCACCCGCCGCAACCCCAGCATCAGGAGCCGGCATGTTCATGCCGGCCATGGCGTCACCCGCCGCCGCGGCGCCCATCGCTCGGCGCATGTAGAGCCAGGCGCCTGTAGCGCCTAGTGCGATCAACACGACCGCGGCGACCGCCACCATGGGCCACCGCAGCCGTTCGTTCGATGCAATTGTCATTTCACGTCTCCCCGTGCCTGTTTCAGTGCCGTACGCGCCTCAAAAGCGGCGCGTAATGCGTCGGTGTAGCCCATCTCGATCTCCAGATAGCGGCGCTGCTCAGCGAGGACGTCGGTCAACGTGCTGCGACCCAGCTCGTAGGTTTCGCGGACGACCTCGAGGTTCTGGAGTGCGAGGGTTCTCACGCCAGACGCGTAGATGGCGACCGCACGCCGTGCGTGGGCGTCGCGCGCGGCCGCGGCCGCCACTTCGGATTCTGCGGTCAGCGCGCGCGCGTCTCGTTGGTGCGCTGCGCCCGCCCGTTCGGCCTGCGCCGCGGCAATGGCTCCCTGGTTGCGATTGCTCAGCGGCACCGCGATCGTTACCCCTGCGGCGAGGTTATGAAAAATGCCGTGGATAGGTTCGAGCGATCCACCGGCTCCAAACGCCATCTGTGGAAAGCCGAAGTTCATCCGCATGTAGCTACCGAACACATTCACGTCGAACCTGCCGTCGTTGCGCGCCTGCTCGATGCGTGCCTCGGCGAGACGCAGCCGCGCATCCGCTTCCCTGATGTCTGCGCGCTGCGCCGGCGGGGGCACTGCCATTGCCGCCTCCGGCGGCGAGTCTGCTTCAACCAGGCGGTCGAGCGTGTCCCGGACGGCGACGACGGCGTGAGGCCCAACGCCCAACGCGCGCGTCAGGGCGATGAGCGCGGCCTCGGCGTTGCCCGCCTGCAGCAGGCGCTGTGACTCGAGCCGATGCAGTTCGACCTCGAGGATGTTTCGTTCAAGCGCCGGCGCGGCGCCCTGGGCGACACGGGCGCGCAAGAGTTCGTAACTGCGGCGCGTCGCCGCCACGAGCGCATCGCTGACCTCGAGATCGCGGGCCGACGCGGCTAACTCGCCGTAGGCGGCGCGGACCGTCGCGACGATCATCCGTTCCTGATCCGCGGCCGCAAATTCCGCCACCTCAATGCCGCGATCCGCGGCCGCCGTGCGACTGGGTCGACGAAACAAGTCCAACGGCCACTCGACCTCTGCACTGGTGAGGTTGTCGGAACCGCCGGTCTGTTCCTGACGCATTAACGACACCATCGGATTGAGGCGCAGCGCGGCCTGCTGTCGCTCCCCGCGCGCCGCGTCGATGCTGGTGCGTGCCGCCAGGAGCGCCGGCTCACTTTGTAAAGCACGCGCCACGGCCTGTTCGATCGGCATGCCACGGATGGGGTCGACAAAGCGCACCGCCATCTGATCCTGGGCGGCGGGCTGGCCGCTCTGAGCCAGCGCCGGAATCGCGCAGCATGCCGCGACGACGACCGCGGCAGCGAGAACATGGGAGCTGATCGATTGCGTCATTGAACTAATCCTTCGAAGGCGACCGACCCGTTGCCGGCCGGCCCCTGCCATTCCAGGGTGAACTGCCACGCGCCGGCCATGCCGAAGTCGCCGGAGGCGGTATAGCGGCCGGGCGTGCCTGATGGCAGCACTTGGACATCGCCCGACATCACCATCCCCGGCATGGTCATCGCGGCGCCTGCGCGAACCGTTCCGACGTCAGCGAGCGCACCGGTCGCGCTGTCGCGGAACTCGACGATGAATGAACTGCGCCCTTGGCTCAGCGACCCTGTGGCCGAGATCAGGCGGATCTGGAGGCTGCCGGATCGCACGGTCTGGATTGGCGCCAGCTGGTTGCTTTCTGCTTCGTCGCCAGCGCCGCCGCGTTGCGACAGGAAGACGCCGGCCACCACCGCAGCGAGCACCACCACGGCGATCACAACGGCGCGGGAGCGCCGCGCCGGGGGCACCACGGATGGATGCGACATGCCTGCGCCGGTGCTGACCGCGGTCGCGGGGTCGTCCGCCGGCAGATTCCTCGCGCGCAACCAGTAGAAGATCACCGGCGTGACGATCAGCACATGCAGCAGTGACGACAGCATGCCGCCGAGCACCGGCGTCGCCAGTGGCTTCATCACCTCCGAGCCCACGCTGTTGCTCCACATGATTGGCAGCAAGCCAGCGACCACCGTCGTGACGGTCATCACCTTCGGGCGAAGGCGCAGCAGGGCCCCTTCGGTGACCGCCTCGCGCAGCGACGCGCGCGTCAGCGTGCCGCCAACCTCGGTTTGTTTTCGCGCGACTGCCTCTTCGAGATAAATCACCATCACCATCCCGGTCTGCACCGCTGTCCCAAACAAGGCGATGAAGCCAACCCAGACGGCTACCGAAAAGTTATAGCCAAGCAGCCAGAGGAGATAGACCCCGCCCGTCAACGCAAAGGGCACGGCCAGGAGCACGTGTGCCGCTTCGACGACCGAGTGGTAGGTGAGATAGAGCAGCCCAAAGATCACGATCAGGACCACCGGCACCACCAGCAACAGGCGCTGCCGCGCTCGCTCCTGATTTTCGTAGCGGCCGCTCCATCCGATGTAATAACCCGCCGGCAACCGCACCGCGTTCGCGACTGTCGTCTTGGCGTCCTCGACGAAACTTCCGACGTCGCGGTCCTGCACGTTGAGCAGCACGGTCGCGAGCAGCAGCCCGTTCTCGGCCGAGATCATCGCCGGCCCGCGGGCCGGTTCAATCGACGCCAGCTCACTGAGCGGAATCTGCGCGCCTGACGGCGAGCCGACCAGGACCTGACCCACGGCCTGTGGGTCGGCACGATATTCAGCTGCGTAGCGGACGCGGACCGGAAAGCGCTGTCGACCCTCGATGGTGGTGGCGAGGACCGACTCGCCAACCGCGATCTGAATGACGTCCTGGATATCGCCGACATTGATCCCGTAGCGCGCCGCCGCCTGACGATTGATCTCGATGTTCAGGTACTGACCGCTCGTTACCTGCTCCGGGTAGACGTTCGACGCGCCCGGCACCTCGCGCAGCGCCTCGGCCACCTGTCGCGCCAGCCCCTCCAGCACGTTGAGGTCAGTACCGAAGATCTTGACCCCGATCTCCGATCGGATGCCTGTTGTCAGCATGTCGATCCGGTTGATAATCGGCATCGTCCAGACCGTTGACACTCCAGGCAGCTGTGCCGCACTGCTCATCTCAGAGCGGAGCCGTCCCAGCGTCATGCCTGGCCGCCACGCGTCGCGCGGCTTGAGGTGCACGATGGTTTCGGTCATGTTGAGCGGTGCCGGATCGGTTGAAGTATCCGCGCGCGCGACCTTGGCGACGACATAGTCGACTTCGGGGAAGGCCATCAGCGCCGCGTTTTGACGCGCGGCGATCTTGGTGTTCTCCTCGAGCGAGACGCTCGGGTCGGCGATCGGCATGAACATCAGATCGCCCTCGTTGAGGGGCGGCATGAATTCGTTGCCGATGTTTCTACCGAGCAGCAGTGCGCCCGCGAACAGCAACACGGCCAGTCCCACCGTGACGCGCCGGTATGACAGCGCTGCCTCCAGCACAGGCCGGTACAAGCGCTGCAGCACGCGCATCACCGGGTTGTCGTCCTCCTTGTGAAATTTTCCACCGAGTAACAACGTGCACAGCACCGGGACGAGAGTCACGGCACTAATCGTGGCGGCCAGCACCGCAAACGTCTTGGTGAAGGCCAGCGGATGGAACAGCTTCCCTTCCTGACCGGTCAGCGCGAACACCGGCAAGAACGCCAGCAGGATGATGCCCATCGAAAAGAAAATCGGGCGGCCGACCAGACGCGTCGACTCCAGCACGGTCGCGGTGACGGCGCGCCGATCGCGGGGATCGATGCGACGCATTTCGAGAAAACGAAAGGCGTTCTCGGTCACCACGATACCGGCGTCGACGAGAACGCCAATCGCAATGGCGATGCCCGCAAGGCTCATGATGTTCGAGGTGACGCCGGCGTAATACATTCCGAGGAATGCCACCAGTACAGCGAGAGGCAAGGGCATCGTCACGATGAGGATCGAGCGCAGATGCATCAGGAACACCACGTGCGCCAGCGTGACGACCACGATCGCCTCGATCAACGCGGTGCGCAGCGTGCCAACGGCCTGCTCAATCAACTGCGAGCGGTCATAAAACGGCACGATGCGCACACCGGACGGCAGGCCCGGTTGAATCTCCGCAATGCGCGCCTTGACCGCGTCGATCACCTCCTTGGTGTTCACCCCCGTGCGGGCGACGACGACGCCGCCGACCGCCTCGGTGCGCCCTTTCACGAGCGACGCCACGCGGAATGCGTTGCCGATTTGCACCGATGCCACTTGCTTGACATAGATCGGCACGCCGCCCGCTGCACCGACCACAATGGTCTCGATATCTGCCACCGATTGGATCAGGCCGACACCCCGGACGATCGACCAGGCGCCGTTGGCTTCGATCACATTGCCGCCAACGTTCGAGTTACTGCGGCGCACCGCTTCAACCAGGTCCCCCAGCGAGACCTTGAACGAGCGCAAACGGTTCGGATCGACCTCGATTTGATATTGCTGCACGTGACCGCCGACCGAGGCCACCTCGGCGACGCCAGGGACGGCGTTCAATTGATAGCGGATGAACCAATCCTGGACGCTGCGCAACTCGCGCAGCGACAGCGTCGGACTCTCAACGGTGTACCAGAACACGTGCCCAACACCGGTGGCGTCCGGGCCGAGCGTGGGTACTGCGCCGTCGGGCAGCAGCTTCCCGACCAGGTTCATCCGTTCGAGCACGCGCGCCCGCGCGAAGTAGAGGTCGACGTCGTCCTGGAACACGATGTAGATCATCGAGAAGCCAAACGCCGACTGTGAGCGCACGACACGAACCCCGGCCAGCCCCTGGAGATTGACGGTCAAGGGATAGGTCACCTGGTCCTCGACCTCCTGGGCGCTCTGACCGGGCCAATCGGTGAAGACGATGACCTGGTTGTCCGACAGATCCGGAATGGCGTCGATCGGCGTGGCGGTCACCGCCCACCATCCCCATCCCGCGAGGGCCAGATAGAACGCGAGGACGAGAAAACGGTTCCTGAGCGAGAACTCGATGAGACGGTTGATCATGAACTTCCAACTGTCGTAAAGCGCGCACAGGCGCGCGTGGACGTACACGCGGCGGGCTGCCGCGTATACACACGACGACGGCTAGAAGCTAGATGAGGAAAACGGAGAGAAGAACGTTTCGAGGAACGTCGAAGACGCGATCGGGTTCGCGGCGGTACGGTGCCATCGCGTGCGGGGTGGCCGGCGGCAACAACAATATCGAACCCGTGACCGCGGGAGGCGCAGCAACGGCCACGAGCGCCTTCGCCGTGGGACTTGCGTCGTCCTGTTCGCTGGCATGGCAGCAACTGTCGGCGTCGGCTTGTGTGACCGCACGGGTTTCAATGCCGCCGTGATGCTCTGTTGAGTGCATCGAACACTCGACGCCCTCGAGGCAGCAAGCCATCCGCGCTTCAGGGGTGGCTTGCCAGCCTGCACACACCGCTACCGGGCCCGCCAGCACCGTGGAGAGCAGCGCAGCCGCGATGAGGCGCGAACTGGCGAACACGTCTCAATGATGGTGGTTCGACGATGGACATGTCAACCAATTGCCGTGGCTCCGACGAACTCCGGTGCACGTGGTCGCAGGACCATTAACTCTCGTTAATCTTGGCGGAACGCGACAGCAGGCTCAGCAACACGACGCCAGACACGACGGCCAACATCGAAGCCAGGTGAGCGACTGTGAGCGGACCGATCACCCGGTCGTTTACGCGGACAAACTCGATCAGAAACCGTGTCGTCCCCGCGAGGACCAGATACGTGCCGAACACCATTCGGTCGTTTCGACGAGCTTTGCGTAACTTAATCAACACAGCTCCGATGAGGAATAGCGGTAGCGCCTCGTAGATCTGCGTGGGATGAACACGGTCGAGCGTCGGCGGTAAGCCTTCGGGAAACGCCACGGCCCACGGAAGGCCGGTGACCTTGCCGTAATCGTCACCAACCAGAAAGCAGCCGATTCGTCCGATCGCATGGCCTATCGCCAGCGCCGGCGAGGCAGCTGCAAGGGTGGCGAGAAGCGGCAGCTGCTTCATCCTAATCACGGCTAGGCCAGCCGCGATGCCTCCGGCAAATCCACCGAACCAACTCAATCCGCCGCGTGAAAGAAGTAGCGACAGGAATGGTGCACTGCCGGAAAATTCGACAGTCCACCACAGCTTCGCGCCGAGCAGACCGCCGAAGACACCCGCAAATCCCGCGTCAATTGCCGCTGGCGAGACCCCGCCACGGTTCAGCTCGCGCCTAAAAAGCCATAGGCCGACAAGCGCACCAATCGCGACGAGAACGCCAAAGCTGGTGATCTCGAAGCTCCCAACCCGAAAGAGGACGGGATAGATAGATGCCTCCTATTGAGCCGGCCGGCGCGCGCGACCCGACGTGTGCGAATGCCGAATCTTCCACCCGTCTGGCGTCTTGATCAGCAGCAGCGTCTCGAGTCCCTCGTTGTCGAGCATGCGTTCGCCCATTTTGGCCTTAATGGTGTAGCGAGAGACCGCATAGGCGGATTCCCCACCCGGCAACACCGTCACCTTCGTTCCGGTATGGGCGAACTCGAGATTCTCGAACGCCTTCAGCTCGGGACCGAGATGACGATCACGATAGTCGGCCCAGCCATCGTTGATGCCGGCGCCTTCGTAGATGGTGACGTCAGGATGATAAAAGGCCGCAATTTTGTTGAGGTCCTTCGAGAGAAACGCAGCATCGTAGCCCTTCAACCACGCCTCCACGCTGGCGGCGTCAGTCCCTCCCGCCTGTGCCGGTGTATCAGCCAGCTTCGTCACAGGACCCGGGCGCTTCCCGCCGACAGGTTCAACCCAGGCGGTGTGCGTGCCATCGGCAAAATGCTGATGCGCCTTCCAGGCGATTTCAGAGCCGCTCTGCGGATTGCGGGCGCGGAAGAAGAAGTCGGCTGACTCCTTCGGCGGAATATTGCGCTTCCAGGTAATCGCAACGATTCGATCACCCTTCTTCTCGACCTCAAAGGTCTCGCCACCCATCTTCTCGACTTCGAGCACGGTGACGCCGTCGGCGATCTCTAGGCGCACTGAGGTTGTTGCGACCGCGCCTTCCGTAGGCACCCGGACCGTGTAGCGTTCTTCGGCGCCGGGTTTCGATTCGCGCGGGCGCACGCCGACGTGGGCGAAGGCCAACGAAGGAATTGCTAGGACGAGCGTTAATGCAGCAAGTGGGCGTCTCATCGCAATCATCTCCCTGAAAGTTTACTTCGTTGGCGGATCCGGGCCGAGCTCGATGGTCGTGGCGATCGACTTGTCGTCTTTGTCGTCGGTCACGGCAGTTACGACGATTCTCATGCCAATTTTCACGTCTGATACCTTCATCGCCTTCCTGGCGCGAAGGAACTTCGTAGCATTATTGATGCTGACCGTCGCGTCCTTACCATCTTTGTCCTTGAGCATCACGTGATCCGCAGCGGCCATCGTGACGGTGCCCATGATCTTGTGCTCGTGACCGGGATGCGCAATCGCATTCCCACCCAGCGCCATCGTCATCAGTGCTGCGGCGGTGATTGCCAGGATGAATCGTCTTGTCATCATTGCTCCTCTCAAAGAAAACGCTAGAACCACGTTCGTACTCCAGCGGCCAAGCGCCACCCACCGATGTCGTCGCCGGCCGCACGCGAGAAATCGGCGGTCCCGCCAAACTCTCGGTGCCAGACGACGCCAACGTAGGGCGCGAACTCGCGGCGTACCTCGTAGCGCAACCGGAGTCCAGTTTCCGCAGCACTGAGTCCCGCCCCGATGCCCCGCTCAGGAATCGATTTGCCGTAGAGATTCAGCTCAACCAGCGGCTGCAACACGAGGCGGTTCGTAATAAGCAGCTCGTACTCGACTTCGAAGCGGGCCAACGTCGTTGCTGATTCGCCGACGTACAGCGTCGCCTGCACTTCAAACCACTGCGGTGCCAATCCCTGAATGCCAACCGTCGCCCATGTCTGGCCGGGGCCAGGCCGGAAGTCCTGCCGCACACCGGCAACGACGTCCCACCATCTGGAGAACGAGCGACCGTACGTCACGTGAGCTTCGGCCTCTTCAAGGCTGGAGCCCTCCGACGTGCCTTCGGAATGAATCCAGAGCCGATTCAAATCGCCGCCGAGCCATGACTTGATGTCCCAGATGCCACCCTTCGTGTCACCTGAAAACTGCCACTCGAGCTGATCGAACAGGACGTAGTGGTTGATTGCGCGGTCGTGAACTGCATGGCCGTGAAGGCCCTGCGGAAATGCTGCGGCGCGATCTTCGGCTGTCACCGGCGGAATCGGCGTTGCGGGCTCACCCGATGCGTTCTGCGCTGGCGTCGCTGGCGGCATGACATGGCCTGCATGAGGATCGGGCGGCGTCCCTTGGGCAGAGGTTGTGCGAGCAAAAAGGACGATCACAAGCAACAGGAGGCCAGTGCGGCTCATTCTTCGACCCGCACTTCGCGGAACATGCCCGATTCCATATGGAACAACAGATGGCAGTGATAGGCCCATCGTCCCAGTGCATCGGCTCGGACGCGATATGAGCGCTTAGTGCCCGGTGGCATATCGATGGTGTGCTTGCGAACCTGAAATTGCCCTTGCTCGTCTTCCAGGTCACTCCACATGCCGTGCAGATGAATCGGATGACTCATCATCGTGTCGTTGACGAGCACGATGCGAAGGCGCTCCCCATAGGTGAGGCGAATGGGCTCGGACGACGAGAATTTGACGCCATCAAACGACCAGGCGAACCGCTCCATGTGCCCGGTGAGGTGCAACTCGATGGTCCGGCCGGGCTCGCGTCCGTCCGGATCTTCAAACGTGCTCTTGAGATCCGCATAGGTCAACACTTTGCGGCCGTTATTGCGCAAGCCAATGCCCGGGTCATCAAGCTTCGCCATTGGCGACATCGTTTGCATATCAACCAACGGATTGCCGTCTTCTGAGGTCGGATGCGATTGCATCGAGCCCATGGCCGCCATGTTGTGTCCCGCGTGCGGATCTGCCGGCGGTTGCGGCGGCATGTTATGGCCGGCATGCGGATCGGCAGGCGCCTGCGGCGTCGGCGGCGTCGGTTTCGCCTCGCTCATTGCGCCCATCTCGTGGCCCATGCCACCGTGCCCCATGTCGTCCATCGAAAGCAACGCTCGCGGATCGGGCTCGGGCACCTGCGCGCGTAAACCTTCACGTACTGCGAGCGTGCCAGCTGCGAAGCCGGTGCGATCCATCGCCTGTGCAAAAATCGTGAACGCGTCTTGCCCCGTAGGCTCAACGATCACGTCGAACGTCTCCGCGGTCGCAATGCGGAATTCATCGACGGTGACCGGATGGACGTTCAGTCCGTCTGCCGCAACCACCGTCATCTTGAGACCGGGAATCCGCACATCGAAATATGACATGGCGGAACCGTTGATGAAACGCAGTCGGACTCTCTCCCCCGGCTTGAATAACCCGGTCCAGTTCCCCGCGGGAGCGATGCCGTTCATCAGATACGTGTAAGTGGCGCCGGATACATCTGCCAGGTCCGTGGGGTTCATTCGCATCTCTCCCCACATCTGCCGATCGTCAACGGTCGGCCCCAACCCACGATCACGAACGTCGCTGAAAAAGTCGCCAAGCGTTCGCTTGTGAAAGTTGTAGTAGTCCGACTGTTTCTTGAGTTTTGCGAACACCCGTTCCGGCTTTTCGTCGGTCCAATCGCTCAGAAGAACGACGTGCTCTCTGTCGTATTTGAACGGCTCCGCCTCTCGCGGTTCAATCACCAGCGGCCCGTAGACGCCTTGCTGTTCCTGAAACCCGGAGTGGCTGTGGTACCAGTACGTGCCGGCCTGCCGAACATTGAAGCGGTAGGTATACGTCTCGCCAGGCCCGATGCCATGAAAGCTCAGGCCAGGAACTCCGTCCATGTTCGCAGGCAGAAGAATGCCGTGCCAATGAATGGAGGCATCTTCGCGTAGAGAATTCGCGACTCTGAGAGTGACCGTATCCCCTTCCCGCCATCGCAATAGAGGTGCTGGAACGGAACCATTCACGGCTAAAGCAGTGCGATCCGAACCTGTGACGTTGATAGGGATTGGTCCGATGCGGAGATCGAACTCAGTGCCGGTCAGAACGCCGTGTGGCTGCCGGCCATTGGATTGCGCGTAGCCGGTCGACACGCGCGCGGTCCCCATCCCAACGGCAACGGCGCCAAAAGCCAGTTCCTTGACGAATGTGCGACGCGAGTGTCGCTGAGAAAATCTAGTAAACGCCTTCATCACTCCTTCAACGCGCCCAACGGCGCTTTCTTACACCGTATGATGTTCGGAGGCGTAACCTCATTAAAAGTCGTTAACAGAGCACCACCTAGGCCCTCAATTCAGCGCGGGATGTATCATCGGCGGCATGGCCAACCGCGCAGCGCTTGCTCTTGTCGCCCTGCCGTTAATGCTGTCCGCGTCGACACTGCTCGGCTCGCAATCCACCGCTGGTTGCGTTGCGCCAATCGTCTCACCAGCCGGTCCCGCTAGCGCCCAGCCGCAGTTGACCGTGTCGTGACGCGGTGTTCTCCTCAGTTGGGTTGAACGTGCCGGTGACGTCGCCAGCTTGAAGTTTGCCGAGCGCACCAAGGACGGGTGGAGTGCAGCGCGGACCGTGTCGAGCGGCAGGGATTGGTTCGTAAACTGGGCCGATGTCCCGTCCGTCCTACGAATGGGCGACGGATCCCTTTACGGCCATTGGCTCCAGAAGAGCGGCCCTGATACCTAGAATGCTGCCCGACAACTGCGGCCGTCACCCGGAAGGCCCGATCGTGGCCTATCGCGATCGCAGTGACACGGAGATTCGGGACATTTACGTGTCGCGGTCTGTTGGGAGCAACTGGAGCCAGCCTGTAGCGGTTCACCGAGACAATTGGCAGATCGCCGCGTGCCCCGTGAATGGCCCTGCACTGAGCGCCGATGGCACAGCCGTCGCGCTCGCCTGGTTTACAGCCAAAGGTGATGAGGGACATACCTTTAACGGTTGTTGACCACCGCCCGGCGATGGGGTCCACTGGTAGTAATGGACCCCACTGGTTCCGCGAGGTTCAGGCTGTCGCGCGATTATGAAGAAGAATTAATCTCGCATCGGCCGGGCCTCCGAAAAGATGCTGTTGTGCCGGACAGCCGCGACGCGAGCCAGAGTCCTCGCGTCCTGATCGTCGAAGACGAACGACGCCTCGCAGCGCTTCTGACGCAGCAGTTGACCGACCTCAAATTAAGCGTCGAAGCCGTCTATGACGGGGACTCCGGGCTTCGAGCCGCGCTCACTGGAAACTTCGATCTCCTAATTCTCGACGTCATGCTGCCAGGGCAAGATGGCTTTGCGATCTGTCGTGAGCTCCGGCACCAGGGCCTCACGGTCCCAATCATGATGCTGTCAGCAAGAGGGGTGCTCGAAGATCGGGTGCGAGGTCTTGATAGTGGAGCCGACGACTATCTAACCAAGCCGTTCGAGTTCGCCGAGCTGAGTGCCCGCGTGCGGGCGTTGCTACGTCGGCAACGTCCCGCTGCGGCGCTGGGCCTCACAGTTGGCAATCTGGCGCTCGACCCTGTGTCCCGCTCCGTTCACAGAGGCGATCGCAAGATAGATTTGACGCAGAAAGAATTTGCGCTTCTCGAATACCTCATGCGGAACGTCGATCAGGTGCTGACCCGTTCGATGATCGGCGAGCACGTGTGGGACCTCACGTGGGATCGCATGACCAACGTGATTGACGTCTATGTGAATCATCTCCGGCGAAAGCTTGAAGACGCCGGAGAGTCTCGAGTGATTCACGCAGTGCGTGGCGTCGGCTACGTGTTGCGCTGTTCGGAGCATGCTGATGATCAGGACGCTTAAGGCCCGCACGACGCTGTGGAACGTCCTGGTGATCGCCTCGGCGCTCAGCCTGTTCGCCGTGCTCCTGTACGCCTGGCTGGCAAGTACGCTTTATGGCCATCATGATGGCGATCTTCGCGACGAGGCGAACCGCGTTCTCGCCAGCGTGTCGTCCACCCCCGACCCAATCGCGGCGCTTCAAGCCCTCGACAGAGAGGGCGCGGTCGCGCCTTACCTGATGGTGCGCGACACGCACGGAAATGTCGTCTTCAGATCCGAGCGGCTCGCGAAGGCCGAGCCTGAGATCGGTGCCCACGAGGTACTCACGCATGCGGCGACGAGCGGCGTCACCGTCGAGCAGTTCTTTACCGTGCACCTTGCACGAGGGCCAGTTCGATTTACGTGCGTCCCGTTGTCAACCCCATCGGAGACCTACCTTCAGCTCGGCAGACCCCTCGGCGACGTTGGGATGATGCTGGAGGTTGTGAAGATTGCGTCTTTCGTGCTGATTCCAATCGTCATCGCCATCACCAGCTTCGGTGGATTCCTGATCGCCAGGCGCGCGCTGCGTCCGGTCGATGTCATTGCAACGTCTTTGGAATCGATCCAGGCGACCGACCTGTCTCGCCGCATCGACCCACATGCGCCTGATATCGAGGTCAGACGCCTGACGTCATCCATCAACCAACTGCTGGATCGGCTTGGCACGTCGTTCACGACCATGCGAGAGTTCACAACTGACATCTCTCACCAGCTGCAGACGCCGCTCACGGTCATGAAAGGCACGATCGAGTCCGCTCGAGAAGGCACGCCAGAAGATCGCGCCAAGGCACTGAACGCGGTGTCCGACGAGGTCAATGCGCTCACGGCTACTCTTCAGGACCTGCGAGACCTCGCACTGGCAGACGCTGATTCAGTAGGGTCGCGCGTCGGCCCCGTCATCGTCAGTGAGGTATTCGAGGAGGCCGGTGAGCTGGTCAGTGCGCTGGCCGAAGCTCACGGTGTCGCATGCGAGACGGCCATCGAACCTGGCCTGCGGGTGTGGGGAAACCCTGTACGGCTTCGCCAGTTGCTCCTCAATCTTGGTGAGAACGCTGTCGAGTTCACCCCCGCGGGTGGGCGTATCCGAATTGAGGCGGCCGGCCGCGATGGAATGGTCGTAGCCAAAGTGTCAGATACGGGTGCTGGGATTTCCGAGGAGTTACTGCCGCGCGTGTTCGATCGGCACGTGCACGGGCAGGCTCAGGGTGCGAAGGCGAGGTCTGGACTTGGTCTGGCAATCGTCAAGCGCATCGTGGACGCCCACGGAGGCAACGTGACTATCGAAAGCACTCCGGGTTCTGGCACGACTGCGCTGGTGACCTTGCCGCTAGCCAGAGGGGTGTAGCGATGTCATTCGACGCTTCGACCGAAGACCCGCGAGTATGCGGTGTCACTCAGGCGTGTGGTGCTGGCGCAGAACATGGCTGCGCGGATTGCACGTGCAAGTCGTCTACCCGCTGAGACCTGTAATGAACAGCGCACCTTCGCGTTGAACGGATAGGAGGAAGTCATGGAAAAGGACGTCGTGTGCGGTATGCAGGTCGACCCTGCGAAAGCCGCTGGTCAGTCGCAGTACCAAGGTAAGACCTACTACTTCTGCTCGAACGGCTGTAAGTCGAAGTTCGATGCAAATCCCGCGCAATTTGCCAAGTAGCGGCTTCGGACGCTGCCGGGATCAGCCGGCAGCGCTCCAGCCTGTAATGCAAACTCACCTGCCGCGTTATCAGGGTGGAGGCCGGAATGGCGACGCATCAGCACCATCAACACGACGCGGCAGAAGTTATCGATCCCGTTTGCGGAATGAGCATCTCGCCG
>Ga0136611_10001601_pt1 | contig 15771 bp, 17 predicted proteins | sample AntDrymUQ2232306_2_FD_106645 | JGI IMG/M metagenome (GOLD analysis project Ga0136611, IMG submission 106645) | Polar desert sand microbial communities from Dry Valleys, Antarctica - metaG UQ223 (23.06) | ecosystem: Environmental > Terrestrial > Soil > Desert | place: Antarctica: Dry Valley...
CGGCGTGCCGGCACGCGTCGTCGAGGTGAGCTACTTCGGGCACGACGCATCCGTGCGGCTCGAGCTGGTCCCGAGCGGCACCTCCATCGTGGCTCGCACCGCCGGCGGCGGGACGCCTGAGCCCGGCACCGACCTGCACCTCAGCGTGAGGGGCGACGTGCCCGTGTTCCCCGCCCGCTAGGACGTTCAGCGCTCCCGTCCTGGAGCTCGCTCTCGTGGCGTGGTGGACGCGCAAGCACGGTGGGCGCTGTCAGGTCCACACGTCATCCGCGGTATCGCTGGGCTTCACGGCGGAGTCGTGCTGCCGCGCAGGCAGCGGGAGGCTCACCCAGCGGACGTGCTCGCTGCGTGTCTCAGCGAACGTCCGGTAGCTGCCGCGGTCGCCAGCAGTACCGGTCGAGGACCCGGACGGGGCGCGATCCGTCCGCGTCACCAGCTGTGGGCTCAGACCGATGACTTCCACGAGCAGGTGGCTGCGCGTCCCGGACAGCCGCAGTCGACCGCCGCCGCCTGCGGCGAGGAGCTTCGCGACGGTGGCTGCGGCCGACCGGGCGACACCCGACGACTCGCTGCCGTGCCAGCGCTCGAGCAGCGCGGCGAGCTCACGCACCATCGCCCGCGGCATGCCGGCGCCGGTGGTGGTCTCCCGCCGACTGCAGGCCAGGACCCATTCGACGCAGCCGTCCTGGTCCGGGCGGCTCGTCCCCACATCGCACGGAGCGGACGTCGCGGTCACCATGTGGGCTGGGCGCTCAGCCGGGCCCACACGCACGTGCCCGCTGACTGCGGTCGCAGCCCCCAGCTGTCGGCGAGCTGATCGACCACCGCCGAACCGCTGCGTGACGGTCGGTGCGGCCCGTGGGCCTGGCCGGCAGCCGCAGCCACGAGCGCAGCAGCTGGCGCCGTGTCGCTCACCTCGACGAGCACCCCGTCCGACGATGTCCAGGACAGCCGGAGGGTCGCGTACCCGGAGGCGGCGAGCGCCTCGTTGACGAGCTCGGTCATGACGATCACGACGTCGTCGTGGCGCTGTGCCAGCGACGTGCCGAGCAGCTGCTGACGGAGCAGCGCAGCGGCGCGGCCCATGCTCGCACCGGCCTGGTCGGCTCCCGCGATGTCGAAGGTCTGCGACCAGCTCGAGACGCGGGAGGAAGGCCTCTCCTGCCGCCTGGCAGATCGGGTGCGGGCCATGAGCAAGCGGGCGGCGTCACCGCGGACGACGGTCATGGGTGCTCCTGATGCGTGGGAGGACGCTCATCCGGCGGGTGCCGGTGGCGACGGTCGGTCGCGGGTCGCAGACGTCAGCGGCTGCGACGCGCGGGCTGTGGGGGTGGGGCACACGCGAGGCGTCGACGCCTTCGGGTTCCTCGCTGTCGGTGTCGGCGGAGGCCGCCGCCGGCCGACGTGCCGGTGTGCCCGCCTGCCCGCGTGTCGGCGTGCCGTCACGGCCGGCGTGCTCCTCGCGGAGCCGCGCGACGTGCTTGCGGGCATGCGCGACCGCCGAGGGGAGATCGCTGAACACGTGTCCGCGCGCGAGCACCGGTTCCAGGGTGCCGACGGCAGTCAGCAGCCGGGTGTGCTGGGTGCTGGCGCCCTTGAGCAGGACCGTGATCCCGCGGTCGTTCAATTGCTCGACGATCTCACCCAGCGCGCGAGCGCCGGTGGCGTCGAGCAGGTCGACCCCGGACAGGCGAAGGATGACGACGCGGACGTCGGCGGTGAGGGTCAGCTGGGCCAGGAAGCGCGCCGAAGCGGCGAAGAACAGGGGCCCGTCGAGCCGGTAGGTCAGCACGTGGGCGGCGAGAAGCTCGTGCTCGGCGTCGCTGTCGACACCATCGGCCTCGAGCGGCTCCGGGACTGCCTGCGCGGTCTTGGCCAGGTGTGTCAACGCCAGCACTGCTGCGACGACCAGCCCGATCTCCACCGCGACGATCAGGTCGAACGCGACCGTGCCGATGGCTGTCAGTCCGAACACGGCGGCGTCGCTGCGGGTCGAGTGCACCACCGCCCGGACGTTGTGCCGCTCGACCATGCGGTACGCGGTGACCATCAGCACGCCGGCCAGTGCGACGAGCGGGATGCGACCCACCAGGCCGGTCGCGGCGTACACGATCACCGCCAGCACGCCGGCGTGCGTCAGTGCAGCCACGCGGGTGTGCGCTCCCGCGCGGGCGTTCACCGCGGTACGCGCGATCGCGCCGGTGGCCGGCAGTCCGCCGCACAGCCCGGAGGCGACGTTGGCCAGGCCCTGCCCGAACAGCTCGCGATCCGGGTCGTGCCTGGGGGCATCGCCCATGCCGTCGGCGACCCGGGCGGACAGCAGGCTCTCCAGCCCGGCCAGGAACGCCACGATCAACGCCGGGCCGAGCAGGCTGCCCAGCCCGCTCAGGTCCGGCAGCGACGGCGTCGGCAGTGACGACGGCAGTGCGCCGATCCTGGCCACGTCCAGATGCGCGAGCTCGGCCACCGCGGTGACTGCGACGACCGCGAGCAGGCTCGCCGGCAGCGACCGGTGCACCCGAGGCAGTGCGGCGGTCAGCACCACCGACAGCACCAGCAGCCCGACCACCGCCCAACGCGGCTGCTCAGCGAACCGTGCCACGGCCACCGCTGCGGCTCCTGCGGCGTTCTCCACCTCGGGCTTGGCCACACCGAGCGCGTTCGGGACCTGCTGGGCGGCGATGACCACGGCGATGCCGACGGTGAAGCCCTCGATCAGCGGCCAAGGGATGTAGGCCAGCAGCCGGCCGAGCCGCAGCATCGCGGCAATGATGACGAAAAGCCCGGCCAGCACCGCCACCGGGAACACGACCTCCGGGCCTTGCGCCGCCACCAGCGGCACCAGCACGACGGTCATGGCTCCGGTCGGACCGGACACCTGCACGTGCGAACCGCCGAACACCGCAGCCACCGCGCCCGCGACCACCGCCGTCACCAGGCCTGGCGCCGCACCGACGCCGGTTGCCACGCCGAACGCGAGCGCCAACGGCAGCGCTACGACACCGACTGTGACACCCGCTGCCAGATCTCGCGGCCACGAGCGGCGAAGACCGGCGTAGTCGGAGCGGCGCGGCAGCAGCGTCCGCATGGACCGGCTCGCCTGTCCGAACCAGCCCCGGACCGCAGCAGCTGACGGCGAGCTGCTCACGCCGTCACCCGAGCCGCATCGGCCGCCGAGACCGCATCGTCGGCGTTCTCCAGCGCCGCCAGCAGCACCTGGCCCTGGCGCAGGTTCGCGCTGATCAGCCGCCGGGCGACGCCCAGCAGCTCCGCCATCTGCGGATCGCGCAGCGTGCACAGCACCATCGTCTTGATCCGCCGACTGTCAACGACCCCGGCCCGGCGCAGCGTCGACACGTGTTGCGACAGGTGCGACAACTCCACGCCCTTGTGCTCGGCCAGCTCGCCCATCGTGTACTCGCCCGAGGCGAGCAGCTCCAGCACGCGGATGCGGACAGGATGACCGAGGGCCTTGAACAACTCGGCCTTGGCCTCGCATGCAGGACGGTCAGTGACATGAGGCATGGACCTGACGATGCCATTGATTGACAATATCGTCAAGTAGTTACTTGACCGAGACATTGGCCACCGGCGACGCTGACGCGACAGCCCCGTTCCCGATAAGATGATGAAGTCATCAGAGATGCTGTTGGTGTCCTCGAGGAGGATCATGAACACGGACCTGAATCAGAAGACAACCACCCCGAAGGTGCTGCGCCGTCGGCGTCTTGGGCTGTGGTACCGAGTGAGCTGGCGCCTCAACTACCTGTTGCTCGGCGCCTACGGACCCGCGCAGCTCGGTGGCGACGGCCAACCAGACCCCCGCGTGCTGATGCGGCTGGAGCGCGCGGAGCGCGTGCGAGCCCTGGACGTCAGCGGGCACACCTGCGGCCAGCCGGTGACATGACCGAAGGGAGCCACTGACACCTGATGAGCACCACCGCGCCGTATCCTTCGCTGGCACCGCGACGACACCCCACAGCCGACAGGAGGAGCGACATGACCGCGCCCCTGTACCGGCTCAAAGCCGAGTTCTTCAAGACCCTCGGCCACCCGGCGCGCATCCGGGTGCTCGAGCTGCTCAGCGGCGGCGAGCAGTCCGTCACGCAGCTGCAGCAGGACATCGGCCTCGAGTCCTCGCACCTGTCACAACAGCTCGCCGTTCTCCGCCGTGCCGGCCTGGTGCGCACCCGCAAGCAGGGGACGCAGGTCTTCTACGTGCTTGCCGCACCTGAGGTCGCCGACCTGCTCGCCCTCTCCCGGCACATCCTCACGGACGTGCTCACCGGTCAGGTCGCCGTCCTGGAGGACCTGCGCACCACCAGCTGACCCAGCGCCCATGCGAGACCGTCCGGCGTCGGCTCGTCCGCGAGGGCGGCGGCTTTGCCTCTGGGACGGGCGATCGCCCCTCATCCAGCGTGCAGCAGCAACCTTCCGCGCGGACCGGCAGCACCCGAGGCCGCTTGCGCCGTGTCCGCATCGTGACAATCTGCATGGTCTGATGAACGGATGAGCTTCCTGGACTTCCTCGCCCGTCAGGGCGAGCGGATCGTGCGGCTGGGAGTGGAGCACCTGCTGCTCGTCCTCGCCGCGCTGGCCATCGGGACGGCCGTCGGCGTCGCACTGGGCATCGTGGTCGCACGCCGGCCAAGGGCTCGGGCCCTGGTGCTCGGCACCACCGGCCTGCTCCTGACCGTCCCGTCCTTCGCCCTGTTCACCCTGCTGTTCGGTCTCATCGGCCGGCTCGGCACGGCCGTCGTGCTCCCGGGCCTGGTCCTCTACTCCCTGCTGCCCATCGTCCGCAACACCGTCACCGGCCTGCTCCTGGTGGACGCCGCCGTCATCGAGTCGGCCAAGGGCGTGGGCATGGGTCCGGTGCGCCGGCTGCTGCGCATCGAGCTGCCACTCGCCTGGCCGGTGGTACTGACCGGCGTACGGGTCTCGGGCGTGCTCCTGGTGGGTATCGCCGCCCTGGGAACTCTGGTCGGGGGGCCGGGTCTCGGGGAGCTCATCTTCTCCGGATTGCGTATCATCGGCAGCCCGAACGCCGCCAACCTCGCGCTCGCCGGCACCCTCGGGGTCGTCGTCATCGCGATCCTGCTGGACGTGCTCTTCCTCGTTGTCGCTCGACTGACCACCTCGAAGGGCATCCGTTGACCACGCCCAAGCCCGCCATGATCTCGCTCGAGCGCCTCACCAAGCGCTACCCCGGGCAGGCCGAGCCGGCGGTCCTCGAGCTCGACCTCGTCGTCCCAGAGGGCGAGATCGTCGTCCTGGTGGGCCCGTCCGGGTGCGGCAAGACGACCACCATGAAGATGATCAACCGGATCATCGAGCCGACCTCCGGCACGATCCGCCTGCAGGGCGAGGACGTCACCACGTCGCCGCCCGACGAGCTGCGCCGCCGGATCGGCTACGTGATCCAGCAGATCGGGCTGTTCCCCCACCTGACCATCGCCGAGAACGTGGCGACCGTGCCGCGGCTGCTCAAGTGGTCCACGGACCGCACCCGGGCGCGCGTCGACGAGCTGCTCGACCTCGTCGGCATGGACCCGTCGGTCTACCGCTCCCGCTACCCGCGGGAGCTGTCCGGCGGGCAGCGCCAGCGCGTCGGCGTCGCGCGGGCCCTTGCAGCAGACCCGCCCGTGATGCTCATGGACGAGCCGTTCGGCGCGGTCGACCCGATCGCCCGGGAGAAGCTGCAGAACGAGTTCCTCCGGCTGCAGGAGGACCTCGGCAAGACGATCGTCTTCGTCACCCACGACATCGACGAGGCCATCAAGATGGGCGACCGGATTGCCGTGCTGCGCGAGCAGTCCGTGATCGCGCAGTTCGACACTCCCGAGCGCATCCTGAGCGACCCGGCCGACGACTTCGTCGCCGAGTTCATCGGTGCAGGAGCCTCCTTGAAGCGGCTCGGGCTCGCCCGGGTCCGGGACTTCGCGCTCGCCCACTGGCCGGTGTCCTCCGTGAGCGACGGCCGGGAGGCGGCGCTGGCCGCCCTGCAGCGCTCCACCGCCGACTCGGTGCTGCTGCTGGACGACCAGCGCCGACCGGTGCGCTGGGCCAACCGGCAGGACCTGTCCCGCAGCAGCACCCCGCTCGAGCGTGTCGGGATGTCGGTGACAGCGGTCGTGGAGCCGCACGCCACGCTGGCCGGGGCGCTGGACGCGATGGTCTCGAGCCGGGTCGGCGGGGTCGTCGTGGTCGACGGTCGCGGTGGTTACATCGGCACCGTCGACATGGGCGTGATCATGGCTGCTGCCGAGACCATGCGTGCCGCCGCCCACGAGCGCGCCCTGGCGGTCGAGCAGTCCGACCTCCGGGCCGCCGACGTCGCCGTCGACCTGGAGCAGGAGCAGGAGCGCCGGTGACCGCCGGCCTCGTGGCGCCCGAGCAGGCCGCCCTGCTCGGGGAACCGGGGGACGGCGCCGACTCGTCGAGGCGGTGGCGGCGCGGCCTGGCCGTACCCCTGGTGCTGACCGCGCTCGTCGTGGGCCTGCTGGTGTACGTCCAGACGGCCGAGCTCGACGACATCGAGGCCCGCCTGCTGGACCCCAACCTGCTGCTCGACGCCACCTTGCGCCACCTGCAGCTGGTCGTCGTCTCCACGGTGATCGTGGTGCTGCTGGCCGTCCCCCTGGGCATCCTGGCCACCCGCCCGTCGGTCCGCCGCTTCGTCCCGCTCATCATCGGCCTCGGCAACGTCGCCCAGGGTGTCCCGTCGCTCGGCGTGCTGGTGCTGCTGGCCATCTACGTCGACATCGGCTTCACGCCCGCCATCGCGGCCCTGGTGCTGTACGCGTTCCTGCCGATCCTGCGCAACACCATCGTGGGCCTGCAGCAGGTCGACCCGTTCGTCATCGAGTCCGGTCGAGGCATGGGGATGTCCCGCGGCACGGTGCTGCGTCGCCTCGAGCTGCCCCTCGCCGTGCCCGTCGTGCTCGCCGGCATCCGCACGGCCGCCGTCATCAACGTGGGAACCGCGACCATCGCGACGCTGGTCAACGCCGGCGGGCTCGGCGACGTGATCTACCAGGGGCTGGTGCTCAACCGGCTCGTCGTCACCGTCGTCGGCGCACTGCTGGCCGCGGTCCTTGCCCTGTTCATCGACTACCTCGCGGGCCTGCTCGAGCAGGCGCTGCGTCCCAAGGGCCTGTGAAGGCCACCCCACCGGAAGGACCACCCATGTCCCGTACCTCCACCCGCCGCCTGCTGCCCTGCGCCCTGCTGACCGGCTCGCTCCTGCTCGCCGCGTGCGGCGGCTCCGAGAGCTCCGGCGGCGCGGCGCCGTCCGGCGTGGACCTCGCCGGGGTCGCGATCAGCGTCGGCTCCAAGGAGTTCACCGAGCAGCGCGTGCTGGGTCAGATCGCCGTCGAGGCTCTGCGCGGCGCCGGCGCCGACGTCACCGACCGCACGAACCTCACCGGAACCTCCGTGGTGCGGGAAGCGCTGGTGAACGGGCAGATCGACGTCTACTACGAGTACACCGGCACCGGCTGGATCACCATCCTCGGCAAGACCGACCCGGTGCAGGGCGCGGAGGAGCAGTTCGACGCGGTGAAGGAGGCCGACGTCGCCAACGGCATCACCTGGTTCGCGCGCGCCGAAGCCAACAACACGTTCGCCATCGCCGCCAACACGCAGGCGGTGGAGGAGTTCGACGTCGCGACCATCAGCGACTGGGCGAAGGTCGTGCAGGACGACCCCGCGAAGGGCCGGCTCTGCTCCTCGGCCGAGTTCATCAACCGCAATGACGGGCTGCCCGGGCTGGAGAAGCTGTACGGCTTCAAACTGCCGCGCAGCGAGGTCGTGCAGCTCGAGCCCGCGCTGGTCTACGCCCAGGTCGGCAAGGCCGAGGACTGCGACTTCGCGGTCGTGTTCGCCACGGACGGTCAGATCCTCAACAACGACCTGACGGTGCTCGAGGACGACAAGTCGTTCTTCCCGCCCTACAACATCGCGCCGACCATGAAGACCACCGTCTACGACGCCAACGCCGCCAAGTACGACGAGCTGTTCGGGGCCATCTCGGCCAAGCTGACCGACGACGAGCTGACCAAGCTCAACGCCCGCGTCGACGTCGACGGCGAGGACCCGGCCGCGGTGGCCAAGGACTTCCTGGAGTCGGCCGGTCTGACCTGACAGCAGCACCTGGTCCGCGATGATCTCGTCACCGGGGTCGTCGTACGCCGCTGACGTGGCGGGCGATGATGGCCCCCGACGCTCAGGAGGCTGCGGTGCCCGACTACCCCACCCGCTCGCTGGGAGGCCTGACCGTGTCGGCCCAGGGGCTGGGCTGCATGGGCATGTCGGAGTTCTACGGCGCCGCGGACGACGCCACCTCCCTGGTCGTCATCGGCCGCGCCCTCGACCTCGGCGTGACCTTCCTCGACACCGCGGACATGTACGGCCCGTTCACCAACGAGCAGCTCGTCGGCAGGGCGATCGCCGCACGCCGCGACGAGGTCGTGCTGGCCACCAAGTTCGCGAGCGTGCGCGGCGAGAAGGGCGAGTTCCTCGGCGTACGAGGTGATGCGGCGTACGTCCGACAGGCGTGCGACGCCTCGCTCGCCAGGCTCGGCGTCGACCACATCGACCTGTACTACCAGCACCGGGTGGACCCGAAGACTCCGATCGAGGAGACCGTCGGCGCCATGGCCGAGCTGGTGCAGGCCGGCAAGGTCCGCCACCTCGGACTGTCCGAGGCTGGTGCGGCGACCATCCGCCGGGCCCACGCCGTGCACCCGATCGCGGCGCTGCAGAGCGAGTACTCGCTGTTCTCGCGGGACATCGAGGCCGACGTACGCCCCGTCCTGGACGAGCTCGGCATCGGCCTGGTGGCGTACTCGCCGTTGGGCCGGGGCTTCCTGACCGGCAGCATCACCTCGCTCGACGACCTCGACGCCACGGACTTCCGGCGCCATTCCCCGCGCTTCGCCCGGGCCGCGCTCGGCGCCAACCTGCGGCTCGTCGACGAGGTCAAGGCGGTGGCGGCCGACAAGGGCGTCACCCCCGGCCAGGTCGCGCTCGCGTGGGTCCTCGCCCAGGGCGCGGACGTCGTGCCGATCCCCGGCACCAAGCGCGAGAGCTACCTGCAGGAGAACGCCGCCGCCGTCGACGTCGAGCTGACGCCGGACGACCTCGGCCGGCTGTCGACCGCGATACCTGTCGACGCCGTGCTCGGTGACCGCTACCCCGACATGAGCTCGATCGGGCGCTAGCCTCCGGCAGCCCCCCGAGAGGACATCGTGGCTCTGACCCCCGCCCTGCGCGAGCACCTGCTCACCCCGCCGACCGGACCCGTCGAGATCGTGATCGACACCGACGTGACCAACGAGGTCGACGACCAGTTCGCCGTCGCCTGGGCCCTGCTGCGCCCGGACCGCCTGCGGCTGCGCGCACTGCACGCCTGCCCGTACAGCCTGGGACCGCACCTGCTGCGCGACCCCGGCTTCCTCACCGACGCCGAGCGCGCACAGCTGCGCGACGTCGAGGCGCGCGCGGCCGGGATGCCCGTGGTCGGCGCCGCCGAGGCCGTCGAGCGGGCCGCGCACGAGTGCCGCGAGCTGCTGCGGCTGTCGGGGCGCACCGACGTCCCGGTCGTCGACGGGTCGCGGTCGTTCCTGGTCGACGAGCAGACGCCCGTCTCCAGCGACAGCGTCGACAGCCTGATCGCCCTGGCGCACGAAGACCGCGAGGGGCCGCTCTACGTGCTGGCCATCGGCTGCGCCACCAACGTCTCCAGCGCCCTGCTGACGGACCCGACCATCTGCGAGCGGGTGGTGGTGGTCTGGACCAGCGCCTACCCGAGCTTCTGGCCCCGGCAGAACAGCAGCTTCAACCTCGCCCAGGACATCCCGGCGGCGCGCGTCCTGCTCGACTCGGGGGTGCCGCACGTCTACCTGCCCGGCTACTACGTCGGCGAGCAGCTGCGGACCAGCGCCGCCGAGCTCGACGCCCACGTCCGCGGACGCGGACCGCTGGGGGACCACCTGGCCCGGGTCTGCGCTGAGTCGTCGTGGTTCACCAGACCGGGCGCCAGCAAGGTGGTCTGGGACCTGGTGAACGTCGCCTGGGCGCTGGACCCGTCCTGGCTGCCCAGCGAGCTCGTCCCGACGCCGGTCCTGGACGACGACCTGTTCTGGCGGCAGAAGCCCGACCGGCACGTCATGCGCGAGGCGCACTCGGTGCAGCGTGACGCGATCTGGCTGGACCTCTACGCCGCGCTGGACGAGCACGCGACGAGCACCGCCGCGAGATAGCCGCGGGTGTCGCCGTTCGGCTTGTCCTGCAGCGGGTGGGCGAGGTCCAGCGCGAAATCCGGACCGTCGAGCACCGCGGCGATCCCGGTGCGCAGGACCAGCCGCGCCACCTGAGCGCCGAGGCAGCGGTGCACGCCGTGGCCGAAGGCGAGATGACGGTTGGCGCGCCGGTCCAGCACCACCTGCTCGGCCCGGTCGAACACACGCGGGTCACGGTCGGCCGAGCCGTAGCAGACAGCGACCTGCGTCCCGGTCGGCAGCAGCGTGCCACCCAGGTCGACGTCGCGGGTCGTGACACGACCCAGGTGGCTGATCGGCGTGTAGGCCCGCAGCAGCTCCTCGACCGCGCGCGGCAGCAGCGAGCGGTCGGCCCGGAGCCGCTGCTGGTCCGCAGGGTCACGGGCCAGATGCACCAGGGCGGTCGTCAGCCCGTCGACGGTGGCGTCCCGCCCGGCCAGCAGCAGCGTGGTCCCGAAGCCGAGCGCCTCCTCGTGGGACAGCGGCCCCCCGTCGACGAGACCGACGGCCAGATCGGTCATCACGTCATCGCGCGGACGGGCGCGACGGTCCTCGAGCAGAGCGGCGACGTACGCCGACAGCTCGGCCTGGGCCGCTGCGGCCTGCTCGGGGGCGCTGACCCGGGTGGCGAAGATCCGGTGCGCCCAGTCGACCCAGCGGCCGGCGTCCTCGACCGGCAGGCGCAGGACCAGCGCCAGCGCGTGCGACACCAGCGGCAGGGCGAGGTCTGCCACGACTTCGAGGGAAGCCCTGTCCTGCAGGAGGTCTCGTGCGACCTGGGCGAGCTCGTCCTGGTGGGCGTCGACGACGGCGCCGCCGAACCAACGGCTCACCAGCGCGACCTGCTGGTCGTGGCGGGGCGGGTCGACCTCGAGCGGGGCCAGCGGCGCGCGTCCGGTGGCGGTGTTCGGGACGGCGACGCGGCCCGGGAAGGCCGAGGAGAAGGTCTCCGGGTCCAGCAGCACGCGGCGGACGTCCTCGTACCGGGTGATGAGGGCGAAGCCGCCGTGGGCGGTGCTCCAGGCCACCGGTCCGGCGTCACGCAGTCGGGTGAACAGGGCGTCCCGCCCGGTGACGAACTCCGGCGAGTGCGGGTCGAGGTGCTCGCTCATCGCCGGACGACGGTGCAGTGCTCCGGCGGGACGTGCAGCCGCACCCGCTCGCCGGCCACGAGCCGGGTGGTGGGGTCGACGACCAGCGCCACCTCGGTGCCGCCGGCGTCGGCCCACGCGCGGACGGCCGTACCGGCGTACGACGTGCGCAGCACCACCGCGTCGACCCCCGGGTGCTCCGGACCGACCACGCGCACGGCCTCCTGGCGCACCAGCAGCACCCCCGGGCCGTCCGCAGCCACGACGGGGACCTCACCCAGCGGCCCGGTCCAGCACCCGTCGGCGACCATGCCGTCGAAGGCGTTGGCGGTGCCGAAGAACCGCGCGACCGCGAGCGTCGCAGGCTTCTCGTACAGCTCGCGCGGCGTCCCGAGCTGCTCGAGCCGGCCGTCGAGCATCAGTGCGACCCGGTCGGCGAGCACCGTGGCCTCCTCCTGGTCGTGGGTGACGAACAGCGTGGTCACTCCTGCCTCGCGCTGCAGCTGCGCGACCAGCTCGCGGACCTCGACCCGCAGCGAGGCGTCGAGTGCGCTGAACGGCTCGTCGAGCAGCAGCACCTCGGGCTGGACGACGAGCGCACGGGCGAGGGAGACCCGCTGCTCCTGGCCGCCGGACAGCTGACCGGGGCGGCGGTCCGCGACGCCGGGCAGCTGGACCCGTTCCAGCGCCTCCTGGGCGCGGCGGCGCCGCTCGGCCCGGTCCACGCCCCGCATCCGCAGCCCGAAGGCCACGTTGTCGCCGATGCTCATGTGCGGGAACAGCAGCGGCGCTTGGAAGACCATCGCCACCGGTCGACGCTCGGGCGCCACAGCCAGCTGCGAGCGGCCGTCGAAGCGCACGTCGCCGGCGCGGGGCTGCAGCAGGCCGGCGACGGCCCGCAGGGTCGTGCTCTTGCCGCAGCCGCTCGGACCGAGAAGGGCCACCAGGGAACCGGGTTCGACGTCCAGACTCACGCCGTCGACGACCGGTCCGGCGCCGTAGTCGACGACCAGGTCCTCCAGCGTGACGCGGGTGGCCATCAGGTGCGCCCGAACCCGGCGAGCGGTGCGCCCTCGCCGGACAGCAGCCGGCTGGTCACGGCCAGCAGCAGCACGGGCGGGACGACCAGGGCCAGCCCGAGAGCGGCCGCGACGGGTGTGTCGGTGCTGCCGAGATAGCTGTAGAGCAGCAGCGGCAGGGTCTTCACCGCTCCCCCGCCGACCAGCAGCGTGAGGACGTACTCGCCCCAGGAGATCAGGAAGGCGAACAGGCCCGCGACGGCGAGCCCGGGCGCGACCGCCGGCAGCGTGATGCGCAGGAAGACCTGGACCGGTCCGGCGCCCAGGGTCCGCGCCTGGTCCTCCAGGCGCAGGTCCAGGTTGGCGTAGACGCTGGACATCACCAGCGCGACGTACGGCACGGCTGAGAGCAGGTGCACCAGCACGACCCCCTGCCGGGTGTCGGACAACCCGTAGCGGATGAAGAAGACCTGGATGCCCAGGGTCACGGCGAGCCCCGGGACGATGACCGGCGCGAGCAGCAGGAACTGCACCAGTCGCTTGCCGCGGAAGCGGTGGAGCCCCAGTGCCCGGCCCGCCGACAGGCCGATCAGCGCGGCGATGACCGCCACGGCCACGGCGATGACCACCGAGTTGACCAGCCCCGTCAGCACCTCCGACGCCGGGTCGGCCAGCAGGCGCAGCGGGCGGCTGCTCGTGACGGTGGGGGTCAGGGCGGGGTACGGGTAGCGCTCGGCGACGGCCCAGAGCAGCAGCGGCAGGAACGGCAGGACCAGCCCGCCCAGCAGCAGCGGCAGACCGACGACGCGCACCGCGGTGCTCCAGCTGCGGGCAGTACGACCGCGAGGTGCGACCGCGGGTGCGACGTCGACCACGCTCACGTCCCCGCCACCCGTCGGCGCTCGGCGGGGCGCAGCACCCGTTCGGTGAGCACCGTGTAGGCCAGGACCACCAGCACGACCAGGAAGGTGATGACCACGGCGATGGCCATGGCCCGGGGTCGGGCGGTCAGGTCGGTGTCGCTGTAGGCCTGGAAGGCCACCACGGGCAGCGTCGCGGGGAACGGCTGGCCGAGCAGCAGGGGCACCTCGTACGACCCGAAGGTGAAGGCGAACACGATGATCGAGGTGCTCACCACGGCCGGGGTGATGTGCGGCAGGACCACGAACCGGAACCGCGACCAGGCGCCGGCGCCGAGTGACCGGGCGGCGTCCTCCAGGTCACTCACGCCTCCCGACAGGGCGGCCAGCACGACGACCCCGATGAACGGCACCTCCTTCCAGACGTACTCCGCCATGATCGCCCAGCCGATCGCGTCGTTGGTCAGGATCGGGGCGCCCGACGGGGCGTCCACGAGCCCGACCGCGAACAGCAGCCGTGACACCAGCCCGCTCTGGCCGAGCAGCAGCAGCATGGCGGCCGCTCCGACCAGGTGCGGCACGGGCAGGTTGAGCTGGAACACCAGCAGGGCCGCCCGGCGGCCATGCCGCGTGCCGCGCAGCAGCAGGGCCGCACCGACGGCGAGCACCGCCGACACCAGGGTCGACACCAGCGCGATGCGGAAGGTCAGGATCAGCGAGCGCCGCACCTCGACGTCGTCCAGCAGTCCGCGGTAGGCGTCCAGGGAGAGCTCGCGCCCCGGCAGGAAGGGCTGGTAGCCGAAGGAGGCGAGCACACCCATGACGACGCCGCCGCCGAACAGCAGCAGCACCACGGCGAGCGCCGGCGCGAGCAGCAGCGAGGTCCGAAGACCCTGCGGCAGCCCGCGCCGGCGCACAGCACGTGGAGTGGTCACTGCTGGAGGACGTTGGCCTTCCAGTCCTTCTCGAGCTCGGTGACGTACTCGCTGACGACCTCGGGCAGCGTCTTGGCCGCGAGCTCGGCGGCCGGCACCTGGTACGGGGAGGCGCCGAGCGCCTCGAACTCCGCGCCCTGGTCGGCGGGCAGCTTCGCCAGGTCGATCGCCGAGGTGAAGCCGGCGCCGTCCGGGCCGGCGTTCTCGAGCGCGGCGGGCGGCGACAGCAGCAGGTTGGCCAGGACCTTGGCAGCGGCCTTGTGCGCGGCGTTGCTCGGGATCGCCGTGAAGCTGTAGTTGCCGATGTTGCCGTCCTGGAACACCGCGCTCCGGGTCGTCTTGGGCAGCGTGCCCTTGTCGACCAGGGCCCCGATGCCGCTGGAGCCGTAGGTGAGGTAGGCGTCGATCTCGCCGTTGGCGAACAGCGTCTCGACCTCGGTCTGGGCGGCCGGGTAGGTCTTCCCCTCGCGCCACAGCGACGGCTCCACGGCGTTCAGCCGCTCGAACAGCTTCGGCGCCGCGGCGTCGTACTTCGCCTGGTCGAACGTGCCGAGGAACTGGTCGGCGCCGCCGGCGGTGTCGAAGAAGAAGGTGCGGACGGCCATCGAGCCGTTGAAGTCCGGCGGCGCCGCGTAGGTGAGCTTGCCCGGGTTCTTCTGCGACCAGGCGAACAGCGACTCGACGCTGGCCACGTCCTCGGCGCTCAGAGCGGTCGAGTCGTAGACCAGCGAGCTGGTGGCCTGCTGCCACGGGACCTCGCAGCCTTCGGTCTCCAGACCGAAGTCCGTGGCGATCCCCGGCTTGGTGAGGTCGACGTTCTTGGTGCTCGGCAGGTCCTCGAGGTAGCCGCACTCGACGGCGTCGGCCTGCTTGAGGGTCGCGAAGTTCTCACCGTTGATCCAGATCAGGTCGACGCTGCCCTCGGAGTCCTTGCCGGCGGCCTTCTCGCCGAGGACCTTGTTGACGGCCTCGGCGGTGTCGGTGATCTTCACCTGGTTGAGGGTCACGCCGACCTTGGCCAGCTCGGTCTTGACGTAGCCGTTGACGTAGGTGTTCAGCCGGTCGTCACCGCCGTACATGTACCAGTCGACGGTCTGACCCTTCGCCTCGGCGAGGACGGCCTCGAAGCCGCCGGCCGAGGCCGCCGACGGGTCGGGGGTCGCTGCGGTGGTGTCGTCCTGCCCACCGCAGGCGGTCAGGGCCAGGGCGACGGTGCCGGCCAGGACGAGGGCTCTACTGCGCATCATGCACTCCTGTTGATGAGGTGCGCCGAATCTACAGGCCGTGCGGACCGGGCCCGTCAGGGCTCGCTGTGCGGCACCCCGGTGTCGTGGACGACCACGATCCGGTCGCTCGGCTGCAACAGGTCGGCTTCGGTCGAGCCGTAGCGGCAGATGGCACCGTCGCGCAGCACGGCCAGGACGACCGCGTCGATCTCGCGCACCGACCCGCCGGCCTCCTCGGTCGTGACGGCGCGCTCCCGCAGCTCCAGGCCGGCGTGCGAGACCAGCAGGTCCTCCACGACCTTCCCGGTGGCCGGGCTGACGGCCGACACCGCGAGCAGGCGACCGGCGGCCTCCGAG
>Ga0136611_10001602_pt1 | contig 15765 bp, 11 predicted proteins | sample AntDrymUQ2232306_2_FD_106645 | JGI IMG/M metagenome (GOLD analysis project Ga0136611, IMG submission 106645) | Polar desert sand microbial communities from Dry Valleys, Antarctica - metaG UQ223 (23.06) | ecosystem: Environmental > Terrestrial > Soil > Desert | place: Antarctica: Dry Valley...
CTTCGCCACCGTGCATGTCATCGGCAGCAACAACGGCCTGGAGCCGTGGAGAGGTCTTGGCCAGACCTCGCCGACGCCGAAGCAGGCCGCCGAGGTGGAGGCCCGGACAGCAGCCGTCCTGGTCTGGATCGATCGCACCTTCGACCTGGCGGAACGTCGCGGGCTCGTAGGCGTCGTCCTGGCCATGCAGGCCGACACCTTTCAGCCGACACCGACCAGCGCACAGCGGGCGATCGTCGACCGGATCGCCGCCCGGACGGCTGCATTCGACGGTGAGGTCCTGCTGCTGCAGGGCGATTCCCACGTCTTCAAGGCGGACACGCCGCTCGACCTCGAGAACCTCACGCGAATCGTGGTGCACGGTGAGACCCTGCCGTTCGAGTACCTGCGGCTGACGATCGACCCCCGGAACCCCAAGGTCTTCAGCTGGGAGCGCGTGCCGGTCGCGTCCTGAGGTCGGGGCCGGCCGGCCGGGATGATGCCCGGGCGTCGTCGTAGAGACGGCGGACCACTCGCCCGGCCGGCTCGATCGAGTCGATGAGGTCCACACTCTCTCCTGCCCACACCACCCGTCGGTCCACGTCGTTCGCCTCGTCGGCGGCCAGGTAGCGCGCTCGTTCAGAGGTCAGCACTTCATCGAGCGCCGCCTCGTTTCCATGCCAGGCGCGGGTCGTCGCATTGACGGCGGCCCGACCCGTGTAGCCCAGCGGCCACGACGGCCCTCGTACCGCGTCGAAGACGGTGGTCTGCACGGTGTCGTCTCCACTCATCTCGACCAGACGCTGTTTGGCCTGCTCGACGTCCGACGCTTCAGGGGTGGCGTACAACCGCGTGCCGACGGCGACCCCTGCCGCCCCGAGCTCCCAGCAAGCGGCAAGCTGTCGGCCGGACGCGATGCCACCCGCACCGATGGTCGGGATCGGATCGACCGCATCCACCACGGCGGGCAGGAGAGACATCAGGCCCCGACCCGCACGCCCGTGTCCCCCCGCTTCGCTGCCCTGCACGACGAGGATGTCGGCGCCGGCCGAAACCGCGGCCCTGGCCTCGGCCAACCTCGCCACCTGGCAGACCGCTACGGCACCTGCGCGCTTGATCCGGGGAACGTACGGAGTGGGGTCACCGAACGAGAGCCACACCGCTCTGGGCTGCCAGGCCAGCACATGGTCCAGCACTTCGGGTGTCTCGTCGAGCCGCCAGGTGATGAGACCCACGCCGACCCGATGAGGATCCACCTGATGCATCTGCTGGTCGATCCAGTCCCGGTTGCCGTAGCCGCCGCCCAAGAACCCGAGCCCGCCGGCGTCGGTCACCGCGGACGCGAGGGCCCAGCCCGAGATCCGAGCCATCGGCGCCCCGAGGATCGGTAGCTCGATCTGCAACAGGCGCTGGAGGCGGCCGCTGGACGACTGCTCAGCCAATGTCGTGAACGCGCTGGCTGCGCCACTGGTCGACGGGCAGCCCGCCGACGCCCCAGTCCTCCTTGGCCACCTCGTCGATCACGACGAACGTGGTCGCAAGCATTCGCATGACATCCGGGTGTTCGTCGACTTGATCAGCGCTCACTTCTCGTCGGAGCCGGTGGTTGGCGCGATCCCACTGAGGGGTTAGGACAGGTGGAGGATGGGCCAACCCTCCCACGCGGCGACGCTCCGCAGGAGGCGGTCCGGGTTCACGGCTACCGGTGAGCCGACGGCTCGCAGCACCGGCAGATCGGAGCCTGCGTCTGCGTATGCAGTAACCAGCGCCAGGTCACGGAGGCCGAGGACCTGTTCCAGGCGCACCAGCTTGGCCCGGCCGTGGCAGAAGGGGGCCGACAGGTGGCCGGTGTACCTTCCGTCGACCACCTCGGCCAGCGTGCCGACTGCGCGCACCGCCGGATCGATGGCGGCGGCCACGGCCTGCACCAGCTCCTGCGGGCTGGAGGAGAGCAGCACGACATCGTGGCCGGCGGCGAGGTGGCGGTCGAGAAGCCAACGGGCTCCCGTGAAGATGTCGGCGGCGATAGAGGCCGCCACCTTGTCGGCCACCTCGAGAAGGGGCGCCTGCTCGACTCCGGCCACCGCGGTCAGCAACGAGGCCCGGAGGCGCTCGATGGCACGAGGGCTGAGGCCGCGAGCCGCGAACACCGCTTCCCGTACCAGGTGCCCGACCAGCTCCTTCCGCCGGACCACGCCCGCCTCGCCCAGCGCACGAGCCAGCCGGGCGAGGCTCGAGCCCCGCACCAGGGTGCGGTCCAGGTCGAACACCGCAAGACCCATGACCAGCGCAACGCCTCCGTGGGGGGAAGACAACTGCGCCGCGCTGGCCATTTGACTCGAGTGTGACGCCTCCCTCTGTCAGCGAGGCTTCGCTCCGGCGACCACGCGGTGAACCTTGGGCCGCGATCTCGTGGCAACGGTGTGAGCACCGACGCGACTGGCGGCGGGACGAAAGGTTCGTCTGGCTCCTGCCCGGGTGACATGAACGGGCCGGGTTGCGTTCACCTTGCTTCCTTAGGTTCGCCATCCGTGCTGACAAATCGCCGCGTGATGCTCCGGGCCGTCGTGGCCGCAGTCACCCTCGTGACCACCGGAGTGGTCGCCAGCGTGCCCGCCCTCGCCGCACCGCCCTCGACGCCGTACATCTCCGAGGTGCACTACGACAACGCGGGCACGGATGCGGGCGAGTTCGTGGAGGTGCACGTCCCCCCGGGCGCCAGCACCGTCGGGTGGTCGATCGTGCTCTACAACGGCAGTGGCGGTGCGTCGTACAGCACCCAGCCGCTCCCCGCCGTCACCGTTCCCGCCGGCGGCGCCCCGGCAACGGCCGTCGTCACGTACCCGTCCAACGGCGTGCAGAACGGCTCGCCTGACGGTGTGGCCCTCGTCAGCTCGTCGGCCGCGGTCATCGAGTTCATCTCCTACGAAGGAACGTTCGCGGCGACGAACGGACCGGCCGCCGGCACCACGAGCGTCGACATCGGCGTGGCCGAAGCCGGCACGGAGCCGATCGGCCAGTCGCTGACACGGGCGTACGACGTGGCCGCCGGACAGCTGGTCTGGCGCGGCCCGGCCCCGGCGACGATGGGCACTCCCAACCCGCCGATCGACTCGCAGCCGGCGACGCCGTGCGTGGCACCCCCCACCACCGAGATCGGTGCCGTGCAGGGAAGCGGGTTCTCCACCCCGCTCAACGGCCAGCAGGTGTCGGTGCGCGGCGTCGTGGTGGGGGATACGGGCAGCCTCGGTGGCTTCTACCTCCAAGACGTCGACGGTGATGGAGACGCAACCACCTCCGACGGCGTCTTCGTGGCCAGCGCTACCGATGTGGCCTTGGGCGACATCGTCGAGGCCGCCGGCGTGGCTCGGGAGAACTTCGGAGAGACGCAGATCAGCTCGGCCGTGGTCGAGATCTGTGACACCTCGGGCGACCAGACGACGCTCCCCACCCCTCGACCGCTCGACCTCCCGTCGGGCAACGCGGCCCGTGAACCGCTCGAAGGGATGCTCGTCACCCCGGTCGACGTCCTGACCGTGAGCGAAGTGTTCGACCTCACCCGCTTCGGCGAGCTCACGCTCTCGGAAGGCGGTGTGCTCGTGCAGCCCACCGAGCTGGCCCGACCCGGCCCGGAGGCCCAAGCCATCGCGGCCGAGAACCTTCGCCGCCTCATCATCCTGGATGACGCCCGCAGCGCGAGCGCCACCGTGACCAGTCGCCCGTACCTCACCCCCGAGACGCCGGTGCGGGTGGGCGATGAGCTCACCTTCACGTCCCCGTTGGTGCTGGGCTACGGGTTCTCCAACTGGCGTCTGCAGCCGGCCGACGGCAGCGCGTCGGGCACCTTCGCTCCTCAGAACACCCGCCCGGCGTCCCCGGAGGAGGTAGGCGGTGACGTGACCATCGCCGCCTTCAACGTCCTCAACTACTTCTTGACGCACAGCGGCCCGGACGCCCGGGGAGCCCGGAGCACGGCCGACTTCGAGCGTCAGGCGGCGAAGATCGTCAGTGCCATCAACGCTCTCGATGCCGATGTGGTCGCCCTCATGGAGATCGAGGACACCGCCAGCACCGGGTACGGGGATGGCAGCGCCGACCAGGCCATCGCCGATCTCGTGTGCCGGCTCAACGTGGCCGCCGGCGCTCCCGTCTGGGCCTACGCGCCGTTCCCCGCCGAGCTGCTCGCTGTCGACCGGGACGTCATCCGCAACGGCATCATCTACAACGTCGACGTGGTGCAGCCCGTCGGGCCGTCCGTCGGCCTGGTCGACGAGTCCGTCTGGTACAACGCCCGTGAACCGATCGCCCAGACGTTCTCCAAGGACGGCGACGTCTTCACCGTCGTGGCCAACCACTTCAAGTCGAAGAGCCCGGGCGCGCCGACGGGCGACAACGTCGACACCGGTGACGGCCAGGGCCAGTGGAACGGCGACCGCGTGCGCCAAGCCCAGTCCCTCGCCGCCTTCACCGAGCGCCTCCGCACCGGCACCGGTGACGGCGACGTTCTCGTCATGGGCGACCTCAACGCCTACACGCAGGAGGACCCGATCGAGGTCTTGCGCAGGGCTCGTTTCACCGACTTGGGCGAGGCGTTCGACCCGGGTCGCTACAGCTACGTCTTCGACGACCGCTCTGGCTCGCTCGACCACGCCATGGCGTCACCCGCCCTGCTGCCGAAGATCACCGACGCCGTCCACTGGAACATCAACGCCGTGGAGTCCTTCGCCTATCAGTACAGGGGTGACCCCGCGCTGTACGCCTCGAACCAGTACCGGTCGAGCGATCACGACCCGATCCTCGTCGGCATCGACCTGACCGAACGGTGCTTCGGCCTCGTGCCCACCATCCGGGGGACGATCGGAGCCGACGTGCTCGTCGGCACCAACGGCCCTGACGTCATCATGGGCCTGGGCGGCGATGACGTCATCGACGGACTGAACGGCGACGACGTGATCTGCGGGGGCGGCGGGAACGACACCATCCGCGGTGGCAACGGCAACGACCAGCTGAACGGCGGCTTCGGCCTGGACGCCTTGGCCGGTGAGAACGGTGACGACCAGCTGTTCGGCGGGCCCGGCGCAGGCGACGGGCTCGATGGTGGTCGTGGCGCCGACCGTCTGGAACAGGACGGTGCGGAGTCGTGATCGCCGCCGCAATCGTCGCCATCATGGCCCTCTTCACCGCCGGGGCGCTGACCGCGCTGCTGGCCGCATTGACCACCGCAGCCTGTGACGTCACCACCCGCGCAGGCCAGCCCCGTGTGCACCCGACCGTCGCTCTCCCAGAGGAGTACAGCAACCAATGAAGCTGACCCGCGCCCTCCCGCCTGCAGCTGCCGCGCTCGCCGTCCTCCTCGGCACCACCCAGCTGGCCGGCGCCGCGCCGAAGTCGCCCAAGGCGCCCGTCGTGCAAGCGGGCTCGGAGGTAGAGGTGCAGATCCTCGCCCTGAACGACTTCCACGGCAACCTCGAGGCACCCGGCGGGTCGAGCGGGCGGGTCGGAACCGTCGACGCCGGTGGTGCCGAGTACCTGGCTACCCACGTCAAGGCGCTCGAGCAGACCAACCGCAACACCATCGTGGTATCCGCCGGTGACCTGATCGGCGCCAGCCCGCTGCTGTCGGCCCTCTTCCACGACGAGCCCACCATCGAGGCCATGAACGAGATCGGCCTCGACCTGAACGCCGTGGGCAACCACGAGTTCGACGAGGGCGTGGCCGAGCTCCGCCGCATGCAGGAGGGTGGCTGTCATCCGACCGATGGGTGCCTCGACGGCGATGGGTTCGGCGGTGCCGACCTTCGGCTTCCTGGCCGCCAACGTGGTCGACCGCGAGACACGAGAGCCGTTGTTCGACCCCTACCGGATCCAGAAGTTCAACGGGGCCAAGGTCGCCTTCATCGGCATGACCCTCGAGGGTACGCCCACCATCGTGAGCCCGGCCGGGGTGGCCGGATACGACTTCCTCGACGAGGCCGACACCGTCAACGCGCTGGTGCCAGAGCTCCGTCGACGCGGTGTAGAGGCCATCGTCGTGCTCATCCACGAGGGTGGTTCGCCGGCCACGTTTGCGCCCAACGGCTGCGCCGGCATCTCCGGGCCCATCGCCGACATCGTTGAACGCATGGACGACGAGGTCGACCTCGTCATATCCGGACACACCCATCAGCCCTACAGCTGCGTGATCGACGGCACCCCGGTTACGAGTGCGTACTCGTTCGGGCGGATCGTGACCGACATCGACATGCGGGTCGACCGTCGCACCGGCGACGTCTCGAGCCTCACCATCAACAACCGCACCGTCGATCGAACCGTCTCTCCGGACCCGACCATCACCGCGCTGATCAGCCGGTACCGGGCGTTGGCCGCTCCCATCGCCAATCGGCCCATCGGCCGGATCACCGCCGACGTCACCCGGGTCAATGACACCTCGAGGGAGCAGGCGCTGGGGAACGCCATCGCCGACGCCCAGCTGCTGGCCACCGCCGCGCCGGGGCTTGGTGGCGCCGACGTGGCCTTCATGAACCCAGGTGGCGTCCGTGCCGACCTGACCCACGCCGGTAGTGGCGTCGGCGAGGGCGGCGGCGTGGTCACCTACGGGGAGGCGTTCACCGTGCAGCCCTTCGGCAACTCTCTGGTCACCCTCACCCTCACCGGAGCCCAGATCGAACGCATGCTGGAGGAGCAGCTCTGCGGCATCAACTCGCCGGTCAACGGTGGTTTCCACCGGGTTCTGCTGCCGTCGGCCGGGTTCATCTACACATGGCGCCTGTCAGCGGCGGGTGCGGCCAGCTGTGATGCGGCCGACGCCATCGACCCGGCGTCGATCACCTTGGGCGGTCTCCCGCTCGACGCGGCCGCGTCGTACCGCGTCACCGTGAACAGCTTCCTGGCCGACGGCGGCGATGGCTTCGCCACCCTGGCCAAGGGCACGGGCCGCCTCGGCGGAGCCGTCGACACCGACGCCTTCGAGGCGTACCTGGTGGCCGCCGGTTCCTCGGGCATCTCCCCTCCGCTCCTCGACCGCATCAACGTCCTGCCCTGACCCTCACCGTGTTCGCGTCCCCTCCGCTGTCGGCCGCGCGCCACTCGAGCACTGCGAACGCAGCGACGGCGGCGGAGGTGGAGAGCACCGCAACGGTGCCGACGGTGGTGAACCGAGCGGCCGAAGTGAAGAGGAGGGCGGCAGAACCAGCCAGCCATCCGGCATCCAGCACGGCGAGAACCCGGCCGAGCGTGGGCGACGCGTGCCCCCAGCCGAGGCGGGCGACAACCGTGCCGAAGCCGAGGAGACCGAACCCGAGAGCTACCAGGGGCAGCTTCCCGACACCGCCGAGCTGTGCGTCCCACATGCCGGCGCCTGCCGCCATGAGCAAGCCTGTACTTCCCGAGAACACCACGTTCGCCCGCACCACGTGCGTGAGAGCGTCGGTGTCACCGGCCGCTCGAGCAGCTCGCAGCTTGCGGGGTGACGGACGCCGGTGCTCTGCGTAGTGGCGCAGGTCGTCGAGCGTCGTCCGGCCGAGCCTCCGCAGCATCAGCGACAGTGCCGGGGCGCCGTAGCGGGTGACGCCGCTGACGTGTAGCTCCGCCACGATGCTGACGCGACACCGGCCGGCGCCGACGTCGTCCACCGTCCAGGTGCTGTGGGCCTCGGTCACCCTGGTCGGCATCCCGGACGCGGCCCGGTAGCTGAGCCGGCGACGCTGCTCGTCATAGGCGGTCAGCTGCTCGACGATGCCGTCGAACCCAGGAGTCGCCACTGTGCAGGTGCGCCCCGTGCAGGGCGCCTCCCCGGAGCGTGCCGCGCTTGGGATGGTCTGCGCTCGGTCACTTGTCGCCCGAGAGCGGTTCGTCGCACTCGCCCATGTGCTGATGTCTGCGAATCCGTCACCCACGATCGTCCACACGTCCTCCGCGGTGGCCGCGATGTCGATGCTCTCCTCGATGCGCACGTTCTCTCCGTCTGATCGGTGGACGCCCAGCACACCTCGACGAGGTCATGGTGTCGATTCCCTGGCAGGGAATGGCGATCCGTCCGGTCAAGCGCCACGCTGCGTCCATGACCGCGGAGCTGCCACCGTTCGCCACGCGGTTGCGGCAGTGGCGGCGGCTGCGCCACCTCAGCCAGCTGTCTCTGGCGAACGCGGCGGGCACGACGTCGCGACACCTGTCGTTCCTCGAAACCGGGCGGTCGAGGCCGAGCAAGGACATGGTGCACCGCTTGGCCGAGGCCCTGGTGGTGCCGCTGCGCGCCCGCAACGAGCTGCTCACAGCGGCCGGGTTCGCCGCCGGGTTCGCCGAGACGCCGCTGGACGCACCGGACCTCGAGCCCTTCCGGTCTGCGATCTCCCGCTTGCTCGCGCAACACGAGCCCTTCCCGGCGTTCGTTCTCGACCGCCACTGGAACATCGTCGCCGCCAACCCTCCGGCTGCTGCGCTGTTCACCGACGACGAGCGCAACGTGGTGCGGCTGATGTACGGGGGTGCGTGGCAACCACTCGTCGAGAACTGGGAGCCGGTGGCATGGGTTGGGGTGCAACGGCTCGAGGACGACCTGCACCGCCATCCCGGTGACCCGGAGCTGATGGCGTTGGTGGACCTGGCGTCGAAGGCCGTCCGCGGCTTCGAACAAGCGCCGGACGTAGGGAGCGACCTGGTGATCTGTCCGCACTTCCGCTTTGGTGACACCGTGGTGAGGACGGTCAGCGTGGTGGCCCAGTTCGGCTCGGCGCGTGACGTGACCCTCGACGAGCTCCGGGTCGAGCTGGTCTTCCCCGCCGACGCCGAGGCCGAGTCGTTCTTCCGCTCGGCGGCCGCGTCCTCGGCCTAGCGCGCCCGCCAGGACAAGGTTCACGTAGGCGTCGAAAGTGGTCCATCTGCCAGACAGATGCACGTGATGTGGGTCTCCTTGCATGGGCCGCATGCGAACAAGACCTATGCGAACAAGAGGTGTGCTGGCCGCGGCCGCCGTACTGGCGGTCAGTGCGACGGCAATGAGCCCCGTGGCTGCGGCTCCCCGCCGACTACATCGCCCCGGGGCCGCCTTCGGGGGCGCAGGCCACTCCAGCGAACGGACGGACCGGCCCGTTTCCCGGCCAGGTGATCCCCGGCTTCTCGGGTCTGGTGGACAATGGTGACGGCACGTTCTGGGCTCTGCCCGACAACGGCTTCGGGGCCAAGGGGAACTCGGCCGACTTCTTGCTGCGCCTCTACCTGGTGACGCCCAAGTGGGAGACGGCAACCGGCGGCGCGGGCCAGATCCAGGTCGGCCGCCACATCTCGCTTCGGGACCCCGACCGCAAGGTGCCATTCACCATCGTCAACGGGGCGACGACCGAGCGGCTGCTGACCGGCGCCGACTTCGACATCGAGTCGGTCGTGCGTGCGCCCGACGGCTCGTTCTGGATCGGAGAGGAGTTCGGTCCGTTCCTGCTCCACGTCGACGCCACCGGCAAGGTGCTGGGCCGCCCGGTCGAGTTCCCCGACGGCAAGTCACCGGCCCACCCGTACCTGTCGCCACGGAGGTACCCCGGGTGCGCAGCAGCCGCGGCTTCGAGGCCATGGCCGCATCGGACAACGGCCGGTTCCTCTACCCGATCGTCGAAGGTTCGTTCAGCGACGATCCCGTGCTGCGCCGCCGGTACATCTACGAGTTCGACACCCGGCGCGAGGCCTACACCGGCCGCCGTTGGCAGTACGAGACCGACGCCGACGCCAACGTCATCGGCGATGCCTTCACGGTCGGGCGGGACAGGATGGTGGTCATCGAGCGCGATGACTTCGACGGACCTGCGGCGGTCACCAAGCGCCTGTACGAGATCGACCTGCGTCGCACCGAGGCCGGCGGCTTCCTGAGGAAGGAGCTCGTCGTCGATCTCCTGGGCATCGCCAACCCCGCCGGAATCGGCACCAAGTCCTCGGCCGGGGCCTACGGCGTCGGGAATCCCTTCTCGTTCCCGTTCCAGTCGGTCGAATCCGTCGTGCGGCTCCGGAACGGGCGCTACCTGATCGCCAACGACAACAACTACCCGGGCAACGACGGCCGCATCGACGGCAAGCCCGACGACACCGAGATGATCGTCGTCGACCTCCGCCACGTGGCTGCACGTCCCGCGGCCAACAAGGCCACGGTGATCGGGCACCGCGGCGCAAGCGGCTACCGACCGGAGCACACGCTGGCTGCCTACGAGATCGCCATCCTCCAGTGCGCCGACTTCATCGAGCCGGACCTGGTGTCGACCTCTGACGGCGTGCTCGTCGCCCGTCACGAGAACGAGATCGGTGGCACCACCAACGTCGCGGCCAAGCCGGAGTTCGCCTCCAGCCGGACGACCAAGACGATCGACGGCGAGCGGGTCACGGGCTGGTTCACCGAGGACTTCACGCTGTCCGAGCTCCGCACCCTGCGGGCCAAGGAGCGCATCCCGACCACCCGGCCGGCTGGGGCAGTGTTCGACGGCCTCTACCCGGTGCCCACGTTCGATGAAGTGGTCGACCTGGCCCGGCGGTCGCGCACCTGCGACGGCACCCCCGTCGGCGTGTACCCAGAGACCAAGCACCCCACCTACTTCGATTCGATCGGGCTGTCACTCGAGGAGCCCTTGCTGGCCGTCCTGCAGGGCAATGGCTACGCCGACAAGGGCGATCCCGTGATCATCCAGAGCTTCGAGACGGCCAACCTCCGCGACCTCGCGCCGCGGACCGACGTGGCCATCGCCCAGCTCGTCAACTGCTCAGGGGCACCGTATGACCTCGTGGCATCCGGTGACCGCCGCAGCTACGTCGACCTGGTCACTCAGGCGGGCCTGGCCGACATCGCCACCTATGCCGATGGCGTGGGCGTGTGCAAGGACGTGATGATCCCCCGGGACGCCGCGGGCCGGCTCCGTCAGCCCACGGCTGTGATCAACGACGCCCATACGGCCGGCCTGATCGTCCACGGCTGGACGTTCCGTGCCGAGAACCGGTTCCTGCCACTCGAGTTCCGCAGCGGCGCCGACCTCGAGGCACCCGGTGACATGGCCGGCGAGCTGGCCGTCTTCCTCGCAGCAGGGATGGACGGGTTCTTCACCGACAACCCCGACCGTGGTGCTGCGGCCGCGACCGCGGCGGCGCGGCTGACCGACCCGCTTCTGCGGCGGTAGCCAGTAGCGCCTCCTGCACTGTGGGTGGCAGCTCGCACACACGAGCTGCCACCCAGTGTTGGGCGTCCGTTCATCCGGCGGACGGGGGCCGGAAAGGTGGCTTCCTTAGGTTGGCCCCGTCGGCTGATCCGCCGACGAAGAGCGGGAGACCACGATGCTGGACAACGACGACATCGCCACCAACACGGTCGACGATCGGCCTTTCAGCGACCTGGTGGAGGCGCGGATCTCGCGACGCTCGGCCATGGGCGGCGGTCTGGCGGCGGCGGCCGCCTTCCTCGCCGGAGGCACCGTCTTCGGCGGTGTGGCGTCGGCCGAGGCCACCACCGGGGCGCGTGCCGGCGCCGGGCGCAATGCCAGCGTCCGGGCCCGCGAGCTGCTCGGCTACCAGCCCATCCCCCTCGGCTACGGCGACGAGGTGCAGGTGCCCGACGGGTACACGGCCCGGCCGTTCATCCCGTGGGGAACGCCGATCCTCGGCAGCTTTCCGGCGTTCGTGCCCGGTACACCCCCGCTGGTGCCGGGCGGCAACACTGCGGCGGACCAGGCCCAGCAGATCGGGATGGACCACGACGGCATGCACTACTTCCCGCTGGGGCGGGGACGGGCCGGCAACGAGCACGGCCTGCTGGTGTTGAACCACGAAGCGACGCTGGAGGGCTACCTCCACACCGGTGCCCTCACCCCGCCTCCGCGGAGCGTCTACACGCAGGACATGGTGCGCAAGTCGCAGAACGCTCACGGCGTCAGCGTGGTGGAGATCGCCCAGGATGACAGCGGTGAGTGGAAGGTGGTGCCGTCGCGCTACAACCGCCGCATCACCGCCAACACGGCCATGACGTTCTCCGGTCCGGCTGCGGGGCACCGGCTGGTGCGCACCTCCGTCGACACCGAGGGAAGGGCGCCGCTCGGCACCGTCAACAACTGCGCCCACGGCTACACGCCGTGGGGCACCTACCTCACCTGTGAGGAGAACTTCAACGGCTACTTCCGCCGCGACGCGGGCACGTACTCGGCCGAGATCAACGCCCTCAACACCCGCTACGGCGTGGGTGGCGACCGGTACAACTGGTCGACGCACGACGACCGTTTCGTGGTGAGCCCCGACGAGCCGAACGAGCCGAACCGCTTCGGCTGGGTCGTGGAGATCGATCCATTCGCGCCGCGGTCCACACCCATCAAGCGCACGGCCCTCGGCCGGATGAAGCACGAGGGGGCGTTCGTCCACCTGTCGAAGGGTGGGCGGGTCGTGGTCTACATGGGCGACGACCAGGTCAACGAGCACGTCTACAAGTTCGTGAGCGCCGGCAACGCCCAGTCCCTGCGTGCCCGTCGCCGGAGCCCCCTCGACATCGGCACCCTCTACGTGGCCCGCTTCAACGAAGATGGCAGCGGCGAGTGGCTTCCGCTCGTGCACGGCCATGGAGCGCTCACCGCGGCAAACGGGTTCGCCGACCAAGGTGACGTGCTGGTCAAGACCCGCCTGGCCGCCACCGCGCTCGGAGCGACGCCGATGGACCGTCCCGAGTGGACCGCGGTCGATCCCCGCACCGGCCTCGTCTACGTCACCCTCACCAACAACACGTCGAGGACGACGGCCAACGCGGCCAACCCCCGCACGCCGAACCGTTGGGGCCACATCGTGCGCTGGGAGGAGCGGGGAGGAGACCACGCTTCGCTCAACTTCGATTGGGACATCTTCGTGCTCGCCGGCCCGGGCGATGGGGTCGACGGCTCGACCATCGACGCCGAGGATGCCTTCGGCTCACCCGACGGCCTCTGGGTCGACCCCGACGGCCGCGTGTGGATCCAGACGGACGGAAGCCAGCCCGGAGCCGCCAACAACCAGATGCTGGCGGCCAACCCTTACGTCTCGGATGCCCGGGGCGCCCCCGAGATCAAGCGCTTCTTCACCGCGGTGACCGGCTCCGAGGTGACCGGCGTCATCACCACGCCCGACCAGCGGACCATGTTCACCAACGTGCAGCACCCTGGCGAGGACGGCAACAGCACCTGGCCCCAGAACGACGCCTTCGCCACACCCCGGTCGGCCACGGTGGTCATCACCAAGGACGACGGCGGAGTGGTCGGCAGCTGAGCCGGGCATCGACCCCGCCGCCAGGTTGTCGCCACGCTCACGACCTCGTCTCCAAGGGCTTGGCCAAGCTGCTGGCGCCCCTGACACCGAGTAGGGCCGGCTCGTCGAGCTTCGGCACCGTCAGGTATGTGGTCGATGACGGGCCAGCTCGACCCGCCCCTTCACCCCGAGCTTCCGGTAGATGTGGCGGAGGTGGGTGTCGACGGTGTGGCGCGACATCGCCAGTCCGGCACCGATGGCCCGGTTGGTCAGGCCCTCGGCGGCGAGCGCGGCAACGCTGCGTTCGGCGGCCGTGAGCGCATCTGGGGGGCCGACCGTGCGCACCGGTGCCTCGATGCGGAGCTTCGATCGACGCGCGAGGTCGAAGATGGCCTCGGCGTCGGCGACCGCCCCGACCGACGAAGCCAAGGCCAAGGCGGCCTGGAGGGAGGCCAGGGCCGCACCCCGGTCGGTGTCCGCACGCGGGTCCAGCTGCGCCCGAGCCGCCATCACGTGAGCCGCGGCGACCTCGATCGGGCGCGGCGAGCGGAACGCCCTGGGCCCGGGCGCTCGGCCGGTGATCGTGGCGCGACACTGCGCAGCGACCGACCGGCGCCCCGGCGAGGTTCCGGCGACGGCCTCGACATCGGCGACGACGGCGCCTGCCTCGTCGAGCCGCCCGGCGGCGACGAGCCAACGGACGAGGTCCGGAGCGATGAGGCGCCACGTGAGCAGGTAGCGCATCGGGTGGAGCTGCCACGCGAGGAGTGGCATGTCCGTGTCGACAGGCGGGCCGGAGGCTTCGTTCGCCAGTGCTGCGACCCACACGACGGCTTCGGCGCCGAGCGCGGGACCGGTCTCGTCCAGGCGTGCTCGGGCCGCTTCCACCAGGGGGGCGGCGGTGGCGACGCCGTGGCGGTGCAGGGCGATGCGGGCGAGGAGGGCGTGGGCGTAGAGGTCGCCGGAGCGGTTGCCGCCGACCTGCGCGAGCACGAGCGCGGTCTCGGCACCGGCCACGGCCTCGTCGAGCCGTCCGGCGGCGTAGTCCGAAAGGGCGAGCCCGAGGTGGGCGAGGGTGGCGTTGCCGCTCGCGCCGGTCCGGTCCCCGACCTCGATCGCCCGGCGGAAGGATGCCGCGGCGGGCTCGAAGCGATCGGCCTCGAGCAGGGCCACGCCGAGGGGGACCCGGCCGAAGACGGACTGCGACGGATCCTTGTCGTCGACCCCGCTCGGCAGCGAACGGTTGGCCAGCTCGATCCCTGAGTCGGGGTCGCCGTCTCCGACCGCCAGCCAAGCCTGGACGGCGAACGTCGAGCGGAGCCAGTGGTCGTCGCCGGCGGCCGTCGCTGCGGCGACCGCCTCCTCGGCGTCACGACGGGCTGCGTCGGCCTCGCCGTTGGTGAGGCGTACCGATGCCAGTGACCCGATGAGGCGGGCACGGTGCTCGACGGTGGCGCCGGCCGCTCGCGCTTCGAGGAGACGGCAGGCCTCCGTGGCACGGCCACGCCCGGCGAGGGCTTGCGCGAGGCTCGTCGTGAGGGCAACGGCGGCGTCGGCCGGCGGGTCGTCCGCAAGCTCGGCGGGGCGAGCGCCAGCACCTCGTCGAAGCGCCCCGCCCGTCCGAGGAGCACCGAGATGTCCGCCGTCAGCTGCGCTCGGACGTCGCGGCTGCCCGGCTCGAGGGCCAATCCGCGGCGCAGCAGGTCGATGGCCGCTTCGGCGGATCGCGGAGCCACCTCGCGTGCGGCGCGGTGCAGCCACTCGACGGCGACCGCGTCGCCGGGCCTCGCCGCCCGCTCGAGGTGGATCGCCACGAGCACCGCGGGACGGTGCGCATCGGCGAGGGTCCGCCCGATGCGGCCGTGCTCGAAGCTCCGGACCGCCGCGGGGATGTCATCCGCGAGCGCCTGGCGGACGAGGTCGTGGCTGAACCGCAGCTCCGTTCCCTCCGACCGGAGGACACCGGCCTTCGTGGCCGCCTCGACGGCCGCGAGCACGGTCGAGGTGGCGACGTCGGCGATGAGGATGAGGTCCTCGACGGCGAAGGCAGAGCCGAGCAGCGATCCCCTGCGCAGCACGCCAAGGGTCGCTTCGCCCAGGTAGCTCAGGCGCCGGAGGATCGTCATCGACAGCGGAGGCGCCAGCGATCCGACCGGTGTCGTCTCGGCGCCCATGGCGGCGGCGAGCTCGAGAGCGTACAACGGGTTGCCCCCCCACTTGGTCGAGCAGGAGCGGCGGACCTTCGGCGTCCCGCGGGCCGCCGGCGGCGGCGACGACCGCCTCGAGCTCGTCGGTCGGCATCGGCGGCAGGACGACGTGCGTCCGGCGGGCGGCACCGGTGACGAGCGCCGCCAGTTCCGGCGGGTGGGGTAGCGGCCGGGCGGTCAGGGCGACGACGACGGGGTGGTCAGCCAGCTCGGCGAGAAGCCTCCCCAGCAGGAGCGTCGACGCAGGATCGAGCCACTGGGCGTCGTCGATGACGAGGGCGAGCGGCGACTCGCCCACGAGCGCCGCAACGCAGCCGACCAACGACGCGATCGACGGGTCCTCATCGATCCCCAGGGC
>Ga0136611_10001603_pt1 | contig 15765 bp, 9 predicted proteins | sample AntDrymUQ2232306_2_FD_106645 | JGI IMG/M metagenome (GOLD analysis project Ga0136611, IMG submission 106645) | Polar desert sand microbial communities from Dry Valleys, Antarctica - metaG UQ223 (23.06) | ecosystem: Environmental > Terrestrial > Soil > Desert | place: Antarctica: Dry Valley...
CTATTCAGGATCGACGTGGTACGCCGACACGCGCTTCGCCGAACTGCGCGAACGTTGCCTCGGCTATCTCAACATCGACTCTCCGGGTGTCCGTGAGACGGAGATCTGGGACTGTCGTTACAACATGGGCGAGATCGAACACATCACCGGCAGTGTCGTGCGGCAGCTTTCCGGGCAGGAACCGAACATCCGCCGACCACTGAAGGCTGGCGATCAGTCGTTCCTGGGCGTCGGACTGTCGAGCATCGGCGCCTACCGGATGCTGCCGGAGGGACACCCAGACCGCAAGGCGGTCGGCGGCTGCGGCGGTGCCTACTGGTGGCACTCGCCGGAGGACACCCTCGACAAGGCGGACAGCAATATCCTGGCCGAAGATACTCGCATCTACGTCACGCTGGTCGCGCGTATGTGCATGCCGGAAGCGCATCCGTACAACTTCGTTCCATCAGCCAATGACTTCCTGAGCAATCTGAACGACCTGCAATCTGTCGCAGGCGCATACCTCGACCTGACCCCGGTTATTGCCGCTGCCGAGGGCTACCGGTCCGCCGCCACGCGGCTCGCGGAAGCTGGCGCGGGCGACGACGCGCGCGGCTACAACGACACGGTGTTGCGAGTGACGCGCATCGTGAACCCGGCGCTGTTCACCGTCGATGGGCCGTACGAGGTCGATCCGGCGTTGCAGCTGCCGGTGCTGCCGGGCCTCGCGCCGCTACGGGAGTTGGCTGCGCTCGACCCCGAATCCGACGACCATCGCTTCCTGTGGACCCAGCTCATCCGCCAGCGCAACCGCATCCACGACGCGCTGCTGCAGGCGACGGCGCTGATCGAGCGGCGGATTGGGCTGTGACAGCGGGAGTAGAATAGGGGCAAACAGTCGTGAAATGGCGTGCGCGAGACGTGGATGCATCACATGGTTACTGAAGAACGCATCATCGCGCTCGCCATGGCCGAGCATCTGGTCAATGCGTTGAAACGTATCCCCGTTGCGCGCACCCTCTGGGTCGGCGCAGATCGGGGAACGACGATCCTGTGGGTCGTCACGCATCCGTTTCCGTTCGATCCAGACACGAGTAATTCACTTTACGAGGCAGCGAGCGTACTGGACGACGCGTTTCCCGGTCACGACTTCCGCTATTACGTCCTGAATCCGTGTAACTACGCAACGGACGATCCAGACGATCACTTCAGGTCGGTCATTCACGATGATGCCGTTCCGTTCGACGTACATGCCGCTTGATGGAACCAAAGACGGCACAACATCTGCTCGCCGCTCAACGTAACCGGAACTTCGCTGAAGGCGCTCTTGCGGATCCCGATCTGCTGCCCGTGTTGCGTCAGTGGGGAGCGGTTGCGGCGTTTTACAGCGCGGTTCAATATGTGAACGCGTATCTGTTTGAGCGACAACGCTTTGAGCCGCAGAACCACAGGGCACGACGCGAGGCGATCGCTCAAGCGTTGGAACTGCGCGTGTACCGGCATGACTATCGGCAACTGAACGACACCGGCTATCAGGCTCGCTATGACCCGATGTATGAAGTTACGGATGCCTGGCTCAAGCATCTGATTGAGGTTCACCTGCGCCGCATCGGCGATGACATCACGTCGTTGCTTGCCCCCAGGACGTAGACGACGTTGAGGACGTAGCGGTCGACTCCTGACCAGCTATAACTTATTGTCATCGCTATCGCTATCCGCCGGTTCGGTGGCAGGCAGCTCGTCGGTGTCCGTGCGGGACTCGACGCCTTCTGACTGCACGGCATGGTTCGCATCGCTCAGTTCAGTCGTAACCGGGCCGGGTGCTGCAACCGGTGCGGTAACGACGGCGGTCAGGACGCGGGCGGCCTGTGCGACATCCGGGTCGAATTGTGAGCCGCCCTGTTCGGCGACTTGATCGAGTGCCTGTTCCATCGACATTGGCTCGCGGTGGGCGCGGGCGCTGGTCATCGCGTCGAGCGCGTCCGCCACGGCGATGATGCGCGCTCCGAGTGGGATGGCGTCGCCGCGTAGCCCGTCCGGGTAGCCCGAGCCGTCGAAGCTCTCGCGCTGGTGCAGGACGGCCAGGGGAATCATCCCTGGCAGGTCGAGCTGGGCCAGCAGGCCGTGGGCCGCAACCGGCACACCGCGCAGCAGGTCGCGCTCCTGCGACGACAGCGAGGTTGGCTTACGCAATAGCGAGTCCGGCAAAGAGACCATGCCGATGTCGTGGATGTAGGCGGCTAGACGCAGCAACGGGATCTGATCCTCCGCGATACCCATCTCGCGGCCGATGGCGAGCGCGTAGCGGGTGACACGCTCGGAGTGGTCAGCGCGCTCTGGCAGGCGCTGGTCCATGGCGCGAATGAGCAGCGAGAGCGTCTCACGCGGGGACTGCCGCAGCATGTCATTGAGGCGTCCGTGGGCGGGCGCGAGCAGGGCAAACGCGGCGTTCGACTGGAAGGTCTGGTTGCGTCCGGCGCGCTTGGCGAGATACATGGCGTGGTCGGCTGCCTGGATGAGTCCCTGCGCGGTCGAGGCGTCGTCCGGTCGGGTGGCCGCGCCGATACTGATCGTCAGCTGCTCGACCTGCTCGGCGGCGGTGAATAGCTGCATGGCGATCGCAATGCGCAGGTTCTCGGAGATGTTGACCGCTTCGTCGCGGTTGACGCCAGGCAGCAGGATGGCGAACTGGTCGCTGGTGTAGCGTGCCAGCAGATACTCCGGAGGCAGCTTCTCCCGCAGCAACTGGCCAACCTGTCGCAGAATGGCGTCGGCGGTGTCATGGCCGTAGATCTCGTTGACGCCTTTGAAGGTATCGATCCCGACGATGAGGACGGAGATGCGCCCCCGCCGACCGCGCGCGACAGCGATATCCAACTGGTTCTGGAACGCCTGTCGATTGGCCAGGCCAGTCATCGGGTCGGTAGTGGACTGCTGCGCGAACTGGCGCTGCATCTCCAGACGTCCGATCGTTCCGGCCAGGTGCGCTGCGACGACGGTGAGCAGCTCCTCGTCATGTGTGTCGAGTGTATGACTGCCGGTCGTTTCGACGGTCAGGGCGCCAGCCAGACGACCAGCCTCCATGAGTGGGCTGCCGAAGGCACTGGTGATGTCTGGTGTTGAGCGCAGATCCGGTTCGGCACGGCTGTCCGACACGAACAGCGCACGGCGATCCCGCGCGACACTGCCGGCCAGTCCTTCGCCCGACGCGAGCGGGCTGACATCGTCCATGCCGAGCGCGGCATGCGGCACGACCTGGCGGCCATCCTCGCTTGCCATCCAGACGGCGATACGCGCATACTGCGGTTGGCGCGCCAGAATGTCGAGCGCGGATTGCAGCACGTCGTCGAGCGGCGGTGACACTGTCTGTGGTCCAGTCAACCGGACAATCTCCAGCAGCGTCGCTCGGTTGCGGCGGTCGCGACCGACGCCACGCAGGTCGCGGACGGTGCCGAGGAACGTCGAATCCGTGTCGGGCCCACTGTCGGGCAAGCTGCGGAGCATCAGCTCGACAGGAACAACATCTCCGTCTGGTTGGTGGAGTTCAAGCGTGATGGAACCGCTGGTCGGGGTCTCAGCATCCCGCAGGTTGGCGAGCTCGCTGGCGATGCGTTCGGAGTCGTCGCTCCAGAGCAGGTCATGGAGTGCGCGCCCGTGCATTGCATCAGCCTCAATACCAAGCAGCGCGGCGAACGGCGGGTTGCTGCTCAGGAACTTTCCGCCAGCATCGCAGATGAACGCCGCATCGGGCAACAGATCGACGCTGAATGTGCTGGCTGTGGCAGGGGGTTCAGATACAGGTGAGTCCCTCTGCGTCAATTCAGGCGCGGCGGATTGCGTCAACGTCGCGGCCAGGGTGTTGCCCACCGTGTGCAGGATCGCGAACTGTTCGTCGCCCAGCTACTCCGGCTGCTCGACATACGCTGCCAACGCACCGATGACGCCGTGCGCGCCAACCAGCGGGATGTGGACGGCGAGGTTGAAGCCTTCATGAATCGCCAGCTCGCCGAGGGGTAGTTCGGCTGTCTGAGCGTCGCGGACGAAGCGTGGCTCGCCGTCGGTCGCGTCCGGCTCATCGATTAACGCCTCAAAGATCGGCTGTGCCAGCTCGCCGTAGCGGGTGTGCAGACCGCTGGAGCGGGTGAGTGTCAGGCCAGCGCCGTTCGTATCTCGCAGCCAGACGGCGGTCTTGGCATCCGGGATCAGCGCGGCGAGCGCGTGCAGGGCGTACTGCACCTGTCGGTCGGACTGGGTGTTGTCACCGCGCGCGAGGTAGTAGGTGAGCGTGCGGAGCGTCTCGACGGAGGTGCGCTGGCGCATCTCTTCTTCTGGCGTCAGTTCTTTTGGTTCGGCGGCTTTGCGCTCTGCTTCGAACGCGGCTCGCTGCTCGTCGAGATCGCGTTCCACTTTGGCGAGCCCTTCTGAGTGAAGGGAGAGCTGGTCGGCATGAGCTTTGAGTTCGACGCGTTCCGCATTCAGTTCCTGGCGCTGGCGCTCGAGTTCCACATTCGCCTCGTCACGGACGTTGGCGGCTGCATCCAGTTCGGCACGCAGTGCCACCAGTGACATCTGCTCATCCGCCAGTTCAATGCGCGTCGCGTCGAGTGCGTCTCGCGCCGCCGCAACGTCGCGCTCGTGGGATTCGAGCGCGGCCGCCCGGTCGTCCAGTTCCTGACGTGCGAGGGCGAGTGCGGCCCGATCCGCTTCGCGCTGGGCAATCGCCTCCTGGCTGGCGGCAGTCGCCTCGTTGAGCTCCTGCTCCTGTTGTGTCTGCCGGGATTCGAGTTCGGTGCTGCGTGACTCAGCGGCGCGCAGGAGTTCCTGCTGTTCGCCGATCTGCTGTTCGGCGAAGGCAAGTGAGTCGTGCTGCTGGGCGATCTGCGCTTCGGATTGGTGGAGCAGCTCATCGCGCTCGGCGAGCGTCGCCTCGGCTACCTGGAGGCGCTCGGACAACGCCGCCAACTCCGCATCGCGCTCCGCGTCATGCGCGGCAGTACTTGCCTGGAGCGTGGACTCGTCAATCCTGAGCGATTCAAGCTGCTCCAGGAGGGCAGCGTTGTCATCGCGTAGCCGCGCAAGTTCCGCCTGACGTTCGTCCGTAGTCGCTTGCAGCGCCGTCTCGTCCATTCTGAACGATTCGAGAAGTGTCAGAACTGCGGCGTTCTCATTGCGCAGCCTGACGAGTTCTGCCTCACGCTCCTCGGCGTCGGATTGCAGAGTCGTGTCCTGTATCGTCAGCGATTCGAGTTGCGCCTGGGTTGCCGCGTTCTCTGCGCGCAGGCGCGTCAGTTCCGCCTCACGTTCGTCGGCAGTCGCTTGCAGCGTCGTTCCATCGGTTCTGAAAGAATCCAGCTGCAAAAGCATCGTGGCATTCTCGTCGCGCAGCAACGCCAGGTCGGCTTCGCGCTGGTCCGAACCCGCTTGCAGCGCGGCTTCCTGTGTTGCGGACGATTCCAACCGCGCGTGAAATGCGGCGTTGTCGTCGCGCAGCCGTGTCAGCTCCGCGTCGCGCTCGCCCGCACTCGCCTCTTGTGTGGCGTCATGTGCGCCAAGCGATTCCATCTGTGCCTGCAGTTCGGCGTTCGTGTCGCGAAGCAGCGTCAACTCCGCCTCGCGCTCATCGAAGCCTGATTGCAATCGGGATGTCTCGGTCGCGAGCGATTCCAGCTGCGCTTGTAGCGCCGCATGGTCAGCCTGGAGCTGTGCGAACGTCGTCTCACGTTCGTCTACATTGGCTTGCAGCGTCGTTTCCTGTGTCGAGAGTGATTCTAGCTGCGCTTGCAGGGACGCATGGTCGGCCTGGAGCTGTGCGAGCTCCGCTTCCAGGGCAGCGTGTCGTACCTCGTTCGGGTCTGGCTGCGGCTGCGGCGGTTCGGTCGGTGCCGCAGCGACCGTGAGGGAGGCGCGTGCATACAGATACTGAGCTGCGATCTCGTCGGCCTCGGAGGTTGGGCTGAGCACGTGATCGAACCCAGCGGTGGCGAGGGCGCGTCGATCCGGCTGGCGATCGCGAGACACTGCGACGAGCCGTGCCTGCGCTCCACCAGAATGGGAACGCAGCTTGGCGACGGTGTCGGCGGGGGACAGCCCGTTGATCTGTTCGGTGGCGAAAATCACGCCGTAAGTGGAGAGCTTCAGCATCCCGCGGATAGCAGTGAACGTACCGGCTTCGTCGGGCGACAGCCCTTCAGCGCGCAGGAAGGCTGCGAGCGACGAACGCAGCCGCTCCTCCTCAATCGCGATCAGCACGCTGACCGGCGGCGTAGCTGGCACGCTGTCCTGCTCCCCGATGTTCGCGGCTTCGATATCCGTTGGATTCGTGTCGCTGGCGTCCCTGGCGTTCAAGCCGACCCCCGTCTTCCCCGCATCCGGCTGCGCCACGCCACGCTCCGTGGTCGCGTCGCTTGTTTCATTCGCTTCATCCATTGTTACATTCCATTGTATGAGGATGGATCGTTCACATGCTTCAATGAAAATCGCACAGAGACACGGATAAGTCAAACGTAGCGGGTCCGTAGAACCGCTGGCCGAAGGTCACGATTCCTGAGCGGGAAAGCGACGATACATCCTCGAAGAGAAATGAAGCATACCGGACCAAAAGTACGTGCGGTGAGTGTACGCCACTGAAACCTCGCTGCGATCGTTGCTCCACTGATCCTGACGGGCTACCCTGTGGTTGGGAAATCGGATCGGGTGTCACGATTACTCGCGGATGTCGCCCGTTTTAATTGCCTTGATGTCACGCAACATCGTGAAGGGATACGTATGACTGTTTCTGTGAACGATCGCCAGTTGACCGAAGTCCCGGTCGCGAAGGCGGAGATGCTCATTCGCCGCCCCGTCGCCGAGGTGTTCGAGGCGTTTGTCGATCCTGCGATCACGTCCAGGTTCTGGTTCACGAAGGGCAGCGGTCGGCTGGAGCCGGGTGCCACCGTGCAATGGGATTGGGAGATGTACGGGGCATCCGCGCAGGTGAACGTCACGGAGATCGAGCAGGACCGGCGCATTCTTATCGAGTGGTCAGGGAATGACGCGCCAACGACGGTCGAGTGGGTCTTCGTTCCGCATGGGGATGACGCAACTTTCGTCAGTATCACGCACGCTGGCTTCACCGGCAGCGGGGATGAACTCGTCCAGCAGGCGCTCGATGGGACGGGCGGATTCACGTTGGTGCTCTGCGGACTGAAGGCGCTGCTGGAACACGGCATCAACTTGAATCTCGTCGTGGATCGCTTTCCAGGCGGTCTTGAGGATGCCTCAGCGACGGAGGAATGACATCGCTGTGGTGTTCATGCCTGCGAGAGAGTATGCCCTCACCCTGTGTCCTTCGGATGCATCGGCAACGTTACGGTGAACGTCGAGCCGTGGCCAGGCGTGCTGGCGACGTGGATGGTGCCGTTGTGGGCGTCGACGATTTGCTTCGTGATATAGAGGCCGACGCCGAGACCAGAGATCTGGTAGTGGTTGCGGCTATCTGATCCGACGCGGCTGTAGCGGGCGAACAGACGCGGGATCGCGTCCGGCTCGATGCCGACGCCCTGATCGCGGATGGCGACGGCGACGGTGTGCGCCGGGTCACCATCCCAGCGCAGGCTGACCTCGATCGTGCCGCCTTCCGGTGAGTACTTCACGGCGTTGGAGAGCAGGTTCGCGAAGACCTGAGCCAGTCGATCGCGATCCCAGCGGCCGGGAATCGCGCGTGGCTCGGCCGTCAGGGTCACGGTATGGCGCTGCGTGCTGCGGCCAGTCTCACCAACCAACTGCTCAACCAGGCCGACCAGCTCAACAGCGCCGAAGCGCAGATCCAATTGGCCGGTGTCGATGCGTGCCACATCCAGCAGCTCGTTGATCAGCCGCTCCATGCGATCCCCCTGGTCGCGCAGGGTCGCCAGCGCGCGCGGGATGATCGGCTCAACGTCGCTGTCGAACGGAGAGAGCTGACGCAGCAGGATCTGGACGTAGCCCTTCATGGCCGTCAGCGGGGTGCGGAGCTCGTGGGCGGCCATCGAGAAGAACTCGTCCTTCAGCCGGTCCACCTCGATCAGTCCGGTGATGTCTGTCTCGACAGCGACCGCGCCGATGATCGTCCCGCTGGCGTCGAGTACTGGGGCAGCGCTCGTGCGGCGGTGGATATCTCGACCGAGGCCGTGATGGAACATCGTGTAATCGTGTTGCAGCGTTTCACCTGCCAAGGCACGCGTGAGCGGACGCTCCTCCGGGAGTACCGGCGTGCCATTGGTGTGGCGCAGCTGGATGCGCTCGCAGGGGATCGGCATGCGGGCGAGCTGGGCAACCGATTCGACGCCATAGGTTGTCAGTGCCGCGCGATTGACGATGCGGAGTGTGCCTTCCGAATCGCAGACTGTGACAGCGTCGTTCATGGCGCTGACGGTCGCTTCGAGTTCTGCGGCGCGCGTCCCGGCGATGCGGACCAGCTCCTCGATACGGCGACGCGTGACGACCTGTTCGGTGATGTTCGTCGCCAGCAGCACGACCTCATGGACCTCGCCCCTGCGATCTCGTAGCGGGACGATCGTGCCGATCCAGAAGCGCATACCCTGAGGGTCGGACGTGTCAGAGCCTTCGAGTGCGGCAGGCTGGGCCTGCACCTCTTCGCCGCGCACGATCTGCCCACTCTCGACCGCCTCATCCAGCCAGCCTAGCAGGCGTTCGGCGCGCTCATCGGTCGCCAGGCGGCGAATGCGCAGGCCGACCAGCCCATTGCGCCGCCCCTGCGCCCGCTGGAGCAATGAGGGCGGCAGATAGGTGCCTGCCAGCATGTTCATCATCGAGACACGGTAGTCCCCTCGAGCGCGCTGACTGACAGCGGGGATGCGCTCAAAGACGATCAGACCAGCTGGCAAATGCTCGATGAGGTCGGCCAGAAAGGCGCGTTCACGCGAGCGCTGCTGGAAGACGGTCGCGTTGTGGATCGCGATAGCGGATTGCGTGGCGACCATGCCGAGGAAGGCGATTTCGGCGTCGTCAAATGTGTGTGGTTCCGGCAGATCGTAGGAGAGCGTGCCGACCAGATCGTCGCGCACGAGCAGTGGCAGCGCGATGGAGCTACCGACCTGTTGAGCGCGGGCCATCTCGAGCTCGTTCCCTGCGGCATAGACACTGAACTCCGGCACGACAGCCGGCAGATGGGTGCGCGCCGCGAGTGTGTCGAGCGTCGCCGGCTCGTCATCGATGTTCTGGACAACCGGTTCGCGCAGGTCGAGCGGGAAGGACGAGTGTCGCGCGACACGATGAAGGGTGCGTGTCTCCGACTCATAGAGCAGCAGCCGGACGACACCGGCGCCGGTGATCTCCGAGATGCGCGAGACAATCGTCTTGTAGACCGCGTTGATGTCCAGTTCAGACCCGGCCAGCTGTTGCGAGAGGAGCTGGAACGCGGCAGCCTCGCGGTCGCGCCGCACACGCTCGGAGATATCGCGCAGCAGCAGCAACGCCCCACGCAGTTCGCCGTCGACGACCGGGCTGGCTGAGATTGAAACGTAGGCGCGTCGTCCATCGGGTCGCTCGATTGATAGCTCCTGCCCGCGCACCGTCTCACCGGCCAGCGCGCGCCTGCCTGGCTCACGCTCTGGCGGGACGAGGCTGCCATCCGGCGTCGCGACCCGGTAGTGTCTGGCGAACTCGATCGAGTCCATACCCAAGGGGATCGGTTCACCGAACAGCCTGTCCGCAGCCTCATTCGTGTCAACGACCCGGCCTTGACGGTCGAGCAGAATGACGCCCTCGGAGAGGTTATCGACCAACAGGTTGATCGTCGCTCGCTCGCGGATGAGCGCGCCGGTCTCGCGCGTCACAGTGCGCTCAGGTTCCTGCTGCTCCTCTGACGTTTCTGCGACAGGCGTGGTGGAATCCAGTCTCTGGTCTGCACGGGATGGGCCACGTTGCGTCTTCACCACCGTGCCCGCCCTCCTATCCCAGACGCACCGTTACTGGAAGGTTTCCGCTATAACCATCACGCGTTATTCAGCATCGTCCAGCGGTTCCGGGTCATCGTCGAAGATCGTCGGTGCGTGACCGTTTCCGTGGCTTGCGTCGTGGTCTTGTCGCGACGGATTGGTGAGGTGGAGATAGTCGATGCAGCGCTCGAAGGTCCGATCGTCGATTGAATGGTTCGCGTGGTAGTAGTTGAGCATCGTCTTCAGCCGCAGAATCGGCGTCACGCGGCAGCCATGCTCGTGCAACCGGTCGATGCCGCCCTGCTCGCGGTCGATCAACACGATCGAGTCCCGCACAATCAACCCCTGCTGTTCGAGCTGCTGGGCGGTCGACAGAATTGACGAGCCACCGGCCATCAGGTCGTCGATGATGAGCGCCGTCTGCCCCTCGATGATTCGACCCTCTACGAGCGAATCAGTTTCGCCCTTCGCGGTAGACGATGGCCGCAGATAAATGAGGGGCGTGTCGCTCTCCAGCGCGTAGGCGGTCGCGATATGCAGCCCACCCATCGGCACGCCAGCGACCGCCGCGAACGACGCAAGACGTGGACGCCGCCGGGCGTGGTCGGCCTGAATCTCGGTATGGATCAGCCGCGCGACGCGCCGCAGCATGGCAGGCTCCGAGATGAGCACGCGCGGATTGATGTAGATCGGCGATGTCCCCGCTGTCGGCCCCAGGTCGAACAAGCCAAACTGCACGCCCCCGAGGTCGAACAATGCCTGAGCCAGGTCGAGATTCGAATCGACACCGAAGAGCACGCGGCTTCCCCTCCCGTTGGGCGGTGGCTGAAGTGTGGACGGCAGCCCCGCGCCATTCCCCTGTAGTTCCCCAACAACGTGATACCAGCACGCACGCGCCTCCCCCGGCCACGCACGCATCACGTGTCATAATCCGCTGAACATACCATTCACCCCGCGCTAACCGCAAGCAGACGAAAACCGCGAATGGTGTCGGGACACGGTTCTGAGGGGGTACATCAGACCGTTCAGAGATTGGAATTGGAGCGAACTCTGGCAACGCGCTACCGGGGACAGACGCACTGGAGCGCAGGTTGTGGACACGGAATGTTTGTCGGAGGATCGCGAATTCTGGGTGGAGGGTCAGGGCAAGCGCATCGTTGGCTACCTCCCATGATTTGCCCTCACCCCCAACCCCGCTCCGAATCCTGGGAGAGGGGAGTTCTGGATACGACGTATGTAGTATCTGAGCGAGCTACTCAACCAACCTTCCCCCCTCTCCCAGGATTGGGATCGGGGTTGGGGGTGAGGGCAAATCATGGGAGGTCACACCGTTTGAAGTATCAAGACGCCATCGCCTGGATCATCGAGCGCTCCGGCTACGACCGGGGGTTCGTCGCGAACCCGTTTCTGGGGGATGAGGTGGCCGCACTCGGGCTGAGGCGCACGGCGAGTCTGCTGCGGCGGGTCGGGTCGCCGGAGCGGGCGATGCGGGTTCTGCATGTGGCGGGGACGAAGGGCAAGGGGTCGACGAGCGCGACGATCGCGACGGTTGCGCGGGCAGGGCCGGCGGCGGGATCGCGGACTGGCCTGTACGCGACGCCGCACCTGCATACGTTCCGCGAACGCTTCCTGATCGACGACGAGCCGATCTCCGAGGGAGAGTTCGCGGCGGTCGCGGACCTGTTGCTCCCGGCTGATCGGGCAGTGCAGGCGGAGGAGCCGGAGCTGGGCGAGCCGACCGCGTTCGAGATTGCGACGGCGCTGGCGTTGCTGGCGTTTGGGCGCGCCGGGGTCGATCTGGCGGTCATGGAGGTCGGCATGGGCGGTCGGCTGGACGCGACGAACGTGGTGTCGCCCGCCGTCTCGGTCATCACGACGATCTCCTACGATCACACCGCCATCCTCGGCGACACGCTGACGCAGATCGCGTTCGAGAAGGCCGGCATCATCAAGCCGTCCATCCCGGTCGTCGTCGGCCCGCAGCTGCTGGAGGCGCTGGCGGAACTGGAACGCATCGCCGCCGAACGCGCCTCTCCGTTATATCGTGCTGACCGTGACTGGCAGACGGAATGGACATCGAGTGGCGCGACGCTCTCCGGGCCGTGGGGCGATTGGCGGGGCGTGTCGCTCGCGCTGGCCGGACGACATCAGGTCGAGAACGCCGGGTTGGCGCTGATGGCGCTGCATCTGCTCGATCCGCGTTTGCTCGGTAATGAAGCCCGTGTGCGTTCCGCGCTCAGCAGTGTGCGCTGGCCGGGACGCTTCGAGCGCATCAGCGTTTCGCCGGATATCTACGTCGATGGCGCGCACAACGTCGATTCGATCGCGCGACTGGTCGAGACACTACGCGACATAAGGGATGAGGCACCACTCGTCATCCTGGGCGTCTCCCGCGACAAGGACATCGCCGGGATGCTCCAGGCGTTCGCGCCGCTCCAGCCAGAGATCATCGCGACCGCCTCCCACAATCCCCGCGCCGCCGATCCCGCCCTTATTGCCGACGCTGCTCTTGCTGCTGGATTCGTCGCTTCCATCGCCGCGAGTGTTACTGTTGCGCTGGATGTGGCGCGCGAGCAGGCGGCTGGACGCGTGGTCGTCGTAACCGGCTCGCTGTACGCGGTCGCGGAGGCGCGTGAGGCGGTCGGGCTGGCGGAGACGCCGGTGTTCGAGCGCACGCTCCTCTATGGATAAGTGACGCGCGACGAACTCCTCTCCCCGGCCCTCTCCCCGCGTCGGGGAGAGGGGGCGAGATAGGACGGACGTTCGCTTCGATCTGACAGGTTTCCCTTCGTCTCATTCCCACGTCTCCCTCTCCCCGCGCCGGGGAGAGGGGTTCCTTGACGGAATCCCGCCTCCCTCATACTATGTGTACGTACGCCGTCGAAGCAGAATTGCGATTGGTCTGTTCCTAGGTGCGATTCGCGCGGCGTGCGGGGAAATCCGGCGAGGGGAGCCGGGTTCGTGTGGAGTGCGCCGGGGCGGGTGCGTGTCCGGCGTCGAAGAAGGGGGAACGCATGTTGTTGAAATGCGGGTCGGAGGGCGTGAGCACGTGAGTAACGGTCGCGCTGCCAAGGCTGCAAAGACAGTGAATGCGCCGATCTCATCGGGGACTAGCGGTTGGGAAGGGACACTCGACCGTTTCTTCAAGGTCCGCGAGGCCGGGTCGAACGTGCGGACCGAGCTCTTTTCGGGTCTGACGACGTTCGTGGTCATGTCGTACATCATCTTCGTTAATCCAAGTATTCTCGGATTCCTCGGCGAGGGGCTGCCAACTGAAATTGGCCTGCCGGTCTCTGGCACGACGACTTCGACCTGTCTCGTCGCGGGTGTCCTGACGATCATCATGGGCCTCTACACCAACAAGGCCTACGCCATCGCGCCCGGCCTCGGGCTGAACGCGATCGTCGCCTTCACGCTCGTACTCGGCGAAGGGCTGACGTTCCCTGAGGCGATGGGTGTCATCGTCGTCGAGGGCATCCTGATCACGATCCTCGTGCTGGTCGGGGTGCGCAAGTACGTGATGGACGTCGTGCCGCTGGAACTTAAGAAGGGCATCTCGGTCGGTATCGGACTCTTCATCCTGTTCATTGGCCTCGTCAACGGGGGCATCGTCCAGGCGGGCGGTGGAACGCCGCTGGCGCTCGGCAACCTGCGGGGCGCGCCGGTGCTGGTGACGGTACTCGGCCTGCTGATCACGATCGCGCTGATGGCGCGTGGCTACCGGGCGGCCATCCTGATCGGTATCGTCGTCTCGACGATCATCGCTGTGATTGCTGAAGAAGTGTTCAATGCCAATCAGTTCGCGTTCGGTGCGGCGCAGTTCCCCGACAAGGTTGTGGCCACGCCGGACTTCTCGCTGCTGGGCGACTTCTCGTTCAACTTCTTCTCAGAGCTTGGCATCACCGTCGCGATTCTGACGATCCTCGCGATCATGTTGGCCGACTTCTTCGACACGATGGGCACGCTCGTCGGCGTCGGCAGCCAGGCGGGCTACCTCAACGACAAGGGCGAGATGCCGGACGCCCAGAAGCCGCTGCTGGTCGACTCACTGGGGGCCATCGCCGGTGGTGCGGCCTCGGCCTCCTCCGCCACAACCTACATCGAGTCGGCGGCGGGCGTCGGCAACGGCGGACGCACCGGACTCGTCGCCGTGACCTGCGGTGTGCTCTTTCTGCTGGCGATGCCGTTCTGGCCGCTGGTCGAGATCGTCCCGGCCAACGCGACCGCTCCGGCGCTCATCATCGTCGGCTGGATGATGACGAGCGTACTCTCCGAACGCCAGGAGGTCACCGCCGATGGCCGGATCGTGCGCTCGCTCGGCATCGACTTCGCCGATATCGAAATTGGCCTGCCGGTGCTGACGACCATGATCATGATGCCGCTGACCTACAACATCACCAACGGCATCGGCGCTGGCTTTGTCGTCTGGACCGCCATCAAGGTCTTCCGTGGCAAGTTCAGCGAGATCCACCCGGTCATGTACATCATCAGCGCCGCGTTCCTGATCTACTTCCTGCGGTCGTATCTGGGGGTGGATGCGTAGCGGCGGGTGGATGCGTAGCGGCGGGTGACGGGTGACGGGTGATGGGCGGTGGCCTGCCCCGTTGTTCGCGTGCGACGTGGGAGGAACCCCTCTCCCCGGCCCTCTCCCCGCGTCGGGGAGAGGGCCGGGGAGAATTTGGTACGAGATGCGACAAGGTAGCCTATCGGAGCGAAGCGAACGTCCATCCAACGTCTCCCTCTCCCCGCGTTGGGGAGAGGGCCGGGGAGAGGGGTTCCTCCCGCACGGTGCCCATCAGTACAGGTCATGCCCTGTCCAAACGGTCCGTAACCATCCGTACCAGTGCGTGGCATCCTCCCCAATACCCGTTAAGGAATCGCGGTATGGGGGAGTGTGTGGCAACAGAGCAGCAGTACGAAGCAGGGTCACTGGCGCTGGTGAATGGCAAGGTGTTCACTGCCGATCCGGAGCGGCCGGACGCGAGCGCGATCGGCATCTGGCGCGGGCGCATCGCCTATGTTGGTGACGACGCGGACGCGGCACGGGCTGCGGCGGGGGCGGGTGCCGAGGCCATCGACCTGGCCGGGCGGACGGCGACGCCGGGGTTGATCGACGCGCACATGCACCCGATCATGTACGCCGAGTTCCTGCGCGATATCGACCTGAGCGTCATGGGTTCGGTCGGCGAGGTGCTGGAGGCGATTCGGATGCGTGCTTCCGAGACGCCAGTTGGCGAGCCGATCATTGGGCGCGCCTACTACGCGACGACACTGGCTGAAGGTCGCATGCCGACTGCGAGCGAGCTGGACGCGGTCGCGCCAGACCACGAAGTGATCCTCGTGCATCGTTCTGGACATGAGATGGTTGTCAACAGCCGTATCCTGCACTGGATCCGCGTCACGCGGGACACACCCGATCCCGATGGTGGGTACCTCGGACGCGACGCCGATGGCGAGTTGACCGGGCTGTTGGCGGAGAACGCGATGGAGCCAGTGAATGGGCTGCTGGATGCGCTGATCACCGGCCCAGAGTATTTCGAACCATTGCTGCGCCGAACCACGGCGTCGTTGCTGGCCTATGGGATCACCTCGACGACCGACGCGAACATGCCGTCTGCGAACCTGATGCGCGCCTACCAGCAGGTCCAGGCGGACACGTCCCAGCCACGCGTGCGCTACAACCTGATGCTCGGACACTGGCAGATGCTGGAGCCGTCTGAAGGTCTGGGTATCGGCACCGGCTTCGGAAACACCTGGCTGCGGGCCAACGCGATGAAGTTCTTCCTCGACGGCACCGAGGGGCAGCGCACCGCGAAAATCTCTGAGGGTTTTGCCGACGACCCGGACAATCTGGGGATGTGGATGTTCC
>Ga0136611_10001604_pt1 | contig 15765 bp, 15 predicted proteins | sample AntDrymUQ2232306_2_FD_106645 | JGI IMG/M metagenome (GOLD analysis project Ga0136611, IMG submission 106645) | Polar desert sand microbial communities from Dry Valleys, Antarctica - metaG UQ223 (23.06) | ecosystem: Environmental > Terrestrial > Soil > Desert | place: Antarctica: Dry Valley...
GTCGCCGCCGTTCGCGATTCCGCCCGGGTCCGGAACGATGGCGCAATCCGAACGCGCAAACGGCGATGTCGTGGTCTCCGGGTCGCGCACCCTGCGGCCCGACCTCCGCTACGCCCGCCCGCCCGGCGCCGTGGACACCGAGCGCTACCCCGACGCCCGGCCCAACTCGATCCAGCGCGTGGCCGAGGCCCCGGTGTCGACCTTCTCCATCGACGTGGACACCGCCAGCTACGCCAACGTCCGCCGCTTCGTCGCCGAGCGTCAGCAGCCGCCGCGCGACGCCGTGCGCGTCGAGGAGATGATCAACTACTTCCGCTACGACTATCCGCAGCCGCGTGGGCGCGAGGCCTTCGCCGCCTGGGTGGGCGTGGCCCCCTCCCCCTACAACGAGGGCCGCGAACTGCTGCACGTGGCGCTGACCGGCCGCGACCTGGACCGCACCCGCCGGCCGCCGTTGAACCTGGTGTTCCTGGTGGACGTGTCGGGCTCGATGGCGCCGGAGGATCGGCTGCCCTTGGCGCAACAGGCGCTGCACACCCTGGTCGATCAACTGCGGCCGCAGGACCGTGTGGCGATGGTGGTCTATGCGGGCGCCGCCGGCGTGGTGCTGGACTCCACCCGTGGCGCCGACCGGCTGCAACTGCACTGCGCGGTCGAGGCGCTGGAGGCTGGCGGGTCCACCGCCGGCGGCCAGGGCCTGGCGCTCGCCTACCGCGTGGCCGAGGCCAATTTCGAGCGCGACGCCGTCAACCGCGTCGTGCTGCTGACCGACGGCGACTTCAACGTCGGCGTGACCAACAACCGCACCCTGGAGGACTTCGTCGCCGACAAGCGGCGCACCGGCGTCTACCTGTCGATCTACGGCTTCGGGCGCGGCAACTACCAGGACGCGCGCATGCAGACGCTGAGCCAGGCCGGCAACGGCACCGCCGGCTACGTCGACGGCATCGACGAGGCGCGGCGGCTGTTCCGCGACGACTTCGCCGGCTCGCTGTTCCCCATCGCCGACGACGTGAAGATCCAGATCGAATTCAACCCCGCGCGCGTCTCCGAATACCGGCTGATCGGCTACGAGACGCGGATGCTGCGCCGCGAGGACTTCCGCAACGACGCGGTGGACGCCGGCGAGGTTAACGCCGGGGCGACTGTCACGGCGCTATACGAACTGACCCCGGCGGGCGGGGCCTCGTCAGTGGACCCGCTGCGCTACGGCCGCGAGCGACGGCCGGGCCCCGGCGGCTCCGGCGAGATCGCCTTTCTGCGCTGGCGCTACAAGGCGCCGGGCGGCGACACCTCGGTGGAACGCACCCGCGCGATCACCGACGCCGACCGCCACGCCTCGATGGAGCGGGCGCCGGAGCCGATGCGCTTCGCCGCCGCGGTGGCGGGCTACGGCCAGCTGCTGCGCCGCGACCCCAACCTCGGCGCTCGCTTCGACTGGGGCGACGCCGTGCGGCTGGGCGACGGCGCCGTGGGCCGCGACGAGGACGGCCGCCGCGCCGAGTTCGTCGCTCTGGCCCGCGACGCCGACCGCCTGTGGCCGCTGCCGGAAGTGCGCTGAGCGTCGGAACGTCGCCCGCGGCGAGGGATTGAAGCATCACGGCCGCTCGCCGGGCCCGCCCGCTTCTTCAACCGACTGCGCCAGGAGACTTCCCATGAGGGTTCGAGACGTGATGACGCGCGAGGTGGACACCGCCAGCGCCACCGACACCATCCAGCAGGTGGCCCGGATGATGGCCGACGGCGACTACGGCGTGGTGCCGGTCTGCGAAGGCTCCACCATCACCGGCATCGTCACCGACCGCGACATCGCCGTGCGCGGAGTCGCCCAGGGCTGCGGCCTCGACACCCCGATCGAGCGGATCATGTCGCGCGACGTCGAGGTGGTGCGCGAGGACGACCGCATCGAGGACGTCCACGACCGCATGTCCGCCGCCCAGGTACGCCGGCTACCGGTGGTCAACGCCCAGGACGAGCTGATCGGCATCGTCGCCCTGGCCGATGTCGCCCGTTCGGACGACGAGCGCGAGATCGGCGACACCGTGCAGGAGATCAGCGAGGAGAGCTCGGGCTCCCGCGCCGGGTGAGCCGCCCGGACGGGCGATGAACGGCCCGTCAATACTCGGTCTGTCAGAGTGCGCGCGTCGACCAACCCGGCGGGCGTATCTCCATGGCCAAGGCTTCCTTCCACCGCAACCAACGTGTCTGGGTCGAGACCGTCGGCACCTGGGCGATCATCGAACGGGTGGCGCCGATCTGGGCCAACGGCTTCGACGAGCCGGTGCGCATCACCTACGACGTGGGCCTGGGCCGGCCGTTCATGAGCAACGAACTGGCCGCCGAGGAGCCCCAGGAGGCGCTGACGCCGGGCGGCGACAGCGAATGGCGGATGCTGCGCGCCCGCAACAAGTGGCAGCCGCCGGAGGACTGCGCCCACCACCCCTACCCCGGCACCTTCCCGGTGGTGGTGACCGACGACAACGACTGGGGCGGCTGGCGGGTGCCCGGCGCCGAATACGACCGCGACCCGCACAAGATCGAACGTCAGGCGCGGGTGCTCTGCGCCGCGCCCAGGATGATGCAGGTGATCGGCGAACTGGTGTCGATGGTCGGCGAGGCGCCGGACTCCGCGCCGCCGGAGCTGCTGCGGCTGGCCCAGCGCTGCGACCGCCTGCTGAAAGACGCCTCCGACAAGCCCGCGCCCTCGCCGGTCGGACTCAAGGCCGCGATCCGCGAACAGGAGCGCGACGCCGCTTGACCCACCGCGTCCGCTCCTCCTCCCGCGCCTGACGAAAGCCCCAAGTCGTGGCGTTGGCGTTCGACAAGGTGCGGTTCCTGCTGATCGAGGATCACGAGCCGTCGATCCAGATCCTGCGAACCCTGCTCAAGGCGCTGGGCGTGCAGGAGGCCGCCGCCGTCCGCACCGTGGCGGCCGGGCTGGCGAAGCTCGAAACCGATCGCATCGACATCGTCATTCTGGACCTGCTGCTGGGCGCCGACAGCGGGCTGGACTTCCTCGCGGCCATCCGTCGCGAAGATTCCCGTCACGCCTTCCTCCCGTGCTGGTGCTGAGCGCTCATACCGACAAGGCGCGGGTGGAGGCGGCGCGGGACGCCGGCGCCACCGAGGTCTGCGCCAAGCCGGTGTCGCCGGCGGAGGTCTACAAGAAGATCGTCTCGATGATCGCCGAGCCCCGCCTCTACATCCGCAGCGACGGCTATTTCGGACCGGACCGGCGGCGCCACGGCGAGGGCGACTACGAAGGCGACGAGCGGCGCACCGGCAAGCCGGCGGGTGCGACAAACGGCCCGCCCGCGGGCGCAGGGAACGGGTGACAGCGGCCCGCGACGCGCCGTAGGATTCGCCCGGTCGGCAAGCAGATCAGGGGGTGGGCCGCCGTGGCACGGTCGCTCGGCGCAGGCGGCGGCGAGACGGACGCGCGGACCCCGCGCGAACGCTCTCGCTCGTTCCGCGCCCTGCTGCTGGCGGCGGTGCTGGCGCTGGCCTCGTACACGGTGTTCGCCGTCGGCCGGGGCGACTGGGGCGGCGGCGGTCGCGGCGCGTTGATCGACGATCTGGCGGTGCTGATCACGCCGCTGGCGGTGGGCGCGGTCATGACCCTGCTGATCATGATGCAGGCCCGCGGCGCCGAGCGCGCCCGTCGCGGCTGGGCCGAGAGCGAGGAACGTTTCCGCCTAGCGGTGGAGGCGGCGCGCTGCGGCATCTGGGAGTGGGACTTGGCCTCAGGCCAGGTGTTCCTGTCCGACGTCACCGGCGTGATGCTCGGCTGGGGCGGCGGCGGCGTGGCCTCCGCCGACGAGGTGATGGCCCGCATCGCGCCGGAGCACCGCCAGCGGGTGCAGGCGGCGCTGCAGGCGGCGGCGGTGGACGGCGCCTTCGACGTGTCCTTCCGCGTGCCGGACCGCCGCGACGGCCGCTCCGCCTGGATCGACGCCCGCGGGCAGGCGCGGGGCGAGCCCGGCGCGACCGGCTACACCCGCCTGATCGGCGTGGCGCTGGACGTTACCCCAGGAGCAGGCCCAGGCGGTCCGCGCCCGGCTGGCCGAGGCGCGCCTGCGCGACGCGGTGGAGAGCGCCTCGGAAGCCTTCGTGCTGTGGGACAGCAAGGGCCGACTGGTGATGGCCAACAGCCGCTACCGCGACTTCTTCGCCCTGGAACCGCGCGTGTTGAAGCCCGGCGCCAGCCACGGTTCGGTGGAGCGCATCGCCCGGCTGTCGGTCGTTCGCGAAGAGACCCCGCCCGACAGCGGTCGCGGCGTCCGCGAGGTGGAACTGGCCGACGGCCGCTGGCTGCACCTGACCCAGCGCCGCACCGCCGACCGCGGCCTGGTGGTGGTGGGCGCCGACATCACCTCGGTGAAGCGCGAGGGCGAGGTCCGCCGCCGCAACGAGGAGGCGCTGCAGGCGCTGGTGGTGAAGCTGGAAGCGCGCGAGGCCGAGCTGGCCGAGGTCGCCCGCAAGTACCAGCAGGAGAAGGCCAAGGCGGAGCTGGCCAGCAAGGCCAAGACCGACTTCCTGGCCAACATGAGCCACGAACTGCGCACGCCGCTGAACGCCATCAACGGCTTCTCCGAGATCATGGTCGGCGAGCTGTTCGGGTCGCTCGGCGACCGTCGCTACAAGGAATATGCGGGCGACATCCTGCAGTCCGGCCAGCATCTGCTTGCGCTGATCAACGACATCCTCGACATGTCCAAGATCGAGGCCGGCAAGCTGTCGCTCAGGCTGGAGCCGGTGCATGTGGAGGACGCGGTGGAGGACGCCGTGCGCCTGATCCGCGGCCGGGTGGAGGCCGCGCAGCTGACCCTGACCGTCGAGCTGCAGCCGGACATGCCGGAGATCGAGGCCGACTACCGCGCGCTGAAGCAGGTGCTGCTGAACCTGCTGTCCAACGCCGTGAAGTTCACCCCCGCAGGCGGGCGGGTGACGCTGGGCGGAGCCTTCGACCACGGGGCCGTGCGGCTGACCGTGCGCGACACCGGCGTCGGCATCGCTCCGCACGACCTCGATCGCATCGCCCGGCCCTTCGAGCAGGTGGAGAGCGAGCAGGCCAAGACCCACCAGGGCACGGGTCTGGGCCTGTCGCTGTCGAAGTCTCTGGTGAAGCTGCACGGCGGCGACCTGCAGATCGCCAGCGAACCGGGCGCCGGAACCACGGTGACGGTGACCCTGCCGCTGGGCGGCGCGGCGAGCGCCGCCGGGGAAGCCGCGGCGGCCTGAAGTGTGCGTGATCGCGCGTCGAGCGGCGCAACCGGATTCCACTGGCGCCTGACGCGCTCTACTCCCGTCGGTCACGTCGGCGTTCGCCGCGGGCGACCCGGCGCAGACCTCGCTCCAGCAGCGGCGCCACGGCGGCGCGTTCAGCGACGCTCAGTTCGCCGCCGTAAGTGAGGATGTCGACCTCCATCCGCTCGCGCAACCGCATCTCAAGAGCGCTAGCGCGGCGCAGTTCCGCGGCCACGGCGGCGGCGTCGTAGGGCTCGGCGGCGAAGCGGCGGGCGGCGCTGCGGCGGGCCTCGCGCACCTCGCGCATGGCCGGGCGGTTGTTCTCGGCCGCCCGGCGGACGACCACGCGAAAGGCGTCGCGGCGCTCGGGCGTCAGCGCGGAGAGCCCGGGTCCGCCCGCCGGCTCCATGTGGCCGCCGCGCCGGGGCTGCTCCCAGCGCCAGGCCAGCCGCGCCGCCAGCGCACCGGCCAGGAACAGGTTCAGCGCCAGCGAGACGATCAGGGCGATCTTCCAGCGACGGCTCATCCGACGATCTCCGCATCGACCGCCGCCAGCGGATCGTAGGGCGCCAGCAGCACCGCCAGGGCGCCGAGATCGTCCTGCACCGGGGGCGGCCCGACCAGCACGCCGACCGCCAGCCCGGCCGCGCAGGCGCCCGCCAGACCGGCTCCGGACAGCCAGGTCCAACCCGCCTGCCACGCCGCGCGAACCCGCTCCGCGGGCGCCGCCGCCAGCACCCGCGCGCGCAGGCCGGCGCTCGGAACCGAACGCGGCGAGGCGTCGAGCAGCGCGTCGGTCGCGGCCTCCATCGTCAGCCGGCGCTCCAGTTCCGGCCGCGTCCGCAACAGGTCCGCGGCGGCGGCGCGCGTGGCCACGGGCCAGCGCCGCAGATCGCCGCCGTAGGCCTGCGCCAAGTGCTCGAACCGTTCGGGACTCAACGCCTCACTCCACCAGGTCCGCCAGCGCCACGCGCAGCGCCCGCCGCCCGCGCGACAGCAGGCTCTCCACCGCCTCGACGGTCACCTCCATCAGCGCCGCGGCCTCGATGTTGCCGAGATCCTGATAGTGGCACAGCACCAGCGCCTCCCGCTGCCGCGGCGGCAGCTGTTGCAGCGCCGCGTTCACCCGCCGCGCCCGATCGCGCGCCTGCAAACCCGCCTCGGCGCCCGGCGACGGATCGGGACGATCCGGCGGTTCGGCCACCGGCCGCTCCCGCCGCCGGCGAAGCCGGTCGTAGCAGAGGTTCAGCGCCACCCGGTGCATCCAGGTGTCGAACCGCGCCCGCCCCCGCTCCCAGCGCGGCGCCTGTTCCCAGGCGCGCACCATCACCTCCTGCGCCACGTCCTCGGCCTCGGCCGGGTCGCCCAGCATGCGCGAGGCCAGCGCCAGCATGCGGGGAAGCTGGCGCGCGACCATGGCCTGCACCGCCGCCGGCTCGCCGCGCCCCACGCGCGCGACGAGGTCGTCCTCCGCCGAGAGATCCCCGGTGCGCAATCACGACCTCGCCGCCTTCTGCCGTCGCACGATAGCCCGGCTCAGCCGACCGGGCGACGGTTCTGACGCATCATCATGCGCCGGCCGCCGCGTTCGTCCGGCGTCAGGGCGCCGTCGTCGTTGCGGTCGCGCCGCTCGAAGCGCTGGCGCAGGTTGGCGTCGATCTCCGCCAGGGTGACCACGCCGTCCAGGCCCATCATCCGGCCCAGCCGCATGCCGCCGCCCTGCCGCTGGCGGCCGCCGCGCGCCATGCGACGCTCCTGCCGCTGCGAACGCATCTCCTCGGGCGTCAGCCGACCATCACGGTTCGCGTCTAGCCGGGCGAAGCGTTCGTCGGCGCGGCGGCGGAACTCCTCGCGGGTCATCACGCCGTCCTCGCCGAAGCGGCGCTCGACGCGGTCGCCGCGGCGGTCCTGGCGGGACTCCCGCACTTCCTCGCGGGTCAGCCGCCCGTCGCGGTTGACGTCCAGCCGCGCGAAGCGGGCGTGGGCGCGGGCGCGCATCTCCTCGTAGGTGAGTCGGCCGTCGCGGTTGGCGTCGGGGGCCTGCCGCTGCATCGCGGGCGGGCCGGCTTGTCGGTAGGGCTGCGCCTGCACGGCTCCGGCGGCGAGCAGAACGACGCCGAACGCCGCGGCCGCCGAAAGGATGATCTTCATGTCGTTTGACCTCGTCTGTGGGCCCGTCGCTTGCCTTCAACGCGGGACGCGGCGGGCTCCGTCGCGGCGGTGACCTTCAGGAAGGCGGCGTGCGCGCGCCGCCGCACAGCGGCCAGTCGCCGCAGCAGCCGCGGCCAGTCGCGCGCGCCGCCCGCCCTGGCCAGCAGCGCCTGCAGCCGCTTCGGTTCGCCGGACGGATCGGAGCCCTCCGGCAGCGCGACGGTCAGCAGCTGCGACAGGCTCTGCTGCAGGGTCCAAGCGGCGATCAGCGCCTCCGCCGCAGCGGGATCGACACGCCCCGCCTCCCGCGCTGCTTCGATCGCAGCGACAGTCCCGAGCGTCGCGGCGGCCGGTCCGCCCGGATTGGCCAGTTGCAGGTGCTGGGCCGCGAACTCCACGTCCACCAAGCCCCCGTCGCTCAGTTTCAGGTCCCAGGTTCCCGTCGCCGGCCGCTCGGCGCCGATCAGCGCGCGCATCTCACGGACGTCGCGGGGCAGGCGGTCGGCGGGGATCGACCTGCCGCGCGCGTCTCGCACCGCCACGGCCACCGCTTCGCCGAACGCCGACGGTTCCGCCCAAACCACCCGCGCCCGGGTCAGCGCCATCAGCTCCCAGGTCTCCGCCTCGGCGGCGTAGTAGCTTCTCAGACCCGACAGCGGCACCGCGACCGGCCCCTTGCCGCCGGAGGGACGGAGCCGCAGGTCGACATCGTAAAGCCCGCCCTCGGTGGTAGGCGTCGACAGCGCCGCCACCAGCCGCTGGCAGAACCGGCCATAGTAGGTGTCCGCCGCCCAGCCCTTGCCGCCGGATACCGCTTGCGCCGGCGCGTCGTAGGCCACCATCAGGTCGAGGTCGGAGCTCGCGGTCAACTCCCGCGACCCGGCCTTGCCGAGCGCCACCACCGCCACCCGACCTTCCGCCAGCGCCCCGGCCAGCCGCGCCACCTCGCGCAGCGACGCCCGCGCCAGCGCCCGCACGCAGGCGTCGGCCAGGTCGGCCCAAGCCGCCCCCGCCTCCCCGGCCCCCGCACGCCCGGTCAGCACGTGCACGCCGATGCGGAACGCCTGCTCGCGATGCGCCCGCCGCACCGCGTTCATGGCGTCCTCGAAACCCTCGGCCTTCGTGGCGGAGGCGGTCAGCGCGCGCAGCGGCTCCCCGCTTTCGGACAGCGGCCGGAAGAAACCGTCGTCCAGCAGAGCGTCCAAGGTCGCCGGATGGCGCGACAGCGTCGTCGCCAGCTTGGGCGCGTAGGCCAGCACCTCCACGAGCAGGCTCAGCAGTTCGGGATTGGCCAGCAGCAGCGCCTGCACCGACACCCCGCTCGACAGGCCGGCGAAGAAGTCGACGAAACGGCGGAAGGCCGCGTCCGCCGCTCCGGTCGCCGCCGCCGCCTCCAGCACCCGCGGCGCCAGCCGCGTGAACAGCTCCCGGCCACGCTCGCTGCGGGTCGCGCCGATGCGGCCGTGGTGCCAGCTGCGGATGGTCGCCGAGGCCGCCTCCGGCTGTTCGAACCCCAGCCGACGCAGCGTCTCCAGCGTCTCCGGATCGTCCTCCACGCCGGTGAACACCAAGCTGCCGGCGGACGACGACAGCGGCTCGGCGTCGGCGAACAGCTCGCCGTAGCGGCGGTTCACCCGCCTCAGCATCACCGACACCGAGGCGTCGAACCGCTTCAGGCCCCGCGCCCCCGCCAGCGCCGCCACCCGCCGCCGCTCGCTGTCCTGGACGGGCAACCGGTGCGTCTGTTCGTCGTGCAGCATCTGCACCCGGTGTTCGAGCAACCGCAGTCGGACGTACGCCGCGTCCAGCGCCCGCGCCGCCGCCGGCGACACCTGACCCGCCGCCGCCAGCGCCGCCAGCGCCTCGCGCGTCCGCGGCGAACGCAGGCTGGGGTCGCGGCCGCCCAGGATCAGTTGCTGGGTCTGCACGTAGAACTCGATCTCGCGGATGCCGCCGCGGCCGAGCTTCAGGTCCGCGCCCGCCGCGACGGTCGCCTCGCCGCCACGCGCCGCGTGGATCTGCCGCTTGATCGATTTGACGTCCTCGACCGCCGTGAAGTCCAGGCTGCGTCGCCAGACGAAGGGCTGCAGCTGAGCCAAGAAGGCCTCGCCGCGCGGCCGGTCGCCGGCGCAGACCCGCGCCTTGATGAAGGCCGCCCGTTCCCAGTTCTGGCCGACGGTCTCGTAATACTCGAGCGCCGCCTCCACCGGCGCCGCCGGCGGAGTGGAAGACGGGTCCGGCCGCAGCCGCAGGTCCACGCGGAACACGTAGCCGTCGGCCGTGCGATCCTGCAGCAGCGCCGCCACCGCATGGGTGAAGCGGCTGGCGAACGCGCGCGGCTCCACGTGCCCGGCGAGCGGCAGGGCCTCGGGCTCGTAAAAGGCGGTGACGTCGATGTCGCTGGAGTAGTTCAGCTCCCCCGCGCCGTGCTTGCCCAGCGCCAGCAGGAAGAAACCCGGCACGGGCCCCGTGTTCGGCCCGCCCTCGCCGACCAGCCGCCCCCGCCGGCGCTCCTCGTCCGCGGCGACCCGCAGCGCCGCCGCCACCGCCGCGTCGGCCAGCCGGGTCAGCGCGCCGGTGACCTGCTCCAGGCTCCACGCCCCGCCGAGATCGGCCAGCGCGACCAGCAGGTGCGCGTCCGCCTTGGCCAGGCGCAGCGTCCGCGTCGCGTCCTCCCCCGCCGCCCCGCCGCAGTCCTGCAGGATCGTCGCCAGCGTCACGTCCGGGTCGCCGCCCAGCGCCCGCGCCAGGCTCTCCGGCCGCCGCCGCGCCAGTCCGGCCAAGTAGGGCGCCGCCGCGAACACCGGGGCCAGCGCCAGCCAGGCCGCCGCCAGCGCCGCGCTCCAGCCCCCCGACTCGGCGGCTTCGGTCAACACCCGCCGCACCCGGTCGGCCGCCGCGCGGTCGACCACCGGTCCGCAGGGCGTCAGGCGTTCGGCGAGCGGGGCGGTCGACACGGCGCCAGCCTAGACCCGTTCAGGGCCGCGGGAACACCAGGGCGGCGCGCAGGCCGGGGCCGAACTCGCCGACCTTGCCCGGTCCCTCGTCGATCTCCAGTCGCGCCTTGTGCGCCTGGGCCACCGCCGCCACCAGCGACAGCCCCAGGCCCGCGCCCGGCTGCGAGCGGCTGTTCTCCAGCCGCACGAAGCGCTCCACCACTCGCGCCCGCTGGTCGTCGGGCACGCCGGGCCCGGTGTCGGTGACTGAGAACTCAACCTCGCCGGACGACCTACGGCGGGTGCGCAGCATCACCGCCCCGCCCTCCGGCGTGTATTTGATGGCGTTGTCGACCAGGTTGGCGATGGCTTGGGCGACGAACTCGCGGTTGCCGCAGATCGACAGGTCCCGCGTGAACTCGCTGGAGAACTCCAGCCCCTTGTCCTCGCAGACCGGCTCGTAGAGTTCGCAGACGCCGCCCGCCAGGTCGGCCAGGTTGAACACCACCGGGTCCGGCGGCTCGCCCACCGCCTGCAGCCGCGAGATCGACAGCACCGCCCCGAAGGTCCGCAGCAGCCCGTCGGCGTCGTCCAGCGCCCGGGCCAGCGCCGCGGTCGGATCGCCCTTGCCGCTCTCCGCCTCGATCAGCCCCACTTCCAGCCGGGTTCGGAGCCGCGTCAGCGGCGAACGCAGGTCGTGAGCGATGGCGTCGCCCGCGTGCCTCAGGCCCCCCATCAGCCGCTCGATGCGGTCCAGCATGGCGTTCAGGCCCAGCGCCAGCTCGTCGTATTCGTCGCCGTTGCCCTTGACCGGCGCGCGTACGTGCAGGTCGCCGGCCTGCACCGCCGCCACCGTGCGGTTCAGCCCGCTCATCTTGCCGCTCACGTTGCGGCTGACGATCGCCCCGCCAATCAGCCCGAACACCAGGATCAGAGCGCCCGCGCCGTAGAGCGCCCGCACGATGCGGGTGACGTAGGCCTCGCCCTCGCTGGTGTCGGCCCCGACGAACAGCATCTCGCCGCCGCCCATGCGCCGCTGCAGACCGCGCGCGCTCATCCGTTGCGGGCGGCCGTCTTCGCCCGTGCCGGTCATCTCGAAGCTCACGCGGGTCTCGTTCGCCCGCATCTCGCCCACCGGCGACTCCGACAGGGTGCCCGAGACCACCGAGCCGTCGGCCGCCTGCAGCAGATAGACGAACGGCCCGTCCTCCACCGCCCGCTCGATCAGCGCCTGGTTCAGCCCCTGGGCCCCGTCGCGGCGATAGACGCTCTCCAGCGCCAGCGCCTCGCGCCGCACGTCCCGGTCTGCCCGCCGCACCGCTTCGCCCGCGGTGGAGATGTAGATGAACGCCAGAAACGCCGCCGCCCCCACCGCGAACAGCGCCAGGAACAGCAGCGTCAGCCGAAACGGCGTGGTGCGGAAGGTGGCGGGGAGACGCATTAGCGTGGCCTGACGCTACTGCAAGTCGCGCAGCACCGTGGCGCCGAAGATCGCCAAACCCAAAACCATCAACTGAAAGCTCGCGGTGGAGATGATGATCGCGTCTCGAGGGCGGTCAATACTCTTGTTCAGATCGGCGTAGGCTTCAGACGTGGCGAGAAAGTCCGTCATGTTCGTCAAGCGTCCAGCCGGTATCCGGCGCCGCGGACGGTCTGCAGCATCGGCCGGTCGAAGCCCTTGTCGATCTTGCCGCGCAGGCGGCTGATGTGCACGTCGATGACGTTGGTCTGCGGATCGAAGTGGTATTCCCAGACCTTCTCCAGCAGCATCGTGCGGGTCACCGACTGGCCGGCGTGACGCATCAGGAACTCCAAGAGCTGGAATTCCCGCGGCTGCAGGTCGATCTCCTTGCCGGCGCGGCAGGCCACCCGGCTCAGCAGGTTCATCTCCAGCTCGCCGACCTTCAGGATGGTGTGCACCGAGCCGGTGTCGCGCCGACGGCTGAGCGCCTCCACCCGGGCGATCAGTTCGGCGAAGGCGTAGGGCTTGACCAAGTAGTCGTCGCCGCCGGCCTTCAGCCCGGCCACCCGGTCGTCGATCTCGCCCAACGCCGAGAGGAACAGCACCGGCGTCTGGTCGCCCTCGCGCCGCAGCCGCTCGACCATGGCCAGGCCGTCGAGCTTGGGCATCATGCGGTCGACGACGAACACGTCGAACTCGCCGTTCTCGGCCATCACCAAGCCCTGCTCGCCGTCCTCGGCGTGAAAGGCCACGTGGCCGGCCTCGTCGAGGCCGCGAAGCATGGCTTCGGCGGCCTCGACGTCGTCTTCAACAACCAGGATTCGCATGCGGTCCCCCCGAACCGTGGGTGTGTAGCCTATCTCGCGGGCGTTGGCTGCGCCTGCGGACGCGCCGGCTGATCGACGCGGATGCCGATCGCGGCGTTCTGATTGTCGCGCCGCACCAAAAGGGCCACGGTGCTCCGATTCGCCCGGCGAGCCTCTTCGACCGCGCGGGTGAAGTCCTCGGCGGCGGCGGGAGGCTGGCCGTTGACCTGAAGGATCACGTCGCCGGCCCGAAGGCCCGCAGCCGCGCCACGCAGACCGCGGGCGACGTCGGTCACCACTAGGCCGTTCAGCTGTCCGGGAACGTTGAAGCGCGTCCGGGCGGCGGCGTCGAGCGGCGCCACCGTCACGCCCGCCGCGGCGACGCCTGCCAGGGCGGCCGGAGCGGGCGGCTTGCCCGTCGCCTCGTCGTCGACGGAGCCCGGCCGAGCGCCTTGAGCGGTCTGCGCCAGTTCGGACTCCTGCGGCCGGGTGCCGGCGCGAACGTCGAGCGACTGGGTCCTGCCGCCGCGGAAAACTTCCAGGCGCATGGTCTGCCCCGCCTGCACACCGGCTACGCGACGGGTCAGGTCGCTGTTGTCGCGCACGGGCTGGCCGTTAAAGCCGGTGATCACGTCGCCGGTCTGCAGGCCCGCGCGGGCGCCGGGTCCGCCCGCCGTCACGTCGCCGACCACCGCGCCGCGTCGGTCGCGACCGAGGCCGTAGCCCTCGGCGAGCTCCGGCGTCAGAGTCTGCACCGAGGCGCCGAGATAGCCGCGCGTCACCCGCCCGCCGCTGATCAGCTGTCGCGTCACCGAATCCGCCAGGCTCGACGGAATGGCGAAGCCGATGCCCACCGAACCGCCGGTGGGCAGGTCGGAGAAGATCGCCGTGTTCACCCCGATCACCCGCCCGTTCAGGTCGAAGGTCGGACCGCCCGAGTTGCCGCGGTTGATGGGCGCGTCGATCTGCAGATACTCGACCGGATAGGTTCCGGACTCCCGCGGCAGGGTCCGCCCGTAGGCCGAGACGATGCCCGCGGTCACCGTGCCGCCTAGGTCGAAGGGATTGCCGACCGCCACCACCCAGTCGCCGACCCGCGCCGGCGCCTCGGTGGCGAAGGTGGCGTAGGGTACGTTGCCCGCCTCGATCTTCAGCACCGCCAGGTCCGTGCTCTCGTCGCGGCCGACCACACGCGCGGGGAACTCCCGCTGGTCGCTCAGGACGACGGTGATCTCTTCGGCGTTCTCGATGACGTGGTTGTTGGTCACCAGGTAGCCGTCGGGGCGGATGAAGAAGCCCGAGCCCGCCGACTGCGCCTGCGGCAGATCCTCGGGATCGACCGCCTGCGGCCCGTTCGGTCCGAACTGGAACGGCAGGCCGCCGAAGCGCTGGCTCAGCTGTTCCGGCGTCACCCGGCCGCTGGCGCGGATCGAGACCACCGCCGGCGACACCCGCTCGATGATGCCGGCGAAGCTCATCGGCGCGCCGGCCGGCGGGGCGACGGGCGCGGTGCGGCCCGGCGGCGGCGTCACCGCCTGGTCGGCCGAGGCGCTGGGCCAGGTCAGGCCGATGCCGGCCAGCGCCGCGCCGGCGACTCCGGCGCCCAGGACCGCGCCGCCAATGAAACCCTTGTTGGAAACCGCCATGAAATCCTCGTTCGGCCCGGCGTGTCGCCGCGCGTCGTCCGTAGCTAAGCGTTCGCACCGCCCGGTGCCAACGCATGAGGCCGCCGTTTGCTTCGCTTCAGGAGTGTTTTGACGACCGAGCCTCGGTCGAATTGTGGCGAAGGCTCAGGAAGGCTCGCGCAGATGCCGCAACCGCTCCACCTCGTCCTCGTCCAGCGGCTCGTCGAACCCCTCCCGCCGGTTGCGCAGCATGTAGACGCAGAGCAGCAGGCCGGCGACGATGGCGATCACCGGCGCGGTCCACAGCACCACCGTCTCCGAGGTCAGCCGAGGCCGCATCAGCACGAAGTCGCCGTAGCGCCGCACCAGGAAGGTCTTGATCTCCGCGTCGCTGCGTCCCTCCGCCACCTGCCGCCGCACCAGCCGGCGCATGTCGGCCGCCAGCGGCGCGTGGGAGGCCTCGATGGACTCGTTCTGGCAGACCACGCAGCGGATCTCGCTCATCAGCGCCCGCGCGCGCGCCTCCTCGGCCGCGTCGGTCAGCCGCACGGCCGGGTCGGCCGCCGCGGCCAGGCAGAACAGGGCGGCGAGGACGGCCAGGAGACGTTTCATGCTTGCGCCAGCCTAGCCCCGGCGGGCGCCTTGCGCGAGGCCGGCGCGGCGATCCTCAGGCGCCGGTCGCTCAGCGACAGCAGGCCGCCCAGCGCCATCAGCAGCGGCCCGAGAAAGATCAGCCGCGCGAACGGGTTCCAGTAGGCGGTCACCAGCCAGGCCGGCGCGCCGCCAACCGACCGCCGTTCCCCCAGCACCAGGTAGAGGTCCGACAGCCCGCGCCCGCTCAGCCCCACCTCCGAGGTGGTCTGCCCGCCGGCCGGATAGAACCGCCGGTCGGCCGTAACCGTGCGCCCGTCGTCGAGCGCGAAGCTCGCCCGCTCGGCCAGGTAGTTGGGGCCTTGCACGCTCTGCACGGCCCGCAGCAGCACCCGGTGCTCGCCGACCAGCAGGGCGTCGCCGACACGAGACACCCGCGCCGTCTCCAACTTGCCCGCGGTCTGCAGGCAGGCGCCGAGCACGAACACGCCCAAGCTCGCATGCGCCAGCGTGGCGCCCCAGGCGCCCCGCGGCAGGGCCCGCAGCCGCCGCCAGCTCTCGCCCGCCGTGCCGCTCCCAGCCCGCGCGCGAGCGAGCGGCTCGGCCAGCGCTCCGGCGATCAGCCACGCCGCCAGCCCCGCGCCCGCCGCCGCCAGCACCGGCCGCGGCGAACTCCAGGCCGCCCCCGCCAGGCCCGCCGCCACCGCCAGCGCCGCCGCGCCCCACAGCCGCCGGGTGGTCGCCGCGGCGTCGGCCCGCTTCCACGCCAGCATCGGCCCGAACGGGACCAGCAGCAGCAGCAGGCCCATCATCGGCGCGAAGGTCAGATTGAAATAGGGCGGCCCCACCGAGATCGACTGGCCGGTCAGACCCTCGACGATCAGCGGATACAGGGTGCCCAGCAGGACGGTCGCCGCCGCCGCCGACAGGAAGATGTTGTTCAAGAC
>Ga0136611_10001605_pt1 | contig 15763 bp, 15 predicted proteins | sample AntDrymUQ2232306_2_FD_106645 | JGI IMG/M metagenome (GOLD analysis project Ga0136611, IMG submission 106645) | Polar desert sand microbial communities from Dry Valleys, Antarctica - metaG UQ223 (23.06) | ecosystem: Environmental > Terrestrial > Soil > Desert | place: Antarctica: Dry Valley...
AACCAGCCCTGCATCTGCCCGAACTGATTCTGCTGCGTCAGGACGATATCAGTCGCGACGGCACGCAGCTGCTCTTCATCAGTTCGATCACGAATAATCAGCGCCATTTCGACAGCCTGATTGTGATGCACAGACATGTCGCGCGCGAATCCCGCCTCGGCAGACGTGTCGCCGGGAGAACGAGGGATGAGCTGCCAGACTGCTATCCCTGCAAGGCACAGTAGCGCGACGACGGCAACTGAAATCGCGACGACGCGCGGGCTGAGACCGGAAGACGTGGACGCCGCCGCAAGCTCACGGTCATTTTCATCGGCAATGAATTCGGATCGGTCGGGAGCACGATCGGTCATTGGGTCGCTGAGGTTCCTCCCGAGCACGACGCGCCCGGCTCTGGGGCGTTCGGCCACTGCCGGTATTCGCGCAGGAATGCACTGAGTGCCTCGTCGGTCGCGGATTCAAACGTCAGCTGGCGTCCCCAGGCGGAGGCCACGACTGGCGCGGGCAGGTCAGGATACGGGCTCGTCAGGATGTAGGAGGTCCCTTCGGTCCGCTCACGCAGGTTCTGGATCTGATCGGCGGGGAGATCGGGACGGTAGGTGATCCAGACCGCGCCATGTTCGAGTGCGTGGACCGCATTCTCATTGCGTACCGGGGCGCTGTAGTAGCCGCAGTTCTGCCAGGTTGCGGAATGTTGGCCTCCTGCTGGAGGCGTTTGCTCGTAGGTCACAGGATCCTCAATGTGTCCCGCAACAACATCGAACGATGCGACATCCCCGAGGAGCTGCTGATCCTCCTGGTCCTGATAGATGGTGTAGCCTAGCCAACCGACACCGGCCAATGCAACCAGCACGACGGCGCCAATGGCAATGCGCTTGGTGCGCTGCTGTCGCTGGTAGCGCTCACGCGCTTCTCGACGAGTCGTGCGGTTCTTCTCGTGTGCGACGGCCTGGCGTTCTTGTCGGCTCGACATGTTGTTCCTTCACTTCGTGCGTCCATCAGTGTCGGCTGACCCTCGATTGGTCGATCAGCCTCGGTCAATCACCAGGGACAAGCGACAGCCCCGTAGACAATTATCCAGAATTGCCGCCTCATCCGCTACATATCTTTGTCATCCGGAATCCCGCAACGGTAACGTTCTCTCGGTTATAACCGCGCGTAGTTCTGTGGGAACGGCACAATCCGGTTACTGAAACCAAGCCACAATGTCTTGATTGGTGACGTTACTCGTCGCGCTGGCGAAGAAGTCGCATGCCATTCGCGATGACGACCAGCGATGCCCCAACGTCGGCGATGATCGCCTCCCAGAGTGTAGCTGTCCCTTCGACTGCGAGCACGAGAAACACCAGCTTGATCGTCAGGGCAAAGGCGATATTCTGGAAGATGATCCGCTTGGCGGCGCGCGACAGTCGAATGGTAAATGCAACCTTCGACAGATCGTCGCTCATGAGCGCGATATCAGCAGTTTCGAGCGCGGTCGGCGTTCCCGCGGCACCCATGGCGATGCCGACGGTTGAGCGAGCCAACGCCGGACCATCGTTGATGCCGTCGCCAACCATGCCGACCTTGCCGTGCTTCTGAAGCAATTCTTCGATCGCCATGACTTTCTGCTCCGGCATCAGCTCGGCGCGGACAGCGTCAACGCCCGTCGTTGCGGCAATCGCTTCGGCGACGACCAGCCGGTCGCCGGTGAGCATGTATGTCTCACGAATGCCAGCCGCCTTGAGCGCCTTCACTGCGGTGCGGGATTCCGGACGCACCTGATCTGCCAGGCCGATGATACCCAGCACGGTGTTGCCGCGCTGGACGAGCACGGCTGTCTGACCAGCCTGTTCGAGTTCGAGCAGTTTTTCTTCCGCCAGCGCATCAGCACTGCCATTCAGGATCAGCGCCCTCGTGCCCACGCGCACCAGTTCCCCATTGACCGTCGCTTCAATGCCTCGACCAATATGAGCGCGCACGTTATCGACCGAGATTGAGCGGAAGTCCAACCCGCGATCGCAAGCCTCCGAGACGATCGACTCTCCGAGTGGATGCTCCGAGTACTGCTCGACCGCCGCTGCCAGCGTCAGCAGGTCGGTTTCTGACATGGAATCCAGTGGGACGATGGCGGAGACATCCGGTTTGCCGAGCGTCAGCGTGCCAGTCTTGTCAAACGCCAGCGCGCGCAGCGAGCCGGCTGCCTCAAGATACGCACCGCCCTTGATCAGCACCCCGTTCTTCGCGGCAGCGGAGATCGCGGCGACGATCGACACCGGGGTCGAGATGACCAGCGCGCACGGGCAGGCGATCACGAGCAGGACAAGCGCCCGGTATACCCAGGTTGACCACGATGCATCCAGTAATAGCGGCGGTGCAACCGCCAGAATCGCGGCAATAGCAACGACCGCTGGCGTGTAGTACATCGCGAAGACATCGATGAAGCGCTGCGTCGGCGCTTTCTGTCCCTGGGCGTCCTCAACCATGAGGATGATGCGGGCTATCGTCGAATCGCTCGCGATCCGGCTGGTGCGGACCTCGAGGACGCCCTCGCCATTGATCGTCCCGGCGAAGACATCAGCGTCCGGCCCCTTCTCGACCGGGATGCTTTCGCCGGTCACAGGAGCCTGGTTCACTACCGAATACCCGCTCATGATCACGCCGTCCACTGGCAGGCGGTCGCCAGGGCGGACAATCAGCACATCGCCGGGGACGATCTCAGATACTGCCACCATGCGCTCGCCATCCGGTCGGCGGACGAGCGCCTCGGTCGGCGCGAGAGACATCAGGGAACCAATCGAGCGACGCGCGCGATCCATCGTGAAGCGTTCCAACGCTTCACCAAGCGAGAACAGGACGACGACCGTCGCGGCTTCAAGCCATTCGCCAATCGCGAACGCGCCGACCACCGCGATCGTCATCAGGATGTTGATGTCGAGGCGATGCGTTGCCCGGATGGTTGCGACGCCCTTGCGCGCGACCGGGATACCAGCCGTCAATGCGGCGGCGGCGTACAGCCCGATCGTCAGCCAGCTTGCGGCTCCGGCTGTCTCGGCGGCGATCCCAAAGACCGTCAGAACGATGCCGACGATGAGCAGCAGGTTTTCCCGATCACCGACGATGCTGGCGATACCGGATTTCGGCGCTTCGGTTCTGGCATCGGACGGGCGCTCAATTCGGTATCCCAGCGAGTTCACAAGCCGCTCGATCTTCGGCAGGTTCGTTTCGGCGGACGCGTACTCGAGGTTCATGCGCGCGCCAGCGAAGTTGACCGTGGCCCACTCGACGCCTTGCAGCCGCGAGACGCCGCGCTCGAGGGTCGAGGCGCAGTCGGCGCAGTCCATCCCGCCGATGGACAGCGTCTCATGCGCGTAGTGTTCGCCGATCGCGGCACCCTCACGCCGAATCACGTCCTCAACTAGCGGCTCGGTGGTGACTGCCGGATCGTAGGCGATCGTCGCCCGCGCCTGTGCACGGCTGATCTGTACGTCGCTGACTCCTTGAAGCGTACCCAGGCGTTCACGCAGGCGGTCAAGGCACGGATCGCACCCGATGATGTCGGGTGACAATACTGATGTGAGGCTGATCTGCGTGGTGGTCATGCCTCTCCCTCTGATCCTGCATGATTAACATGTTCCATCGCCTGGTCGAATAGATTGGACACGTGCGCGTCGTCGAGCGAGTAGTAGACGAGCCGTCCTTCTCGGCGCGGCCTGATCAGGCCGAGTGACCGAAGGAGCCGTAACTGATGCGACACGGCCGACTGCGACACGCCGAGCGTCGCCGCGAGATCGCAGACGCAGAGTTCCTGAGCCGCGAGCGCCGCGACGACACGTAGCCGGGTGGGATCTCCGAGCGCGCCGAACAACGCTGACATCGATGCGATCGCGTCCGTCGTCGGCAGGTGTTCCCGCGCGGTGCGTACTGCGTCCATGTGGACGATCTGCTCATCACACAAGAGCAGCGCCGAGTTGCCACGAACCTGATCGGCTTTATGTGGACGCGCCATCAATACCATCTAAACTGAGACCGAGTATCATACATGAATAAGTATTCATTCATGTATGATACGCCTTGGTACTGGTGAGTGCAAGGTTCACGCGCACGTCGCGAACAGCGCGTGGTCGGACGAACGTCATGAGATGGTGGGAATGGCGCACGGACGCAGTTCAGGCCATGTGAATGTTTCCCGTGCGGGGCTGAGGTTGCCGACCCATCTGCTGCTGCTTGTATTCGCGACACTTCTCATGGTCGTGTGCGGGCGGTCGGAAGAGAACGACGCGACATCCCAGCCGACGAGCGTCCCCAACGGCTCATCGCCGCCGACGGTCACCAGCGGAATATCGCTTCAGCAGCCCACGGGCGGTCAAACCAGAGTCATCCCTACCGTCACCAGCGTGCCACCGACACCACTCCCGGTCTTTCAGCCGAACGAGCTGGGTCAGATTCCTATCCTCATGTACCACCAGGTTGGCCCCGTCCCGGACCAGTTCACGCGGACGCCCGACCAGCTACTCGCGGACCTCCAGTGGCTCTACGATAACAGCTTTCACGTTATCTCGATGAACGACTACCTCACCAACGAAATCGACATTCATGCTGGGAAACGTCCGGTCGTACTGACGTTCGACGATAGCTCGACCAGCCAGTTCCGCCTGCTTCCCATCGGCAACAACCAGATGGCGATTGACCCGAACTGTGCGCTGGGGATTCTGGAAAAGTTTTATGCGGCACACCCGGATTTCGGACGCGGGGCGCACTTTGCACTCAACAGCGACCGTATGTTCGCCTGGGCGCTCGACGCCGATGAGTCCGATCAGGAACCGTACATTCAGAAGAAGCTACGCTGGTTGCTCGACAACGGGTATGAACTTGGCAATCACACCGTTGATCACGCCAATCTCGCCGAAATGGATGAGAAGGATGTCAAATACCAACTGGCGGCGAATCAAGATGCCATCCTGGCATTGGTGCCGGACGCTCAAATGAACGTCATTACGCTTCCGTACGGCATGTATCCCTCGGTAGGCGGCGATAAGCTGCTGCGGGGGTTCGAATATAAGGGCCGCAAGTACGCGTGGGATGCCGCGCTGCTCGTCGGCGCGAATCCCGCGAGTTCACCGATCAGCACTGCGTTCAGTCCGTTTGAGACCGCCCGTATTCAGGCGTATGACGATGAGCTGCACTCGTGGTTCGAGACCTTCCTTGACGCTCCGGACATCCTGTACGTCAGTGACGGCAATGTCGACACCACCACCGTTCCAAGAACGCTGCATCCCTGGCTCGTTGGAACGCTGGACGAGTCGAAGCTCGGCGGCAAGCAACTCGTTCGCAACTGAACACAGTGAAGACTTATGCAACGTCGCGTTGGTTATCCCACTGCACGCATGCAACGCCACCCGGTGCATCAAGTCTGAAGCGATATCAACGTTGTCCATCCGTAGGCACTGTCGAGTCTTACATGATACCGAGTATCATTCAGGACTTAGCGTATGGTGCCGCGGCATCGTGCTTTGTCCACAATAACCGAAGTCGAGGTTCAGTCAGCGAACGGAGAAGTTGTGCCAGCGTCTGTTATCACCGCGTTGCTTGCGGGTGCCGGGTTTTCTATCGCATGTCTGATTGCGCTTCAAGGGAAGACACCTGCAGCCGAGATCCGCAGAGGCGCGATCGCGGTTGCGGCCGGCATTATCCTTGCACTGGCATTTGGCGACCTGTTCCCGGAGAGTCTCGAATTCGATCACTCCGGCGCGATTATCGGGTTTGCCGCTGGCTTTGCGCTGCTCTATCTGCTTGAGGTGCTCTCGCTCGCGCATACCCATCACGCGCCCGACGAGCCTGGTGCCGCATCCCATCGGCACTCGCTGACGGCGTTCATTGTTGGCCTCGCCTTTCACAATATAGCGGACGGTTTTGTGGTGGGAGTCAGCGGCCACGCGACCACAGGAACGACGATCGCGACCGGCATTGGCGTCATGATTCATCAGCTGCCGGTCGGTGTGTCCGTCGCGGCGGTGCTGTTGAGCGCGGCAGCGCCACGCCGCCAGGTGCTCGGCGTGGCGCTGGGTCTGGGCATACTGATACCGGTGACGGCGCTCATCGCGGCTGCCGTGCCCCTTCCAGACGACCGAGTGCATGGCGTCCTGCTTGGCGCTGCGAGCGGCATCCTGACCTACCTCGGTGCCGCGCATCTGCTTCCCGAAGCGCGATCCGAACACCCCAGCCGTGCGAGCGGAGCGTTGTTCGCAGGCACCTTCATCGTCATGATCATTGGCACGTTGACCCTCCTCGCTGACTAATCTCGAATCCCGAACAATTGAGCGGGTATCTTATTTTGTAGTGGCGAGCGCTCTACCCGCAAAAAGCAAGGCTTGCAGTCAGTGCGACGATTAACCTCGTCTTGACAATTTAGCCGTACCTAATACAATAGTTAGATAACTGATGAATTAGAATTAGGACAGGTTAGGAATGCACGATGTTGAATCTCAAACGACTCAGTCGTCGAGACGTACTCCGTGTTGGAGCGTCTGGCGCGGCGTTGGCCGGAGCTGGAGGAGCGCTTGCGCTCCTCGCCCCCGTCGATAGCCGGGCGTCTCAATCCGCCGGTCATGGAACGACACACCCTTATGATCCCCAGACAGGTTCCGGGGATAGTGAACATGACGGCCATTCTATGTCGATGACCGTTGGCGATGTCGGTCCCGATGCGATCGGGATCGATCCCACCGCGTATCTGACGACGTTCGATTACGGCACGGCCAGCACGTTCCCGAGTGGGCAGACCCTCCGCGAGTACGAGATCGTCGCCTACGATAAGGAAATCGAGATCGCTCCTGGTGTGTTCTTTCCTGCCTGGACCTACAACGGCCAGGTGCCCGGCCCGACTATTCGTTGTAATGAAGGCGACCGGCTCCGCATTCGCTTCGTGAACGCTGGCTCGCACCCGCACACACTCCATTTCCACGGCATTCATTCAGCCTTCATGGATGGGGTGACGGGCATTGGGCGAGGCAACATTGAGGTTGGCGAGGCGTTCGTCTACGAGTTCGACGCGAAGCCATTTGGCTGTCACCTGTATCACTGTCACTCCGTCCCACTCAAGCGTCACATTCACAAGGGGTTGTATGGCGCCTTCATCGTGAATCCCGATCCGGAGAAGCATGGCGAACGCGCCCGCTCACGCCACCCCGACTATGACGAGTCGAAGGAGTGGCAGGAGCACGTGATGATGATGAACGCGTTCGATACGACGTTCGACGGAGCCAACGAGGTCTACGCCGTCAACTCGGTCGCGTTTCACTACATGAAGCATCCGATTCGTATCGAGCGTGATCGTCCCGTGCGTGTGTATCTCATCAACATTACCGAGTTCGACCCGATCAACTCGTTCCACCTGCACGCCAACTTCTTCGACTACTACGACCACGGCACGACTCTGGAGCCAACGTTGAGGACCGTCGACACGATCATGCAGTGCCAGGCGCAGCGAGGCATTCTGGAGTTCTCGTTTGCCGGTTTTGAGCCGGGGTTGTACATGTTCCACGCCCACCAGAGTGAATTCCCTGAACTCGGCTGGATGAGCGCGTTCGAGGTCGTAGAGTAAGGAGCCGATGATGTCCGACACCGCATTGCCACAACCGGCACGACCGGCCATCACTCCGCTGGACACCAGCGATCCTGAGTTATCGCGCTGGTCGTTGAAATGGATCGGGCTGGGGCTGCTCCCCCTAATTCTGCTGGCCGGAGTACTTGCGATCATCGTCGCAACTGACGGCGGCCTCGGCGAGCGCGCGGCACCGCCGATTGAAACACTCAATGTCCAACGCGTCACGCTGCCTGAGCTGAATGAGATTCAGGTGTCGGTCGTCAACGACGGACCAGACGCGATCACCATCGCCCAGGTACTCGTCGACGACGCGTACTGGTCGTTCGAACTGGACGGCGGCGCAACGCTCGATCGATTGGAATCAACGACGATCACCATCCCATATCCCTGGGTCGAGGGGGAAGCCCACGCGATCGGGATTATCTCGCGCAACGGTGTCGTGTTCGATGCGGATGTTCCGGTGGCAATCGAATCTCCGGATAGTGATGGCGAAACGTTCCTGCGCTTCGCCCTGATCGGGTTCTACGTCGGAGTCATTCCGGTCGGGCTCGGCCTGCTCTGGTATCCGTTCATGCGCCGGCTTGGCAGCGGTGGCATGCGCTTCATTCTCGCGCTCACCATCGGGCTCCTCGTGTTTCTCGCTATCGACATGTTCGGCGAGGCCCAGGAGATCGCACTGAGTGTCCCGGCCGCGCTCAACGGCCCACTCCTGGTTCCCGTCGTCGCGTTGCTCGCGTTCCTCGCTCTGATGACCGTGGCGAGCCGCAGGTCGGACGCACCGCGACGTGGACTCGCGGTTGCCTATCAGATCGCGCTCGGAATCGGGCTGCACAACATGGGGGAGGGGCTGGCCATCGGGGCGGCCTTTGCACTCGGCGAGGTCGCGCTCGGCGTCTTCCTCATCATTGGCTTCACGTTGCACAACGTCACCGAAGGCGTTGGGATCGCTGCACCGATCCTGCGCGATCAACCGCCGCTGCGGCATTTCGCATGGCTGGCGCTGCTAGCTGGCGGACCGGCGATTCCCGGGGTCTGGATCGGCGGGTTCCTGTATTCACCGTTCTGGACGACGATCTTCCTCGCAATCGGTATTGGTGCGATCGTCCAGGTTGTCGTTGAAGTGTCCCGGATCATCATGCGCGGAGCCGAACGCGAGAACATTCCGTGGATGAACTGGACAACATTCGGCGGAGTAACAGCAGGACTTGCGGTCATGTACGCGACAGCCCTGCTCGTGGCTGGCTAGCGAGTCAACGATGCAGCGTCACCGTGTGCCGATCGGAGATGGTCGCCTTTCGATCGCGATCGAGGATTACCTTCGTGCGATCATCATCCTTGAAGACGCAGGAGAAGCTCCGTCAACTGCCCATATCGCAAGGCGGCTGGGGTTCGCGTATGCGTCGGTCACACAGATGGTGCAGCGGCTCGCTACGCTCGGACTCGTCGACTATCTGCCGTATCGCGCGCTTCGGCTGACAGCTGAGGGCAGGCGTGCGGCAGAGGTTGTGCTGAGGCGGCATCAGCTGATGTGCACCTACCTCGAACGCGAGCTCGGCTTCGCTCCGCCTGCCGCGCTGGCCGAGGCGGATCGGCTCGAGCACGCCATGTCTCCCGAATTGTGTCGGCGCATCGAACAGAGGCTGCTAATCGGTCACGATCCGAGGTTCTGATCGAAGAATCGTGATAGACGTTCGACATATTCTTCCTGCGCGCTGTTATACGCACCAACGTGTCCCGCTTGCTCCACGACCCACGTCTCCGTCGTACGGTGCGGTGCCGCAGCCCGCAAGCGCTCGAATTGCGCTAGCGGAACGGCGCGATCATCCGCACCGTGGATGAGGAACACTGGTACTGGTCGGTCGCCGGAGTTCACCAGCGCGCGGTCTGGTCGAACATCATCGAGATCGACATCGCGCACGAGACGCATGGCGAGCTTCAGGCCCGGTCGCAGCGGATTATCGGCCAGCAGCGGGTCCGCGTTCGCATAGACGGAATCGCTCACGAGCGCGCCGATATCCGGCGTCTGTTCCATGGCCAGCAACGCGCTGGCTCCGCCCAGACTCCAGCCGATCACGCCGATCGCGGAACCATGGAAGCCCCGTTCACGCGCGTAATTGACCGCGCCGATGACATCCCAGCGTTCCCGCAGGCCATACGAACACGATGCGGAGGCGGACTGACCATGCCCCGCAGGTCGATGAGGAGGAGATTGTATCCGCGCGTCCAGAGTGGTGCGGCCAGTGCAAGGTAGCTGGCGCGGTTTCCATTGCGACCGTGGACGAGGATGAGCAGGCGATCCGAATCCGCACGTGGAATCCACCAGCCACCGAGTTGAAGCTGCTCGTCGTCGGCTGAACGAAACTCCACAGCCTCGAACGGCAGTCCGAACGTTTCCGGAGTCTGGGCTGGCAGCAACTGAGCGGGTGTCGTGGTGTAGTCAATCGCCTTATAGACCGACAGCGCCGAATAGGTGACGAGCAACGCCACGGCTACGCACAGCAGCACGACCACCACGGTGCGCCGTTGGAGTCGTGGTGGCAATCGATGCTGGAGCGATGGTGTTGTTGTTGTCAGGTCGCTCACGACAGTCCTCTGTTACTTGCTGTCACCGGTTGACGGTAACAAGCAACGCGTTGAACATGGGTCACGGGGCAGTTAGAGCGACAGACTGACCGGCGGAGCAGCCGCACCGTGCGATACTGTCTGGCAGACGATCGAGCTTTCGATAGCGACATGGATTGAGTCAGAGCAATGGCAGCATACTCTCCCCTTCACCCCGATCCCGCCGAGCTGGGCCGCGCCTGGCAGGCGATGGTCGAGGCGGAATACGAACAGGTCGAGCGGTTGCGCGAGTGGCAGGATCAGGCCGGCGACCACTACCAGCCGATCGCTCATCACTTCGCGGACGATCCACGTCGCACCGACGACCCACAGCTCGATGTGCTGCGTGGGATGTCGCGGCCCGACGCCACCTGGCTGGATATTGGCGCGGGCGGGGGTCGCAACGCGCTGCCGCTGGCGCTGGTCAGCGAGCGTGTCATTGCCATCGAGCCGAGCACGGGGATGCGCGAGGTGCTGCAAGCCGGCATGGACGAACACCACATCACGAACATCGACCTGCGCGACCTGCGCTGGCCAGAGGGCGCATCGGAGGTCACGGCGGACTTCGGCCTCGCTGCCCATGTTGGCTACGACATCCGCGAGATCAACCCGTTCATCGACGGCATGGAGCGCGCGACCCGTGAGCGCTGCTGCATGATGATGATGGATCGCGCGCCATCAAGCGGCTACCTGCGCCTCTGGGAACAGGTGCATGGTGAGGCGCGCCAGCTGCTTCCCGGTATGCGTGAGTTCATGTATCTACTGCTCGCGCGCGGCGCGGTCCCCGAAGTACATCTGGCGAAGCGCCACTTCCGGACGATGGACGAGGATGGCGTTCGCGAGGAGGCTCGTCGCCGCCTCTGGCTATCGGAGGGTTCCGAGAAGGAGCAGAAGCTTCAATCGCTTCTTGCCGACATGCGCGCTGGCGGCGAGACGGATTTCCAGTTCCCGGCCGTCGTTGCGCTGATCATCTGGGAGCCAGTACGCGGAGCGTGACAGCCCTCGTAGGGTCGCCGCTTGCAGCGACCGGCGTCGGTGATTGCTCGCTCGGACGGGCGACACAATGTCGATAGCCGCCGTCGCTGTCATATCAACCCGATCAGCAGCGACGGCATCTTCCCACGGTGTCGCCCGTCCAAACGTACGGCCAACGACGTCGGTCGCTGCAAGCGGCGACCCTACGAGGGGGGGGTAGATCACAGCATGTTCGATGACACGACATACACTCAGTCACATGAAATCGCGCTCGCTACCGATCTTTACCAACTGACGATGGGCGCGAGTTACCACGCGCTGGGTATGCAGCAGACGGCGACGTTCAGCCTGTTCGTGCGGCGGCTGCCGAAGAACCGCGCCTACCTCGTCGTTGCTGGCGTCAACCGGGCGTTGGAGCGGCTGCGCGATCTACGGTTCGATGCCGGGGCCATCGACTATCTGCGCTCGACCGGGCAGGTCCGTGATGATTTTCTGGACATCCTTCATGAGCTGCGCTTCGAGGGAGACGTCTGGGCGGTTCCCGAGGGCCGGGTGGTCTTCGGCGGAGAGCCGATCGTCGAGGTGACTGCACCGATGATTCAGGCACAGCTGGCTGAAACGATGCTGATCAACACGCTGCATTTCTCGACCGCCGTCGCGTCAAAAGCCGCGCGCTGTGTTGCGGCTGCGCCCGGTAAGCAGCTCATCGAGTTCGGCCTGCGCCGTACAGCGAGTATTGACGCGGCAGTCGAAGTGGCCCGGGTTTCGTACCTGACCGGCTTTGCCGCGACCAGCAACCTGCTGGCTGGCGAACGTTACGGCATCCCGGTGGCGGGGACGGTCGCGCACTCGTTCATCCAGGCATTTCCAAACGAGACGGACGCGTTCCGCGCCTTCGCCCGCACGTTTCCAGGTCCGGTAACGCTCCTGATCGACACCTACGACCCAATCCAGGGGACACGGCACGCCGCCGCCGTGGCGCGAGAGCTGGCGTCCGAGGGCTGCGAGCTTGGAGCGATCCGAATCGACTCCGGTGATCTCGTCGCGGTGTCGCGCGCGGCGCGGCAGATTCTCGACGCGGCGGGGCTGACCGAAACGAAGATCATCGCCAGCGGTGGACTCGACGAGATCGACCTGATGGAGCTCACTGGAGCGAACGTGCCAGTCGATGGCTACGGTATCGGCACCCAGCTCGGATCGGTGGTCGATGCGCCGACACTCGATATGGTCTACAAGCTGGTTGAGTTCGATGGTCGTCCGGCGCTGAAGCTCTCCAGCGGCAAACAGACCCTCGTCGGCCCCAAGCAGGTCTGGCGCGGAACAGGAGCCGACGGACGCTTCACGCGCGACATCATTGCCGCGCGCGACGAGCCTTCACCTGGCAACACCTGGCAGCCGCTTCTGGAACTGGCCCTTACAGATGGAACGATCCATGCTGACCTCTCGCTGGAGCAGGCTCGCGCTCGCCATCGCGCCGAGCTTGCGCTGCTTCCGCTGGATATCCTCCGCCTGGGCGGTAAGCATGCCAGCTACCCGGTCGAGATATCAGCCACGCTGTCCGCGCGCCAGCAGGCAGCCGTGGATGCGGTGCGGCTGCGGGAAGGGTTGAGGTGAAGGGCAAGATTATAGGACACGCCCACCTCGCCTTGCAGGGGCGGGTTTCTTCCCCGAACGTCAGGGACGCGACCAACCTGTAACCCGCCTGGCTGGGTACTGCACGCGCCCGTGTCCGGACGAATTGTGGCGACGCAAACTCAGATACCGAACCGCATAGCAGCGACGCAGGCGGGTTACAGGTCGGTCGCGTCCCTGACGTTCGGGGAAGAAACCCGCCCCTGGAATATTGTTACGATGTCTCGCTCAAACTCGATATTTCGTCGGCGTCACCACGATCGCGGCAGAGTAGATGTCGCCGAATTTCTTCGCGTCGCCGTAGCCAATGCGCTGGATGCCGTCCGCGTACTTCGCGGCGAAGGGCGGGATCTCGTTGGGTCCTGGATAATCTGGAACATGCCGGGCAGTACCTTCGACGCGAATCACGTCGCCGCCGCCTTTCGTATCGTCGATGGTGAGCGTCACGCGTGGATTCTGCTCCAGGTTGTGCAGCTTGGTCTTGTCGGGTCGACTGTAGATGACGATCGAGTCGCCGTCCCACCAGAACCAGATCGGCACACTGTCCGGCTGGCCACTGGGCCGCACCGTGGTCAGCCAGGCGATGATGTCGTCGCGCAGCCGTCCCTCGACGTGCTTTCCGCGATCGGTCGATGTGTCGAGCCGTACTGGTTCCGTTGGTGCGCTGGACATGGCAGATTTCCTTTCTTCGATCGAGGGGCCCGTCGTACGTTCTATCGCGAAGCGATGTTGCATGAGGAAGCGCCTGGTGTGGTCGATTCTGACTCAGCACGTCCCCCACAACCCTCGGCCCGCCTCACGTGCCTCGCGCTCGGCGGCACGGTATTCGGCTTCGTGGCGGACATCGGGCGGAAAGGTTGAGACGTTGGCGAAGCCGCGCGCGACGAGCTCCAGGTTGACGAACAGGCGTTCGCCGGTGGCGGGGTCGGTCACGTAGACGTAGCGCAGCAGGCGGTCGAAGCGGTCGCGTTCGGAGATGTCCTTTTCCAGCTCGACAGTCTGGCCCTCGACCAGGCGCGCGTTCTCCTGGCTGGCTTCCTTGCCGAAACATTCGACTGGAGAGTCCTGTCGGACCGTCTCTGGCGTGTCGACGCCAATGTAGCGCAGGCGCTCTTCCCGCCCATTCAGCTCCACCACGAGCGTATCGCCATCGACGACGCGGACGACGCGCGCTGTTTCGACCGTTCCGGTTGACGGGCGTATCGCAGTGCGCGTCGTGGACACGGACGGGCGCGATGTGGCGGTGGGGCCAGAACCAGTCCCAGCGTTCGGCGTCTGCGTGGATTCAACATCGCAGCCCGTGACGGCGATCATCGCCAGCAGGAGTATTGTGAGAGACCGATTGAGATGTCGTTGCGTATGCTTCATCATCATGGGAGTGTGCCATTCCGTTGGAGTGAGCGGCAGTCAGCGAGCAGAAAAGCAGGTATGGATGTGATCGACATCATTCAGGTCCAGGACGCAGCAGACTGTGAGGATGTCATCGTATTCATCACCCGCATGAATGCACAGATGGAAAACCAGATTGGATATGTTGGCGAAGACGTAGCGTCGATCCGTTCCGAACTTGCCGAGCGGAACGCGGGCCTTGCTGACGTGTTCTTCGTTGCGCGGGTCGATGACCAGATCGTCGGAGCCATCGCGCTCGACGCGGATAGTGAGGTCGGTCGGAGTTGGGTCTATGGCCCGTGGGGTGCAGGTGGGAATCGTGACACAGTAGTGGATGCTCTCTGGGAAGCGCTGCTGCCACATGTCCCCGAGGACGCGCGCGAAGCGGAACTCTTCTGCAATCTTGAAAACAACCTCGTGCTGGCGTTCGCGCAACGACACGGCTTCACGACCTATAAGGAGGCGATCATCCTCGCGGCCCAACGCGACGCGGTGCGTATCGACGACGCGCCGGACGTTCGGCCCCTGGCTGAGGTTGACCACGCTGCGTTCATCCGTCTGCACGACCGGACGTTCCCGCGCACCTACATCACCGGGCCGCAGATCATCGAGCGCATTGCTGAATCGCCGGAGCGTGCTGTGTTCACAGTGGGTGATCCCGAAGGACTGCTCGGCTACATCTACGCCGAGGTGTCCACCGAGAGCCGTGAAGCGAACATCGAGCTGGTCGCCGTTGATGAACGGGCGCGTGGCCGGGGATTCGGCAAGCAGCTCGTCTCGACGGCGTTGACCTGGGTCTTCTCGATGCCGGAGGTAAACGAAGCCATCCTCAACACCGAGCCGGAGAACGTCCCGGCAATCGGGCTCTACGAACGTGCCGGATTCCAGCGGCGGTACGCGATGACATCATTTCGAAAGCTGGTCTGACCTCAGGGTAGTGTCTGACGCTGAATGGGTCGATCGGGAGGAGTACGATTGAACGAGTAATGAGAGAAGGTTTCATCAATGTCAACGTCAAGCCGGGAATCAGTGTCGACTGTCAGCGGCGGACTAACGTCCGCACCGGATATAGAGATCATGGACGCCGCCGGACTACCGGTGCGCCTGTCGTCGTTCTGGCAGGCGGGCACGACCGCGTTCGTTTTCGTCCGACATCTCGGCTGCCTGTTCTGCCGTGCACAACTCAAAGACCTGCGCGCGAACGCGGCTGACATCGAACGGGCCGGACTGGCGCTGGTCGTCATTACACCCGACCGGCCAGATGTCGTGACGAACTTCGACGCTGGTTATCATGCACCGTTCCCGATCCTGTCCGATCCACGCCGCACGGCGTATCAGGCCTACGGACTGACCGAGGGGTCTGCCGGGCAATTCCTGAACCGGCATGTGATCGCGCGATCTTTCGGAGCGCTCGCACGCGGAAACGTGCAGGGCCGATCGTCGGGAGCCAGCGTTCGCCAGCTTCCTGGCGCGGCGATCGTCGATCGCGATGGCCAGATCCGCTATCACCAGATCGCGTCCGATGCTGCCGATCACGTATCCGCGACTCACTTGATTGCCACCGCTGGAGAACTGAGCCTCGCC
>Ga0136611_10001606_pt1 | contig 15748 bp, 23 predicted proteins | sample AntDrymUQ2232306_2_FD_106645 | JGI IMG/M metagenome (GOLD analysis project Ga0136611, IMG submission 106645) | Polar desert sand microbial communities from Dry Valleys, Antarctica - metaG UQ223 (23.06) | ecosystem: Environmental > Terrestrial > Soil > Desert | place: Antarctica: Dry Valley...
CGAGTCTGTCAGCCAGGTGAGATACTCTATCGGTGCGTCTGCGTATGTCTTACCGACGTGTACCCCAAAAGTTAGTATGGACTTCTCGAAGGCCTTTGCCTTCTTGTCTTCCATGACCTTGCTGCTAGCGACTAGAAGCTCGACCGGGACTGCGTCAGCTAGCCGGCGAAACAGCGCGTTGGCGGCTACGTCGGTTAAGTCTGTTGGAATCATGGCGAGCAGCTCTTCGGCTAGCTCGCGCCCGCGTTTGCGCTCAAGTACTGGATTGGTCACTTAGGTGTGGGTTTGTAAGGGTCAGGAAATGTGATGCAGTCGAAATACTGCTGGCCAGTCTGGTAATCCGGGTGCAACTACTAACCAATCTGAAACAGCGCTAGCGTGCTGCGTAAATGCATTAACCTGGTTCATCAGTTCGTAAGCTATGTCGGAGTTGCCGTTAACCCTGGCGTCTATACGACTAAACATACCAGAGTGCGCGCTCGGCTCTTCGAAACTCATATTGTCAAGATAGTACGCCTTGTTGACACACGCGGCCATCTTGCGAGAAACCTTGCCATAGATTGGCTTAAACATACGCAGACGTTACCTTGCCGTCGCGGTCGCTACCTACGACTAAATAGGTGTCGCCGAATGACACTTCTGTACTGAACGTACCGTCTGGGTACGTGCTGAGCGTCACGCTGGCTAGCTTCTCGATACTCATAGGCACGTCCGCGTGCTGCAAGAAACTCAGGTCTATGGTGTGTTTAATCGCGTCCATAAAATACTCCGTTGTAAGAGAAACGATGCAATAGCTAATAGCCTACCAAAATATATGACGCGTTTCGCTTGCGGATTTAGCGCTGATAGGTAAAAAAACAACCTCGGAAGGTTGTTTTACTTTTAGCTATGACACTACCACCACGCTATCTAAAGCCAGCGCAATGAGCTCCGTAGCGTCAGCCGAGGTGGCAGTCGGTTGTAGAGCAGCGTAGAACCCGTTGTTGTGCGCAAATAGTACGCGCGGGTCGTCCTTGATCCGTGCGAAGTCCACGGCTGGGTGGTCGTCCACTCGGTACAGTGCTAATCCGCCGTTGCGTCCATCCCTAAGGATGTTCACGGCGACGTCCGACGGCATATGCGCCTTAACGGCGCCAACCACGCACTGGTCTGCTGGTATGTGGGAGTAGTCCCACACGCGCAGTCCAGATAGGTCGTGCGTAACCGAGGACGCCAACATACGCGCGCACTCTGCGTACTTGCTGACGTAGTCGATCCACCCTTGGCCCATTTGCCGCATGAGCTCCACCATTGCTGGCGAAGCGATCGTCTCGGACTCAAAGATCCGAATGAGCTGTGCCTCGATAGGCGACATCGTCGCAAACAGGGCGTCTTGGCTTATGCCCAGCAGCTCGGCCGCAGCCTTCGGACCGCGGCAGTCCAGTACCGAGGTAAACTCGGCCCAGCCGAAAACCTCGCGGATGGTGTCTTCGCTGAACCCTAGGTAGTTCCAGGTTAGATCCACAGCGCAGAGCGGGCGCTCCTCTTTCCGAAACTGGTGGTGATCCAGGTTGCTGATCCGGACCGAGTGCTGCATCCCGACATCGACTACCGCCACGTCTTTGTCAGCCAATTCTTCTTCGGTCGGGTTGCGCCTCTCAACGCGCTTTGCACCGCTGGCGGCCAACAACAGGCACACTGAGACGAAATCGTCTCGGTGTGCCTGTCCTGGATGCGTGACGATCAGAGTAATATGGCTAACGTTTTTGATATTGTTCATAGATCTACCTAATCCCGCTTTAAGCGGGCCTGCAATTACTACGCACAAATACGGTGCGCTCGTTGTAGGGCAAAACGCCTTACACTGTATATGACGCGTTTCGCTTGCGGATTTAGCGCTGATAGGTAAAAAAACAACCCCGAAGGGCTGGTTTCTTTTGGGGTTACCCCCGGAGCTTGGCCGCGAGGCCAGGCCCGGCGCAGAGGCCGCGGGCCCCTGTGATTTTGCCGTCCGCGTCGCGGACGGCCTCGCCCGGGTAGGCGAGGTCCTGTCGGCTGGCCACGCTGGGATGCTCGGCCACGAGGGCTGAGACTATCAAAATCGTGCCCTCCTCGGACTCAGGGAGCCCGGTTGGGGCCCCCATCGTCGATCGCACGATGGGGAATTCCCCCAACGTGCCGAGGCTTTCGCGCTCGACGGCCAGCCGTGGGGCTGGCCCAGAAACTGGGATAAGTGTTGCCACATCTCCACTCAAAATGGTCAACGGGTGTGGTGTGAGGTTTAGAAACTTCATATTATGTTCCTTTCGAGAACTGCCCCTATTTGGGGCTTTTACTTACTGGGAAACTACAGACGTAAATCTGCAGGCGGACACGAAATGTGTCCTGAGATAGAGCGTTGCGTACGCTCTGAACGGCACCGGATTGTGTCCCGGTACTGGACGAGCCGTTTAACGACCTGCTCAGGTCGTGCCGCTAGTTGCCTTCGCACCAGCGGCAGTTTGCCCAACCACCGTCAGCCATGACGGGTAGGGCCACGTGGCCGCAGTGGCCACACAACGTGTCCCGAAGGACCACGGTTGGTGCCGGCGCTGGCGGCAGCGCTTTTGCAAACGCAGGGGGCAACCCTTCGTTTGCGTGACACTTGGCGGCTGTTGTACAAGTTCGGCCGCCAAGGCCCATGGCTTCACACACTTCACAGAAAGTCACGTCGTTCATAGTAATCTCCTTTCAGGAAGAAATTTGCTCGTCCGCTTAGTCACTATGAGAGACTAAGACGGGCTAATGAGAAGACCCCGGCAGCCAAAAGCAGCTACCGGGGTCCAGCTTTGCACAAGCAACAAAGCTTCAATGGCCTTTACCTCGGGTGATCAAACCTCCGGTAGAGTGTGGTCGGCCAACGCGCACACCCTTGCAAACATAACGCGGTCTGCAAGCGCGCGGTGACACAAGTCACCAATAATAACGTAAGAGAGCTTATATGGTAGGCTCCCTTACACTGTATATGCCGCAAAAACGCCTCGGATTTAGCTAAAAATCCGGGCTTAAAGCGTCATGGTTTTCGGCTTAAACCGCGTGCATCGCGTCAGGATGCGCGGCAAACCGTTGCTCCTGATCGCAATACACGCAGCCGCAATCGACTGCGTGGCTGTCAGAACCGGCCGCTACGCAGGAGTGGGGCTCCTGGGCGTAGTTCGCGGTTAGGTCCAGCCCGCATTGTGGGCAAGTTGGCCTGTCCCGCATTGCGTTACGACGCTTGCGCAACAGCAGGCTGCCGGGTTGCCAAGCTGCTGCGGCGGCCACAGCGGCTGCGGCGGTCGCAGCTGCAGTGCGGACTGCGTCGCGGTCTGCCATCGCCACGTATGGGCAACCTGGCAAACCGAGTACAGAAGCCCACGCGGCTTCCGTCTTCATCCCGCTGGCCTTCTTGGCGAAGGCGAGTCGGGCTAGCGCAGGGTGGTCCTGCTCTAGTGCTAACTCGATCTCCCGATGGAGCACCGAGCGTAGCTTCGCGGCATCCGTCGTGAGGATGACGTTAATTGGCCGTGCGTAACCGACCAGGGAGTACTCTCGGTTTTCACCGAGCGCGTCGTAGACGATCACGTCTACGTCTGACAAGCCGCGGGCGTCGGCAAGTCCACCTGACGCCAACAAGGCGCCAGGCGGGAGCAGGTGTTTAACCTGCTCAAATACTTCAAAAGAAGTTTTCGTGATAGCACCTCTTGCTAGAGTAACGCGAACCGCGCGTACGGGAGAAGAGCGATATACCCTTCACTATATATGACGCAAAACTGCTTCGGATTTAGCGGCGGCTGATAGATAAAAAAACAGCCCCTAAGGGCTGTTAGTTTGTTTGGTTATTATCTAGCCAAGGCTTAGACCTGGTCAAGGTTGGGAAGCTTCAGCCCTAGCACGTCGCGGCAAGCCCCGTAGAACTCTTCGAACGTTGGCTCACGGTTACCTGCCTCAGACAACAACCCTTTGTCGGTCTGTCGGCGCGCAGCTACCCACGCGGCGACTATTTGAGCAAGCTGTGCTTTCTCTTCGTCCGTCATGGGCCCCGACGCATAGGTCGGGGTGCGAATGAACTCTTCTGTTTGCATAGTTGGTTTAGTCATGGTTCTGCTCCTTTGCAGTTACGGTTTGTACTGACGCCACTCAGTCCAAGTCAGGCCGCCGAACGGTGCTGGCAGGGCATACCGACGGTAAACCGTGCCGTAGACCTTTTTCTCTTCGTACGCGTACATTTATCCCACCTTCTCGCTAGGTTAGTTGTAAAGTTGCCTCGGGGCGGCTGACTAGCCCGCTTACTTCTTCCCGCTGCCGCCACACGCCCCGCACTTGCTGCGGCCTTTGCCGTTGCAAGTGCCGCATGTGACCTTGTTGACAGAGCCCGTCCCTTTGCAGAGCGAGCACGCGAACGACCCGTTGCCCGTACCGCGGCAGGCGGCGCAGTCCGCGTACGCTGCGGCAGAATACGCATTATTAGCCGCGAAGTCTTCAGGACATACGGCAGCCACTACAAGTAGCACCGCTAAAATTAATCGTCGTACCATAGTAAATCCTCCAAAAGCGAAACATTGAGATACAGAAACATCGACACATTGAAACATATAGGTAAAAAAAAGACTAGCCCCGAAGGGCTAGTCTGCGTGTAAGGGACTCGCATAGCCGGCGCCGCACCTTGTAAGGTGTCCCTCGGACGCCGACCGCCTGACTCAGTTTCCTCGCATACCGTGTCCGCTCAGGATACGTCACGGACTAGCGCTCGCTCTTATAAACGCATATTAACAGCTCCTTACGTTAGAGATAGCCGCTACAGGGAGATAGCGGCAGATGGGGAAACAGCTTCAAAGAGGCTCTAGAACGCGACGATCGCGCCCAAGAGTAACAGGCCGACTGTGAGCACTGGACGTGCTGCGTAGAAGCGGTACGTTGCGCATACGAACTCTACAGTCGAAGCCACCGCGTAGATGGTGTAGAAAGCAGTTACGGCATATGCCTTGTACGCTGAAGATTCTGCCGTGCAATAGGCGCCCTTCACATATTTGGAAGTAGCCTTGTATACATCTCCGATTGCCTTGCTAGAGTACTTGTACCCAGCGGCCACTGTGGCGGCCACAGTCTGTAAGGTGTTAGATGTAAAGGCGATGGCCGTGTGCGAAGCACACGCTACGAAAGTAATCGCCTCGTGCGCAATTACTGCGCAGAACAAGGTTGCCTGATGGCAGCCGTTCTCAACTGTTTCCATCCAGCTACTGGTGCTATCGGAAACGGAATACGCGTCAACCGGTGATACTACTCCTACGGTTGAAGGGATAGCCGAGTAAGATACGCAATCGATTGTCTGTGTTTGGAACATAAAAAAAATCAACCTTCTATACTTAAACCTGTGAAAAAGTCCGGCAACACAATGTCACCGGACGGATGTGATACGCCCACATAGAGCGACACCGAATAGACCATCGGTATTCCCGGTGAGCCGTTTTAACGACATGCTCAGGTCGTGATCACACGCTTACGCGTGTACTCTGCCCCGACGGCGATCCGTCGAGAGTGTCACGTAGGCCGTCGATGGCCGTACGATGGCTGGCGATAGACATACGTCTATCAGCCAGAGAGTTAGATTGTCCGGCGTAATGCCGGCCAATTTAGCTCCCACCGCGAGCTCTTCAGCTCGCGGGTAGGTGACATCCTGCCCCAAGGGCAGGTGTTCATAAATATCTTCAACCGTGATCGGCATGTCAAAATCCCTGACGCGGCTTAGCGATAGATATATCGCAACACAATGTCGCGATATATGTGTAAAGGCTAAGCTCCTTTACACTGTATGTGACGCATTTTTGCTCCGGATTTAGCTGCTAGCGGGCCACTTAAGACTGATCACAGTACGCGAGTACCGATCGCAGCCGTAGAGCTCTCGAGTCTTTACATCAGCCACAATGCGGCAAATGTGGGTGTGGCGGCTAAGTGACCACCAAGTGAACGTGTCACCCATCTGGGTCGGCGGTTTAAACTCGCCAATCTCCGACACCTTCCGTAATATTTCAGGCGGACACACAAGAGCGATCGACATATGCAGATCCTCGGGAAGAGTGGGCGCTAAGAAGTAAGCGCCCTTCACTACATATGACGCGAAAGAAGGCTGGATTTAGTGCGTGGTAAAATGGCCGTAGAGACAAGTGTTTACACTTACCCAAGAAAGCCAGAATATGGCGAAGCGCGAACCACAGGTTACAGCGTCCCAAGCCTCTAACGAGCCGGAGGAAGCGTACCGTCCGATGCGCTTCATGAACGCGGCACAAGCGGCGTGCTGGGAGATGATCGATACCCATAAGGTTTGCCTGGTCACGGGTCCCGCGGGGACGAGTAAATCCCACGTCTGTACTGCGTATGCCGTCGCAGCTGTCGCAGCCAAACGTTACGGTCGATTTATACTGACTAGACCTACGGTAGAGGCTGGCGAAAATCTCGGATACATGCCCGGCGATTTGTTGGAGAAGCTGCAGCCGTACAACGCGCCTATCTTTGCAATCATGAAGAAACTGGGGTGCTCGTTCCCTATAGAGCAATTACCGCTCGCATTTTTACGCGGCCACACCTTTGAAAATAGCATCAGTTTGCTTGACGAATCTCAAAACTGCAGCGTAGACAGCCTAAAACTGTACCTAACAAGAATGGGTCGTAATTCTAAGCTCTTGATCGCAGGCGACTCGGCACAATCGGATATCGAGTACCGAAGGGACGGGCAACGTAGTGGACTTGAGTACATCATCTCCAAACTCGAAGGTCTACCCCAAGTAGGCGTCTTCCGCTTCACCCCCGACGACTGCGTCCGCGACCCGCTCGTCAAAGCAATGCTCGCGCGGCTTGAATAGCTAAAAAAGACAGGAACTATAGACAACCCCCCTACGTGTGCTTATGCTTAAGCGCGCGTTTCAGATTCTTCGTGGTTTTCTGCTTGAGGTGGTTTTATGTTTTTGGTTTTTCTTTCTCAGCTTATTATTGTCGCCCTCGTCACAGGCAGCTTCGGAGCCGGACTGCAGTACGCCGGAGCCGGCACTAAGAACACGCCCCCTAAGCGATTATTGACTAAGCTAGGCCTATGGTTTATTTTTTTGCTACTAGTCGCTGTGACAGTGCTTGCCGGCGCGACCTCAGAAATACGGGGTATGGTTTTCCTGCAGGCTATAGTCTGTATGATAGCGCATCAAGTCGGAGGAATTTTGTTTCGCAAGATGTTCGGCGTGTACACCGGCCCGCCAGCCCCAGCCGGTCCCAGCGCAGAGACTGCTGCCTTTTCTGAACGTCTAGGCGGCTACGCGCCTAAAATGGCGTCAGACAAGTTTGACTTCGCCGGGCGAGATAAACAGCAGCCCAACCCACCGGCCAACTAGCTCGGCCCAGGTATGTTGTTCTCTTTGCGGAACAGGTCGATGTACTGCTGCATCTGCGCAGGGTCAGTGATACCCATCGCGCGGAACTTCTGCTCCACCATTGGACGCGTCATGGTGTTCTCCCACATGCTCTTCTGGCCGCCTTGCATCGAGCGGCCAGGAGTAAGGGCGCTAACAATCTGCGGCATATTCTTCTGGAACTCCGGGGTAGACTTGAACCGGTCGTAGTTGGCTTGTACTTGCGGGTTGACACCAGCCGCAGCTGGCGCTGGTTGCTGCACCGCGTCTACACTAGCCAGCGCGTTTGGGTCGCCGCCCTCTGGCGTCTGAGACTGGGATCCGCTTAGCTGCGAAGAGTCTGGCGCTTTCTCTACACCGGGCGATGGAGCGGCGGGTGTGCCAGACATGCCAAACATTCCAGCCATATCTCCCATGCTTGGGCCTTCTGGTAGCCCTGGGTTACCCTGCGTACGCCCGTGGGCGTTGCTGATTGCAGTGGCTGCGCCGCCTAAGCCTGCGACTGTAGAAATGATAGATCCGAGTCCACCCTTGCCGCTGAGCAGATTCATAACACCCATAGCCGACGCGGACAAGCCGAGCCCTAGTCCAACTACTTCAGCAGGTGACATGCTTTGCAGCGTAGTCATGATCTGGCTAGGGTCCGATATGAAGGACATCAGGGCGTTCTGCGCGTTGGTCATCAGGTTCTGACCTACCTCGCCAGTTTGGTGCCAGATGTCTAGTTCTGGCTTGAGCGCTGGGTCTGCTGCTTTATCCTTGATAGTAGACTCTGCGCCGGTTGCGATCTCTTTGACTTGCTCTGGGTTATTTTGCAGCAGCTCTTTGGCTTGCTCAGAGTGCTGACCCGTGAAGTCGGAGACTGGTACCTCTTCGGGTTGTGCTGGCTGAGACCCCTCAGGAGACCCCTCAGGAGACCCCTCAGGAGCGGGTTGTGCTGTGGCTTGTGGCGCAGGTTGTTGCCCAGCTTGTACAGGATCGACTGGCGGCTGAGCTCCTTGTTGTTCGGCGGGTTGCTGCGTAGACGGCGCAGTCATAAACCTTTGCTTGTACTGCTGATTAACCGCGTGGTCTACAAGCCGGTCGCGATCGGGTCCTGGGGCCATACCGCCACTCTGGTCTGCGCGGAAACCAGCCTCCCAGTCATCTAAACCGGCCTGCATCTCTGGAGTTTGACCCTGACGCCACTCGGCTATCTGCGGACCTAGTTCCTTGTTCTCGGCGTCTATGCTGGCGTTGTTACTGCGCGATTCCAGCGCCTGCATACCGGAACTTAAGCCCTGATAGGCAGCGGCAGAGCCTAGCGTACCGGCGACAATCTTGCCGGCGCTACCCAGCGTAGAAGGTGCGGCCTTGGCTACTGCCGCGGGGACGGCTGCCGCAGCCTGCGGAGCCGACGACGCGGCCATACCGGAAAACTGCGAAACAGCTTTAGGTGCCGCAGGCGCAGCCGATGACACCGCTTTAGGCGCCGCTTTAAACAAATAAGGCGCAGCCTTACCGGCCAGCCAGCTACCGCCCTGCATCAACCCTTTAATAAGCGGGTTAGCTTCCTTCTCCGCGCTAGACTTGGCAAGCACGTTAGACGTGCTATAAGCCGCGTCGCCTAAGTTACCAGTCAGCTTCGGTATAAACCTGGCAGCAGGAGCCACTGCGGCCGTAGCCTTAGGAGCATGCTGGGCAGCGCGCCGCGCTACAGTGCCCGCCACGGCTTTGCTCGCGTTAGCGACTGCCGGTATTTTGCCGATAGCTCCGCCCGCCGCCATGTCAGCTGCAGCACCACCTACGAAATTGGATACCATGCCTACGTTACGTGTGATAGCGTTTGGATCCTGCGCACGCTGAGCCAGTAACGCCTTATCGCCTTGCGAGTCCATTGGCGCCGTGATACCCTGCCCGTAGTTGTTCGATAGGCCTTTTCCGACGTTTTGTACTAGGTCTTTTGCGTAGCCAGTAGATGTATCGGTAAGGTTGCTAGCCAACGCGTTTGTAAAGTTCTTGGTATTGTCCGAGATGGGCGACATACCCGTGACCGCTCGGCTACCGTAGTCGACCGCGTTGACCCATCCGGCGGCATAGTTAGCCGGGATAGCCGCAGCTCCGCCTACAACTGCGCGGGCGGCGTTACCTACTGCCGCGGTGCCGTGTCCTAGGAAATTCCCTGCGGATTGTAGCGCTCCGCTACCGGCGTTATACAGCCCACTACCCCAGCCAGCTATCTTCTCCATGTCTTCTGGAGACAACTGCTCGTACACTTTCTGCACTACGTCCGATACGCGGTCTTTTGCTACTCCTGCAGCAACAGCCCGTTTGACGAGAACATCGATTACAGATTGTGTGTAGGCCACGGTAGAATCCTGGGCTAATAGCTAAAAAGAAGCGTGTAGCCTTAATTATATGGCGTTAAACGTACTTCCCAACGACATCCCTCAAATACTCGGCTTCTATGTTAGTCAACTCACGACTACCTGCCTTAGCCTGCGTGAAGGCAGCGCGCGACTCTACGTTTCTTCCGTCGTGGAATCGGACTAGCGTACTCGGGGTGTTGTCTAATATGTCCAGGTTCGGCAGCGTAAAAGCTTTGCGTACGCTAGAAAGCTTGTGGGTAAGGCTGCGCACGAGTTCGTCAGACTCGCCTTTGCATGTTCTCGCAAACGTAGACGGCAGGAACGGCGAATAGAAGAGACTGCTGCGTATGCCGGCTTTATCGCACTGTACAAATGCTGATCCGGTGGGTAGATCCAGGTGTATGCATTTTTTTAGCATTGCCACGTTGCCGGCTGTACCCTGCGTAACCTTGCTGGTTAGATAGTCAGGGCTGCGGTAGTCGTCTTCGTCCCAATGTACTAAATAGTGGGACTTTTTGTCTCGCGTTATCTGGGATGCGACGTATGTCTTGGCGGCGTTTCTGAGCTCGCCTAGTAGCAGTTTACGCTTGGTTATGACTAGTTGCTGGATCTCTAGGTCGTTTGGCGGATATCTGTAATACGGTTCGCCGTCGGTGATTATTAGTAGGCGTTTGGTCCCGGCGTACTCTTGCGCCTGAAATGACGCGATCGAATTGGCTAGCATCCTGCGCCGCTCCGGGTGCTTACCTGTTACGCAGACGGCTACGATGTGTGTTTTAGCGGGGTCCATGTATTCTTTGCATAGATAGCGCGATGGTTGAAAAACCCATCGTAGCGCTAAGAATTGCGAATAACGCGCAACACATCGACTATTTCAGTAATTCTTTTAATGCTTGCAGCGCTTTGGAGGACTCTGGTTTAACCGCGCAACCGAGTTTTTGTAGACAAGCGCTTACATACTTGTAGGGCGACGATGTTTTGGTTATCGAAAACTCCCGCTTCGCGACCCTGTACGGAACCGGCATGGTCTTACCGCTGCCTGGGTATTTCTTCATGCTATGGTCCGGAGCTACGCCTACCGACCTGCCGCCTAGTATCACCTTAGGCGATTTGTGAGTCGGCTCCTGAAACGTAGCTGCCTCGGGCTCCGGCATTACCTTTACAGGCTTTGTGCAGTGTTCTGCTAGTTTCAGTGCTGCTTCTTTCTTATTCATGCTACCTACCCGATCCTGTGGCTGCGCCGTTACGTGGTCCATTAGTACCGCCGCCGCCCGAAGGCTGCGACACGATAAGCGGTGTAAACGTTGGGCCGACTGGCCAACCTGCTTCGCCAGACAGCGCCGAGAAGCTCGTGAAGTTGTCGTTGGTTACCAGGAAGCCCCACGACTGCTCGAGATATACCGATGAATCTACTCCAGCGGCTGTACCTCTAGGTAAGCCGTACGCGTACCGTACCAACATAGTATCGTTAGCTGCGTATGCCCAGTTACCCGAAGACTTCGTGATCACCAGCTTCCCGCCTGATACTGCCGTGGTGAAGCCAGTGTTTACGAAGGTCAACCCGTTGTTGTCGCTGATCTCTACGGCCGTCAACGTAGAGCCGCCTATGTTTAGCAGTCCGTCCGTGCCATTGCGTACTACGATCGTATCTTTGACAGCTGTTCCGAATTGCGCGGTCTGTAAGAAGCTGCTGCTGTCGTAGGTAGGGCGAATTACGTTACCAATACCGGAAGCTATGCGCTTTGCGAACCTAAGTGGGCCAGCGCCAACCGAGTAGGTAGTAGACGGGTAACTGTTCCAAAGCGTAGATGCCAGGCCAGGCAAGTACGCGTCGTAGTCGTGTACCCAGCCTGCGAACTGCTTGGTTATTCCGGCGGTTACTTGCTGCGACCAGTCGTACTGTGATTTGCGGATACTGTCGGCCACTTCCGCCGAGATGTCAATTCCTCCGGATCCGGGCGCGGGTATTTGCGGATGCCGGCGGAATGCGCCTAGTGCAGCCACGCGATTGACCGCTGTAACTATTGTTGGCATCGTCGTGGTGTACAACTGGTCCAACTGCGCCCGGTAACCCGCTCCAAAATCTGCTGTGGTTTCTGGTCCGGTGGCAAAGCTGTGCGCGTGTACGAACATGGAGCATAGCGGCGACTCGTCTTTAAACATCTGGGCGAACTCAGATACTAGGAACATCCCGCTCGGCGCCCCTTCAGCCATGCGCGTATTGGTGATCCAGTTAGACAGCTTATCGCTGCGAGTAGCCAACCACACGATCTCTACAGCTGGCATAGTTGACGTGTTTCTGGTTACTAGCGTAGTCAGCCGGCTTGAGAACTCCGTCATGTTGGCGTTACTGGCTGCAGTTGTCGCTGGCAAACTGTACTGCCCCAGACCTAGGTACTGCGAAACAGTGTGTGTAACCGCGGCAGTCCTGGCGTGCGGTGTAGACGAGTTCTGCACGGTGAACATGTCGCAAGCAACTGCATCCCCGAAAACCCAGATACGGTGCCCGGAGCCTATACGGTTTAGTGCCGTGCACGAGTACTGCTCCGTAGTACCCAGCGAATCAATCGAAGCCGTTACCGTGTACCAGCCGTCGGCTATTACTTCGGATGCCCCGTTAGCAAAAGACACGGACCACGTACTGGAGGTTAATCCGGTAACGGGGACCGTACGCACGTATACAGCAGGCGAACTAGTCGACTTAAGCCGTACGGTAATAAAGAGCGTGGATACTGTATTCACGTTGTATTTGCCGGATACAACGATAGGGCTGTTGCCGAATCGCATTACTCTGCCGTCGCGAGTCTCGTCGATACTGAAATAGCGCCGGGTACCGATAGTCCGACCAGTCAACGACGAACCAAGAGAGCCGGACGTATTTGCCCAGGCGCAGTTGGGGTAGGTGTCGTTAATTGTGCCTGACGAAAGATCCGTAGGGCCTGTGAGTGGTCGATAGAACAGCGGGTCCGTACTCGTCCAGTAAGTCTTATCGCCTTCTACCATCGCGGATCGCGCGAATGAGTTGGCTGCTAGGTTCGCGAACATGACGTCGCTTATCTCGCCGTACCAGAAGTTGTTAGGGTCGGACGAGCTAGCGCCCGTGAAACCGCCTAGGGTGATACCTGTCGCTGGTACTAAAAAGCCGCTGTAGTTACCGCTTACCGTGTCACCCGCCTCTATAACGCTGTCAACTGTGCGTGTCTCGACGGAGCATGTCGTAGTAGTAGCGCCCGTCTGCGTGACCAGTAAAAAGACTAACCTTGGCTTGTCGTCTAGTATTGGTGCCGAACGTATTGCGCGAAATGTGCCGGTGTTCGCCGTGCCGTTGACGTCAAACGAGCCTAGCATGTCGCCAGCGTTGTCTCGAGCGAAAAAGCAGTATCTGTTACGGTAGCCAACCTCTGGCGCGTTAGGTCCGAAATACTTGCAGCAGATCCCTTCTGTAGTGGCGGTGTGCGCCTGCGTCCCAAATACTACTGCAGACGTAGGATCGTTACCGCCGATTATGGCCGCGCCGGTTAGCTTCGACCTGGAGATGCGCGCCATAAAAGCCATACTAGCCGAGTCGCCAGTACTCAGGCTGCTCGCCCATGAATCTATTACGGGCCCCTGAAGAACAGTCGATGCGCCGCTGAACAAGACGCTGGTGTTGGCAGCACGCGTTAAATCGCCCTGGCTTAGCGTGTCGCCTACGTTAACTACTGTAAAAATACGCCTGCCTATGAATTCGCGGCCGTAAACCACGGAAGAGCTCGTAGCGCCAGCTTCTACGGTGTAGACGCCCGCAGGTACCGCTAAAAAGTCTACGGTTGTGGTTGTTGGAGTACTCAGTACGGCTGTAGGACTTATTGTCTGCTCGATAGGGGCATTAGTCCCATTAGCGTCGACTAGCCGCACCTTGATAGAGGTACCTGCCGGACCATTTAATAGCTGGGTGACGACTTCTACTGTGATCTTGTTAGGCCGCACAGTAACACCGTGATTCTCGCTGACCCACACAAATGCCGGGGTAGCGTTTGCTAGCGTATTTGGTGCCGTGGCGATGTAACCGCCACTTAGCGTGCTGCCTTGCCCGCCCACATTGCCAGCGCTCCAGGATAAGTACGGCTGCGCATCCGCAGTGTCGTAGCCGTACTGGCCGATAGGCGAGTCGGATCCTAGGTCAGTTGGACCGGTTAGTGGTCTAAATACCGGAGCGCTCTGGTCGCCATAGCGTAGTACTCCGAAATTGAAACCTACTTCTGCCGGTACGCCTCTGGAGTATTGCCTGGCTAGCGTCTGCGTGATGCGCTGACCTGTGAATACTAACCCTCCTAGCTGCCCAGGCCAGTAGCGCTGCGTGCCTGGGGATAACGTAGGGTCACCTAAGCAGCCTACGCGTAAAAAACCTTCAGAAGCGGCAAACGACGCTCTACGGTAAGGCGTGTAAACAACGTCGCCGGCTGTCCAGGAGACCTCGCCAGGTTTCTGGGTGTATACACGTATCCACAGGTCGCTAGTCGTAACTAGCTCGTATTCCATGATCACTAAATACGGGTCGTCATCGATTATCGGGGCAGATCGGGCAGCTAAGGCGCCCGCCGGCCCTGCAAAGTTACCTAGAGCGGCATCGGTGGACGAAACGACAGTTCCGTCGAATTGCGTGTTGCCGAGCGGCTTACCTGAGGCGTCTTGCCCGAAAAAGCAAAAGCGGTTCCTAAAGGCTGTTTCTGGGGCGTTTGGGCCGAAGTACACGCAGGAGAAGCCCTGACCTCCGCTGCCGTAATAGCCGCCTGTATTGAACACTGGCGCATTACTAGCGTTGACGACTCCGCGCTGCACACGCGCCATGAATCTTACGTGGCTACTAGTACCGGCCAGGCCGCTGACACCCCATGTACGCGTGCTTAGTGCTCCGAGCCAGCGCTTATCTAAGGAGTCGTTCGTGCTCCCGAAATTAACGGAAGTATTCGGGAAGTTCTGGCCGAAGTTGGGACCGGACATTGCGGAAACCTGTAAACGAATTGTGGGATTCTCTTCGTTTAATTGTACAGGCGACCCAATAGCTAAAAAAGCGCCTGGGAATAACCCCAGGCGCCGCGTTGCTAGTTTGTCGGGCTAGTTAGCCGGGTAAAACGCCGTCCAGTCTTTCAAAAACGCTGCCAGAATCTCGGCGTGCTGTACCTCGGCCGCGCTGTACTCCATCGAGCCTAGGTCCCGGGTGAGACTGTCTATATGCTCGTACAGGGCAGTGGCTACCGTGATTGTCCCGTGCTCGGAGATCAGAGACTCGAGATCCACCGCTAATTCTTCAGGCACCATAGGCTCTTCGTCCGGGTAGTAGTAGGAATCCGCCTCTAGTGATAGCGCTATCTCTGCGAGACACGCGTTAAGCGATCGACCACTTATAAATGTTCGCATTTTGATACTTCCTTCGTCTTAGCGTTGATGAAAAAACAAATGCTATTTACGTACGAATCATATAGCCGAACTCAATCCACTGATTTCTTCGCTTCGATTTTATCCCTAATCTGGTCCACCGCGTACCAAATCTTTTTCACTTCTCTGACTATCTCGCGTGCTGTAACAAGCTCAGAAGTGTAGCTGCGGAAGTCCCGCTCCATCGCGTTGTGCCGCAATACTGTCTGATCGTGGTAATACTTCGTGGCACCAAGGCAAGTCAGACTCACGGCAAAGACGCAAGCGAACAACGCCCCAGCCCAGAAGTATGTTTTCAGGGCTACTTGGAACCATTGCTGCTCTAATGTCTTCTGCCATTCTTCGCTCATGGATTACCTTCCGTCTGCACATCCGCAATCTTTTTTCGCAACCACTTACGGGGTGCAGCATGCAAGGTGCATTTGTTGCTAATCACAAACAAGCCTGGTTGCATTTGATACCCTTTTCCGTGGCAATTATCCAGCACAGGGCATCGACACCCATAGGCCAATGCTGCGTCTGATCCAGGATTGAGAGCAATTACATTTTCGCCTGCCATCTACCTTCCTCCATCTGCAACATCCGCAG